>Ga0207031_10165_pt1 | contig 18694 bp, 14 predicted proteins | sample Alteio_BWMinCont_37_FD_153278 | JGI IMG/M metagenome (GOLD analysis project Ga0207031, IMG submission 153278) | Enriched cells from forest soil in Barre Woods Harvard Forest LTER site, Petersham, Massachusetts, United States -... | ecosystem: Environmental > Terrestrial > Soil > Temperate forest >... | reverse complement strand
AGATGCGGCGCGGCTGATTGGCATCGTCGAGCAGTTTCGCCGTCAGGCGATTTTGGTTCTGGGCGATTTCGTGGCCGATGAGTTTGTTTTTGGAGAAATTTCCCGAGTTTCCCGTGAGGCGCCCGTTTTAATTCTGCGGCGCCGGGAGATGCATACGCTGCCCGGAGGCGGTGCGAATGCCGCCAACAACTTGGCGGATCTCGGTGCGCGCGTGCATCCGGTAGCCACTGTGGGCGACGATGCCGCGGGGGACGCGCTGGCGGAGTATTTCCGCGGCAAAAAGGTCGACGCTTCCGGGCTCGTTCGCAAAAACGGCTGGACGACTCCCGCGAAGACGCGGTTTCTGGCGGGCTGGCCGCATACGGCGCACCAGCAGGTGTTGCGAGTTGACCGCGAGCCGGACGGCTTAGGCGATTCCACGATCGAGGCCCTGGTGCGCAACGCGCGCGAGCGGCTCGATGATGTTTCGGCGGTTCTGATCTCAGATTATGGCTATGGTTCAGCGACGCCGGAGATTGTCACGAGCATTCGGGGCCGTCATCGATGTTCGCGACCCGTAACGCTGGATTCTCGATATCGGCTCCATGAATATGCGCGCCTGGATTTGACCGCCGCCACGCCGAATGAGGCGGAAATCGAGGCCGCCCACAACGCGAAGATCGGTGGAGATGCGGCGAAGCTGGACGCTTTCGCGCGGCGAACCATGGCTCGGCTGAGCCTGAGCGCTTTGGTGGCCACCCGCGGGCGCCACGGCATGACCGTATTCGAACGAGGACGCGCGCCGCAGCCGCTGGCCGTGTTTGGAAGCGATCAAGCGGTTGATGTGACCGGCGCCGGAGACACTGTGATCGCAGCGTTCACGCTGGCATTGGCGGCGCGGGCAAGCGTGCTGCAAGCCGCGCGAATCGCCAACTATGCGGGAGGCATTGTGGTCATGAAGCGCGGCACAGCGACAGTCACGCGCGAAGAATTGATAGCCGCGATCCGGTCCGATGCGGAAAGCAGGCGCGCTGAAGCCGAAGATGGACACGCGAAATAAAATTGTTTCCGTCGAGCAATTAGCTCCGAAGCTGCGCGAGCACAAAAATCGTGGAGAGCGCGTTGTGCTGGCCAATGGCTGCTTTGACGTGCTGCACGTCGGACATGCCAGATATCTCGAAGGTGCGCGCCGGGAAGGAGACGTGCTGGTCGTGGCCATCAATTCCGACGAAAGCGTGCGGTCGTTGAAAGGCGAGGGGCGTCCGATACTTCCTGCCGAAGCGCGTGCGCGCCTTGTCGCCGGTCTCGCCGCCGTGAATTACGTTGTGGTTTTCGCGGAGCCGGACGTGACGAGGCTGCTTTCGGTCTTGCGTCCGGATGTACACGCAAAGGGCACCGACTACACAATCGACACCGTGCCCGAGCGGGAAACCGCCCAGAGCCTCGGCGTGCGCATCGCCATCGTGGGCGATCCGAAACAGCACTCCACGCGTGATCTGCTGGCGCGACTCCGCGCCCTTCCGCATGACTGAACGCACGGCTGCTCCGGGGCCCGCCTGGGCACGTTGGCGGGCACCCATAGGCTATCCGATTGCGGCGCTTTGTCTGTGGCTGGTTCGCCCCACGTTCCGCTCGGTTGCCATCGGTTCTACTGTTGCGCTCTTGGGATTGCTGATTCGCGCCGTCGCCGCCGGGCATTTGCGCAAGCGAGAAGCGCTCGCGCAGACGGGGCCTTATGCGCGCACTCGCAATCCCCTGTATTTCGGCAGCGCCCTGATTGCAGTGGGATTTGCCCTTGCCGGCCGATCGTGGATTGCAGCCGCTTTGGTGGCGGGCTATTTCGGCGTTTTTTACGCGCAAGTGATGCGCCGCGAGGAATCAGAGCTCCGCGAACAGTATGGCAAGACGTTCGACGATTACGCAGCGAACGTGCCGCTCTTTTGGCCGAAGCTGCGGGGGGAAAATTCCGCGAAGAGCATGGAATTTTCTTTCGCTCAGTATGTGCGTAACCGCGAATACAACGCTGCCGTCGGAGCCGCACTTACGATTGCAGTGCTCCTAGCCCTGGCCGCTTGGCGAAAGTAGCGAGATAAGGATTATTGCAGCCGGTAAACTTCGTTGATCAATCGGCGGAATTTCGGCCGGTAAAGCAGGTCGTAAACCTCGCCCTTGCCTGGAAACAACGTTTCTGCCAACCTCCGCGCCGCCGCGGCAACCTCCTGGGCTTCCTCATACGGCAAATCGCCTTGCGCGATGATGCTCAGAGAGAGGTTGACGACAATACGCAGGCGGCGAACACGCCTTGATTCTTCGTCGATTTCCGCTTTGGTTGGAGAAACCGGCTGAATAGAATTCATGGACCCTGCCCAAGATTATAATTACTGCCCTAAGTTGCAGCAAGAAAGCTCTCTGCACCTTGTTCACACGTAACAATTCGAGTGGCAATCGGCCCTGGAAGATTGCCTTAAAACGCAGGAGTTTCGGCCGGCGATGCTGAGGAGGAGAGTTCCGAGCAGGGCCGCGCACAAGTGAAGAATGAGCGGACGTCCAGCGACTGGCCGTCGGTAGTTGCCGTGATGGCGCCGTTGCGATCAGTGCGATACAGGCGCGATCCCTCCGCGAGAATGCGCTCGACTGCCTCGGGGCTGGGTGGCCAAATGGGTTCGCTTCGCCCACCGATATGGCCGCAATCGCGGGGTGAACGGCGTCAAGAAACGGCGGAGTGCTGGAAGTTTTTCCGCCGTGGTGCGGCACCTTGAGAAAATTCGCGGCGAGCGCATCGCCATTCGCCAGAATACTGCGTTCGACAGCGCGTTCGATGTCTCCGGTGAGCAGAAATGACTCCTTGCCGTCTTCGAGACGCAAGACAAGCGAATCATCGTTGCGGGCGCGTGCCGGGTCGCTGGAGTCGGGCCAGAGAACGTTGACACGCACACCGGCCCAGCCGAAATTTTCGCCTCTTAGGCGATGCACGACGGGGACGTTTCTCGTTTTGGCCTCGGCAACCAGATTACGGTAAGCGGGCGCATCCTCGTCGCGCCCCACCCAAAGTTCGCCGACCTTGAAATTTCTCAACACGGCGAACATGCCGCCAAGATGATCCTCGTGAGGGTGGGTCACCACGACCGTATCGATGCGCTTCAGTCCATGTGACCAAAGAAATGGCGAGACGACGTCTTCTCCGATGTCGAGGCCCGGCCTCATCCCGCGAATGTAATTGGCGCCCGGCAGTCCGCCGGCATCGACGAGCATTGTGCGGCCATCGGGAAAAGCCACAAAAATGGAATCGCCCTGGCCGACGTCTAAGACAGTCACCTCCAGGCGTCCTAGCTGTAATCGAGGGCGAAAGGGATAGACGACGATCAGGACCGTTAACACGAGCGTGGCGGCGAGCGCGATTCGCGAGCTCCATTTTCTGTGCGTCAGAATCGCCGCCGAGAGAAAGAGCGCGACCGCAAAAAAGCCGATGAACAGGGCCGTTGGCGGCGAAGGGACCCGCACGGAAGCAGAGGGAAGTTGCGCGAACCAATGAGTCGATGCAATAAGCATCGCGATAAGGAAGCTTAGTGCGCGCCCCAGAACGATTCCGAGAGTTTTCCAGATGGCACCGAGCACCAGCGCTGCGAACCCGAATGGGATAAGGATGGAAGTGAGGAGTACCGCGGGAATGTTTGCAACCGGCGCGATGAAGGAGACTCGATGAAAATCGCGAGCCATCAGAGGAAGCATGCCGATCTGTATCGCAATCGAGAGCACAGCCAATTCCCACAGCCGCAGGCCGACGCGGCAGGGCATGACTACGATCTGATCGCAATATTGCGCCAGCTTCGACGGCAGTCGCGAGCTCAGCCAAGCTGAGATGGCGCGAAGATCGATACGAAATTCCGCCGCCTTTGGCGGATGGCTGCCGTCGCGCGTTATATCGCCGAGGTGCTCGAGTGCGCGGCTATAAGGCTCCACAGTTCGCTCCAGCAGCGGTTCCGCCATTCCGGCGATAATGCCCGCCGCGAGGAAAGAGAGTTGAAAACTGGCTTGAGTGATTTCCGAGGGGCGGAACAGAAGGATCACAACCGCCGTCAGGCTGACGGCGTTGAGCAAAGCAACACGCCGAAAAAGCGTGCGGGCCAACAGGTAGATCGCCGCCATCAATGCTGCGCGCATGATGGGAGGGCGATCCTCAATGATTGCGACGTAAAGGCCGAGCGCTGCAATCGTGGTGAAGGCTCTCGCAACAATCGGCAACCGAAGCTTTTTACCTGCCCAGAAAAGGAATGCCGCGAGCACGCCTACGTGCAGACCCGCCACGACCAGAACGTGGAAAGCTCCTGTTTCGCGGAAGGACTCGGCCTGTTGCGAATCGAGAAAGCTACGATCCCCGAGCAGCATGGCGCGCGCAATTGCGGCGCGGTCTTCCGCTGGCGAAAGCATCGCATCCAGGTCATTCAGCAAACGCCCGCGCAGCCGGGCCAAATAATGAGACACCTTCGGCGCAGGGCCGGGCAGGGTTTGCAGTAGCGCCGGATTCCGGAGCGTAGCCGTTAAGTCGATTCCCTGCTGCTGGAGCGCGCCGCGGTAGTCAAATGCTCCGGGATCGCCAAAATTTCGGATGAGCCGCGCCCGAGCCAGAATCTCGACGCGTTCACCGGCGCGAATTGGTGCCGGATTTCCCGGTGCGCGTTGGTCAAAAAAATAAGTCGCGCGCAAGCCGCCGTGCACGGCTCGCCATTCGCCCGCCGACTGGACTTGTTCGAGATCGACGTCGTAGCGAAATCCCCAGGGCAGCCGCAAAGGATCGGCGCGCAGGATTCCGCGCCAGCGCAGGGGCTCGTCTAGCTCCAATCGGCCCTCACCGGCCAGATTTGTGACTTGGTTCGCCGGGACGGACATCCGCTCGATTTGCGCCGCCGCGGCAGCGAGAAAGAACCAAGCCGCGAGTGAGGCAGCCCACGCGAGATTCGCGCTCCGAAACCTCACGAGTCCAAAGCCGGCGATGATGCAGAAGAGCGCGACCACGAGCGACAGATCAAGGCTATGCCGAGTGTGAACAGCAATCGGAGAGGCCGCCAGGACTCCTGCGGCAACGAAGACCGCGATCAGCAAAGCAGGAAGCTTCATGCGCGACGCGAGAGTCGCACCAAGGCCTCGATATGATAAGTCTGAGGGAAGATATCGACAAGGTGAAGTTCACTGATCTCATAACCGCGGGGATTCTGGGCGTCGCCGGCAAGAATAGCCAGATCACGCGCGAGTGTGGCCGGGTCGCAAGAGAGATAAATAATCTCTTGCGGAGCGATCTTGATCAGACGCGCGAGCGCTCGCGCGGCCACGCCGGTGCGGGGCGGGTCAAGCACCACCAGGTCAGGCCTCTCGTGCCATTGCTCGAGAAATGCCTCCACAGTGGTCTGCCGCAAATTCGGCGAAGCGGCACCACTCGCCTGAAGATTGCTCTCCAGATCGCGCGCAGCGGCTTCATTTGCCTCCACGGCAATGAGCCGTTCGAAACGATTCGCGAGCGGCAGGCTGAAAAGCCCTACGCCGGCGAAAAGGTCGAGGGCGACTTTCCCGCGCGCGTCCCCGACAACGGCGCGCACGAGTTCATCCAGGACGAAGCGATTCACCTGGAAAAAAGAGAGGTGGCCGATACGATAGGTATGGTCGCCGACACGATACTTGATGTAGCCGGGACCGACGAGCTCGAAGTGGTCCGTTCGGCGATCATGAACCAATGTGGTTTCAACCGACGGCAGAGCGGCGCGAAAAGTCGCAGCGAGGTCGGCCGCAGCACCATTCGCCCCATCCAGATCTAGATTCAAGAGGAGGCGGTCGTCATCGTGATCCGCGAAAGCCTCGATCTCGCGCAATTCGGCGGGCAGCTTGCCTGACTTCAACAAATCCAGGATCACGCCGAGGGTTTCGTTCAAACGCGGCGAGGCGATGGGACATTGCCGGATGGGGCAAAGCTTCTGCGAGCCGGCCTGGAAGTACCCGATTTCGCGCGATCCGGTTTCGTCGAGTCCGATCTTCCACTGCACGCGATTGCGATAGCCAAAAGGAGGAGACACGTGCGGCACGATCGGCCCGTCCCAGTGCAGCCGCCCCAGCCGCGCCAGCGTTTCGCGCAGAATTTCGGCTTTGTAGCGAAGCTGCAATTCATAGGGAATGTGCTGGTAATTGCATCCGCCGCATACGCCGAAGTATGGGCATGGCGCAACGGCACGATCGGCCGAAGGCGTCTTGATCTGCGCCACGCGGCCGCGAATGAATTTCTTGCGTGTCTCCAACGGCTCGATAGATACGCTCTCGTCCGGCAGGACGAAAGGGGCAAACACGGTGTGGCCCTCGTGATGCGCAAGGCCCTCACCGCCATAGACCAATTTCTCGATGCGTACGTCGATAGGATCTGGCATGAATCCTTTCAGTTCAGGTAAAAGAGGCTGAGCCGCGGCAGTCCGAATCGCTCGAGGAGGCGCTTCTGTATGTATTGCCGCTCGAGTTGGCTGAGCTGTTCCGCCGACATGCGGCGCCGGTAAGGCGCGAGTTGTTTGTCCAGGTCGGCGTGGATATCAACGAGCACGTCTTCGTCCGCGGCGGCCAGCAGGGCTGCGCTCAGCTTTTCTTCGACCGCGCTCAGCCGCCGTTCGAAGCCTTCAAGATCGAGATCAGCAGGAGAATCGAGCAGCGGCATGATGCCAGCGAGGCTCTCACGAGCTTGCGCAATGCGCTTGGCCAACTCGGCGTCCGAAGAATTCACTCCCCGCGCAGCTTGCTCCAATCTTTCGATATTGCGGCACAGAAAGTTGCGCAGCTCCTCGCGCGAAAAAGGCTCCGCTTTCTTGTCGCTTCGTTTGACCTCTGGGCCAGCGCCGGCTGAAGCCTCCTGTTTTTCCGCTGCGGCATCCAGCACCGCATCCACGCAGTATGCCAGGCTTTTTAGCGGCCTGCTCGCGCCTCGCCGCGAGCGCTGATAGCTTTCGAACGCGCTATCAATTCCGCGCAGTACGGCATCCAGCGGAATTCCGGCTCTTTGCCACGTCTCCACGATCGCCCAATCCAGCGGCGAAACCAGCAGGTGCGCGCCGCGCTTGCGCCAGAAGTACTCTTCGATTTCCGTGAAATAGTTGAAGTAGTTGAACGAATCCATCAGCAGACTTTACGACTCGCGCTTTCGAGCTGACCTTGCAGTAGCGCGCATCGTGCCGGTGACGGGCGCCTTCTCGGAGACCGGTGCAGCCGGCGCAGCATGATGAATAGGCTGGTTGCGTTCCCAGATGATGAGCAGCCCTTCCAGCGTCAGGAATTCGTCCACTTGCTGAATATGCCGCGAGGCCTGCGCGATCAAGGACGCCTGGCCGCCCGTGGCGATCACGCGGGCGTCTTTGCCCAGCACGCGCTTTATGCGTTCCAGGATGCCGTCCACGAGGTCCGTGAACCCGTAAAAAAGGCCTGCCTGCATCGATTGCGCCGTATTGGTACCGATAATTTTTCCCGGATCGCGAATTTCCACTCGCCAGAGCCGCGCCGCGCGCGAAAAAAGCGCTTCCGCGGAAATGCCGATTCCTGGCGCGAGCGTCCCGCCCAGATATTCGCCGCGTTCGGAGACCACGTCAAAATTTATTGCGGTGCCGAAATCAACGATGATGCACGGCCCGCCGTATTTCGAATATGCGGCGACGCTATTGACGATGCGGTCCGCGCCCACCTCTTGCGGATTGTCGTAGTGCACCGGCATGCCGGTGCGGATGCCCGGCTCGACGAAAAGCGCCTTGGTATGAAAATAGCGATCGGCCATGCCTGCCAGCGTGGAATTGAGCGGAGGTACAACCGAGCTGATAATCACGCCATGAATTTCGTTGGGATCGAGGCTGGCGATGGTGAAAAGGTCGCGCGTAAGGATTCCGTATTCGTCCACGGTCTGGTCGCGCGCGGTAGTGAGGCGCCAATTGGCGATAAGGTCCTTGTCGCGAAAGACGCCAAGCACCGTATTGGTATTGCCAACGTCAAGCGCAAGCAGCATCAATTCGCCTCGGAAACATCGCCGGAGATGACCACCGCGCTCTGGCCGTCGTCGCGGCGCACGCGCAGAAGCCCGTTCGGCTCCAGACCATCGGTCGTTCCCACGTACGATTCGCCCGCCGTGGTGATGCGCACGCGCTTGCCACGCGCGTAGGTGGATACTTCGGCGAAGCGGTCCAGGATGGGCTGAGCGCCTTCAGTCAAAAATCGATTGTAGTAGCTGTTCAGGTGGCGCAGCAACCGCACAACGAGTTGCAGCCGCGAAACGGGCTTCCCGGCGATCAAGCGCAACGATGTTCCAATTTTGGCTAGCTCCGGTGGCATGGCCGTGTGGTTGACGTTGATGCCGATGCCCACAATGACGAAGCGAACCTGGCTGGGCTCCGCGTACATTTCCGTGAGAATGCCGCTAAATTTTTTCCCGCCTGCAAGCAGATCGTTCGGCCAGCGCAGGTCGGCCTCCACTCCGGTTTCTTCTTCTACGGCATCCCTCACCGCGAGCCCGGCAACCATCGTGATCACTGGCGCAACCAGCGGCGAAATTGGCGGACGCAGCAGAATCGTCATGTAAATTCCGCTGGTCTTTTCCGAATACCACGATCGGCCAGCCCGCCCCCGGCCGCCGGTCTGTTCTTCGGCAATGACGATCGTTCCGTGAGGCTCACCGGCGTGCCCCAGTTCGAGAGCGATGCTGTTGGTGGAAGCCGTTTTGAAGTAATGATAGATGCGCTTCCCGAAAGGCGAATCACGGAGGCGACGCCGCAGGAGACTCGGCGACAGCACGTCCGGCACGCGTTCGATGCGATAGCCCGTCCGCGGATGGCCCTTGACGCGCACTCCGAGCGCCCGAAGCTTTTGCGTCCAGCGCCAGACCGCGGAGCGGCTCACGCCGATCTGCCGCGCGATTTTCTCGCCGCTGATGACAATCATGGGATTTTCCGAAAGCAACGTAAGGAGCGCGTCGATCCGCCGGTCGGTGGTCCCGGCTCGTTCGCTAGTTGCGGAAAGCTTGCGCGCGGGCATGCAGTTGGGTTGAAGCTCCTCGATCAAACAATAAATCGACGGGAACGGCACCGAGCTTATCCGTCGCGCACCGTATGGGCAAGGGAGGGGCCGCAGGGCGCTAAATTTGAGCGCTCGGGGGGCTGTCCCCGCCTTTTTCAAGCTGGGCCAGGCGCTCGGTGACCTTGTCTAGCTCGATGCGGCGCTCGGCGACGGTGGCTTCGAGCTGGCGCACGACTTCCGCGGGTGCGCGGCTGCGGAAGGTGCTGTCCGCCAGGCGATTCTGTTTCGCTTCCAGATCACGCGTCAGCCGCTCCTTATCTTTCTGCAGGCGAGCGATTTCAGACTTAGGATCCACCGTGTCGCCATAAGAAATGCGCAGATCAAACTGCGCGGTTGAGCGGACCGGTCCGGCCGGGGGTTCGAGCTTGGCATCGGAGATACGCAGGTCCGAGAGTGTGGCAAGGCGCAAAATAATCGCGCGATTTTCCTTCACTGTTTCGCGAACCGCGAGAGTCGCCGGAGTGAAATCTGCAGCGACGCGGCGTTTGGGATCAAGCTTGAGCTCCGCGCGAACGTTGCGCGCCGCCCCAATAATGTCCTGCAGCAGCTTCACTTCGTTGTCGGCGTCAGGATCGGCCCATTGGGGCGCAGGCCGGGGGAACGGCTGCAGAGCGATGGAGCGCGCATTCTTGTCCTTTTCCGACGAATGCTGCGGCAGCCGGTGCCACAACTCCTCAGTTAGGAAAGGCATAAACGGGTGCAGCAGGCGCAGCGCCGCTTCGAATATGGCGAAGAGATTGCGCCATGCCGGCACGGAGACCTTACGGTCCGGATCCGCCATTGCCGGCTTCACCCACTCGATATACCAATCGCAGAAATCGCCCCAGAAGAAGTGATAGACGATGTGCGCGGCTTCGTGAAAACGGAAATTCTCCAGCGCATCATCAACCGTGGCTATGACCTCGGCAAACCGTGAGAAAATCCAGCGGTCCGCGAGGCTTACCGCATCGCCCGCGGGATAGGGCGCTGCGGCGCGCACCTGTGGTGAGGCGAGCTCCTCGACGCTCATGCCTGTCGCAGACTGAAATTTCTCCAGATTCACAAAAACGAATCGCGCCGCGTTCCAGATTTTGTTGGCAAATGCCTTATAGCCCACGACAGCGTCTTCGCTGAGCGCAATATCGGTACCCGGCGCGGCTTTGATGGCCAGCGTGAAGCGCAGCGCGTCCGTGCCGTACCTTTCCATCCACTCGAGCGGATCGACGACGTTGCCGCGCATCTTGGACATCTTTTGTCCCTGCGCATCGCGAACGAGCGAGTGCAGGTAGAACGTGCGGAAAGGAATTCGTTCGGCGGTGGTTTTTCCGGGAGCGAGGTGCAGGCAGAGCATGACCATGCGAGCATCCCAGAAGAACAGAATGTCGTAGCCGCTGATGAGCAGCGTTGTGGGATAAAACCTGCGCAGGTCAGGCGCATCGTCGGGCCAGCCCAGCGTAGAAAGTGGCCAAAGGCCTGAGCTGAACCAAGTATCGAGCACATCGGGATCCTGTTCGAGCTTTCCGCCGCCGCATTTCGCGCATTTCTCGGGAGGACTTGCGGGCAATGCGCGGCCGTCAACGATGGCCACTTGCGAATCGCGTGCCGGCGTGATGCCGCCGCAGGGGCAATGCCACATCGGTATGCGATGTCCCCACCAGAGTTGCCGCGAGATGCACCAGTCGCGGATATTCGCGAGCCAGTCGATGAAGATTTTGCGCTGATTATCGGGAAAGATCCGGACTTGCCCTTCTTCGACCGCGGCAGCGCCAGCATCCGCCAGAGGACGCATCTTGCAAAACCATTGCATGGAGACGCGCGGCTCGACGACGGTCTTGCACCGGTCGCAGACGCCCACGGCGTGAGTGTGGTCTTCGACTTTCACGAGCAGCCCCTGCGATTCGAGATCGGCGACGATGTGCTTGCGCGCCTCGAAGCGGTCCATGCCCGCGTAGGGGCCGGCGTTCGCATTCATGCGCCCGTCTTCGGTCATGACGTCGATTTCGGGAAGTTTGTGGCGCCGTCCCATTTCGAAATCGTTCGGGTCGTGCGCGGGCGTGACTTTGACGGCGCCCGTCCCGAATTCGCGGTCCACGGCAGCGTCGGCGATGACCGGAATCTCCCGATTCATCAGCGGGAGAAGAAGCTTCTTGCCGACCAGATGCTTGTAGCGCTCGTCCGCGGGATTCACGGCCACGGCCGTATCGCCCAACATGGTTTCCGGACGCGTGGTCGCTACGACAATCGATTCGCTCGAGCCTACCACCGGATAGCGAATGTGCCAGAGATGACCCTTGCGCTCCTCGTGGACCGTCTCGAGATCGCTCAAGGCCGTTTGGCAACGCGGGCACCAGTTGACGATGTACCGGCCTCGATAGATCAGCCCCTCGCGGTAGAGACGCAGAAAGGCTTCCAGAACCGCGCGGTAGAGCGCCGGATCGAGCGTGAACTTTTCGCGCGACCAATCGCAGGAGTCGCCCAGGCGAATCATCTGCTTTTTGATCGTGCCGCCGCTGTGCGCCTTCCATTCCCAGACGCGACGTTCGAATTCTTCGCGTCCCAGAGCCTTGCGCGTCAGGCTCTGCTTGGCCAGCTCGCGTTCCACGACGACCTGGGTCGAGATGCCGGCGTGGTCCATGCCCGGGAGCCAAAGAGTATTTTCGCCGCGCATGCGGTGCCAGCGGGTGAGCACGTCAATTTGCGTGTGCTCGAGCATGTGACCGATATGGATGTAGCCTGTGACGTTCGGCGGCGGAATGACGATTGAAAACACGTCCCCGGGGGCATTTGCATCAGCGCGAAAGAGTTCCTGCTCCACCCAAGCCTCGGCCCAGCGCGGCTCGATCAGCTGCGGCTCGTAAACTTTGGGGAATTCGGCGCTTTGGGGCGCCGCTTCCGCTGCCTTTTTTGGCGACTCTTCGGGCAACTGTATTCTCTCCGGTCCGGTGCGCGGACTTGGGCGAGGAATAAACTGTTTACTATAAGGAGCGCGGCAGAAGGGGTCAAATCGCCGTCGCTCTTTTCCAAGGGTGGAGTTACACAAATGCATTGGACTCTGGGAAAGGCTTTTCTACAATAGGCCAGCGCGGCCGAGGCCATCGGCGAGAATGAGTACGCGGGAGGTCTGGCGTGATGAACAAGCATATCGGCGCTCTTCTTGGATTGGGACTTCTGATCATTCTTCTGATCATCGCGGCCCCGATTTTTGCGCATCATGGCAATTCGAATTTCGATATCGATAAGAAGCTCACGCTGAAAGCGACTGTGACGGATTGGGTTTGGGCAAATCCCCATTGCTGGCTGAAGTTCGACGCGACGGATGAAAAAGGCAACGTGGTCCACTGGATCGCGGAGACCAGTAATCCAGCGGACATGACCAACCTCGGCGGTTGGAGCAAGCAGGTCTTCAAACCGGGTGACCACGTTACGGTTACCCTGCAGCCCGTCAAGAATGGCCAACCCATCGGGCGTGTCATGCAGGTTGTGCTGGCGAACGGCCAGACATTGGGCACACGCATTCCGGGGATATTCGGGCCTGAGGTCGATGCGCCGAAGCCGGCGGATTCTTCCAAGCAGTAGGCCGAGCAGGCGGGTCTAGAATTCGACACGTGCTTGGTGGGCGAGGCCTTTCTGCCCGAAGGAGGTTCGCAAAATGTCAAAACGATTGCTGAGGTCTGCCCTTCCTGCAGCGTCCATTCTGTTCGTTTGCCTCGCTTCCAGCCCCGGAATTCGAGCACAGCAATCGGCAGCGGCACAAAAGCAGAATGCGGCGCCGACGCCCTGGAATAGCCCGAGCATCGCTCCGAAGCAACCGCCAACATCGTCCGGGACGGCGCCTCGCCGCGACATAAGCGGAATTTGGGATGCCTTCGCTGCTGGAATTCAGCCTACCGGCGTGAAGAGCCATGCGCCCTTTACGGAATGGGGCGAGAAAATGGCCAATACATATAAGCCCGGCGATGGCCCCAGGAAGGTAGTCCTCGCCCTTATTAACGATCCGCTGGACGGCTGCGATCCGGCGGGCTTCCCGCGTGATTTATTCTTCGAACTCCGGCCCTTTAAAGTCGTTCAGATACCCGATCAGGTTTTGATCATGTACGAATATCAACGCGTGTGGCGCGCCATCTGGACCGACGGGCGCGAATTGCCAAAAGATCCTGAATCCAGATGGTACGGGTACTCCGTTGGACACTGGCAGGACGATTACACGTTTGTCGTAGACACAATAGGGCTGGACGAAAGAACCTGGCTCGATAATGCCGGCGACCCGCATAGCGCCGATATGCACGTCGAGGAAACTTACCATCGCGTGAATCAAGACACGCTGGAGCTCACTGTAAAAATTGATGACCCAAAGGCTTACAAAGAGCCGTGGCTGGGCCTCAACAAGTTCGTTTTGCACCGACAGCCGGCGAGCTTCGATATCCGCGAAATGATCTGCTCGCCTACTGAGGCGGAAGAATACAAGAAAACCGTTGCGGAGCCTGCCACGAGGTAGGGTCTAACTAAGGGCTAGTATCGCGAGAGCTTTAAACGGTATTTCGTAAGCAGGAAAAGCGGGCGACGACGCGGGGTTGCGTTCAGTTCTTCTTCATTTCCCGGCGTACGATGGCCTCGATTGCCGGGCGAAGCACTTCCCGATTCACTACTTCCATGATCTGAGGCTGCATCTGTTCGAGCAGCCGATTCACGACCGCGTCAATCATTTCGGGCGTGGGAGCAGCCGGGATATTAGCCGGCGCAGTTGCGGAGAGTGAATCCTTGTGCTCTGTTACGCTGGCATGCCCATCGGAAGTTTCTGGTGAAGCGCCTGAGCCCGGCAACGTGTTTAGCTCCGAAAACGCCAGGCGCGCAGCCTCAGTTGCCGCGGTAATCACCGCATCGTGATTCGGCAGAGCAGGTAATTCCAATGCCGGATCAAGTTCCTCGTGAGTCTTGACCTGATACGGATCGAGCGGTTTTTCGGGCGCAACCGGTAATGCGTCCGTCAGGTCAGGCCACGAAAGTGCCGCTGCATGATCGTCGACGGGCGCCGCAGGTAACTCCGGCTTTACAAAAGCAGCTTTGTCGGCTTCGGCTGATGCCTCGTGAGTCGGAGCGTCCTGCGTCGGCAACGCAAAGGTCAGCGTAGGATCAAATTTAAAGATTTCGGCCGCCGCTTCGGGAGGCGGTGCAGGCGAGACAGGCGGCTCGGGCGCCGCACCGCGGCCATCTTTCCCAGCCGCTGGCTGCGAATATTCCGCTTGCGGCGGAACCATCGGTGCATTCTGCGAAACAATCGTTTCTCCGAGTTCAGCTCCGAAATCGCTGCCGGCCAGGGGTGCCGGCTCCGGTCGAAAAGAGGATTCGTCATACTCCTCGACAGCGGGCTCGTCCTTGCCAAAAGAATGCATATCGACCATGTCTTCCGGTTGAGTTTCGGATTTCTCTTCCACCTCTTCCGGTTCTGCTGGCGCCGCCCAAAACGGTTCGCCCAAATTCGGATCGCGTGCCGCGGTGGTGACCTCATCCGGGTCTTCTACTTTGGCAGCCTGCGGCAGAGGACTCTGCACAGGAGGTACGAATGGGGGAGGCACGAACACGGGTGGCTTCTGCTGGGCGGAGGAGATTTCCCCCTGAGGATGCGGCAGAGGTCCAGCGGGGGCGACCTGAGTTTCGAGCATTGGATTCGGTTGAGTGACCGGCGCCGGCGCCAACGGCGGCGGTGCTACCGCCTTAGGCGGTGTCGGCGCTTGGATGGGCACAGCCTTTTGCCCATTCGATTTTGCCAGCAGCGCCTTGACCATGTTGATCAGCGGGTCAGGCGGAACAAACGGTTTTTTCAGGACGCCATCAGCACGCACACGCTGCGTTTCTTGTTCGTCGAGCGGATCAAAAGCGCCAACCAGCAATACGACAGGCGTGCTCATGTAGCGCGAATCGCTCTTGACGAACTCGCAGACTTCGTAGCCGTTGCGCACGGGCATAAAGATGTCCGCGAGAATTAAATCGGGGCGGAGGTCCGGAATTTTCCGCATAGCAGCTTCGCCATTCCCTACCGCTACGACGTCAATTCCCTCGTCCTTGAGGGCTAAAGCAACCATCTTTTGGATGTTGCTATTGTCGTCGGCCACCAGTATGCGGGACACCGGGCACTCCTTCGCCACACCTACTCAGATCGCAGTCTAGAGAGACTGCGGCCGTCGGCTAGCTGGGATTATTGGAGCATCGGCGCGCGCAGTGAGTCAACGAGCTTCGGCGCAGAATGTACCGGAGCGTAACCTCGCGTATGGCTTTGATTTCGGGGGGCACCCTACTGCGACTGAAGCTTAGCCTGCTTCTTGTTCTTTTTCTTCTTGCTGGAAGACTCTCCCTGATTGGAGCCCGGCGTTGAAGTTGGGCTCGGCTGGCTTGAGGCGTCAGAGTTGCCGTTTGCATTTTGGCCGGCATCGGCAGTCGAGCCGGCTTGGCCGGTCTGCCCGGTTTGCCCCGCCTGATCCTGAGCCGAAGAACCCGCAGCCGGTGGGTCATTCGCGCCCGCAGACCCAGCAGCCGTTCCGGAAGCGGCGGCTGGCGGATCAGAAGCTCCCGGCGAAACGCTTTGAATGTAAGCTCCCGTGCCGCTGCCACTGCTCCCACTGCTCCCACTGCTGCTATTAGCGCCACCGTTAGCACCGGCCGCGACTACACTCAGCCCTGCCCCTCCACCGGGAGAGAGCGTATCGGTGACGTCTTCGGCTTGCGGCGTTAGGTTCGGCATTCCCACTCTTGCTGCCGCGCTTACGTCTGGACCGCTCTTGAGAAGCTCGCCCGGCCGCTTCAGGAAACCAGGCCTATCCCGCGGAGTCTGCTGCTCTCTCTGCATTCGCGCCATCGCGGTCGGATCGGCGTCCGGCACAGGGGCGCCAAATTTGACGAGCTTAGCTTTGGCCTGAGCAGCCAAAGGCGACATTGGATACTCCTTGACCAGTCTCGCATAGTACGTCGAGGCCATATCGTTGCGCTTGTTACGTTCGTAGATCGACCCCAGCATCCAGTTTGCGTGGTCGGCATCGCTATAAAGCGGGTAACGAGCGACGAGATCGAGCAGCCGGGGAGCCGCGGCTTTGTCAATGCGCCTGAGGTAATAAAAACTGGCAATACGGTAGTCGCCGTCAGCCAGAACTTCCTGCACTTCTCGGAGGCGCTGTTCGGCTTTAGGCGCAAGCTCGGTCTGAGGATACTTCTGCATGAATGTCTGAAAGGCAGCCTCCGCCTCCAGCGCCTCTGTGCGATCCCGATCCGACTTCTCCATGCGCCGGTAGTGCGCCATGCCGACCTGCATCTGCGCATAGGCAGCTTCATCCAGGAAGGGGAAAAACGTGATGAAATCCTGATACTGCGCGACGGCCTGGGTCAGGCCCGTCGCCCCGCCCTCTTTGAAATAGGAATCCGCGAGGGACAATTTTGCCTTGGCGAGGTACTCGCTGTCTGGATAAGTATTGATCAGCGTTTGAAAGCTCAGGCGGGACGTGTCGAAACGGTTGTGCTTCAAATCGTTTAGGGCCCGCTCGTAGAGAACCTTATCGGCTTCTGCCGACTCTGTCTTGGTTGTATCCGGCTTAGCCGTGGCCGTTTTCTGACCGGCACAGCCCGTCAAGACGATTACGGCTGCAAGCGCCGCCAGCCAGTTGAATTTCGTGTACATGCGCCTCAAACTACCTTTCTTACTTTTTGCGCCAAAGCCTCGGTGGCTAAATGTGTCATCTCGCGAACCGCCGCAGCCGGATCCGCAGTATGGAAGACCGAAGTCCCGGCTACCAGAATCTGCGCACCCGCGCGAACCACCGCGGCCACGTTCTCCGGGCCGATGCCCCCGTCCACTTGAATCCGGTAGCTATAATGATGCCGGTCCCGCATCTCCCGCAACTCCCTTATTTTGTCCGTGGCTTCGGGAATGAAAGCCTGCCCGCCAAAGCCGGGATTCACAGACATGACCAGCACGTGATCGACCTTGCCCAGCACTTCCGAGAGCATCACGACCGGCGTAGCCGGATTGATCACTGCCCCCGGCTTGCACCCGTGCTCACGAATCATCGTCAAAGCTCGGTCCAGGTGTGGCGTGGCTTCCTGGTGCACCGAAATCATGTCCGCTCCGGCGGTTGCAAAGGCTTCAATATACTGCTCCGGATTTTCGATCATGAGATGCACATCAAGGTGGAGCTTGGTTGCCTTGCGGAGCGATGCGACTACCGGCACGCCTATCGAGATATTGGGGACGAAATGGCCATCCATCACATCCACGTGCAAAAGGGAGACTCCGCCGCGTTCCACGGCACGTATGGCGTCACCCAGACAGGCGAAGTCCGCGGCTAGAATGGATGGGGCGACTTCAACTGCAGGCGACACGCTCACCTGCCGAATTCTATCATAGGGGAGAGACCGCATTTCGGGTGATTTTCGCGGGATTTTCGCCGCGCAGAGCGCGCGGGCAATGCTCTCTGTCTCACTCCGAAATACCCAGTTCCACCGTTGTGTCTGCCGCGATGCGTTCGCCGCCGGGAGGATTTTGTCCCACAATCGTGCCCTTCGGAGCGCCCGCTTGCCCAATGTGATTGAGCTTCGCGATTTTCAGTCCTGCCGCCGCAAGGGTTTTGTTGGCGTCCTGTTGTTCCAGCCCAACCACGTTGGGCATTACGTAAAACAGCTGCCGGTCGGCGCTCGAAACGAGCAAGTCCACGTGCGGACTCGACGCCGTCGTTCCCTCCGGGGGATCCTGCTTCAGAACGATGTCGGGCTGTGTTCCGGGCAGAAAAATCGTCGTGACTTCACCGAGCTGCAAACTAGCCTGCAACAGCGAAATCCGGGCCGCGCGCATGGATTGCCCTTCAAGAGCGGGAATCTTCACGGTTTGCTGGCCCAGGCTCAACACAACGTGAGCGTCCTGCGAAACCTTCATCTCTTCGCCCGGCGGCGGACTTTGCCGGACTACTGCGTTCACCGGCAATGGACTATACACTCGGTCGGCCACGCGCAATTGCAGGCCTCGGGCCGCCAGCATTCGCTGCGCTGCCGGCGCCGATTGCCCCACCAGATTGGGCATGGTGACGATCCGCCCGCGAATCGCAATGCGGATGGTCGTCACCGCGCTCAGAAATCCCGCCGCGGCCAGCACAAAAACCAACAGCGAGATGCGTAATACGCGCTCCAGCCGTTCTCGCCACTTCTCTATGTATGGATGCGGGACGCTCTCGCCGTTCATGGGTCAATCACACTAGCATGGGCGCTACCTTCGCGCTAATACTGCCGCAAAGAATCCGTCGATACCGTGCTCCGATGGAAAGGTACGAAAAAATGTGTCGTCCGCAAAAAACCTCTCACTCATTTCCGTATCTCGCGAATGCCGTGCCAATGCCGCCTGCCCAGAAATCACCTGCCATTCTGGGGCTTCGCCCAAGACCGCCGCGACCACATCTTCGTTTTCCTCCGGCTCCAACGAACAAGTGGAATATACCACTCGACCCGATTTGCCGGCAGCCGCCAGCGAATTCCGCAGCATCGCGGTCTGAGAGCGATGTGCCTCGATCAAATCTTCTCCTTTGAGCCGCCACCGAATTTCGGGATTCCGCGAAAGAGTGCCGGTCCCCGAGCAGGGCGCATCCATCAGCACGCGGTCGAATCGCTCCGAGAAAGGCAAAGGCCG
>Ga0207031_10159_pt1 | contig 18916 bp, 12 predicted proteins | sample Alteio_BWMinCont_37_FD_153278 | JGI IMG/M metagenome (GOLD analysis project Ga0207031, IMG submission 153278) | Enriched cells from forest soil in Barre Woods Harvard Forest LTER site, Petersham, Massachusetts, United States -... | ecosystem: Environmental > Terrestrial > Soil > Temperate forest >... | reverse complement strand
GAGCATCACGGTTGTCATCAGGATCGGTCGGAATCGGGCTGCGTTGGCTTGAAGAATTGCTTGATCGCGGGGAAGGCCTTTCGCTCGCAAAACGTTGGTGTAATCCACTTGCAGGATGCCGTTCTTCTTCACGATGCCAAAGAGCATGAAGAGTCCAATCGTGGCATACACATCGAGAGGTGTACGGAGGAGCCAGAGCGAGATCAAAGCAAAGGGTAACGTTAGGGGAACGGCTAAAAGGATGGTGATGGGGTGAACCAGGCTCTCGAACTGTGCTGCCAGGATCATGTACATGAACAGGAAAGCCAATAGAAACGCCATCGCGAAGTTCGAGTTCGAGTCGGCCATCAGCTTGGCTTCGCCCAGAAACTCGTAGGTGTATTCCGGCGGCAGATCGAGTGACTTCACATAGGCATCCACCTCTGGCATGGCATCGCCAAGTGCAACACCTGGTGCAAAGTTGCATTGAACGCCGATCTGCCTCTGGCGGTTGTAACGCTCGATTGTCGCAGGCCCCTTTTCGTGCGAAACGGTGGCTAGTGTCCGCAACTCGACCAGTCGGCCTGTGATTGTCGGCACTGTAAGTTCATCGACAGCCGAGGGGCGGTCGCGGCTCCGCAAATCGGCACGCAGCCAGACATCGTACTGCTCGCTTCCCTCCTTGAACTTCGTGACCGGCTCGCCACCCACCAGGACGAGCAAGGCTGTTGCAATCCCACGCACATCGATTCCCTGGTCGGCGGCCCGATCGCGATCGACGCGCACCTGAAGCTCAGGGCTCCTGGTCGTGGCGTTCGTATCGATGTCCGTAAACTTGGGATTTGCCTTCATCATCCTCACGACTTTCGCCGCGTATTCCTCCAGTTTCTGGCTATCCGGACCTCGCAAACTCAGATCGAGCTGAGCATTCTTGAAAGCACTGGAACTAAAAAGTTTCACTTCCTGCACCGCAGCGCGAATGTCCGGGTAGTCTTCCAGGATCTTCCGCGCATCATCCATCGCATCGCGCTGGTGAAAATCGCGTTCGCGCAGATCGGTCATCCGGCAGTAAATCGTCACCAGAGCGACATCGCCTTGCCCCTTGGGCGAGCGGCCATCAGTCGGGCCGATGGTGGTGAAGACGTTGGTAACGCCGCGGATTTGTTTGAGGCGGTTCTCCAGTTCCATGCACCGCGCATCGGCCTCGGCAAGCGTTGTCCCTTCCTTCATGGTCATGGCAACTTCAAACTCGCTTTGATCGTCCTTGGGAACGAAGTCGGTGCCTACCATCACAAACAACACAGGGGTGCTAAGAAATGTTAGCAAGGTCGCGACCACAATCACCCATCGGTGCCGGAGCGACCAGGCGAGGATGCCGACATAAGTGCGGGTGAGAAAATTGTGTTTGGCACCGTGCCGCTGTTCCTCATCCTCCACTGATTGCTTCTCTGCTGAGCGAGTTAACGGCTTCAGAAACCTCGCGCAGAGCATTGGCGTCAATGTGAAACTGACCACCATACTCAGCATGATCGCGAAACCTACCACAAACCCAAAGCTGTTGAAGAAGCGACCGACTTGTCCGGACATGAAGGCAATGGGTGCAAAAATCACTGCCAGTGAGAGAGTGGTAGCCAGTACAGCCAGGGCGATTTCACTGGTCGCGGAACTGGCTGCCTCCCAGCCGGTTTTCCCGTATTCCTCCATGTGGCGAAACACATTCTCCAGCACCACAACAGCATCATCGATGACGATTCCCACTGCCAGGATCAACCCCAGCAGGGTCATATTGTTCAGGCTAAATCCCATCGCATCCATGAATGCGAACGTACCGATAATGCTCGTTGGAACCGCAGTTGCGGCGATCAAGGTCGTTCGCCAATCTCGAATGAACAGGAAGATCACACCAGATACCAAGAACGCTGCCAGAACGAGGTGAAACTTCACTTCATCGATTGAGCCTTTGATAAACTTCGATTGATCGCGGATGACTTCCACGTGGATATCTGTGGGTAGTACCGACTGGATTCGGGCCAGTCGAGCTTTGACAGCTGCTGCAACCGCCACGGTGTTGACACCCGATTGCTTTTGCACAACCAGGCTGACTGCAACGTTGCCATCGAGCCGGGATTTACCGCGCGGTTCCTCGATACCATCCGAAATTGTTGCCACTTCCTTCAAGCGAATGGTGTACTTGCTGCCGTCCCGTGCCGTGCGGGTATCGAGAATGAGTTCCTCGAAATCTTTTGGTGTCTGAATGCGGCCAATCGTCCGTAATTCGAACTCAGTCGAACCGCTATCGACCTTACCTCCCGGCATCTCCAGGTTCTGAGCCACCAAAGCCCGGCGAACATCCTCGACCGACAGATTCCTGGCACGCAACTGGGAAGGATCGACCGTCACATTAACCGCACGCGTTTCGCCTCCCACAAGTATGACAGCCCCAACCCCGGTAACACCTTCCAGGTCCTCTTTGATGAGCTTCTTGGATATTTCGGTCACTTCGCGGAGTCTTCGGCCTGGTCCTCCGGATACCGCTATAGTGATGACCGGTGCCGCATCGAGATTGAACTTCTCCACGACGGGAGGATCGGTCCCGACCGGCAGGCGGGGAAGAAGTGTGGAGATTTTGTCGCGGATATCCTGGGCTGCTATGTCGCCGTTCTTCTCCAACTTGAAACCGATCACCACTGTGGAAAGTCCCTCGCGCGTGGTCGAACGCAGTTCATCGATTCCGGAAACCGTGTTGACAACTTCTTCGACCGGCTTCGTGATCGATGACTCCATCTCCTCGACACTGGCACCTTTGAGCGTGGTAGTGATCGCCACAACTGGCACGTCAACGTTTGGGAATAACTCCACACCCAGCCTGAAATACGATGCCAGTCCCAGCACCACCGGGCCAAGCACGAGCATGGTGGTGAAAACCGGCCGGCGGATGCAGATATCCCAAATGGTCATGAGTTGTCATTCTTTGGGAACGGGTTGTCTGTGCATTTGAAGAAAAGTCTGTTGAGGGTCCCGTCTGAAGTCGTACCTTGCAACGGAATAGATTTCTTTATCGCCGTACTTGGCTGTTACTGCACCCGTGGCCAGTCTGGCGAAAGCATAGTACCAGCACTGGCCTTCACCTTTTCCCCGAGCCTCGAAAAGAACAAACGCCATTGGTGCGGTACCTTGAGCAAATCCAAAAAGTGCACCATCCAGGATCTTCGCCTCTTCGCTGGCATCGAGGCGGAACATCGGCTGAATCAACAGACGAAGTTCAGTAGGCTTTGAGTCTTTCGCAACCAAGTAGGTCGAACTGAATTTACCCGCCAGTGTTTTCATCTGGCGCAATCGTTCGACAGCGGACTCTGCCGGTTTGGGGGCATCGGTCAGTTCGTGAAAGGTAACTCCAGGCTCAGTTGGATTCCAGATGACCTTGCCCTCACGCTCCGCGACGAGCGCGGACTCGGACAACGATTGCCATTCGTGGGAGAAGTTTTCGTTGTCGTATGTATAGAGTTTGATGATGGCTTGAAGCCGACCGCGATGAGACCACAGGAATATGGCACCGTCCTTCGTACCGCCAACGGGGTTGCTGAATCTCATGATAGCATTTTCGTATAATTTGAAGAGTTGCTTGCGGTCTTCGGCTGGTGAAACCGCGTACATCGCAGCAGAGCCTCTCATAATCTTGAGTTGCCGCTCTCGCTGTTTCTCTTCGTCTTTTTTCGCATCATCATCCGTAGCCAGAAGATGACCGACAAACATCAAGAGAGCGAGAATCGTTATCAAAGCGGTTCCGGATAAAAGAAAGCTTCGAATTTGGCCGATCATTTCGGATGCTCCTAGCGAAGAGAATTCAATTTTGAAGAAGCTTTATTTTCCTCAATTAATGTCGCCTTTCGCTCCCGCTAAAGGCAGCTATCCAAATCTTACGCCCCTCCGTTTTTTTCAAATCGCGTATTGAGTGCGTAGCTGGCTTTCGCGGAGCGAAAGCCGACGATGATCTCCGAGTAAGAGCTATTCTACCAGGATCGAGCGAGGTGCAAAAATGCCACTCGGATGCAGCTGCCTCCAATCGTCACGAGCAGTCATTCTTTGGGAACGGGTTGCTTGGGCAACAGTAGAAATGTTTTTTTCGGATCCCTGCTGAAGTCGTATTTTTCGGCGGTGTAGATCTCTTTGTCACCATACTTGGCGATCACTGCTCCAGATGCCATCTTGGCAAAAGCATAGTAGTACCGATAGCTCTCACCGCTCTTGCGTGCCTCGAAAAGCAGAAGGCCTTGCGGATCGGTGCCATTCGAGAAGGCAAAAATTGCCCCATCCAGGCATTGCTTATCGTCACTGGCTTCGTAGCGAAACAACGGCTGAATGAGGAGACGCAGTTCGAACGGTTTTGCCTCTTTGGGAATGGGTGTATATGTCGAGCTAAATTTGCCTGCCAATGTTTTCATCTGCCGCAATCGTTCCGCAGCCGATTCCGCGGGCTTGGGAGCATCGGTCAGTTCGCGGAAGGCGATACCTGGTTCGCTAGGACTCCAGACAATTTTTCCTTCGCGCTCGGCTATGATGGTGCTTTCCGATAATGATTGCCACTCGTGGGAAAACAGCTCGTTGTCAAAGGTATAGAGTTTAATGATGGCTTGAGGCCGGCCGCGGTCGGACCATACATAAATCGCACCATCTTTCACGCCAACGATGGGATTGCTCCATCTCATCGCCGCGTTCTCTTGGATTTTGAAGAGTCGCTTGCGGTCATCGGCAGGTGAAAGCACGTGCTGTGCCGCCGAGCGTTTCATATTCTTGAGTTGCTGCTCTCGAACCTCGTCTTTTTTCCCATCATCATCCAATGCGTGAAGACTACATACGAACATTATGGGAACCAGTAGGGCTATCACAACAGACACCGAGAGGTAACAGGCTCGCATTGGGTTTCTCATGTCTTTCCGCTCGGCCAAGTGGATATTAGGGTAGAAGTGATCCAGGCTCATTCTTTAGGAACTGGCTGTCTGAACAGTTGCAGATACGGCAGCTTTGGATCCCGGCGCGAATAGTCTTTCTCGAGGTTGAAGATTTCCTTTTCCCCCAATCGAGCCGTCACCGGTCCAATCACCATGCTGACAAACGCATAGTGGTAGCGCTGGCCCTCTTGAGTTTTGCGAGTCTCGATTAATACGAGACCAACGGGAGCGGTACTTTGAACGAAGGCGAACAGCGCCCCATCGCTGCGAGAGACGTCCTCTGTTTCGTAACGGAGGAGTGGCTGGTTTAGCAGCCTGAGTTCATGCGGCTTGGTATCCAGGAACTTGGCTGTGTATGTCGAACTGAATTTGCCGGCCAATGTTTTTATCTGCCGCGACCGTTCGACCGCCGACTCCGCTGGCTTGGGGGAGTCGGGCAGTTCCTTGAACGCGAGTCCCGGTTCGGTCGGGCTCCAGATAACATTTCCGTCGCGCTCGGCAACGAAGGTACTCTCGGACAATGACAGCCATTCGTGGATAAAGTTATTATTGTCGTAGGTGAATATTTTGAGAATGGCTTGAGGCCGCCCGCGGTCGGACCAGAGGTAAATGGTGCCATCTTTCGAGGCACCAACTGGGTTACTGAATCTCATCGCGGCGGTTTCGTGGAACTTAAATCGTTGTTTGCGGTCGTCCGTTGATGTGATGGTATGCTGTGCTGCCGATCGCTTCATTTTTTGGAGTTGCTCTTCTCGACGTGCCTCTTCCTCTTTTTTCTCGCCATCGTCCGCTGCACGAAGCAGACTAATAAACACCATGAGGGTCAGTGCCGCTACTAGAGCAGAGCCTGATAGTAAAAGAGTTCGGCTGATCATGTGCGTGACGCCTCACAATCGTGTACAGCGGATTATCAGGAATGAGAAGATATTAGGGGCGTTTGGCTTCAAAGAATAGGATAAGACAATTTGTCTTGAGATCAATTGAAAACCTTGGAGAAAGCAGCAGGAGAGGAAGAAATAGCAAGTCCGAATTCGAAACGACTGCCACCCAACCAATCGTCAGATTTGTCCGTTTGACATTGTTTTTGTCTGATTTCGACCCTGGAAGATGGCATGAGAAGAAGGCGGCCTCCCCCCCGCAGGTCGATTATCATCGCCTGAAGAACGTCGCGGTGACGTTCAGGAGATTGGGCCAAAGGCCGAACTTGTGGGAGACCGCCATGTACCAGACTATCCTCTTGACCGTTGATTATCACGACCAAAATTGTGTCATCCGGCGTCGTGCTCTCAAAACCCAACAGGAGTCCGTATCCTCCATACCGACTACACCCGAAGATCTGGTTCAGGTGGTCGCCCAGGCACGCAAAGCAGCGGGACGCCAGGGACGTGTCGTTTGGATCCAGGAGAGCACCACCGGATGGGCTCGCGTGAAAACGCTATTGGCCGACAAAGTGGACGAGTTTACACTAGCCAATGTCCTCCAGATGCCGTTGCCCCCCAAAGCGCGGCGACGTAAGACCGACAAGGTAGACACGGCGCGCATCCAACGCGAGTACCTCAACGGAGAACTCCCGCGAGCCCATCAGCCGCCCGCGTGGTGGCGACAGCTCCGACGCTTAGTCAGTTATCGCGAGAACCTGGTGTCTCGACAAACCGGCATCCGCAACTGGATCAACCGCTACCTCGCCCATGAAACTTGGGAGAATCGAGGAGCGTTATGGTCTAGCAAAGGCGAGAAGCGGTTGCGGAAATTGGTGGTCCACTGGCCTCCGTGGGACCGGATGGTTGTGCAGTCTAAGCTGGAGGAACTCCACCAACTCAAGCAGAACCTCAGCGCAGTCGAAGCCGAGTTGCAAGCGGTCTATAAGGAATGTCCCGAGGCGCAACGTGTGGACGCCGTCCGCGGCATTGGCATGCTAGGCGCAGTGTCCATCGTGGCGCGGGTCGGACCGGTCGAGCGCTTTCGCACTGCCGAGCAGTTGATCGCTTACGCCGGATTGGCGCCGGGTATCAGTCAATCGGACGACACGCGTCGGAGCGGTCGCATTGGTGGTGGTGGGACGGATCGGCACTTGCGTAACTATCTGATCGAAGCCTCGGTGTGGGCCAGAAATATCCCCCGTTACAAAACGACCTACGAACGTGTGGCGAAGCGGCGCGGGAAGAAGATTGGTCGGATTGTGGTGGCGCGAATGCTGACGCGGAGCATCTACAAGATTCTCAAAGACGATGTGGTCTTTGAGGCGTCTCGGGCCGCAGCCTCGGACGCCTCAAAGACCGCAGAGGTCTCGACGGTCGTCGAGTAAGTAGGACGACTGTTGGAAGGGCTACCGGTTCCCGAAAGTCAGGTGGATCTGCGTGCCGAGCTTCTTGTGACCCATTCGGGCTTGACCCGACTCTGGAAGAATAGGCCGGCACGCTCCTAAACCATCATCGGGCTGATCTTCGGGCGTAAGATCATGACCCGCTATAGAAGGATGAACCGCACTGACACTGGGACCAACTCAGAAGCAAACGATCAGCGGCAACGTTGATCGCGGGGAGGGTGTTGTCGCTGTTCATGAAGAGAGAAAGACAGAAGAGCCCAGGAGAATGAAAATCCAGGGGGAAATCAAAACTCTCTTCTTGACAGGCTGCGTCTTCTCATAGAAGGGTCAGAGCAATTAGCCGGTGGTTGAGCGGAGTGATACCACCGGAAGATTATAGTTTTGAACTCGACCCCATGAGGGGTCGCAGCAAGGTTGGAGATAGTTGCTGCGACCCCTCACGGGGTCGGGTTTTTCTCCTATCCCCCAAACCGGTGGTGTCGCTCCGCTCAACCACCGGCTAATGGCTGAGACCCTTTCAGGGTCAAAAACATTTTCTCGTAGTCCTACCTCGTATCTTTGTTCTCAAGCTGGAGATTTCTACCTCATGTATACCTTTGTCCATAATTCCAACTATCACTCTCGCCACTTTCATCATGACAGTCTATAAACGCGTAGGCTTTGCCACGTAAATAGCCTTTTTTGACGATTTGCGTAGCAACCCGGCCATTTTCGTTTCAAGTTGGACGGTGCTGTTTTAGCCATTCTTTCCGAGCATATCCAAAACAAATAACTGCGTAGATAATCATGCAGACATAACCCAGAGTTGTCGCCCCGACAGAGATGACATTTATGAGATCAAGTACCACCAACATAATTGACGAAAGACCCATGAAAACACAAAAATAGGGACTCAATGCGACCATCCATTTTGGCAGATGTGGCTGTGTCTGATCCATTGCGTTTGTCCATTCTAATCTGTTGAATCATGCCCGCGACATCTTCAGATACCCGCTTTCCTCAATCGCTTTCCGTTCCTCTTCCGAGGAATTCCAAGCCCTCATCACTTTCGAGCTCAAAAACCAACCCTGCAATTTCGGTATCGAGCATGAAACCTTCGGATGACTCCAACCCCCAATCTTTTATCAAGTTTGCCGCAGCACCACTTGAACCTATGACGAATAAAACCCGACCTGGTTTTCCCGCCCAGGAAATTCGGTCTCCGGAACGAATTTCCTCTCCATTTCGATAGTGCGTAGAGTAAAAGTTCACGTGTTATCTCTCGAAAAACAACTCACTCCCCCATCCGTGTCATTTTAAATGACTGTCTTGTCAATCTGCTCCCGCTCTTCTTCCAGCCAGAATATCGGCTCAACCCCAGCTCGCACTGCTCCTAAATCAAGCAACAGATGTTGTGGCGGAGTTTTTTACAGAGAACCTCATTGACCATCGCGGATTCAATCTTGGACGCACGCCGTTCGCGAAGCTCCGTTTGAAAGGACACTGGCCGTCCGGCCAGCCGCCAGTTCGGCGACGAGTTTTTCATATTTTGCGCGTTCGATCAGTATAGTATACATATATTCAGTAATTGCGCCTTCGGTTCGTATAATGTCACGCCTCGGGGAGGGAAGCATGTCCGGGAAAATGGCAGAAAAATTTGGCAATTCTTTTTCTGCCAAAATCCGCCATTTTTCAGGGCGGGTTTTGCCAAAACCGCCTGGTTTTTCGCGAAAATAGGGGTCTCCGGGCACTGTGACACTAAACTTGGTAAGAATGTGCAAAATTGCCTAGGAATCGCAGTTGTGACGGTTATCGCTCGATTGAGATCGTGCGTGATGGAGCGATAATGGGAGCACTTTAGCCGCAAGTTTTGCCAACAGGGGAACTAATTCATGAAATGATTTGCCCAAGCACTAACATGGGGAGGTAGCCGTTGGATGGCTTCATAGACATCGTTTGTCCTTGCTCCCAACCGCTACCGAACGCTAGATTGGTCAAATAGCCTCTGCCTTCTGGTCACTTTCTGCCAAGAAAGTGGGCATTATCCAATCCAATCCCGGCCATACTTCGTCGTGTTAGTAGGAGCTTATGGCCAAATCCGGCGCGATCCCGGTCGAGCGGCAAACCGCTGATTCGGAACCTGACGCTGCCACGACAGCCGCTCCCCCTGGTGGACAGTGCCAGCAAGGCGATGATGCGCTGATAGCCATGTTCAACAAGGTTCGCGATGAGATAGTCAGCACCCTGATGTACATGCTGGGGAACTCCGATGACGCCCAGGATGTCGCTCAGGAGACATTCCTGAAGTGCTGGCGTGCCAGGCAAAGCGTTCCCGATGTGCAGAACCTGCGCGCCTGGATTTTTCGGATTGGTTTGAACGCCGCGAAGGATTTCCAAAGGAGCGCCTGGAATCGTAAGGCCCGACCGCTCCCGGAGGAAGAGATCATGATTGCCGGACGGGAGGAAAGCTCCGGAGTTTCGCTGGAAAACCAGGAAACGCTCGATCGTTTACGGGTGGCAATCGCTCAATTGAGGTTGGAAGAGAAGGAAGTCTTCCTCCTCCGCCAGAACGGCGAGTTGACTTACGAGGAAATCGCTGAAATCCGGAGTGCACCCGTGGGGACCGTGAAGACCCAGATGCGGACCGCGCTTATAAAACTGCGTAAGGTTCTGAACCCAAGCGAGGATTTAATAAACGGGGAGCGTTAGCTCCAGGGAAGTTAGAAGTAGTAATCAACCGGGGCCGAGTGCTCCGCTTTATTGTGACCGGTAAATGCAATGAATTCCTGCCAACACTGCCAACCCCTGGTTCTCGACTACCTGTACGGCTTGCTCGAAGAGCCGGAAGCGGGTGCTGTTGAAGCGCACCTGCGCGAGTGTGCCACTTGTGGAGCGGTGCGCGATGAAGCTGCCCGCTTGCAAGGTTTGTTCGCCCGTGCCGCGAAGACCTCATTCCCGCAGGTCCGTTTCGATCCCGCAACTTTGAATCCCTTTCCTGCAACCGCTCCGAAGAGCAGCACTCCAACTCTGTCCATTGGAGCGCAGGTTTCTGTGACTTCTGAACCTGCAGCGGTCGCGACTGGCCAATTACCTGCCATGAGCAGTTCATTCCGTGGCAAATCATCGCGAATGGGGCTATGGGTAGCCTGGGCCGTGGCAGCCAGTGTCCTTGTGGCAATACCCAGCATTGCGATTCCCGTTCTCGGCACGTTAAATCGGGCTGAACGGGCAGGTCAGGACACCGGTAATTCTGTGGCACTGGCTAATGCCGCCGGGGAGGAGATGAAACTTGCCACGAATGCGGAACGGAAGCAACGCTCCGAAGCCGAACTCAGACTCAACGACGCCAGACAGATTCAGGAATCGCTCTTGGTCAGCTGGGTTGCCGAAGAAAAAACCGTGATTCAAAATCAGACCACGCGCAATATGCCCGTGAATGTGTTCAAGCCCGTCTCGCCTCAGCCCTGGGAGCCGAACGACTTCGTGCTGGTCCTGCGCGATCAAGCCCTCTCGCCACATACCCGTCTTGTGGCAGAGGTTCGCGATCAGACTGATGCCGTCATCTATTCCCAGCGACTCCCCGAACAACGCGACAACAATTACAAGCTCCATCTTCCGGTTGAAGCATGGACCAGGCTCACGCCGCAATCCGAGCTTTTCCTGGTCGTTTCCAGTGAAGATGAAAAAACGGGTTCGATAACCCGGCTCCAGGAAAAGGTCCGTCTGTTCGGCCCGGTCTATGCCACAATGCTTGCGACAGATCGACCGGTCTATAGGCCGGGAGAAACGGTCTATTTCCGTTCGCTCACGCTCGATCGCGTCACCTTCCAGCCGCCAGGCCACGAACAGTTTTTCAAATACGATCTTCTCAATTCCCAGCACTCCATTATTCACAGGTGCCTGGTGGGCGGCTCCGATCTGGTCCGCGTTCGGGACGGGGTGGTCGAACCGATCCCTGGGCCCGATGGCAAACCGATCCGCGGTGTCGGCTGTGGTGCTTTCTCGCTCCCGGCAGACTTGAAAGATGGCGAGTACATCCTGCGCCTGACCGAGTTGCCGCATCCGGCCGGCTATCCTCCGACTATTCAGAACGCTGTAACAAAAACGATCAAGGTTCGCGGTGGGTCATCCGACGAGTACGCGAAACAGATTGGCTATTACGCGGCCTCGTATTCCGCGGGCGACGTCGTTGAAGCCTGGGCCGAACTGAAGTTCCAGGATCAACCAGTTCCAAATGCGGAAGTGAAAGTTCTGGCTCTGGCCGATCAGGCCCAACTGCGCGATATCTCCGCGCCTGCAACTGGTCAGGATGGCAGAACGAAATTCCGTTTCACGCTGCCGCGCACTCTGCAGCAGGGCGATGTGCGCTTGAAAGTAACCTTCACCGTAAAAGACAAGAACGCTGAAGAGTCGATTGTCGAACCGGTACCCGTGGTCGGCCGTAGTCTGAAAATCGAGTTCTTTCCCGAAGGCGGCACTCTCGTTGCCGGTGTGCCGAGTCGCGTTTACGTACGCGCGACAACTCCTGCTGGACAGCCGGTTGATATTCGCGGCAATATCACGGATGGTCGAAAGACACTGGCTCGCGTAGAGACTCTCACCGACCCCGATCAACCCGGGGCAAATCGTGGAATTGGTTCGTTCAACTACACTCCGGTTTTGGGAACGCCCGCCTGGTTAAAGCTGGAATCTCCACGAGAGGCGTTTTCGCCGCTGCTCGATGGTCCGTTTCCCATCGCTCCATCCATTGTGTCAGGTGCTCCAGCGGTACTCGGGACTCGATTGGGCTTCGAGCTACCGAATCCGGAGGTGGATGGAGTTGTGATGAGCGTGCTGAACCCAGTCTCAACCCCAGGTGAGCCCATCCATGTGCACTTGAACTCCAAGGGTTTGCCCCGCAATCTCATTGTGGCAGCGTATTCTCGTGGTCGATTGTCCGATACCAAGCGGATCAGCACCCAGCCCGGGCAGGCGGCTGCAGTGGAGTTGCTTTCAACCCCGGAACCTCGAGGCGGAGTTGTTCGGATCACCGTATTTGAGGAACTAGCGGATCAGGAAAATGGTTCTGGAAAAACCAAGCCCGACATAAAACCGTTAGCCGAGCGACTGGTGTTCCGCAAGCCGGCCGAAGGATTGAAACTGTCGTTCACAACTAATGGAACCCATGCATTGGGCGAATCGTTTGCAGCCAATAGCCCGGTTGATCTCTCCATAAAAGCCACAGACGAAAAGGGCAATCCGACAGCCGCAATCGTCTGGGCGGCAGCAGTGAAAACGGGCAGCGCGCCCGGCAAGAGAGACCGGCTTGTGACAACTCATTTCCTGATTGCTGGAGAAGTCAACAGCCCCGATGGTCTGGAGCATGCGGATTTTCTTCTGACGGATCATCCGAATGCGGCCGAGTCTCTCGATCTCGTGTTGGCAACGCAAGGCTGGCGGCGATTTGTGGAGCAAAACCACCCCAAGTTTGGCGCCTCGCGCGGTCTTGCCGGTCTGGATAAGGCGAAGTCCCAGGTGAATCACACTCAGAGCTTGATTCAAGCCGACCAACCTGGAACGCGCGAGCGACGCAAACTCTACGACACCTACTGGCCCCGTTACCGGGATGCTTCCAAAGCAGTCGCCACGGCCCAGGAGGCGTGTAATACGCTGGTGGTGGATAAGAGGTTGGAAAATCGCATAAAGGATTTGATGGTGACTGCGCAGCGAGCCCAACAAGAAGCAATCGTGGCCGATGCACATGCCGAGGAAGCATCGCGATCGATCGTCAGTTTGAGGAGTGCAGGGTGGTACGGCGTTGCGGGCTTCGGTCTCCTCGCAGTGATGCTAGGTGCACTGGCATGGTGCCAGCCATTGGGACGGTTGCCCTATGGCATAGGAACATTTGGGTCAGTTGCTCTGGTAGCTTTCCTGGTGATTACACTCGGTATGGCCGAACGGGCACACGCCGCTATTGTCGCCCACCATGAAAGCATTGCTAAAGCCGATCAGGTGGTTATCCCGCAAAGCAGCGAAACCGAAGTGTTAGGTCGGGGGGTGCAGCCGCTAGGAAACAAGGCGAGTGAGTCGCTGGGCAAAGGGGCAGATGCAGTTGCATCATCGAGCGTTAAAAATGATGCAGGTCCGTCACTAAAGCCTACTACCCAACCTCCATCACCACCTGGCGGTCCTTCAACTTCCGCGATGATAACTCCAAAATCCCTTGGTCCATCACAGCCGCCAGGAGCGATGCCACAGCCTGGGAGGATCGCCCCCCCAAACCCCGAGCCGCCAGCCAGTGCTGTACCGGGTGGTATCGGCGGACATGGGTTTGGCGGAGCCATGCCCAAGGATCTAAATGGAATTAAACCGGCCGTGGCCGGAGCCGGATTCAGTGGTGCCACGGGTTTGGATGGCAGCGGCAACTGGCAGAGCAATGAAGCACGAAAAAACAACCACGATTTTGATTTAACCGAGCGTCGAGCGTCTCGCTCGGGAATGACTCCCCAGCTACGCAGCGCGGGAGAAGCCGCGGCATCGACAAACATGAAGCGGATCGAAGAGCGGGACAGAAAGAACCTCTCCGATCGCGAGCATGAAATTGAAGAGCAGGATAAACTCAAGCGCCGGGGAGCAGAGCTCGAATTAAAACAGAATGGATTACCTGATCCACAGGTGCCAATGAAAGCTGCGATGATGCCGATGAGCCCCGAAGCGTTGGCTCTTCGCCGTGTGAAAGCCGCTGTTCAAACTCACCCACCGTTGATCGTTCGCGAGTATGCCGCACAACGTCCCGGGACTGAAGGAGTGGGTGAGGAGCTTTCGGACACAATCCTCTGGCAGCCGGTTATTGTTATCCCGAGCAACGGTCAGTCCAGGCTCAGCTTTAGCCTGGGTTCTGCCAAGGGTGGGTATGAGATCGTGGTAGCGGGTCACACACTCGATGGGCGAATAGGAGCTATTCGCGGTGTTATCGGAATCTCACCACCGTTCGCACCGGCTTTACGACCTGTGACGGTCCCGCCAAAATTGCCTTAACAAAACCCAGTGAACCTGCTTCCCCATCGACCCAATGAGCGAGTCGCATCGCTCATTGGGTCGATGCGTTTTGGCCAGGACCTCTGACACCAGCAGAGATGATCTCCAACCTGAAACGGAATTCCGGGAAATGCCGATCGAACCGATTGTTTCGATTGGGCGGCGATGAAGATGTTAATTGTTGATTGTTAATTGTTAATCGGAAGAAATCCCAAGCACTGCGGTCGCTTGATTTCCAATTAACGATTAACAACTAACAATTAACACTTATGGAGAAATCATGACAAATCGTATCTTCCGATCTGGGATGTTCTTATTCGTCACCGTTTTTGTCCACAGTTATGGGTACGCACAGCAAAAAGCGGACTTCCAACGTACCTTGCCGCCTTTACCACCAGTGCCGGCAGTTCCATCAAATCCGCCGACTCAGCTCCCGGATCCTCTTCCCCCAGCGGATAAAATCGAGACGATTTCACCTGAGACAATCATCGCCAGCCAGCCTCCCATTCCCGATACACCCCCATCCAAAAACGAGGTACCACAGCGTGTCGTGCAACCCATTAAAGAGCCAGGCGATCGCTTCCGGAGACCGGAAGGTCAACCGGGTTTTCCCGAAGCCGCATATGGGAACGGCCATTGGTGCTGGACCGGTTGGACGTATGGACCGCGTGTAGCACCCACCTGGGAATATCCAGGTCTCGGTGGCGGGCCTAGTGTGACGTATCCCTGGGGAATGCCTGGCTACACATGTCTCAACGGTGAAAAAAGCCTGGATAGAGTCTGCCGTCTTTTGGGACCACCCGTGCCGGTCTACACCCCTGTGCCCCAGCCGGACAATTCCAAGAAACTGATCTATCCACTTCGCAATATCTCAAGCCCCGGTCTCATTTACGGTTGGATAGGGCCATTCCCGGCATCGCCGCGATATAAGCACTATGCAGTGGATGTCTGGTCTCAACCGAATGTGGATTTGAGCACGGGCCGCCCCAGGAGCGAACAGGAGAGGCAATTAAATAAACCTACCGGCACAGGAGATTCCCGGTCTCCAATCAGTGATGGCGACTCGAAAAAATCGGTTGGTTATATGACACTCACGGTGAAGGTGCCGACCCCTGGGGCGGAAGTGTATGTCGAGGGCGTCAAGACGACGCAGTCTGGTACTGACCGGACATTCCACTCCCCAGAACTGGAGACTGGGACATTATTCCGCTATGAAGTGACAGTCCGCTGGTTGGAACGTGGTTCGATTTACGAGAAAAAGAAAGTCATCTTTGGTGCCACCGGTGATGTGATCCCCGTGGATTTCACCACACCAGAGGTCGTGCGCGCGGGGAGATGATGGAGGAGTTTGGAGCCACCCATGTACCGCGTCGGAATTGTTGGATGTGGTGTGGCAGGAACGACCGCGGCATATCTTCTGGCTCGCGATGGGCACCAAATCACTCTTCTGGAACGTGCACCGAAACTCGGACCAATCGGTGCCGGTATTTTGCTCCAGTGTTCGGGCCAGGCCGTCCTCAGGTATCTAGGAATTCTCGATCGAGTCCTCAAGCATGCAGCCCCACTCGTCGAGCTTTATGCACGCCACACGTCCGGCGGCACGTTGATCCGCACGCGATTTGACGATTTCGCGCTAGGCACACGCTCATATGGCGTTCATCGCGGCGTTCTCTTTAATGCTCTCTACACACTCGTTCAATCTCAACCAATCGATATCCGGCCTGGTTGTGAAATTGTTGGCCGAGAGCAAAATGCTCAGGGAGTGGTTCTGACAGATGTACTCGGCAGGCACCACGGTCCATTCGACTTCGTCATTGCCGCGGATGGTTCAAGATCGCGGCTGCGGAGCCTAAGCGGTTTCAAGACTTCCATCACGGAATACGATCATGGAACGCTCTGGCTCAATGCTCCCGGTGACGGTGTGGCACTGACGAACCCGCTCAACGTGGAGAGCGCGAATGATCCTGAAGCCGGAAAGACGGGCAGACTGCTCCAGGTTGTCGAACGAAACCGAAAGCTATTCGGACTGCTCCCTTTGGGTGATGGAATGGTCAGTCTTTACTGGGGATTGCCGGTCAGGGAATTCAAGGAGGTTAAGAACAGGGGACTCGATGTTCTCAAGCGGGAGATTCTAAAGTTCGCTCCTGAATCCGCTCCAGTTCTTGAGTTCGTTATCGACATGGAGCAGTTCCTGTTCACCTCTTATCGCCATATTCAGGTCCGGCAGCGCTATGATGAGAGAGTCATTTTGATTGGCGACAGCGCACACGCCATGAGCCCGCACCTCGGCCAAGGGATCAATCTGGCCATGATGGATGCCTGGCGATTGGCGGCTGCCATCCGCAATTGTCCAACTCCGGTCTCAGCATTCCAAAGTTTTCACAAATTGCAACGGGACTTTGTGCGGTACTACTCCACAATCACCTATCTCTTGTCGCCGTTCTTTCAGTCCGATTGGTGGATTTTGGGTTGGGGTCGTGACTGGGCATTACCTCTTCTGCCGCACATCCCTCTTGTGAAGCGACAAATGCTGATGACGGTCTGCGGATTGAAAAGCGGTTTTTTCCGGGGGCAGATCAAAGTATAAAACGATAATCGTAATGTGAATGCTATCGTTTCGTAACCTTTGTCAACCAAACGATACCCAAACCGGCAAATACGAACTATGCTGTTAGCGTGATTACCGGAAGTCATCGCACTAGATACAGTTTCGGTCGAGAGCCGGATCACAAAATCAAAACGAGGTTAGCCATGCGGAAATGCATCGCTTCTGGACTATTCTCGGTAGTGGCTGCGTTCTTGATTGCAGTCAGTGGCGAGGGAGTTGTAGCTCAAGAGAAAAAGGGTAACGCACCCAAGTTTCTCTATGGGCATGAATTTCAGGTGAGAACCGGAAAGAAACCGGATTTCAACAAAGATACGCCCCGGAAGGGAATCGAGTTTTACCTCGAAGAGAGTTTGAGTGCTGTCATTGCCATCAGCGAAACCGGCTCCCTGGCGATTGCCCCTGCCGGCCAGATTGGCACGGATCACAGATGTAAATGGCTGACGGGCCACGATCTGGGTGCCAGAAAGATTGGGGAAGTGGAGTTTACTCAGAGAACCAAGAAGTATGGAGTGGAATTATATCGCGACCTCGGTTCCAACCGGCTGGTATATATTTGCGAGAGCGGTTCCATTGCGTTTGCGCCTGTTCCTGCCGGGTTGGTAACCGAAAAGGGACCGCGCTACCACCATGCCTCGGAAATGCGTATTCGCGAAGCCGGAGAGACGAATTTCGAGAGAGCTAAAAAGATCGGCATGGAGGTTTTCAAGGACGAGAACACTGGTGGATTGATCTATATCACCGAAACTGGCGGTATTGCAACGAGCCCCGCCCCGGCAACGCCTCCTGACCCCCTGAGCCCAGCTCCGACCAAAGCCCTGTATGCCTGGGATCTCCGCGTTCGTGGAGCGGATGAATCTGAGTTCAGCGATAAAACGAAACACATAGGCGTTGAGATTTTTGAAGATCCGAACGCCGGCAATCAACTCATCTACATCACCGAAACCGGTTGTATTGCCATTGCACCAAACCCCGGAATGCTGAGCGAAACCAAGGGTATGACCTGGAAACCGGGAATGACCTTGAAAGCCAGGAAGGCCGGTGAGAAGGATTTCAAAAACGCCAAGAAATACGGTATCGAGGTCTTTGTCGATAATCGAACGGGCAACCTTGTCTTCATCGACGACACCGGTTCCATTGCCGTGCTGCCCAAGCAGTAAACGGTGTTCTTGTGGGTAGAGAAATGAGGGCGATTCATTTCACTCAAATCGACCACTGCTCGGTCTTGATAACAGACCTGGAACGTGCTCGCTCATTCTATCGGGATGTCCTGGGTCTCAAGGAGATCCCGAAACCAAAGACGTTCGATTTCGTTGCACTCTTTTTGTACAACTCCAGGTGCAGAGCTATCAAACCTTCGACCATCTCACGCTTACGTTGACGCACCTTCGTCATATCAACTGAGACCGAGCCCGTTACCATCCCGAACTGCGTGGCATGGTGCAGCAGATCTGCGACCTTTGCGCTCCAGATCTCGTTCTTGCTGGGCAGGCAGTTGATATTCGGGCACGACCCGCCAATCCACTTTCGCTCAACGACAGCAACCCGGCGTCCGGAACTCGCCAGGTGCCAGGCCAGCAACTTTCCGCCCGCTCCACTTCCAAGCACGAGGTCTTGGTAAGATTTTGCCTGCGACATGTTCATCTCCTTTGATGAATCTCATGACTGCGGAAAAGTATCCCGCATGCGCTCAACTGCAGCCTCAGTTTATGCGCTGAGGCTGGCATACCAAGATCACCTCACTAAGAGCTGCCAAATCCTCTACCAGCAAAGCAAATCGCGCGCCACGAAGACCTGCGGATTCGTTGCAATAGACGAAAAAACGAAAGGCGATGGCCGGATCAGCTCCGCCATCGCCCATGCTGACACGCTGAGCTTATTCACGTCCCGTCACTATTTCTTTCGTGTCAACTTCATCTGGCCGCAGTGGTCTGGGGCTGGTTTTCCGTCGACCCAGGCGACACCGCTGAACTCGATATGGTCATCATCGACAAAGGTAAGCGTGCCTTCATGCATGTGCATATCCTTGGCCGGATTCAGGTTCGTTCCACCGGCGAACAG
>Ga0207031_10156_pt1 | contig 19081 bp, 15 predicted proteins | sample Alteio_BWMinCont_37_FD_153278 | JGI IMG/M metagenome (GOLD analysis project Ga0207031, IMG submission 153278) | Enriched cells from forest soil in Barre Woods Harvard Forest LTER site, Petersham, Massachusetts, United States -... | ecosystem: Environmental > Terrestrial > Soil > Temperate forest >... | reverse complement strand
ATCGGTCGCCAACTCGAAGGTGAGCGTTTCGGTAGTTGGGTTCTTGCCGCTGATGAGGGCGCTGCCATCATCCTGCTTGGCGATGGTTGCCCCACCTGCGGATTTCACCGAAAGAATAGTCGGCGTGACCCACTCCAATGGTAAGGGCTTATCTCCGCGAGACTTTACCCACGCGGCGAAGCGAGCGGGAAGTTGCTCTTTCTCAAATGTCGAAAGCGCTTTTGTAAAGGCAACATGTTCGGCATCGAAGGCAGCCTTGGCTTTCGCATAGCCCGCGGGATCGAGGTCGAGGTCGGCTTCAGCCCGGACAGTGGTGGTGAACGTCGAGAGCATTCGGTAGTAATCGCGAGCCGGGATGGCATCGTACTTGTGATCGTGGCACCGGGCGCAGCCAACTGTCAGGCCGAGGAATGTCGTCCCGATGTTGCCGAGCATGTCATCCAGTTCATCGTAACGGTGCCTCTCCACTTCGTTGGCGGTGATTTGTGTGCTGTGAACGCCGGCAGCGAGATAGCCGGTGGCCATCAGGGCCAGCGGTTCCTTTGGAGCGATTTCATCGCCCGCAATCTGCCACCTGGCAAATGTGTCGAAGGGCAAATCCTGATTCAGAGCCTTGATGACGAAGTCGCGATAGTGATAAGCGGTGGGCCGATCGTAATCGTGCTCGAAGCCGTGGCTTTCGGCAAAGCGGACCAGGTCGAGCCAGTGCCGCGCCCACTTCTCCCCGAAGTGTTGCGATGCCAGAAGCGACTCGACCACCTTCTCGAATGCCTCGGGCGAATTGTCCATGAGGAATGCCTCCACCTGTTCCAGTGTTGGCGGCAGGCCGATCAAATCCAGGTAAACGCGGCGAAGGAGAGTTCGCTTGTCCGCGGCCGGATTTGGTTTGAGTCCCGCACTCTCGAGTTTGGCGAGGATGAAGCCATCGACCGGGTTGCGAGCTTCGGGTTTGGGATTGCGTATGTCCTTCAGGAGCGGCTGAAACGCCCAGTGTTTTCTGGCATCTTCCGCAATCACCTTTCGCGTCCAGGCAGTTTCGTCTTTCTCCACGAATGGCTTGTCGTAGGGTGCCCCCAGGTCGATCCACTCCGCTACTTTCTGGATGTCGCTATCTGAGAGCTTGGCCCGCTCGTGAGGCATGTGCGGCTCTTTTAGGTGAGCTGTCATCTGCCACAACAGGCTCTTCTTGTGGTCGTTCGGGACAATTGATGGACCGCGACTGCCACCCTTGAGTAGAGCCTCGCGGGTGTTCATGTCCAGTTCGCCTTCCACGCGTTCCCCGCTGTGGCACTTCAGGCACTTGCTCTGGAGTATCCCGCGTACTGATGCCTTGAACAGATCGGTCCCCTTCGCCATTTTCGCAATGTGATCGGGGTCGGTGGCTGCAGGTTGTTGCGCGAAACCGTAAGCGAGCGTCGTGAGAGCAACTATCACAAGCACCGGCGGGAACCGGCAGGGAAACAAAGGCATCGGCAGGACCTCAACGGAGGCGGCAGGAGCTGAATAACCAGGCGGGTCAATAGTTCAGATTAGCGGAGGGGAGGTGAGAAGGGTATTGGTTTTCGGGGGATTCCTGTCGAGTTGGCGTTTGTTCTGTAATGATTGAACCTGTATCAGACAGGTATCGGTTGTCGCGTTTTGAATGAGACTGAGTTCGTACTCGGAAATACCTGGAGATCGCAGACATTCGCCATCGATCCATTATCAAAAACTGTTCGTACTTGAAGTGTGCTGATTTTCTGTTCAATTTCATCGAGAAGGCTCAGAACCTGTCCCTCGACAATTGCCTCGCATTCGTCGAACAAGCTCCTCAACTGCGGGTGCGTCGATTCGAAAGAGATAGTTCCCTCGAAATGATCTCCAACTTGTGAGACATAAAGTGTAGCAATCCTTGCTGCGGACCTGTCGATCAGGTAAAGAGGTTTCTGCGTCATGACATAATGACCCGATTCATCTGGCGTTTTACAACTCAAACGAACTGTTCTCCGCTTCGTTCTGACGAGGAGTTCTTTTAAATTCCTCCTTTGGTATTGTGAATTCTTTTCGAAAGTCCCTTCCGAACCAAACGCCACAAATCGGTCCGGTTACCGCCGCGATGATCAGCATGGGCAATCCGACGTTGGTAAACTTGGAACCAAGCATCTCCGGTCTGAAAATAAACATGCAGGAGAGAAAGAACACTTCCATAACGGCCAATCCGATGATCGCATCTCCGACGATACCAATGTGCGTGTACAAACCACGTCCCGCCCATACTATCAAACCAGACAAAAATCCCATCCCAAATATGGCTGCTGCGAATCCTCCGGTGTCGGCCAAGACCCATTCAGTTTGACCGAACGTTCCCACGATCAATGCCGCTATTGCCTTGATTGCAGTGACAATAGAAAGGACGACGCCGCCGAAAAGCCCAAATTGCCACCATTTGGTAACTGGGAGCATGAGTGCCTTCGATTAAATGTTCATGCAATTCGTACTTTACTCCGACCCACTCCCCTTCGGGTAACCCAGGTGCTTCTTCAAGAAAGCAAACGTCTCTTTGGCGTTGATCTGGTGGCCGCCAGGGAAGAACTCGATGGTGGTGCGGTCTGGGATTTTCAGCCGGTTGGCGTAGAGATAGCGGACCTTGGCGTATTCATAAGCCACCATCTCATCGGTGCCCACGCCGTCATCGTGGCCGCGTTCTACCATGAAGGGACGCGGAGCGATCAGGAAGGCCATTTCCGCATAGTTAAAGGTGTTCCCGAGATCGAACTCGTACATTTCGTATTCGCGTGTCCACATATAACTGCGGTCGAGCTCGACTGAGACATTCTTGCCGATCCATTCATTGAAATCGCCGGAACAAATGGAGAGGCAATAACGTTTCTCCACGGCCGGAACCCGCATGGCAGTCTTGCCGCCGTACGAGAGGCCATAGAAGGCCATTCGCTTGGGATCGACATTCGGCAGCATTTCCAGCCAGTCGAGGGTGCGCTGGTGCTGCCGGATTATAAAGCTGAAGAGCGAAAGCTTGAGCGGGTTCGCCTTCCGCTGAAGCTGCCGGAAGACGTTTTCGCCGTAGTAGGGGTTCTGCGGGGCGTAAACGATATAGCCCAGTTCCACGAGTCGTTTCGAGAAGTGGTTGTAAACCGGTCGCTTCTCTTCCTCAATCGTATGCCGCGGCGTTCCTTCCAGCCCATGTTGGCAGACGACCACTGGCCTCTTCTCACCGGGCTTCAGGTCTTTTGGAAGGAGCAGAATTCCCTCGGCGAACACATCCGGGTAGACATCGAGCATCACCTCGTATCCGGTCCAGGTTTTCTCATCGTAAACCTGCCGCGTTCGTGGATTGAGTGGAATTGTGGGCTCGGGCAATTTGCCGATTACTTCGGAGTGGAAGTAATCGCGATACCACTCCGTGGACTTTTCCCAGGTCTCGAGTGTGCTGGGGTTCGACTTGGACCAAAAGTTCTTGCGAACCGCTTCGCTATCGCGCCAGAGCTTTTGGGTGTAGGCGACGAGCTGGTCGAATTGGCGTTTATGCCGGACAGCAGGATTGAGGTTCTTGCGGTTGTCAACGAGAGCGTAGGTTGGTTGATCCTGAAGTGGAAAGCCGTCGCCTGAATGAAGATTATGACACAAATCGCGCCAGCCATACCAGTCATCGTCTGCGTTGACCCGGCCAAATATCCGTCCAATGGGAGGAAGAAAAGCAAGATAACGATTGTACTCTCGTACTTCATCCTCTGTCGGGATCACTTTGATGCCACCGGGGGCCGCACCCCCTTTGCCGGACTTCGCGGCTGGTCCACTCCATACCGGCCAGGATGCTTCGGCAGTTTTCTTACCCTCCATTCCATGCGGGTAGGTGGTTAGCTGAGGGAATTCCCAGTAAGACGTTGCCTGTGCAACCAGGGCCGCGACTTCGGCATCCCCGAATGCGCGGACTTCGTTCCACAGGTTGCGATCGAGCGGTTCTTCGTGCACACCTTCCCGTGGACCGAACGAACAGGCCATGTGTACTGCATTGATTCTAGGATCGGCTGCGCCTGCATAGAGAGCGATCCGACCACCTTCGCCCACGCCTATCGCGCCGATGGGCAGCTTTTTGTTCTGAGCCTGGAACCAGTCCACAGCCGCGAGCACTTTCTGAACTTCGTAACCAATCAAGGTTCTACCCATCTCGTAAGCCATGCGATGTATGAACTCGCGATGCGGCAGGTTGGTCGCACGGTTCAGCCTTGAGTTTGCTGAGAGGTTGTCGTTCCGATCGATTAACACGGGGATCAAGACCCGACACCCGTGTTCGGCCAGCCGCTTGGCAAACGGTTTAGGCCCCTTCTCATCCTTGACCAACCCCGCGATTTGCTCTGGGGTCCAGAGTGCATCTGGAATTGCTACCACGTTGGCAAAGACCTTGCCTTTTGGCTCGAGAAGCAGTCCTTCCCCATCCACTCCGGGCAAAACGGCCCAGCGCACTGAATATACCGCGAAACCAGCACACTCCGCGATCATCGCTGGCTCGCTGGGTCCGGAGACATACTCCATGCGCGCTGGAAGTCGGGTATCCACAAGCCCCAACATCTTCGCGAATCGCTCGCGCGTGGGTTTATCGTCTTTCCAAGTTTCGGAACGTTTCTTCGGAGCTGCAGTGAGTTCCCGATCGAGATACTTGTGCATCCCCGCCACCATCTTGGCAGCGAGGTCGCCTTCCTCGGTGAGCGGCTTGGTATTGGGAAGCGGATCGGCAGCGGAAGTGGATGTGGGAACCAACCATAGGATTGCAAAGAAGATACCAAGAGCGGATTGCAGCACGTTCGGACTCCTGCTTTTAAGCGAAGCTGTTATACAGGACTGATAGGTCACATAAGACCTATTGGTCCAATGTGTCTAAGGGCAAGATAGCAATGTAAACTCAAAACAACTCGTGCACCGGTTTACCGGGATAAACGGCTACTGGCGAACCATCTGGGCCGGGGATGGTTGTATTAGGTGGGACTCCAAGGGCAGTATAAATCGTGGCAACCAGCTCCTGTGGAGTTACAGGGCGGTCGGTCGGCTGGGTGCCTTTGGCATCGGTCCGACCAATCACACGACCACCTTTGACTCCGCCGCCAGCCACGAGGGCAGTCCAGGCTCCGGCCCAGTGATCGCGTCCACCGTTGGCATTCAAGAGCGGCGTTCGACCGAATTCACCCGTGGCGACTATGAGAGTGGAGTCGACGAGACCGCGTTGATCAAGAAGCGTAATTAGAGAACTGAGATTGGCGTCAAATATGGGGGCGACAGTATCACGAATATCCTTCAGATCGGTTCGTAGTGAGCCACCATCCGCGTGGCAGTCCCAGGAGACGGCATCAAACACCGATGTGAACATATTTATAGTAACGAATTGAGCATTCTCATCTAATGCCAATGCAATCTCTTGCACCATCGATTTGTCATGTGAAAATGGCTGTGCAGGGTGTCCAAAAGACCATGGTGATGAACGCGGTGATCTACACACTGAGCCCAAAAATCCAGCACTCTGCCCATGACTGATATTTATTCCAGTTGAAATCTCTGCTTTTGGCCCGAGCCACCACGTATCAGGTTCGTTTTGTTTTTCCATGAGGTGAGACATTACCGCCCCCACGGACGGCCATTCGGGACCATCGCGAAACAAATGGCCTGTGTTGAGCAACTGAAAACCGCACTCGTGGATAGGCGGAGCTGTGTGGTGCATCGAACGGATCAGCGAGAACTTGTCGGTCATGGTTGCGAGCTTGGGGAACAACTCGCTCAGATGCAGGCCAGGAACCTTCGTCTGGATCGGTTTAAACGGACCCCGGACCTCCGTCGGAGCTTCCGGCTTGGGGTCGAATGTGTCGATATGACTGGCACCACCGACCATGTTGATGAAGATGCAACGCTTGGCGGTGCCGAGTGGAAGTTGCGAACTCCCAGTCGAGATGCCGGCAACGGTCAGACTGGCCGCGCCAGCAGCGCTGGCCTTCAGAAATTCGCGGCGAGAAGGAGCCTTGGAATTCGACATGTGAGTTGCCCCAGTTGGTGAGTCCCTGTGCAAGACATCGTACCCATCACAGCGACAGATGCAACTGAGCAGTGAAATTAGTGGGAATCGTTAGGGCAACTCCTGATCCAACTTCTCCGGAATGACACAGCTCGTGACCGGATTGCTGATTTTGTGGACGAGGTATCGTCCACTGGGAGAACGGAAGACTACCGGTTGGTTGAACGGGAATTCCGCACGTTGCCAGGCCGGTAGAACCTGCGGCAGCCCATCCGGTCCCACCTCGATTAGCCTTTCGTATTGCTTGGTGACGCAGTGAAGATCAGAAACGGCAAACCGTGCTTGTGGAATCGCTGCTTGAAGCTCCCGCAGAACTTGCTCGCGTTGCCATGGCCCGAGTCCATAGACCGTGCCGACGTGCATAAATCGGAAGCTTGGTTTTATGTCCAGTGCCAGATAAAGGCCATGCGGCGAGTTGTGCCAGGCTATCAGTTCGCCATCCCGAACGGCTTGCGTTCGGAGATAATCCTCAACCGCGCCGAGCTCAACTGGATCGAGCGCACCAAAATGATTGACGAACATTGCGGCGTGCTTGTGGAGTTCCCGCGAAGGATGATTGCCAAGACAGTCGGCCCACCAGCGCGTTCGCTCCAGGTTGAACGCCTCGTTCGGGTATGTGAAAGTACGATAGACCCAGCTTTCCTTTTGAAATCGGTTGTGAGCATCCATTAACCCTGGCATGTGGGTAGCCGCCAGGACAAAAATGCCGACAAGAACCTGCACCAATACCAGAATAAACGGTATGGGCCAGCGGTTGGCAGCGAACACAGCTAACATCAGGAGAGTTTCGGGAACATGAGCATAATGAAGGCCGCGCTGAAGAAGTAATGTGGTGAATATCCAGGACAAATAAGTTCCAGCCAGTACGGCCCGGCGAAAATGCATCGGGTCGGTCGATGACCGATGACGCAAGTTACACACGGCAAGCGGGACCGCCAGCAGCGCGAAACAACTGTAAGGTGGGAAGTAATTGAGTTGTTGAGAGCGGATCCGGTAAATCAACTCCTTGTTAACAACCTCGGCATAGGTCGTATTCCAGTTCTGCCAAACGTCGAGGAAATAGGGCCAGGTGCCAGTGCCAACTAACCAGCCAAGACCCAGCAAACCAACGACAATACCTCCTGAAAATACCGGAATGAAAGTTCTCACTGCCTCGCGAGTAGACCTAAACCGCCCTGCTGCAACGAACCACACCAACACGGCAACAAGAAGCAGTTGGGGCTTGATCCAACAGCCAAGTCCCCAGAGCAATCCTTCGAGAAAGGCCGCTGCAAATGGGTGACGGCCACCTTCAACAGATCGCAACCTCAGCCAAATTGCCGCAATTGCCGGCAGCAACATCCACACATCGCGCTGAACGTGATTGAACTCGTGAATGAACAAATAGAACGCGGCAACAGACGCCGCCAACCAGGCAATTCCCGTAGAAGTAGCTCCCGCGGAGCGTGCCAATCTGACGAGGAAGATGGAAATGGCAAACACGATTAGCAGATCGGCGATTCGCACGGATTCGGAACCGGTGCCAACAAATAAACGGACTCCACTTAACAGCCAGGGGAATCCGGGCGGGTTGGTGTCGAAGACATCCCGGTAGTGAACGCCGCCGGAGAGAATGTTTCGCGCGCTGATTTCGTAGAGAGTCGCATCGCACCAGAGCGGCATTCGAAGAAATAATGGAATACCAACCACGAGGCAGAATGCGGTGGTCAGCCAACCGGTTAGGATAAACCAGCGATTGTGCTCCACGATGCGCGTGAGGTGGTTGAACGAGGCCAAGGCCCGAAGCGCTGCCTTTCGCAACCTGGAACTCGAATCCACCGATTTCCTCAAAAAAGCAACAATCCGTGATGCGGATAGTTGAAAATCTGTTCAGCATCAATTTTTCGAGCAACATTACTAACGTTTCTTGATCTCCATTTTTTGGCCTTTGATGGAAATGATCTTTCCATTGATCGATTTAACTTGTCCAAAATCAATCTTCTTGGCGAATTCTTCAGCACTTTTGATCGGATTGATGATTAAGGTCATTCTGGGAAGTCGGGACGAACTCATGATGCTTCTACGTGAATTATTACCGGGCGGCACAAGATCATTGATTCGCTCACTTATGGCATCGGCAGTTGCCTGATCCACCACTCCGATGATATGAAGAACAATCGTATCGCCTGGTGGTATGGCGTTGGGTCCCTGAGGCCATGGCCCACTGAAGTCGTCATCGGCCGAAACCGGGAGACTGAAGGGGCTCGAGGATTTCGTTGAAGCGGATGAGTCCGTGGAGTCTGTTTTGGACCGCGTAACCAAAAAAATCGTCACTCCAACCACCAGAACCAAAAGCAACACGCCAGCGCCGATAACTGCACCGATTAGTGCTGTGTTATCACTTTGTTTGCCGCGTTTGGTGCGATTCCGGCGAGTTCGACCGTCCTCGTCATTATCGTCTTCGTCATCGACCGCGCGTCGCTTAGTCCGTGAAGCTGGCCTTACTTCGTCTTCGTCCTCATCGCGCGAAGGCGATTTCCTGCTCGGACGTTCAGCGAGCTCGTCCTCATCATCGCCGTCGCGTTCATCGTCGATGCTTTCAAGAGAGATGAGCTTTTGACATTTCGGGCAGCGCAGGGACGACGCTTTTGTTTTTGGAACCTGCAACCTGGTGCGGCATTTGGGACAGGCAACGAGCGCCATTGGTTTTTCTCCAGGAGAGCAGGCGCAACAGTTGGTGATTCAAGCTGGATTTATATCCCAGCGTGTGGGTGAATACAATCTCCACACTCATCTCTTCCCCGGTCCCAATTGGTCTAGGATATCCCAGTCGGGAATGTCGATGACCCCCAGAGGGTTTTCAACTTTGTGGACCAAATAGCGTCCTGATCGAAAAACAATGGGTTGATTCCACGGGAAATCAGACCGCTGCGAGATCGGAAACCAGAGTGGAAGTTGGTGAGGATCGCCATTGGCTCCCAGCGCGTAGGCTGCATTCCTTTTCTGAGTCATTCTCAACAAATCGCTGACCACATAGCGTTGCCGGCTTGCAGCGACATCCGCTGCGATCAGTTCTCTCTTACCGGGAATTCCAAAAGCCGTTCCATAATGCATATAACGAGTGGCTGGGTCCAGATTGAGCATGAGATACAACGGATGAGTGGAGTCGTGCCAACAGTTCAATTCGCCAGGACCAAGCCGCGGGTCCCGTGTTCTGAGAAACAGTGACACATCCCGCAACTCCTCCCAATTTGTGCCGCAATGAATATCGACTAAATGACCGAGTTTATCGCGCAATTCCGGTGAACCACCTTCAACCCAACACCGCGGCCAAAGTTGCATCACCTGAAAATCGGTCAGAGGGTCCTGAACCGCGCGAATTGAAGGCAGGCGCTGCCCAATCAATCGCGCAATCGGATTCAGGGCAGGGAGATTCAAGATCGCTACCAGAACTACAAACCAGCTGAGATATGCGAAACCAAATGCCCAGCGGTGCGTCGCAATCAGAGCCATTGCAATAAACAACAGGGGTACCTGCACGTAATCAAAACCTTTTTGCAGAACTATGGCCTGGAAGAACCAGCCGAGATAAAACGCCGCCAGTAGGGTACGGGCGGTAGCCACAGCCTCGGTGCCGGCTGAAGCGTATAGCCAGTTATCGCCAAATACGCGTCGTGGTTCCGTGGGCTTTAGCGAGAGCAAGCGGGCTTCCCAGAATGAGATTATTGCCAGTGGTATGGCCGCGCAGTGCAAAATGCTCCAGGGCCGAAAACAGTAGAATGTGTAAATCAGTCGATCTCGAGCACTGAACCACATATCGTCCAAATAGCTCGGGTTCCAGTTCAGGAAGACATCGAGAAAATACGGCCATGCTCCGGTCCTGATAAGCCAAAGCACACCCAGCGCTCCCGCCAGCAGCCCCCCAGTAATCAGACCGCCAAGATCGAGGGCGATCTGTCGGCGCGTTTCGCGGCGAGCGATTACGATCGACGATACGAGCCACAACACTCCCGCCGGAATAATCACGTGCGGCTTCACCCACACGGCGGCGCCCCAGACCACGCCTTCGGCAACCGATCGCCAGAATCCGCTTCGATAGATTTGCGATGAAGGCTCAACTTTGCATTCCGGTGAATGGCCGCATGCGGTGAGCATCGGTTTTGTCGTGCGCGACAGCCGCAGCCATGCTGCACCCAGTGCCGGCAGTAGGAGCCACGGGTCGCGCTGAACGTGATTGAATTCCGAAGTGGACGGATAAAAGAGTGCGGCCGCCGCTGCAAGCCAGGCAATAGTGTAGCGGGCACCACCGGCTCGCCGCACCCAGAGCAGTAAAACTGCGATTTCGGCGGCAATCACCGTCAGATCGACCGCGCGCAGAGCTTCATAGCTCCAACCGAAGGCCAATCTAATGAGGGCCATGCACCAGTCGATCCCCGGCAGATTGGTATCGAACACATCTCGATAGTGGACTCCGCCGCGCAGGATCGAGCGGGCAGCCATATCGTGCAATGTCACATCGTTCCACGGCGGCATGCACAGAAATAACGGAACCCCGGCCACCAAGGCCAGGGTTGTTGCAATCCAGCCGGCAGTCGCCGAACGCCAGGGGAGAAAGCGGAGACGGTTATGGGGAACAGTGTTGGACATCGTCGGCAGCGAAACTCAACGGTTATGCATGGCTCGTTGTATGATGGTGCTCTTCGCGCGGAAGCATGTGAGCGGAGGCAGTTAAACCAATCGCTATCACGGTTGCCAATAAACCAGCATACCAGAATGATTTCCTTTTGGTGAGCAATGTGATCGAACAAAGGACCAGCGCGATCTCGGCCAGGAGATGGGCCATGTCGAGACGGTCTGCCTGGCGGTGGACGAATTCCGACTCATCGTACATTTCCCGTGCTTCAGCTTTCAATCGTTCAGCTTTTTTCTCCTTCTCAACGGCTCGTTCATCGAGTTCAGGAAGGCTATCTTTTTCGTCTTTCTTGTTGTATTTTTCTGCCTTTTGCTCGAATTTCGCCCGTTTTGCCTCATCGCCCGCCATCTCGGCTGCTATTTCGTACTGGGCTTGGCGGACTTTTTTTGCCTGGTACCACGCGCGCAAATTACTCATTTCCACTTCAGCGGTTGCAGCCTCGGTGCGGAGTCGATTCGAGTCTCCCAGAAGCTGCAATACCCCGTTGTGTGTCCGGTGGCCGTCCATGCTGATACCGGCCAAACACGCAGCTACTATAGCCATCGACACTGCCACCTTTTGATTGAACGGATCGCTGCGGTGGTGTTCGGCATGCTCGGCTTGTTCGAGATGTTCGTGCGTCTCTGACATGTCAGGCCACTCGTGAATGAAAAGAACAAGTTGGGAACGCGTATTGCACCAGATTGAACTGTTAGCCTCACTGTAACGGAAGTCGCCAGACTTCCCTGGGGTAGAGCTCGGAAGTCTGGCGACTTACGCTACTCGAACAGTTAGCCCATTCTGGCTGGCGCGAGAAGTTTAGCGGCAAGAATCAATCGCTTCAAGTGCTGAAGGAAAATCGTTTGTTTAGTGAGAAAACCGTTGCAATCGTCTCAAATGACCCTTAATATTTTCAATGTAAAGGAATCTACACGCTTGGACGAGCGCTGGAAATCGAAGGGATTCGTGCCTCATGTCGCAACTCGCAGTTCCCGCCCAGAACAGCTACGAATCCAATCTTCGCTCGTGCTTTGCGCTCAAAATGACTCTCACTGAGCCAACTGGACTGGTCGCCAAGGATCAACAATTCAAGGAGAGATATCGTGAATGCCTGCACCATCCTCGCCACTGAGCCTGCGGATGTTCTTTCCGTCAGTCCTCTTCCACAACTCCGGCGGCTGGCGGTTTGCGTCAGTGAGGAGGAGGTGGTCATCACTGGGCAGGTATCGAGCTTCTACATGAAGCAATTGGCCCAGGAAACTGTCCGCCCCACCTTGGGCGATCGTCGATTGTTGAATCTCGTTGAGGTTTGCAGGTAGCAAGTGTTAGTGCCAAGTAACAAGGGACATGCGAAAGGAAGAATTCTTTGCGCATGTCCCTTTTCTCATGTCCATTATGAATTGTCACTGTTTGAGCGGCTTATATTCCACTTTCTTGAAGGTCATCACGCTACCGGGGTCGTGACCCTGGAGAGCGAAATGACCCTTGGTGAATGTCTTGTTGGGGTCTTCCCAGTTATCAAGAGTGGTTTTCCCGTTCACAATGATGGTGATTTTAGGACCATCCGCAATCACTTCCTGGGTGAAGAACTCGTCGGGATTGTGTGGGGCAGTATCCAGAACAGTAATCTTGTCTTTGTACTTGCTTAATCCACCAGCTGGGTACAGGCTACCGGTTCGGATGCGATCGCTGTGAGTGGCATTGATCTGGGCCTCATATCCCTGCGGGAAGTCCGGTCCGAATTTTGTTCGGAAATATTGACCACTGTTCCCCTTGTCGTTGATCTTGGCTTCGACGCGATAGCGGAAATTATCGGCTTCGATTTCCGTGAAAAGATGGCTGGCTGGTCCGCCGCCGACAATCATCTCATCCTTCACCTGCCACAGCGTGATCTCCTTGCCATCCTTCTTAGTAATGCCAACGAAGGCAATCACTTTGCCATCATCGTTCTTGATCTCCTTCACGTCCTTGAAGTTGCCACTCGGCGGGTTTGGGATTTTCCAACCTGTCAAATCCTTGCCGTTGAATAGCTGAATCCAACCTTCATCCTTGTCATCGGCGAGACCAGGGGAGAGCGATCCGGACGCAGCAATAATCGTCGTGGCAAAAACTGCCGGGAGGAAATAACGGAAACACTTCATGGGAAACTCCGGGAGGGGGGAAGCATAGGTGTTCTTGTGGGCATGTTTCCGAGATGCTAGCCGCACTCGGCGGGATTGGCCAGTCTCTTGCGTGTTTCGGTAGGGAATTTGCACTCGATCCCATCCAGTTTCGAACGAAACTTCGAAGATCCTACTCCTCAGATCTTCCGCGGCATCGGAATCGCTACACCCGATCCTCAGAATCCAAAAATTTTGCCCAGATTGCACAGTTTGTGTTGCCTCACAGGTTTATGAGCCATATTGTGTCGTTCGTCACGCCGCGTTTGGCAATTTGGGTAATTTGACTCGCCCACGCAGTTTGTGAGCAACTTGCGTCTTTAGGCTGGTTCGCTAAAGGGATGTGGCGAAGCACCCCTCTACCTTTATTGACTCAATATGGGAGTTCGCAAATGACACGACGGTTAATGTCTTTGGCGCTTTTCGGATTAGGGATGTGCCTTTTTACTTCGGAGGCGGAAGCCTTCGGGTTCAAGAAACACGCTCCCTGTCCAAGTGATTGCGCATCTCCGTGCGCAACACCCTGCACTGTGACTTACGTCGATAAAAAAGTGACGTGCTACAAAATGGAGACCGAGGTCAAGGATGTGAAGGTAATGGTCAGTCAAATGGTGCAGGAGCCGGTGAAGTACAAGTATTTCGAGTGCGTGCCGGTTGTCACCAAGAAGAAGGTGATGGTTCAGGAGCAGAGGACGAAGGAAGAGCCGTTCAAGTACACCGTCATGGTGCCCACCGTGGTGAAGGAGAAGGTCAAGGTCTGCAGCATGGTTCCGGTCACCAAGGATGTGGAAGTCACGGTTTTCGAAACTGTCACCACCATGACCAAGCAAAAGCGCATCGTGTGTGAAACGATCTGCGTTCCAGTCACCGTCTGCTGCACCGTTCCCGTGGCGCCTGCTCATGAACGTCATGGGTTGTTTGGCCACTGCTGCAAAAAGCACGATGACTGTGCTCCTCCTTGCCCACCGGAACCGTGCTACCAGACCATCACCAAGACCGTCGTGCAACGGCAAGTCGTTACCAAGGAGATCGTGGTCGATGTGCCGGTTTGCACACGGGTGCCGAAGAAAGTCATGCAGAAGGTGACCACCAGCCAACCCGTCTGGACCGAAAAGGACGTAGAAGTGACCAAGTGCGTGCCCGTCGAGAAGACCGGCATGCGCCCCGTCTGCTTCTATGTTCCCGTCGAGAAGGAAATCAGCGTGACAACCACGACGCAGGTCGAGAAAGAGGGAACTCGCATGGTCAGCAAGTGCGTTCCTGTTGAGAAGATCGTCAAGCAGACATTCTGCAAGACGGTTCCCTATGAAACGATAGTCAAGGTTGCCGTCTATACCCCGGCACCTGCTCCGGCTCCCTGCCCACCGCCTTGTGCCGCTCCTTGCGATACCTGCGGAAGTGTGGCTCACATTGGGCATCGCATGGGTGGCGGAATTCTGCACGGCTGCTGTCACAAGTGCAAGTAATTGAGTCTGAGGATTAGCAAACCTCGACCCCCGGCCAACTTTGGCTGGGGGTCTTTTCGTATGGATAGCACTTCTTTTGTTAGCCCGAAGAGTGAGCGAGGGGTAGGCGTCCACCCTCGCTCACGCTGTGGGCTCACAAGGAGAAGGCATCCGATTCCTTCTTCAATAATTGCCCAGAGAAGTTATCATGCTGAGAGCAAAACCTGGAGGCAGGATCATGAATCGTCTACTAACGGCGGGAATATTACTGATCGCGACTTCAACCGTATTAACTGCAGGTGATCCTCCAACGATGTTCGAAGTCATAGCTCATGCACGGGTCGCCAAAAAAGTTCCCTTTGAAGTGGTTGATTCAGCGACAGGGACGAAGCAGATCCAACTCACAACGGTGTCCGAAGAGTTCAACCGGAAAGTCTCGCTCGATCCCGCCAAAACCGCTGTGGTGGTTTGCGACATGTGGGATGACCACTGGTGCAAGGCTGCTGCTGCGCGGTGCGGCGAACTCGCTAAAACTGCCGACCCGGTCTTGAAGGCTTGTCGCGACAAGGGCATGACCATCATTCATTGCCCTTCCGATTGCATGGGCTTTTACAAGGATCATCCAGCCCGCAAACGAATGCTTCAGGTGCCGAAGGCCGAGCCACCCAAGGCCAAGGAACTCCCCAACCCACCATTACCGGTCGATGATTCCGATGGTGGTTGCGACGATGAAAAGCCTGCCAAGCAATACCGGGCGTGGAGCCGCCAGAACGCTGCGATCACAGTCGATGAAGACAAGGACTACATCACCGATAGCGGCTTGGAAGTCTACAGCCTCATGGCGTCAAAGAAAATCGGCACGCTGCTGGTAATGGGTGTCCACACGAATATGTGCGTTCTGAATCGCACCTTTGCCATCAAGCAGATGGTGAAGTGGGGCCAGGAGGTCTACTTGGTGCGCGATCTGACCGATGCCATGTACAACCCCAAGATGAAACCAATGGTGAGTCACCAGAAGGGGACTGAGTTGATCATCGAGTTCATCGAACAGAACTGGTGCCCGACGATTGAGAGCAAGGCGCTCGTGGGCGGGAAGTAGGCTTCGCCGGGGAATGTCGGTAGTGGCTTAACAGTGTGTTGATTATTCAACTAACTCCAGAGGCCTCTACACATGATCCACTGTGGGCATATTATGAATCATGAACGATTAAGCCTCGATGCAGTGAAACGAGTAAGCGGCCCGAAATGGGAAGCCCTAAGGCCCCTCTTTTTCCAAATGGCAGATACCCTTCTTAACATCAACTCTGACAGCCTTGGAGTGTTGACAACAATTTATGTGAAGTTTCAAACGTCGAAAAGCGCATCGTCCCCCGTTTTTGGCGTGGCGTGGTTGAAAACAACATCGCAAATAGTGTTAGGTCTTGCATTGCCGGCTTCGATAGAGTCCCCACTTCTCAGTCCGGCACCGAAAGGAATGTCCTATAAGGGACTCACAAAGTATTTGACAGTGAAGCCGGCGGACACAATCCCGTCCGAGCTATCGTCATGGGCTTCTGTTGCTTACGCTAACGTCATTGCAACTCAAGAGTGATCCAATATGACCACCCTTAAGCCGTCACATTCACATACTGGGCAATATCGAACGTCCGTGTGATTGATTCCGGAAAACTTTTTCTGCTTGAGTGATAAGCATTGAAGTGTATGATGTACCCCTATTCAGTAAGTAGCAAGCAAAAATACACTAGGAGAGAGTCGTGGGTGCAAAGGCCGGCAAAATCATAAATCGCAAACCGAAAAAAACGTCACCAAGTTTGTTTGCGAATGATAGCCCATTGATCGTCAGCAATGAACCGCCGGTGATTCTAAATCTTCCTACGCGGACAAGGACCGTGGTTCCACCAATCAAGTGCCAGGGCATCAAAAGCAAGCTTGTGAAATTCATATCCCAGTCGATTCGATGGTCTGGAAAGGGGAGATGGATTGAGCCTTTTCTGGGGTCTGGTGTCGTGCTGTTCAATGTCGGCCCCGAGAAGGCAATTGCTGCCGATACTAACAAGCATATCATTCGCATCTACTCGGAAATTAAAGCCGGGTCTCTTGATGAATCAATTGCCAGAGACTACCTGGAAGAATCGGGCAAAACCCTGTTGCGGGAGGGTGAAGATTTCTACTATCAAGTCCGAGACAGGTTCAATTCGACAGGTTCACCGCTCGATTTCTTGTTCCTGAGTAGAGCCTGCTTTAACGGGCTTATGAGGTTCAACAAGAAGGGGGGATTTAACGTTCCTTTTTGCCGAAAACCGCACCGATTCCGACCGGCCTTAATAACGAAGATATGCAATCAGATAAAACGGATTCGGGAAATCGTCAACGCAAAAGACTGGACGTTTACCGCTTGCGACTGGAGGGAAACTTTGCGATCTGCCCGACCGGGCGATTTTGTTTACTGCGATCCGCCTTACATTGGCCGTCACACAGATTACTTCAACAGTTGGGGCGATAAAGACGCGACGCTACTTGCCCAGCATGTTCAAGAATTGCCATGCGGATTCGCGGTATCGATGTGGATGAAAAACAAGTACCGCACAAATGAACACATGACTGAATGGGGAGCTTGTGAAGTCAAAGAGTTCTCGCACTTCTACCACATCGGATCGACGGAATCGCTGCGCAACGAGATAATGGAGGCGCTTATTCTCAGATCGGAATAAACGGCTAACTTCCCTCAGGCTTCTTGAGCCATGCCAAAAACTCCTGGATGGTCGAATACTTGCGATCCTTGGCCGTTCGCCCATAATGCCGCCAGTAATTGTCGCAGACTTCCTTCCCGTGTTCGGAAAATGGTCCTTTACCCTGTCTGAGGTCATCAATGTCGCTTGTCGCAAACGAACCAATGTTCGTCGTGTTTCCGCTTCCAGGTGAGGTGCCAACGATTTTGAATTTCTCTTGAATGAAATACTCGACATCATGATATGGGCAGAGGATCTTGGAAGGATCTGGTTTGTGATAAACCTTGGCTGGCACCCCTTCTCGTCGCGTGTAGAGGAAACCAATTACCCAGTGATCGGAGTACTCTGCGTATGGATACCTGATATTTTTCTTTGCGGCTGGCGAGCGTAGAAAGGAAGTATAAGAGCCGAGTGTGTAGTTAAACTTCTTGACGAGCATTTGTGCTGTAAGTTTTCGATAAGTGGTCTTGATGTCGATTGCGATTCGGCGGGAATGCGGACCTGACAAAACAATAGGTTCAGGCGAAAGAGTGAAGTCGGGATATATCGTTTGCGGAGAACTTTCAACGACGTATTCAAACTGTTTGGCAATCTGCTGAATTATTGGTGCAGAAATAGATTCAAATATTGTGGAGATAACCTTTGAATCTGTTCCGAAGGCATACACCGTCCCTCCTGGCGCAATGAATCCGACCGCTTCCCAGCTTGTGACTTCTTTTTGGACAATCTTGTCAAAGTGAGATCGAAACGTCGCAAAATCGAGAATTGGCATCCTTGCCCCCTGGCTTGCTAAAGCAAACCACGGATCATCTTGTCAGAAATGCTTTTGAGAGGTCAAGGTGAAATCAACACACTGTTAAGCCACTACCGGAGTGTCGCTGCGCGGTATCATGTCCTTATGGCCACTCTTGAAGAGCCCCTTCTCAAAACCGTTCGCGATACCGACCGCGGTCAGCGGAATCTGACTGCACTGGCCAATCACCTCGGCAAAGCTGAGTTTGGCAATTTGTGTCCAGTCCTCGTAAAGTTGCTGCCGCGCACTGCCGATCCGGACATGGCCCTCAACAACCTGGAACGACTGCTCGCCCAACCCAGTGCACGACAGCAACTCCCACAGTTACTCGAATCGCGGCAGCGCGGACTCGATTCCGTACTTCAACTGCTCGCGACCTCCCAGTTCTTTGCCGATACGCTTGTTACCTACCCCGAATTCCTGGAATCGGTACGCAATCCCCAACGCCGCAATCCGTCCACGGCAGAGTTGACCGAACAACTACGTCTGGAGGTTGATGCCGGCCCGGACGATTCGGCCGTGCTGCGGGCTTTTCGCAGGTTTCGCAACCGGCATACACTTCGCATCGGCATCAACGATGTGATCCGCGACCGCTCGCTCGAGGAAGTGACGCGAGAACTGTCCCGTCTGGCCGATGCCTCGATCGAAGTGGCTCTCCAACTTGCTCTGCGCACAGTCACCAGTCGCTTTGGAACACCCACAACAACAAGCGGCCAAGCTTCTCGCATCACCACTCTGGCGTTCGGCAAACTCGGCGGCGATGAGCTCAATTACTCCAGCGATATCGACCTGATGTTCGTTTACGACAGCGATGGCGAGACAACAGGTCGCCGCGGTGGAATACAGAACAGCGAATTCTTCGACAGGGTGGTCAAGGAAGTAGTGCGGCTGCTTTCGACTCATACCGACCGTGGATTTGCTTACCGCGTTGACCTGAGGTTGCGCCCGGAAGGGAACCGCGGACCCTTGGCCCGCGGCATGGCCAGCACACTGAGCTATTACGACACCATGGGCCGTACCTGGGAGCGGCAGGCTCTCATCAAATTGCGGCACGTTGGCGGCGATCCCTCGCTCGCTCGCGAATTCCTGACAGCCATCGAGCCGTTTGTTTATCGTAAATACCTCAGCTTTGCCGAGATCAATGAAGTCAAAGCCCTCAAACGCAGAATGGAGCAGAACGCCGGCCGCCTGGGAACTAGCGACTCCGCAGTCGATACCCCACACGATCTCAAGACCGGGCGCGGCGGCA
>Ga0207031_10151_pt2 | contig 19235 bp, 17 predicted proteins | sample Alteio_BWMinCont_37_FD_153278 | JGI IMG/M metagenome (GOLD analysis project Ga0207031, IMG submission 153278) | Enriched cells from forest soil in Barre Woods Harvard Forest LTER site, Petersham, Massachusetts, United States -... | ecosystem: Environmental > Terrestrial > Soil > Temperate forest >... | reverse complement strand
GCAAAGCCGCGACTAGAACGGCGTTGGATGGCCAAAGCGCTGCCTTTGTCGAGCCGCCAAACCGCAAATTCATGCTGGTTATGGCAACGACGTAATAGGTGACGGCAACGATCAGCAGGCTGGCAGCCACTTGCGCGGCGTTTCCTGCGAGCGCAGCTCGTACTCTTTCCAGGGCTGCGGAAAGGGAAGAAGTGAAATCCTGGGAGGCTTCGCTCGGCAGCGCGACGCTACTCAGGGAAGACGGTTTTTCGAACTGCGGAGTATCCGGTGGAAGCATGGTCGCAGTCCTGTCCACACAATCTGAATCAACCAACCACTCGCACCGAATCTAGTGGCGCGGATTTTACAGAAAGCCGGGTTTCAAAACAATTGCAAACAGCGGAGTATAAACGCCCCTCCACGTCGCCCCAACGGGGGTAATGGAATACCGCAATTCCAGCTCAGACAGCTGATTCTGGTCCCCCACATTCAAACATGGTGACCGTACTCTTCAGTACGAGAATGCCCCTGGGGGGACTTGGCGGAGATGCAATGGAGTCCCCGTGGTGACGCTCTTTAGACGCTCTTTAATCATAACTATCGGGCGCTCGCAAATGGATGTAAAATCGCGATTACCGGAGAGCCGGCCTGCGCAAGCCGGCGGCTCCTTCCAAGCCGCGGCCCGCGCCCTGCGCTGCCGGCGCTTGGCATTCGAGCGAGAGGCACGCCATGTGGATTTTTCGTGCTTTGCGGCAGACCAGCCTGATTCGAACCGCGCTGGCGATTTACTTTTCCCTTTTTGCATTTTCCCCTCAGTCTCTCCACGCTCAGCAGGACGGTTCATCGAGCGGTGCAGCGCCAGGCTGGCCAATGCACAATTCCGCGCCGTCGCATGGGCTTCCCGACGCGATGGGCGCGGCACCGCTGAAGACTCCGGAGAATAATGGATCTTGTTTGCTGTGGGCGGCCGTCCTGGCGCCGCCCAACGCCGTCAGCACTGCCACGCTGCAAATCCCGGGAAAAGCTCGCGGCGAATACGATAAAGGGTGTGGCGACTTGCGAAACAGGAAATTCGAAAGCGCCGAAAATCATCTGCGCAAGGCGGTGGAGCTGTATCCCCGGTACGCGGGCGCACTAGTCCTGCTGGGCCAGCTGCTCGCGGTCCGCAGCCGGGTCGAGGAAGCGCGAGGCGTGTGTTCTCAGGCCTCCACCGTGGATCCGGATTTTGTCCCGGCTTACCTCTGCCTCGCGGACGTTTCCGGACAGCTTCGAAACTGGAATCAGACGCTGGAGTTTGCGGATCACGCTCTCAAGCTTGATCCGGTGCAGAACTTTTACGGTCACTTTTACATGGCAGTCGCGCAATTTCATCTGAGTCAATTGCCGGGAGCGGAGAAAAACGCCTTGCAAGCAGTTGACGACGACCATCTCCATCGTTTGCCTCAGGCGCACCTCTTGCTGGCGCAGATCTATGGGACCAGGCACGACTTGAAGAACGTCGCCACGCAGCTTCGGGCCTATCTCCAGGTCGCTCCCAATTCCCAGGATGCTCCCGATGTTAGGAAAAGACTGGAAGATCTCGAAGGCCAGATTTCGAGATAGGCGGATCAATCCAATTGCCTGGGCGGAACAGAGGCAAATTGGGGTGAGATGGCGCGCTTCAGAAATTATTCATCTTTACCGAGCCGGCGAAAATAGTTCCGTCGGCGACTATTCCTCCCATTTTGCGCGCCGCAACGCCGGCCAGCCCCACCGAAGCGCAACATTTGCAAGAGGGACAATTCGGAATGCAGCCAAACGGGCGGGGAGTGATTTTCGTTCCCGGACGTGTTCCCCGGACTGCGGGGGGATGCGCAGTTGTTATTGCACATAAATGTGCATTAGCATATAATTGCATAGGAGTGTGCATATGTCGGAAAAGCTCTGGGGTGTGATCGTCTCCGATGTGGTTAGCTCAAGTCGAACCCAGGACCTGCGTTCTATGCTCAGTGCGGGGCTTCGGCGCGTCACGGCCGCCCATCTCGGGGAAAAGCGTATTCGTTTGCCGTACGCCGTCACCGCCGGGGATGAGTTTCAAACCGTCGTAAGCGACCTTCGCCAGATCCCCGGACTCCTGTTTGATTTGCGAAGGCGGATGCGCCCGCTGCGCCTGAGGATTGGAATTGGTATCGGCCGCATCTCCGGGCCTCTGCGACCGCCCGTTAATCAACTGGGCGGGCAGGCCTTTGAATTCGCCCGGACGGCGATCGGGGTGACGAAAGAAGGGCACTTGCATTCGGGAAAAGTTACCCGCTTTCGTTCGGAAAACGAGGAATTTGATCTGGTGGCAAACCTCGTTTACAACCTCCAGGATGCCTTGGTGGGCCATCTTTCCGAAAAGCAGTGGCGTACGGTTGATGCGTACCTGGCTAAAGGGCGTGTGGACCTCGCGGCAAAGGTTCTCAGGATCAATGCATCCACGGCCTCGCGAAACTTGAGCCGCAGTCACCTCTGGCAGACTCTGGAGATGATGGATTCGATGAAGAAGATCATAGGGTCGCACTTTCAGCGAATGCACGAGTCCGTCAACTATGAAAGGATTGTATGAAATCATGCATGTGTTCCTGACCTGCTTTCTTGCCCTGTACCTCGCTCATCTGCTCACAGATTTTGTTCTGCAATCCGATCAAATGGTCACCCGCAAGAGACGCGGGGCGGCCCTGGCGTACGCCGAGCATGGTGCGATTCATTTCTTTGCCGCCGCGGTATTCCTGGGATTTGCGATCCCCGGGCTCGCGGTCAGGATGGACTTCTACGGCTTCGTTCTTGCCTTGACCGTAGTCCATCTAGGCATCGACTGGCTGAAACTCCGTCTCGTCAATTCCGGCATGCTCGAAGACAGTGCGGGGACATTTTTGGGCGACCAGGCGTTGCACACGCTAACCGTTTTCCTTACAGCCTGGCTGATCGCCCGGCCCCCGTTCTTGACAGTGCTTGCAAAAATCCACTGGGCTCAGTCGGCGATAGAGAAACCTCTCCTTGTGCTGGTTGTCTACATCGCAGTGATTTTCGGCGGAGGCTACATTGTTCGTTTTCTGACGAAACCCCTCACCAAGCAGGACATGAGTATCTTGGGAGAAACCACCAATGAAATGCAGAACGCCGGAATGTATATCGGGTGGCTCGAACGCTTCGTCATCCTGACGGCGCTTGTTCTCCAGTCTCCGGCAACCGTAGGCCTGATCCTCACGGCAAAATCCATCGCGCGCTATCCGGAGATGAAGTCCGTGCGTTTTGCGGAGTACTTCTTGATCGGAACCCTGCTCAGTATGAGCCTGGGGATCATGGGTGGAATTACCCTGTTGAAATTTCTCTACGGCGCGGTCACGCCCTCAAAATGACCAGCATCTCTATTGCAGGAAACTTGGCGGAGGCCATCCGGGTGGTTAACTTAGTCTTTTAGGACGGCCACGGAAAGGAGCTTGGCGATGGCAAGTATACAGAAAACAGCAATCGTGACCGGGGCTTCGCAGGGGATCGGCGCCGGACTCGTGGAAGCATTTTTGAAACGCGGCTATAACCTGGTTGCGAACTCGCGAAACATCGCCAAAACAAACCCGTTCCCGGCGTCGGCGAATCTCGCGCTGGTCGGTGGAGACATCGGTGATCCGAACACCGCCGCTAAGATCGTGGAGACCGCCGTCTCCCGGTTCGGCCGCATCGACGTGCTGATAAACAACGCGGGCATTTTTATCCCCAAACCTTTCATCGACTACACCACCGAAGATTTCAACGATCTGGTCTCCACCACGCTCGCGGGCTTTCTCTACGTTTCGCAGCTCTCGGTGAAACAAATGTTGCGGCAGAAAAGCGGCAGCATCGTCAATATATCAACTACCGTTGTTGACCAGCCAATCGCAGGTGCACCGGCAGCGGTTCAAATTATGATTAAGGGCGGTTTGAATGCGGTGACGCGCGCGCTCGCCATCGAGTATGCAAAAGATGGCATTCGTGTAAACACCGTTGCGGCGGGAAGCATCAATACTCCGATGCATAAACCCGAGACCCTTGAGTTTCGGAAAGGGTTGCACCCGGTCGGCAGAATCGGTGAAATCAAGGAAATCGTCGATGCAGTTCTGTTCCTGACAGACGCCACATTCACGACCGGTGAAATCCTGCACGTGGATGGTGGGGCACACGCGGGCAAGTGGTAATTCGCGCAAGCCAGCTCAAGTGTGACCCACTCGCCCCGAGGACGGGACAGCCGGCCTAAACCTTTGCTAGAATCGCGCACATGAAGAGACGCACCATGCTTCAATCGCTTCCTGTACTTTCCTTTCTTCAACCGGCAGGCTGGGCCGACTCGCTACAGGAGAAGTCGGGCTTCGGGCAAAACTCAACTGCGGTCTATGAGCTCCGCGTCTATCACGTTTATGATGGCAAGCTCGAGGATTTGCTGCGCCGCTTTCGCGAACACACTACGAGGCTGTTTGAAAAGCACGGAATCAAGAACATAGCGTACTGGACGCCTACCGACGAGCCCCTCAAAGGCAAGACTCTTGTGTACATCCTCGCGCATCCGAATCGCGACGCCGCGACCGCCAACTGGCAAGCTTTCCGCGATGATCCGGAATGGCAGAGCGTACGCGACAAGTCCGAGGCCAATGGCAAGCTGGTCGAGAAAATTGAATCCACGTTCCTTGTTCTAACGGACTTCTCCCCGCGGCAGCCTTGACCAGGGTCTCCCGATTCCCAGGTATTGAGATGTAGTCCGGCCACGCGCATCCAACTGTGGAGGTTTTCGCATGCGAGCTGACATTGTTCCAGGTGCTATCTTTCCCGATTACGAGCTTTCCGACCACACCGCGAAACGCCGCAAGCTCTCCGAGCTGCAAGGACCGCATCCCATGGTTCTCGTCCTCAGCCGCGGCGGTTTCTGCCCCAAGGACCGCCGCCAGGCCGAAGGCCTCGTCCAACTCCATCGCGAACTGGAGGTCTCCTATTGCCGGCTCGTCACGATCAGCACCGACAACATCACCGAGACCAACGAATACCGCAGCGGCATCGACGCCCACTGGCCATTTCTTTCCGACGCGGGCCGCATCGTCCAAAAAGATCTCGACATCGCCGAATACACCGATCCTCTCCACAATCCCATGATCCCCCACGTCATCGTCCTCGAGCCGGGTCTCCTCATTTACAAAATTTACAACGGCTACTGGTTCCTTGGCCGCCCCACTCTCGAAGACCTCCGTCAGGACCTCCGCGCCGTGACCAAAAAATGCCGCCCCGACTGGGACATCACCACCCCCGCACTAAAAGCCGCCTGGCAGCAAGGCCGCAAAGACCTCTTCTATCCCTACGGCAAATCCTACGTCCAAACCCTCGGAGAACAGGATTAGCCGCGCCATCCCCATCAACCATGTGGTCGGTGTATGCTCCCTCCTTCTAGGAGGGACGAGGAGCGATTGGAAGAAAATTGCGATCACGTGGACTACGTCCGCCTCAGTTGACTTCTACAGCCTGTTCGTGCTCGCGCAATTGTGGAAGTGGCTTGCTGTTCCGCTTCTGCATATACCGGAACCAAGTTGCTGGCTAATTTATGGTTTGCCGATGATCGGATTGCTGACCGCAAGGGTAGACATCCCAGCGCATGAACGATCCTGGGTGCCCATCGGTTTTTGAAGGTGGGCCCTGGGTTCTCCTTCTCCCTCTCGTGATCTCATCCGCGCAATTGCAATTCCAGCGGGGCTCTGACGAGTTTCGCGGCAGGCGTTCCGGCCGAGCGCCCCAGAAACTTAGCCGTTCAATACCTCCGCCGCCGTCAGCGCATAAATCGCCGCGCAATCGACCATCCTCCGCAGGTCCACGCACTCGTTCGGTCCATGTGCCACCGAAAGCAGTCCCGGCCCATAAGCGTACGCAGGCATCCCAGCCTCCGCATAGAACCGCGTTTCCAGCAGTCCGGGACACATTTCAAAGCCAGCCGCTTTACCCGTCACCTCTCGCACGCAGCGCGAAAGCGCCTTGCCTAACGCTTCGCTCTCATCCGATCGAGCCGAACACCCCTCCTGCAGCACTTCCCATTCGAGCGGAACCCCTATCTCCCTGCATTCTTCCAGCGCGCCCAGCAATCTTGCTTTTTCTTCCGCAAGGTTTTCTTCCGGATTGATTCTCCGGTCCACCGTGAACCAGCACTCCGCTGGCACCACATTAAAATTGGTTCCGCCGCCACTCTGCCCGCCCAGCATCAGAATCGAATTCCGCTTTTGATCGGTGCCAACCGCGCATCGCGTGCTGCACTGTTCCACCTCGCGCTTCAATTGCTGCAACCGCTCAGCCACGCGATGCATCCGCTCAAACGCGTTCGCCCCCTGATGCTGCAATCCCACATGTGCCGACTTTCCCAGCACCCGCACGCGCAGCGAAATCGCCCCGCGATTGGCGTTCCACACCACGCCGCTGGTCGGCTCCGCCAGCAGCATGCCCACCCCGGCTTGCCCCAGCAATCCTTCCCGTGCCAGCCTCCCAGACCCGCGCTTTCCCCCGGTCTCTTCATCGGGCACCAGCATCAGGCCGATTCTCCCCTTCAACTCTGCGCCGCACTTCCGTAGCGCCAGCATCGCATAGAGCATCGCCACGATCCCGCCCTTCATGTCGCAAGCCCCACGCCCAAACAAAAAATTCTCTTTGCGCACCGGCCGAAACTGTTCCGGGGATTGCGCGGGAACCACATCGTAATGCCCGTGAAAATAGAGCGTCCTCGCTCCACTCCCATAGCTCGCCAGAAGAGACGCCGGAACATTTTCGCCCACGCCGCCCGCTCCGGCGGGAACGATTCGCTGACACTCCAGCCCCAGTTCCGCAATGCGACGTTCCAGCAAGTCCGTGCAAACCCGATAATTATTCCCCGGCGGATTCTCAGTGGGAATCGCAACAAGTTCCGCCAGCAGCCCGGCCATTTCTTCCTTGCGCTCGTTCAGCCAGCGAAACGTGTCAACGGTTGGCAACGAATCGGCGAGCAGTTTTTGTTTCATCCACGCCGATGTTAGAACTCCGCTCAGATGAAACAAGCGCCATATTGGTACCGGAGACGCAAAGCTTGTCAGGGTCTTGCCTGCCCTGACCCTATCCAAATCGAACTAACAATCCTCGGGTTTTGAGGCAAAAGGTCAAGAAACCCAATACTTTGTTTGATTTCGGAGACATTGTGCAGCGTCGAATCCTCCACTCCCCAGACGGGTCACGATAGGCGCCGACACCAAATAGAGCATAGTCCTGATTGAAATTCGGGAGCTAGAGTGTGACAGTGTGTGACAGCGGAGTGAGCCATCGCACCATCAGGGAGTATCTTCGTGAACTTGATTGGCTCCTACAACTACCCACTCGTAGCACTTTCGGTGTTCATCGCTATGTTTGCCTCCTACGCTGCCCTTGATCTCGCGGGTCGCGTTACGGCCACGGGCGGTCGGACTCGCGCGATTTGGCTGCTCGGCGGCGCCGGTGCCATGGGGACGGGCATTTGGTCCATGCACTACATCGGGATGCTGGCGTTCATCCTGCCGATTCCTGTGGCCTACCATTGGCCGACCGTCTTCCTTTCATTGTTTGCTGCCATTCTCGCTTCGATCGTTGCCCTTGCCGTGGTGAGCAGGCAGAAAATGGGTTGGTTCCGGGCATTCGAGGCAAGCATCCTGATGGGTGCGGGTATCGCCAGCATGCACTACATCGGTATGGGCGCCATGCGCTTATCGGCGATCTGCCACTTTCAGTCCTCTCTCGTCGTCCTGTCCGTAGTGTTCGCGGTGCTGATTTCTCTCGCTGCCCTTTGGATTACCTTTAACTTCCGGGACGAGAAAACAGGCATCGGCTGGCAAAAGTTGGCCGGAGCCGCCGTGATGGGTGCTGCGATCCCCATCATGCATTACACCGGCATGGCCGCCGCGAGTTTCACCCCCTCCGACATGCCGGTGGACCTGTCCAATGCCGTAAGCATCTCCTCACTGAGTACCGCGGGTATTGCCGCCGCCACCTTTATCGTTCTGGGGCTGGCACTTCTGACGTCCCTGGTTGACAGGCGATCCGCTGCCCAGACTCTGGTAGTACAGGAAGAGAAGCTGCGGCAAAGCGAAGCGTACTTGGCGGAAGCGCAAAGTCTTAGTCATACGGGCAGCTTCGGCTGGATTCCCTCGACCGGCGAGATCGATTGGTCAGAGGAGACCTTTCGAATCTTCCAATCCGACCAGGCGACGAAACCCACCGTGGAACTTATTCTCCAAAGGGTTCATCCGGAAGACACAGCCTTCGTGCAGCAGACCATCGGGCACGCCGCCCAAGAGGGGAAGGAGTTTGATTTTGAACATCGGCTGCTGATGCCAGATGGATCTGTCAAATATTTACGGGTCGTCGCCCGTCCCTCAGGGGACAAATTGGGTCGCCTGGGGTTCGTGGGCGCGGTTACGGATATCACCGAGCGCAAGCGGGCCGAGTCCCTGCGCGACGGAGAGAGCCGGATTTTGGAGATGATAGCCCGGGATGCTCCGCTGGAGGAAACACTCGAAAAGCTGGTACGCGTTGTGGAAGCCCAATTTGCCGGGTTGCTCTGTTCTGTTCTGCTGCTCGACGAGGACGGGCAACATGTGCGGCACGGTGCCGCCCCCAGCCTTCCCAAGGCCTACGTTAAGGCCATCGACGGTCTTTCCATTGGACCGACGGCGGGATCATGCGGCACGGCCATGTACCGCAAAGAACCAGTCGTTGTCACCGACATCCTCCAAGATCCGCTCTGGGAAGCGTATCGAAGCGTAGCCGACCTCTATGAGTTACGCGCCTGCTGGTCCACTCCCATACTTGCGCATTCGGGCAAGGCGATGGGCTCGTTCGCGATGTATTACCGTGAACCGCGCAGTCCGAGTCCGGCTGAGACCCACGTCCTCGGGATGGCCACGCACCTGGCCGGCATTGCCATTGAGCGCAAGCAGGCGGAGGCGACATTGCGGGCGAGTGAGGCCAATCTAGCGGAGGCACAGCGGCTTAGTCATACAGGAAGCTGGGCTTGGAATGTGCGCACCGGCGCTATCTTCTGGTCGCAAGAGATCTTTCGCATTTATGAGTGTGACCCCGAAAAAACGATTCCTAGTTGGTCGTTCATTCTCGAAATGGTCCATCCGGAAGACCGGTCAGGAGTTGAGCAGAGGGCGAAAATGGAGTCCACGCGGAAGGACATGCCGGATTCTGAGGGTGATTTTCGAATTATTCTTCCAGACGGAAGAATAAAGCACCTTTACTCGATTGCTCACCCCGTGATGAATGAGTTGGGCGAGATCATCGAAGTCGTCGGCACCACAATGGACATAACCGAGCGCAAGCGGGCGGAAGAAACGATCCGCCAAAGCGAAAGGGAACTTCGACAGATCCTGGATTTTGCGCCGCAGCAGGTCGCTGTATTAGGGCCTGATGGTGATCGCACTCGCCTTTATGCGAATCAGACCGTGCTCGATTATTTCGATCTGACTCTTGAGAAGTGGCAGACCGGTGACCGTCGCGGCTTTTTTCATCCAGATGATTGGGAACGCCTGATGAGCGAATCTCACGGTAAATTCTTAAGCGGTCTCCCGCACGAAACCGAAGTACGTTTGCGGAGAAAAGATGGGCAGTATCGTTGGTTTCTCTTTCGCTGGAACCCGCTGCGGGAGGAACAAGGGCGCCTTGTGCGCTGGTATGTTGCTGGGACCGATATCGAGGATCGCAAGGAGGCTGAGCGACGGCTGCAGGACGAAAACGTTGCGTTGCGCGAAGAAATAGACAGGGCATCAATGTTCGAGGAGATCGTGGGGAGCTCTCCAGCCCTGCATGCAGTACTCTCTCTAATCTCCAAGGTTGCTCCCACAGACTCCACCGTTCTGATCACCGGCGAAACGGGGACAGGCAAAGAACTGGTCGCGCGTGCCGTCCATAAGCGATCGCATCGTTCCCCACGGGCGTTTGTAAGCGTCAATTGCGCTGCAATTCCGCGTGATCTGATCGCATCGGAATTGTTCGGCCATGAGAAGGGCGCCTTCACAGGCGCAACGCACCGGCGTTTAGGGCGCTTTGAATTGGCCGAGGGCGGCACGATCTTCCTTGATGAAGTCGGTGAGCTTCCCGCCGGAACCCAGCTCACTTTGTTGCGCGTTTTGCAGGAACATGAATTCGAGCGCGTCGGCGGAACCGCCTCCATCCGGCCTAATGTCCGTGTGATTGCCGCCACGAATCGAGATCTGCAGGCGGCCATCGCTGCGGGCACCTTCCGGAGTGACCTCTTTTACCGGCTCAACGTCTTTCCGATCCGAGTTCCTCCTTTACGGGAAAGACAGGACGACATTCCGATGTTGGTTGAATACTTCATCGATCGTTACTCGCAGAAAGCAGGAAAGTGCATCCGCGGGGTTACCAGGAAAAGCCTGGAATTGCTTCAATCGTATCCCTGGCCGGGTAACATTCGCGAATTGCAGAATGTAATCGAACGCTCTGTAATACTGTGCGACACGGAGAATTTCTCGGTGGATGAGAGTTGGCTTTTGCGGCAGCCCGTGGGAAACGAGCTGAATAGTCAAGTGGAGCTGTCTCAAAAGCTCGCTGCCCAGGAGAAAGAAATGATTGAGGCTGCCCTCAGAGAATGCAGAGGACGGGTATCAGGGCCGTCAGGCGCGGCAGCGAAACTTGGTATTCCGGGATCCACCCTCGACTCGAAGATAAAATCACTAAAGATCAATAAAAATCGTTACAAAGCCTCAGATCCCCCAGAACAGCGCTTTTAGATACCTTGGCCATTGCAGTTCATCGAGACTGAAAAAGTGTCCGGAATCCTTCAAACCATCAAGAGAACTCACGATGTGCGATTTGGTTTTTCGCGGGAGTGAATGAAGCGCCGGGCCGAGCGGCCGCCTCCACGAGCTTCCTTCTCTCATGGCTTCGCCGAATCAGTGGGACTCTCCGGGCGCTTGTGCTGTTCCAGCCAAAGCAGGTCTTCCAACAAGTAGTACTGTCCGTAGATCAACATCACGTCATTGGGACGCATGCTGCATCCGTGGCGAAGTACCCCCGGCGGCGTTTGATCGGTGTCACCGACGGGAGTCAGATAACTATCAATCAGCGATTGCACGATGCGTTCCCCCGTGCCCCGATAGCCTTTGGCGCGGGCGCGATCCGCGGTAATCAGGGAAAGCCGGAACAATCCTCCCGCGATAATCGCGGCCGCCGAAGAATCCCGGTTTCGAAAATGGACGCCTTCGTCGTCAAAGTCATACCACGGCACCGAATCGCTCGGCAGATTTTTGATCGCATAGTCTGCAATTCGTTGTGCCGTGGCCAGGAACACTGGCTCCTGTGTTTCCGAGTACGCCGCCGAAAAACCAAACAACGCCCATCCGAGCCCGCGGGACCAGGTGGTGTCCGCTCCAAATCCCTGATGCGTGTGGGCAAAAGCCCATTCTCCCGGAGGAGCCGTGTTCGCAAGCGAAAATTCGGACTCCCTCGCTCCTCCGCGCAGAGTGAAAGTCTGCCTGCTGTCGCCGGGGTTGTAATGGATTGACTGAAAGACGGATCCATCCGGCCGCACATACCATTGCGCTGTGCGGAGGGCATGCTTTCTGCCGATCTCCCTCCAACGGCCCTCTCCTGTTTTGTCGCTGGCCCACCAGAGCAGCTGCAGATTCATCATCGTGTCAACGATCGTGTCGTCTCCGTGCTCGCCCCACGAGGCAATCAAGTGCGTTTTCGGATTGAAAAGTTGTTCCAGCCGCTCCGCAGCGCGCAGGGCGCTGGCGCGAAGTTTGTCATCGCCGGTCAAGTCAGAGCCAATCGCCGAGGAGTAGTAATACAAGAAACCCGCGTCATGATTTTGCAGCGTCTCCTGACCGCTCAGCTTCGATCCCCAAAGCTCCGCCCACCGTCGATACTTTTCCTCGTGAGTCGCCGAATAAAGTTGCCAAAGCTCTCCCGTCCAAAAACTTCCCGTCCAGAAATACCCGTCCTGCTTTTGCCATTGCCCGGTCTCGCTGTTCGCTTCCGTAAAGAATCCCTGTCCGGAATTTGGAGTAATCGGTTGCGGCGTTGCCTGAAGCATGGGCTGCCATTGCGCTGCGGTGCGGTCGACAGCCTGACCTAAGAGTGCGACCGCCTGTTCCACCGTTTTTGTCTTATGAGGAACCAAAGTATCGGGGGGCGCCTGCTCGCTGGCAGCCGACGTTGACAGGATTTGGAAGCCCGCGGGCTTCACCATACGTTCCGCCAGTTCCCGCACAGCGTTCAAGAATTCCTCCCGGCTTCGGATCGCATCGGAAGGAAGAATGAGGGACTGATGTTGCCCGTCTTCTTTTTGATTCCCGTGGCCGACGCGGCGATTTGATCCTTCCTGATCCCACGCTGCGATCGTGTACCAGGACTGCGACCCATCGCTCAGTCTGAACTTAATTAGATGGTTCTTGCTGTCGTCGGTGAAAACGCCGTGTGGCGCCAGCGTGACAATCGCCAGGCCCAGATGCTGCCCCGCGACGGCTTCCGTCGCCGTCGGTCCCGGCGCGACAACCTGTTCTCCCCATGTCGCCATCCACTCGGCCGGCGAATCTTTACTCGACGTCAAAGCTTCAATTCCAGCCTTTGCCGGTAGCCCGGTCACGAACTCGAAGTCGTCAGCCGACTTCGCAACAATCGTGTGCGTGAATCCTCGTTCCCCCGCCCACTGGGTGATTCGCGAGCGCAGATCGATCATCCGTCCAGCCGCGTTCCACGCGTTGTATTCCAGCTCCACGATGGTCCGCACCGGCCCGCTCGAAATGATGTGCCATTTGCGCTCTTTCACTTCGGCGACTTTGATGACCTTGCCGTCCACCAGCCCCGCGACCGCCCCAATTCCGATTGCATCGCCAACTTTATATATGTCGCGCCCTTCCGGGGATTCATCGTGATAGGTGTAATCCGGCGACGCAAACATCCCAAGCTGCAGTGTGGGCCGTCGCTTGCCGTAAAGATCGATGGCGTTCCGCGAATCGAAATAGACGCGAAACGCGACGCGCTCCGATTCCCACCCAAGTCCTTCGATTTTCCGGCTGAACAGCGCCGCCGTTCGTTGCTGGTACTCGCCACGCAAACGCCAGATGCGTTCCTGATTGCCGTAAGAAATGGTCACGACGCGCGTCTGGTGCGGCGCAAGATCCACTTGAAACGCCAGTTCGTCCCCTTTGCCGTCTCCGTCCAGGTCATCCACTTGCGATGGCAGCTCTTCCGTCTGCAATACGGCCGCATCTTGGTCAAGCGTGCTGGCGTCGCTCACGGTCACAATCATGGCCCCCCGGGGTGAAGTCAGGTGCAACCGTTCGAATCTGCGCGATGGGAATCACAATGTCCGTGGCATTCCGCAGATGGTCGCCAGGGTTTGAGATGGCAATCTTGATGTTCTTGATCTGTTGCGCTCCCTGCGCCCAGGGGGTGCAGAGAATGGGAATGATCCACAATGTCGTCAAGAATCTTTTTCGCATAAGATTCCAATTTTCTCCATTAATAGTAACGAGTATGAAAAAATGACCTCAGGTTCTGCAGTCTTCCCGGCACGGAGTGAATGCATCGATTGCCAGTGAATCCTCGATCGCGGAAGCGCCGTGCTGGACGCCGCCGCGCTCGCGCAAATATAGTTCGCCGCCGGTATTCGCCCGGATCAAAGCGCACCATCACTTCTCCCAGACTGAGAAGGTCCCAACGGCAAGCACTCTTTTGTTTGATGGATAAAGGCATTCAATCCTCAGCGCCCCAGCCAGCCGCCGTCCACCGCGAGCACGTGTCCATGCACATAATCGCTCGCCGAGGAACACAGGTATAACGCCGCACCCGCAATATCCTTGGGCTCTCCCCATCGCGCTGCGGGAATCCGTTCCAGAAGCTGACGGCTGCGGACAGGGTCCGCCCGCAACGCCGTTGTGTTATCCGTCGCCATATATCCCGGCGCAATGGCATTTACGTTGATTCCCTTCGATGCCCATTCATTGGCCAGCGCCTTCGTCAACTGCGCAATTCCACCTTTCGCGGCTGCGTAGGCGGGCACAAAAACCCCACCCTGGAAAGAGAGCAGGGAAGCGATATTCACGATTTTGCCGCCCGTCCCTCTCTGCAGCATGTGCCGCCCGGCAAGTTGCGAAAGTCGAAAAACCGCCGTCAGATCCACGGCAATCAGTTCATCCCAGGATTCCATGGGATATTCCGCCGCGGGTGCTCGATGAATCGCACCGGCGTTGTTCACCAGAATGTCCAGCGAACCAAACTCTGCGATTGTCTTTTCAAAAAGCGCAGTGCATGTCTTGGCGTTAGCTAAATCTCCAGAAAAGTAGAAAGTCTTGCGCCCGGCCGCGGAAACCGCTTCGCAACTAGCTCCGGGGTCTCGATCGCGCCCGTGGCACCCGACATTAGCGCCGGCTTCCGCCAGGGCCACCGCGATTGCGGCTCCCAGGCCTCTTCGCGAACCGGTAACCAGCGCATTCTTGCCCTTCAATTGAAACGATTCCAGATACATAGTCTTAAGCTTGTCCAATTTGCGCCGGCAAAAGTTTCGGGCTCAGCGCGTGAACCAGCAGCAACGCAATCAAGTAAGCCGACGCGGCAATCAGGAAAGGAACCATGTAGCTGCCAGTCCTCTGCAACACGTGGCCGACGACTTCAGCGATCAACATGCCGCCCACCGCCCCCGCCATGCCTCCAATTCCTACCACGGATGCGACCGCGCGGGAAGGAAACAGGTCCGAGGGCAAAGTAAAAAGATTTGCGGAAAACCCCTGGTGCCCCGCAGCCGCAAGCCCGATAAGCAACGTCGCCGGCCACAGCGCGGAAACTCGAAACACGATCGCAACCGGCAGCACGCACAAGGCGCAGATCAGCATCGCCCATTTCCGCGCTGCGTTCACGGAAAAATGCCGCCGGATAAGTGCGGAGGAAAGCCATCCGCCACCAATGCTCCCCAAATCGGCAATAACGTAGATCGCCAGAATGGGCAGCCCGATCTGGGTCAAATGCAGTCCGTGCTCGCGTTGCAAATAGTCGGGAACCCAGAACAGATAGAACCACCAGATCGGGTCAATCATGAATTTTCCGGCGGCATATGCCCAGGTCTGCCGGTGTGGCAGAAGCTGGGTCCATTTTATTTTCCCGGTTTGCCCGGTGGGATCGCTCCGGATATACTCCAGTTCGCCCGGGGTGCAGAAAGGATGTTGCTCGGGCTTTTGATAAATCCACAACCAGAGAATAAGCCAGGCAAAACCCAATGAGCCGGTCAAAAGGAATGCCCAGCGCCACCCGAGATGCACGGCAATCCACGGCACGGTAAGCGGAGTAACAACGGCACCGACGCTGGTGCCGGCATTGAAGATACCGGTTGCCAAGGCCCGTTCTTTTTTCGGAAACCATTCCGCCACGCACTTGAGGCTGGCAGGAAATAATCCGGCCTCGCCAAAGCCCAGGGCCGATCGCGCTACAACAAAGCCCGTAAGCGAGTGCGCGATCGCATGCCCCATGGATGCCAAACTCCAGAAGACCATCGCCGCGGCGTAACCAATCCGCGTGCCCAGGCGGTCAATCAGCCCTCCGACAAAAATCATCCCCAGGGCATACGCCGCCTGAAACGCAAACACTAGATGTCCGTAATGCACATCGTTCCAGCCAAACTCTTGCTGCAACGGGATTTTGAGAACGCCAAGAACTTGCCGGTCCATGTAATTCTTGGTCACGCCAAGGAACAGCAGCCCGCAGATGACCCATCGGAACCGGCCAGCAAAAATGCCGCCGCTCCTTGAGTTGGAGGGCGAATAGGCTGAAGTGTGCCCGGGAACGCTGGACCCTGCTTCAACGATCGGATTCTGATCCGGCATCAACTCTCCCCGCTAAAGTAGGCGGCCTACTTGCGAGCCGCTTCCAGCCCCGAACTCCCTTGTTGAAATCCAGGTTGGATGTTTACCACGCCAAATTGCCGATCTTCGACTTCTTTGTGCGCAGCCATGGCCCATAGGAACGCAATCCGGTGCCCCGGCACGGAAACGTTCGGATGATAGCCGCTGGGCATCAACACCGCATCTCCGTCGCGCACAGGGGTCACCAATTCCGGATACTGCGTATCGTTATAAACCAGCTGGAGGCCATAGGCCGGCTCCGGCATGTCAAAGAAGACATACAATTCTTCCAGCATATTGGCGTGCTCGTGGGGAGGCCAGCTAGTCCAGTTTCCCGGTTCGGAAAATGTAAAACCCGCCAGCAGCCGGCCCGCTTCCACATTCTTGGCAATCAGCACATTCAATTCGCGTTGCGCTCCAAGGCTGCCGGCAGCGAACTTCATCGCGGGATCCTTGGACACCTCCGCGTAGCGCACAACTTTCAACGGATACTTACCCTTGACATCCGCCGAGAACTCCGCGAAGTCTACCGAGCTTTTCGTCGAGACTTCGACTGCGGAATCGCGGGGGATATAGATGGCATCGAATCGTCCCAATTCGAATTCATTTCCCTCCGTCTTCACCACGCCATTTCCTGAGAGGCAAATCAATCCAGTCTCCTGTTCGCCGTTCGAAAAAGAAACGTGTGGTTTAGGCGAGTTCAAAATAATGCGGCCGTAGGAAAGATGGCGCATGGTGCTGTTTGCCGGGGTAACGGCAAGGTGACGCCCGCTGTGGGCATTGGTTTTTCGAAACACCATTTTTTCGACAGCCTGCGCGGATTTCGTATTCATAGATCACACTCCCTTGATCGGAACTCAATTCATGAAACTGGCGCGGGTGAATACAGTTTCAATCTGGCGCCTTGCACTGATTAGTTCTACGACTTACCCAGACTTGCTACCTCTACCACAAATCGCGTGGAGGATTGCACCGGCTTCAAAAGATGAAACGCAATCCAAATTGCAATTGTCGCATGGCGCTCGCCGAAGGATTTGGCCAAAGATGGAAGAACCAACAGTTGCGCCATTCCCAACGGGGGATTCAGGCTCACTATATTGAAAACATTGTAAGCATCTGCTCGCAGCTGGATGTTCATCCCCTCCCGGAAATGAGACAAACTGAAGGCACGAGAGACCGAAATGTCCACATCCTTGAATGTCGGGCCGTGGAGCATGTTGCGGCTGGAGTCTCCGTTGACGGCAGCTCCGTTTGCCGGGGCGGCGGTATTCTGCTTGAATCCCCTGCATCAAAAAAACTGCTGACCCTTCGGGCTCCGGTCCCCGCCACACCCCGTGCCTTGCGGACTCGCTAACCCAATTGGCCCAAACAAGGCAAGGGCCGGAGCTGCGGAGCTGTTGAGGTTACAGGCCAGTCTGCCAGAAAAATGTCCGGGACTGTTCTTTATTTGGAGCCGATCGGTCAGAGGTGACCGTGGACAAAGGTGTGAGAATTGCCTCGCCGAACTTCCGAATGCATGTGGCGTTACTGCTGAATCAGGTCACCAGTGATTCCTAGCGGCAACTTCTGGTAAGCCCGCCCAGTCTTTCTCGCCGGACGTGAAGCGACAAACGCAAAATCAATCGCTGCCCAATGAGGCTGGCCAGCTTTGGATCGGCCACCTCATCGGACGGCGAGTGTTAACTTCCGATAGCTATGTCACTGCAGGGTGAACTAGTTCGCACTAGTGTGCCGGAAGTTCGTAATTCCGTTCAGCGAGCTTGAACTCAGCGACGGCGAGCTGGAGGCCGACGCCTGACCGCAAGCCCCGAAGTCCTTCACCATGCTTCGCACCTGAAACGATGGATTTGCAGATCCGTCGGCAGACACAACCGATCCCTTAAGCGTGATCCGCTCGCCCGCCTTCAGGGAGTTGTCGTTGGACAGGATCAAATACGTCTGGTTGTCCTTCTCGCTCGTCAGACTGATTCCGTTCTGAACGGACTGTGTGCAGCCCGTTACATAGGCCGCGGTACTATTTTCAGCGTGATGATGGTGGCGGACGAGAAGCACGACTGCAACGGCAGCGCCAGCCGCGGCGCCAACGCCGATCCCAATCGCTTTACCGGAGCCATATCCTCCCGATGGCGCTACGTATCCGGTACTACCGCCAGTTCCACCCGATCCCCCTGTCCCACCGCCTCCGCCATACTGGGCGGAAGCAACGGCGCACATGGCCAGGCAAATTGTCGAAATTCCAGCAGCTCGTGCTATCCAACGTGAAAGCATGGTGTTTTTCTCTCCTCTTATCCAGTCAAACTCGAAATCGTAAAAGGCAAATCTCTTTCAATGATGATGACCGAACTAAACTATTTTCTATTCCAAGAGTCCCCATGCTCGTTTCGACACACTCAGGCATTCGCCACCATCCCGGGCTGCTCCTTCATGACCAGATTGGATCGGGAAATCCGTGGATAGCGCCTTGGCCGCGCGGCCCATGCGTCGCGCGCGCCTTACGGCTCGACAACAATCTGGCCCTTCATGCTTTTGTGCCCAAGTCCGCACGTATGGCAACACTTAAACGAATATGTTCCTGGAGTTTGGGCAACGAACTCGATCATGGCCGTTTCCCCCTTCTTGAGCTGCCAGCATTCCTGCTCCGAGGTAAAGACGAGGCCGGGTTTGTCACCGGATGAAGCGCTGTCAGGAACACTGCCAATCTTGAAACCATGATCGTGGTCGATCGCGGTGATCTTGAGTTGAACTTTGGTTCCAACCTTCACGTGAACTGGCGAGGCTGAGTATTCGTATTTCTTCGCCGTAATTTCAATAACCTGCGCATCCTGACTTGTCGCATGGATGCGCCCAGGCTGCGAGAGAAATATACCGAGTGCCAGCACAGCCGCCAAAACGATAGGCAACGGGTAACGCTCCGCAATCTTTTTCATTGTTCCTCTATGCCGCGCGAAAAATTAACGTCCGGTGGTTGCGCGGCAATTCTCACCTTCCTGAGCGCCCTGGAGCAGGTCGAAGCCGACCTGTGGATTCAATATGCCGAACTTGGCGGAGCAACCAATCAAGGCAAGTCTCCAATTGATCTCGAACTCAACGGGCAGAAAATCATTACTGGGCTCGCTCCAGCCTACATCACCGGGCTCCTCGTGCTCGACGGCGATATGCCGCAGTACATCGCCGACAACACCGACGATGAGATCAGCCACCACAGGTTTCTCAACAACTACCTGGAGTCGAAAGGCGCAAAGCAGATCGACCTGAGCCACTTTGCAACTATGCCCCCGAGTCAAGTCAAGGGAGTTCCGCAAAAAGGCCGGCTTACCAACCTGAAGCAATTGACTGTGGACACCAGCTGGTGGACGCGGTACCGCAGCG
>Ga0207031_10154_pt1 | contig 19268 bp, 20 predicted proteins | sample Alteio_BWMinCont_37_FD_153278 | JGI IMG/M metagenome (GOLD analysis project Ga0207031, IMG submission 153278) | Enriched cells from forest soil in Barre Woods Harvard Forest LTER site, Petersham, Massachusetts, United States -... | ecosystem: Environmental > Terrestrial > Soil > Temperate forest >... | reverse complement strand
CGATGTATTCTTGGATATTCGTCGTCTGAGTATCTGCATTTGGCGATGCGCTTGCCTGCGCCCCAATTGTTGTTGGTTGTGTCCTATCTTGGGATGACGCGGCCGGAACAAAAACCAGCAATGTCAGAATCAGGATCCAACGTATTGTCTGTTTCTTCATCTCTTACCCTCCGTAGAAAATAGGGTTAACTGCGGATCTCACGCAAATTTTCAAGGACCCGCATACCGGCAGGAACTGCTTGCCCTCGGAGACGCCTTTGTTCGCGCCGCAAATAGTGTTTCACGAGACCAAACTCAAAGTAGAAGTGACTGAGAACTGAAAATAAGGAGATCGCTTGATGGGATTGACAAAAACTCAAACCCCATTCAAAGAAAGCTTCGCTGTTCGATTTCATCGATGTGTATGAGCTAGCAGGCCTGCGATACGCTGATCTGGTATCGACACAGAGTCTTTGCCTACTGAAGCGCAATTTCCGCGGCTCGCGGCGCCTGAGCATACTTGCGTCGTTGCACCTTGAATTCTGTGCGTGCATGACGAAGTTCCCTATAGTTGCCATTGGGCAGGGCAAACGAAAAAAAAGCTTCCCAGACTCCATCTGGTGCGTCCCCTGGAATTTGAACAGACAAGTCATAGTTTCCCTGTCCTTCATTGGTTATGGCGGAAGAAGCCCTGGAAAACTGGGCCCCACTGGACGTCGCTTCGTCGGGAACTCTTTCGTTAATTGGACAAACTAGCACCGCCACTCGTCCTCCCGAAAACCCGGGAATCGTGTCAAGACTCAGGTTGAACGTGATGGCGTCTCCCGCCGTTACTACCTTCAATCCGGCCGAATGCTTTGGCGCAGCATTCAGTTGAAGCAAGCAAGAGGCAAATACAAGAGCTGTCAGGGACGGCTTCATTGTTGTTCTCCTTTCTGTTCCCCGTCTTGCCCTCAGGGGCGCAGCATGAGCTTCTTGACGATAGAGACCTTCTGGTATCGCGTGAACTGTCAAGTTTGCCAGCAGGGTGCGGGCACATTCCATAGGACTCTCAACTGCCCCGGACTGATAGTTAGGCTATGCCTACCCCTAGCAGTCCCCAGGGGTGCCGGGGATTGTGCTGACGCGACGACGACGAGGGATAGAGTAACGAGAGCGACATCAAAGAAAGTTCTGACCCGTACAGTGAGTTCATAGGCAGCTCCCCTGTTCGCAACGTGCCGGGCTGAGTTTGACGTGACGATTCGTGTGTCTTCAGTTCACTCTTCTTTGAAGGCGGCGAACATCAGGCGACGTGTGATTTTACTTCCCCGCGACGGCTGACCGCGCCTTTTCTGCAACCACAGGTCTGTGTATATTCAACTCTTTTAGTTGGCGCTCGGCGGTGAGCCAATCAGAAAGGTCGTGCCCGTCTTCGCTTCCGCCCGCGAGATAAATCTTGTAGGCACGTTCACGAATCTGCTCCTCAGTGGGCTCGAGAAGATTTCTACTTTCTGACATGTTCGATGTCCTCCTCTGGACTTTCTCTAAAGTTCCGGACGGGCAGCCCGTGGATCACGCTGTTCGGAAATGACAAGCATGTGAGGGGCTGAACTCCATCTGCCGTGTGCTGTATTTTAAGGTTAGCGCACCAATTCGGTGACGAATGCATTTCTAATTTGCGCAAGATGTTGGAGCGGCGAGTCTCTGTAGTTCTGACGTAAATCCCGAGCGCGACGGCTACTTCCTCGCACCGCGTGTCCTCAATGATTCGCTGAATGAAGGGGAAGGACATGCTCATCGTCCCGTGGCGTATTGTGACGCTGGTCCGAGGACAACCTGCACAAATCCATCCGGACGAATCCACTTCGCGAATGCCACGCGCACTTGATTCGCAGTCATGCCGAAATATAGTTTCGCCGCGCGCTCCGGTTCGTTGAGCGGCAGGCCGAACTGACCACGCCCAAGTAGCCCGGCGGCGATTCTGCGTTGGCTCGATTCATCCAACGGAATCTGGCGCAGCAGCAAAGCCTTGGCCTGCTGCAACTCGGCCGGAGCGACGTCCTCTTTCTGCATCGTGGCGAGATCCCGCTGAATCATTTCGCGCGCTTTCACGGTGTTCGTCGGATCGCAGGCGTAGCTCACGCTGTAAACCGTGCGAGTCTCCAGAGCGTCCATGTCAACGTCTACATAGTAGACATAGCCGGTGGTCTGCCTTAGATCATGGTACAGCCGTGTTGCGTAGAACCCTCCGCCGAGAACATGATTGCCAAGCTGCAGCGAGTAGTAGTCAGGATCGAAACGATTGATGGGAATCATTTGAGAGAGATTTACCGAATCTTGCAGTTGGGTCCGGTCCGGGATGATCGTTGCCGAAGGTTTGTTTGGTGAGATAGCTGGCAACTCAAGGTCTGGCTTTGGACCCCGCGCCTTCCAAGGTCCGAACCATTTCTGGACGACCTTGCGAGCTTCGTCCGGCGTAACGTCTCCGATCACGACAATGGTCGTTAGGTCTGGTCGTATGGTTTTGACGTAATAGTTTTTAACGTCAGCAAGCGTAAGCGACGCCACTGCTTGCGGCGTCACCTCGCGAAGGTCAGGATCGTTCGGTGGCAGAAGACCAACTGAAAGAGCGCGGTCAATTCGATAAGCGGGGCTCTTCATGCGACCGGCAACGTGCTGTGACATTTGCCGCTGAGTGATTCTGAGCGCTTCGGCATTCAAAGCGGGGTGCATTTCGTTTTCGGCCAGCAGCTCTACGCCACGCGAGAAATCCTTCTTCAGCACCTCAAGGGAGAAGCCATATCCGGCAGACTGGTCGGCAGCGATGTCGTCCAGCGCCTTTTGGAAGGAAATGCGGTCGTGACTTTTGGTTCCATAGCTAAATAGCTCGTCAAGCACGTCCGAGACGCCCTCTTGGCCTCGCGGCTCTTGCATCTCACTGTTGTGCCGTACATCGCCGAGCAACGTGATCGTCGGAGTCATCGTCTCTTGCCGCACGATGAGACGGATGCCGTTGGGCAACACCATTTCAAATGGCACAGGACTCGGCGGCGGCAGTTCAAGGTTCAGAAGTCGGGATGAAGCCCATGACGGCAGCGTCACGAGCTTTGTTGGAGTAGACGATAGCTGCTCCGTTCCTCCGAATCCTTTTTGGTAAACCGGCTCGCCACTCGACGCTGGTTTTAGCGTTGCCACAACGGAGTTTGAGTCGGTCAAGTATTCCTTTGCTACTCGGTTCACGTCTTGGACTGTGATCCGTTTCGCCCTTTCGACATCCTGATCAGGCGAGTTCAAGCCCCTGGCCGCTAGCGCATCCGACCACACCTCCGCCAGCCCTGGAATTGAATTTCGGCGAAACTGCGACTTGGCGATTACCCATCGCTTAGCGGCTTCGACAAGCCCCTCCGGCACGCCATTGGCCGCATAATCACGAAGAATTTCACGCATCTCTGCCAGCGCCGAGGCAGGGTCCTCACCAGCAGGCAGCACCGCAGAGGCGAGGGCCACACTTCCCATACGATACGTTTCCGCGAGGTCGAACCCGGTGAGCATGGCTTTTCCTTGTGGCACCATTTCGTACAGGTCTCCACGCTCACTCGCAAGTACGTCGACGAGGATCTTCGTCGCCGCGAAATCCGGGCTGCTGGTGCCAGGCATACGAAATGCGATGAAAACCTGCAGATCAGCGAGATTGCTCTCCAGCGTGAAGCTCTCGGACTTTACCAGCTGAAGTTTGATTTCGGGGCGCGGCGGGAGTTGTTTCCGAGGAATGCCGCCGTAAAGCTCTTTGACCACCCCGAGTGCCTCGTCTGGCTGCACATCCCCAGCAATCACCAGGATGGCGTTATTCGGTGCATACCAATCCTGGTAGAACTGCCTAAGCACCTCTCCCGTGGTCGTGTCAAAGGATTCCTTGGTCCCCAGCGAATCGTTCGCGTAATTCGTGCCAGCGAACATATCTTGGTTCAATCGCATGAGGGATCTATACATCGGGTCCGAAAGATCGCTGGCCACCTCCTGCTCAATTGCGCCCTTCTCCTGTATCCATTCCTCCTGGGAATCTTCTATGCTTTGCATGCACGCAGAGTCGACGCGCAAGGCAATGTCGAGGTCCGCTGCAGGAACGGTGGAAATATATTGAGTGATGTTCTGCTGAGTATCGGCGTCGCCGAAACCGCCTAACTGCGCAAAAATCGCCGACATCTGATCCGCAGTCAGCCCTGAACATCCGCGAAATGCCATGTGTTCCTGGGCGTGCGCCATACCCGGAAAGCCTTCCGGACTCTCATCGCCTCCCACGAGATAGTTCTGCTCCACGGTTACCACCGGAGCCAGCGGGTTCCGGATGACCACCACTCTCATTCCATTGTCGAGCGTCGCGCGGACGACGTCGCCGGGCGTTATTGAGGACGCCGTAGATATTGGCTGAACAGGGGTGCGGTTGATCCGCGCTGTCGCGGTCTGCGGAATGACGGGCGCAACTCCGAAGATGCCTAAAAGTAATGCGGCCGCAATCAGGTTACGAATGAGGGGTTCCGCTTCCGCTTTCAACATTGGCCCCTAACCCCCAAGCTCACAAATTCTGGACGATTTTGCTCAGCGCATCGACAGGACATCTCCACGTTCCTTGCGAGCCGTTTGCCGATCTATCAGTCAGTAATCCTAGTGGTCAGCGCCAGTATCCCTTGTGAAGTACCCACCCATTTCCTTGTCGCACCCAGGCGGGGCCACCCAGACTGCACCAGCGCGCGGGGGGCGAACCCAACGCCCTGAGACCCACACATATTTTTTGCCGTCCCAGCGTTGGTATCCCTCAATCCATACATATCCGATCCCAGGTGGCTTTCCGACTACTCCGGCGCGAACGGGAGGCGGCGGCGCTACGCGCACAACAGTCTGCGCTAGCGTTCTTCTGCGATATCAAAATTGGCAAACTGAACATGAGTAAACTGAACGCACCTAACCTAAGAAGGAATCTCATTTGACCTCCTTGACCATCGAAGGTTTGCCGCGGCAAACGACTAATGGCGATGAGACTCAAACCCTCACTTCGTCACGGCGTCCTTGGTTTTGTCTGCACCCTTCTCAGCTTCCGTCGTACCGCTGTTGCCGGTCTGGGCAGTTTAGTCGGCTAGCTTTGCTAGTGGCATCGGTAGTCTTTCTCGCCGCCTTGTCTGTTGATTTGCCGGCATTTTTGTATCCTTCCCCCCATCCTTCGCCGTGTTCTTCGCATCCTGCTTCGTGTTCTGATCCTGAGGTGCCGCTGCACTTGAGTGTACGCGTTGGAGCAAAAGGCTCATCGCTATCACTACCAGAAACAATAGTCGTTTCACTCTCTAAATCCCTTCGATGCGACCATCTTGCTCGCTAATTAAGTGTCCGGGAGCTGGGACTTCTTACAGGGCTGCGGGAAAGAGGTGTGAGCAGGGAGGAATAACGATTTCGGCCAGCGTGCTCGAAAGGGGCTGATCCGTCCAGCCGGGAGACACTATCGTCCCGGGTCCTGAGAAACGGGGTGAATTCAACGGGTCATCGCAACACAGACTCAAAATCGGGTAAGAGGAGCCTCAAGAGCTACACAAGTACCGCCTCAAACTGTCAAGAGTGACAGACGATTGCGCTGGGTCATGACTATGAAGGCTGATCAATATCGGGAGGCAAATCGCGAAACCTGGCGGTAACACAAAAGTTTCCACAGGAATGGGCCACGTTGATACTGCGAGTTATTCGGATGTAGAAAACCTAATTCTCGAACCGCGTTGCCTGCTAGCGTGATTTGGCTATTCTTCCATTAGTGCTCCACGGCAACGACGCCGGAAACTCGGAACGGTAGTGTCAGAAGGCTTCTAAATAGATCTCGCCTTGGTTGATTCATGTTGGGCCGCAGAGCCCAATCCTGAAAGTCGTGTCGCAGTGCACGGCGACTGTTAGCCAGGTGTCTTCTGGAGTCGTGCGGCCCGCTTCTCCGCTGGCATTCCCGGCGGGAGCGGGTCGCTCGGCAACCTTGCATCTTACTGAGTGACAGGGCTTGGAGTTTCACTGGTCGGTTGTGGAAGCATATGTTATGAGTTGGCTCATACTCACGAAAAGCTGGCAATTTTGCCAGTTCCACGATGCCGTGAGCTGTGATCGGATAAGTTTCCTGCAGAACTTACGGCTCACCTTTATGGACTTCCTGGGTAGAAAGTGAATCGTACGTGATGCATCTATCGCAAGTTTACCGTTGGTCGTCACGTGGCAACCCGGCCGTGCACTTGATGACCCAGAGGCGTGGGGCCGGTGACGGCACTGGCGTTCGTACTGACGATTGGGCCAGTCGAACGCTTCCCGAAGAGCAGGAAGCTGGTGAGTTATCTGGGCTGAATCCGAGCGAGAACAGTAGTGCAGGCAAGCAACGGCTGAGTGGGATAAGCAAACAAGACAACTCCATGCTGCGCTATTTGCTGGTCGAAGCAGCCCAGACGGCCTCGATATACGATCCGGAATTGCGGCGAGACTATCAGCGATTGAAGTTTCGCCGCGGCCGTGGGGTGGCGAAGGTAGCCATCGCACGAAAGTTGGCGGTGCGGCTGTATGGGAAGCTGCGAGAAACAGCGCAGCCCGTGTCGCCGGCTCCCATGCAGGGCAGCCCGGCAAGTCCCGTGGTAGGCGAAAGCCTATCGTCTTTTTGATTGGGCGCCCTGCCTCCTCTGGAAACAGAAGAGGAGTTCGAATAGGGTGAATCATGGTCCGTTGTTGAGGATCGCATAGATGGTTGGTGGGAAGCTGACTTCCCCCGCAGGATTCAAGGAGAGGAGTCTTGGTCAGACGCCGCAAAAGAATCACGGTAACGACGAAGCGTCGCTTCGTCCGGACGCGATGGTAGCGAGCCGTCCGCAGCGTCAAGGGTCTGGCGATGAACGGTCCGACAAAAACGGTCGAACCGCCCTGGACGCCGCTTCCGGCTCGCACAATTAGAGGTGTGCTTGAGAGAGTTCTTGACAACGCCGATGCCATAGACGGGACTTGGCTCGAGACGTTAAGTGATGTGGAATTGAGAACGTGTGGCGAAAATCGTAAAAATGGATGCCAAGTCCCTACAAGGTCCCCGCAGATACTACCGAATTCCTTACCGGGTACTTCGTCGTGATCTCCTACGACGTTTGAGTTCGCTGTGCGCCCTGGGTATTCGTGCCTTCACTAAGCTCGACGAGATGTGCAACACCTTCGCGGTTTCGCTGGTTGAGAGCTGCTCCACGACGCGAGATTCTGCTGACGAGGCACGTATTCGAGGGAGACACGCTGCACGAATGTCCCTCACTTCACCGAACTCTTGCTGCTTCGAGTTTTGAGGGAACAAAACTTGCATCTCTCGCAATGCGTCATGCAATGCTGTTCGTTCATGGAGGGTCGGGTGTGGATTACGGAGTCGTTTGCGAAGAGCGCGTTCAGCCTTATTGACCTTGGACCGCAGGCTTACGGGATCAAGCTCCACAAATGCGTCGAAGACTAGTCGCTGCCATGGATAATTGAAGTTAGGGTACATTGGGCACGGATCCGAATACATTAGACCTCCTCATGAATAGGAGGGCCAAATAGATTTCCTACAGTAGCAATGGGGGTATAGTTTGCAAATCTGACAGGTGTTGTCTCCTGTCAGAATTGACAGGTCCCGTACATCCCGACCACACACTAGACGAAAGTGCAGGACTCGCCGCCGCCCACAAAGCGGCACGGCCGAAGTCCTACTCATGTGGAGCACAGGGGGCAGGTCTGAGGTCACAACTCGTACATCCGACAGTATTTTGTGGGGGCGTAGTGGTCATACGTTCGCTGCGCTCCAACCTTGGGGGGCACAGGGATAGCGAGTTCATGAATCTCAGGTTTTCAAGCTGCGGATCGGACAATCCGTGATCACTGCGCAACTAGGTAAGGCTGTGCGTTTTGACAGCTCCTCATCCGCGAGCGCGGCTGCTAATTTTTCTGAGAACTATGGTGATTTTAAAATCGAAGTGAACCCGCAAGCGCAAAGCACGGAGTCGCGGGCCATCGGCTCGAAGGAGGTCAACGACTTCTATGAAACGCTGCCGTATCCAGCACCGCTAACCAGCCTGGATGAGCATCACGAGTGAGCAATGGCGCAAATATATTCCCTTGCGGCTGCCGTGGACCGTATGTATTCGTGACAAGGTGTGGGCTCGATTCAGCAAAACCGCGACCATGCTAGGCGGCAAGCATCCCTCCCTTGCTTTACCAATTAATGCAGCACAGAAGCATCTCCTCGATGATGTTGACGGGACGCGAACGCTTTGTGAGATCTCTCAGAATAACGGAAAATAAAACGTTCGCACGCTGCGATACTTTGAACAACTTTGGCGGTACGACCAGATCGTGTTCGACGCATCGTGCGCCTTTGCGGCTCCTAAAGTTCCCACAGGCTGTTAAATCCCGAATTGGGAGTTTCGGAAGACTTCGATCCATCATGGCCCGGGGTCACTGACTCCACCAATGGTCGAATACATTAACGCAGACCAACTGTTACCCTCGTTTTTCGCTTGCAACTCTGCTACGGACCCATACATAACCGTGTCGGTAGCGTTCACTTGAGGGCTATGCTTACCCCAAGGGCACCGGTAGTGGCGGTGTCCAAAATTGAGAATCCGCTACGATAGTTCACGTCCAGATACCGATAGCCCGCCTGCAGTGTCCATTTCGGTTTTATCCTATAACCCAGAATGCCCACCACCTGATAGTCCAGTTGCGAACCGGCACCCCAGCCGCCGCCGTCTCTCAAAATATTGACTTCAACTTTCGATGAAAGAGCCGCCTCAATTCGTCCACCTACTAACGGGTCCACCCAGTTCTGAGAGCCGGAAATAGTCAGGCCGAGTATGGAAGGGCTGAACTGCAAGTTCTGCCCAAGATGCCAGTACCGGAATCCTGTAAGGGCATCGATCTTAAGCTTTGCTGATTGACGATCCGGAAACCGATTTTTGGAGTCAAGATGAACTCTTTGACTTTCACGTTTGCCGTTGTGGCCCTCAGGTTGGGGCCGGGCAATGCTTTCTCGTCACCCAATCTGACCCACACTATATCGACTGGCAGCACCAACCGTTTGTAGCGAGGTTCCACTGCCCCCATCAGTCCGAAGCGAAAATGCGAGAGCAGATCCCCCGGGCTCGCATGTACGCTGGCGTCGCGGCCCCCACACCAACCGTTCCGTGAACTCCAGGAAACCACAGATACGGACTCGCGACTAGATGCCAGCCGACCTCGTCAGGGGCCGTACTTGCGGGCGCAGGGCTGGGAGATCCAACTTCCGATTCGGAGGCAGGTGGCTCACCCTTGAGCACTGGAGCCGCTGCAGCACCCGAGCTGACAGCGCTGGTCCCGAGCACGTATGCGCTGCGCCCAGGCTGACACGCAATGGTTTGGGCACGAGACGGACCAGCAACAGCCAGCAAACACGGGCCGATCACCAATGCGAAGAGTCTGGCGGCAGTCATGCATTTGCAACTTAATGGCATTGGACGCCCCCCTTAATGAACCGAAATGCTAGCCAAACTGGTTCCCGCCGGCCTACTGTCAGTTGTCCCAGGAGGTGTTCTCCGAAGTGGCCAGAGCGTGGATTGACCCAGTGCTTCTAGAACGGTGACTTGCGCCTACACTGACGCTGAATCCGATGCCGATTGCGAGGCCGCCTCCGCTTGAGGTGCCAAAAACCCACTCGTTTGGAGCCCTCGTCGGAGGCTACAGTTATGTTGTTTTTCGCGGAACTGAGGCGCGCACGATTGTTCCTGCGGAAGTCGAGTAGATTTCGAGCTTACCACTCAATTCCTTCATGCGCTCCCGCATACCGGCAATGCCTACTCCGATTCTGCCAAAGAAGCTTCCATAAGGATCCGCCATGTCGTCCGGCATACCTTTACCAGAGTCAGCGATTTCGGCGAACGTCTCACTGATGCCCCGCCCAATCGTAATTCGGGCTGTCGAACTGCCAGAATGCCTATGGATATTCGTCAAAGATTCCTGTATTACCCGAAAGAATGCCATCTCGACATCGTGGTCTAATCTGCCCAGTGCCGCGTCGATAGTAGTGTTGACTTCAACTTTGCTCCGTTTTGCATAACCCTGCACATAAGATCGGACGGCAGCGGCAAGCCCCAATTCATCAAGCAAAGGAGGGTGAAGTAGATAAGACGTCGTGCGGATTTCTTTCAAACATTCGCTCACAAGTTCGCAACACTCCGCAAGCTCGTTGCCAACGTCCGGCCTGTCATTTAGCTTTTTTCGTGCGGACTCCAATTTCAACTTAATTGCCGCGAGATTTTGACCCGCACTATCATGGAGCTCCCGCGAAATTCTTCGCCTCTCAGCATCCTGAGTGCGCAGCAACAACACTGACAGATTCGGAAGCGCTCGTTCGGGACTCGAGTGATCGGTTATGTGCTCGCAGCCAAGGGCCCTCTGTTGGTAATCGGAGCATTGTATTTTATTGACTTCGTTCAGCTCGGGAAGCAATGTGACCTTTTCCGCTTCGTAGGGATTGTCTTTATGCGACGGCATGTGAGGACCTCTCTTGGCTGTAGGTTCCGAAGTTCCCTTTAGTTCTACGGACTGATCTCCAAGTGACCCATTTAGAATGGCGGATTGTTATAGCGGGTATTAATTCAAGCAACTGACAAATATGACAGCGAAGACCGCTATGGGATTTTTAGTAAGTTCTTACGACTAACCTTTACAACCTTATTCTTCCTTTTTAGAATTAACCTCCATCTGAACGTCAAGGCTTTCGTCTACCCATGGTGTCCGATATGGCCCATGCTGCCAGTGGTTTCTTCTCCAAAGTAGGTACTCTGTGGTTTGATGCTGATAATTCCCCTGGCGAAGGAGTCCGCCCTTGGAGCGTTTTGCGCACGACGACATTTGCGATACTTACTTCTATAAGCTATTACCTTTTCACCAGAATTGGCTTCGCGTTAACGCCTGCTCGGTCGCCGATCTCAACCTTCTGGCCCCCGAACGCAATGCTCTTGGCCTCGCTGTTGCTCGCGCCGCGCAGCCTGGAAGTTTTTCTTGCTTGCAGTGCTCCCTGCCCATCTTTTGGTTCAGTTACAGACTGGTGTGTCTTTGGCGAATTCCCTTGGATGGTTTGGGGGAAACGTTGGGGAAGCGATCATTGGTGCTGCACTGATTCGTCACTTTAGTAGATCTGAGGAACTGTTTGAGAGCGTCCGGGGCGTCATCATTTTCCTGATTTTCGGAGCGCTAATCGCGCCTCTGTCAACACTTTTGAAGATGCTGCGGTTGTCTTGGCGAACGGTCGGGGCGACGCATATTGGGGATTGTGGACCGCCCGCCTCTTTTCGAACGTGTTGGCGGAACTAACGATGGTGCCGACGATCGTAGTGGTCGGCCTGAAGTGCATCTCGTGGATACAAAAAGAAAGAATCACCAGGTTCCTCGAAGCGGCTTTGCTAGCCGTGGGAGTCACGTGGGTGAGCGTTCTCGTATTTGGCGCGGAAGACACATCTCGCAGACCGGCTTTGATCTACTTGCCTCTAACATTTCTGCTGTGGGCCACGCTGCGTTTTGGCCCTGGCGGTTTGGCTGGGTCACTCTCGGCTATCGCGGTGATTTCCATGTGGCATGCAAGCCACGGTCACGGCCCGTTTGTCTCAGCTTCGCTCCGACAGAATGTAATGTCTCTTCAGACCCTCTTGGCCACGATTGCCGTGCCTCTGATCCTGCTGTCAGCCAACATCCTTGAGCGTCGGTTAACCGAGGAATCTCTACGCCGAAGCAGGAACAGGCTAATTGATTCTCAGGAGCAAGAGCGTCATCGTATCGCCCGAGAGTTGCATGATGACATTAGTCAGCAGCTGACCCTTGTCGGCCTCGAGCTTGATGAGACTAGAAACAACGAGTCTACGCTAGCCTTTAAATCTCGTTTGGATAGACTGTATGACCGCGTTTCCGAGATCTCCACCGCAACTCGCGAAATTGCGCAGGGTCTCCACCCTTCTCGCCTCGATCACCTGGGCCTCACTGCCGCTTTGCGCGGCCTTTGTCAGGAAATTGCCCGGGACAAATCGCTGACTGTCCATTTCCACGACTACCGCATACCACCTCGTTTGCCCCCGCAAATCTCGCTTTGCGTGTATCGTATCGCCCAAGAAGCTCTACAAAATGTCGTGCGACACGCCCATGCGAAAAGCGCCGTAATTGAGCTGACGGCGAGTAGTGGAGAGCTGAAGCTATGCGTCAATGATAACGGGATCGGCTTCAGCCCTGAATCCCATGAAAACGGCGGACTGGGGCTTACCAGTATGCGTGAACGGATTAGCTCGATCGGCGGCAAAATACGGATCAGATCGGCTCCGAAACAGGGGACAACAATTGAAGCATCCGTGCCACTAGCAAAAAGCAATTAACATTCCATCAGAGTCTTGCCTCTGCACACGCGTGAATTCTCCTTGGCCTGTTTTCTGCAGTGACATTAGCCACGAAGAGAAATCGGAAGTGTCCAAATTCCTTCAAATCGAGGGGATCCAGCTTCCCCTTGAACTCCGAAAAAGCGATAGACTCTCATCGAATTCCTGCCACTCCTAATCGGTTGAACTGTCAAAACTATCAGTTTAGAGCCGAGGCCCCGAAAAAAGCACAAGCGGTTCTGAGGAAGGCGCCGGACTGCTTCTATCAAGGGCCGGAAACTTCGAATTGCCTGTCCTTTTCCCCGTCATCAGGTTCACCTATGATCGATGATCGTACACTACGTGATAGATATTGGGTCCCGGATGCCGCCAACCGGACGGCGTGAGCTAGCTCATACCCAATGTCCAGTTTCTCAACGAATGCCGCAGCACCTTGCCTGATAAATTCTTCCGCTCCACATGAACTTATGCTGATTAGAACAAAAGGGATGTTATATCCAGTCCGACGGAGGATTTTCATCGCTTCAGGACCGGACAGTACTGGCATCCGAACATCGCTTACGATGACGTCTGGAGTTAATGAAATTGCTAAGTCTACAAGCTTTCCGCCGTTTGGCACGCTGCCAACGACATCAAATTCGAGACCTAGGAAGCGAATTAATTGCCAGCGCATTTGCTCATGATCTTCGGCGATAAGCACCCGCAGTTTACGCATAACGATTCACCTCGTGAATTATTTGGGCTGAAGGTCAAAGTCTACGCTGAGGTGAGAGCAGCGTCGTTGGTGTACGGCAATGACTTCGAGAAAATGAAATTGAACGGGCGTGATACCGATTTCAAGGCCAACTGACTGTAAAAAGTGACAGCTAAACAAGACCAAAACCTTGTCATACTTCCCACCCCCCAGTCTTTTTACCTCTGGAGCAACAGGGAGCGCACAATCGTTTGCCAGCGACACGCTTGTTTTTAGTCTAAGTAATATGCACAATCTAACTCTAACCTTTGGGACGCGAATTATGGGGCTACCTGGGTAGGCGGGGCATCCAATCGCAAATTGGCGGTGCAGTCAAACCCATGAGCGAGAGGGAAAAACTATGAGTTCTCCGGGGCCAATTCTAATTCTCGACACTCGGCCGCAAAAACCGCGTCGCTTCAGGGCCCTGACGGGGGAGCGATTCTTTGAGTCGGTCTTGCATTCAATCTCAGATCGGGTGTGTATCTTAGATCGAAATGGGATCGCAATCTATACGAACTGCGGCGCAGAGAAATTTGCAGCGAGCTCAGCGGATCCGCTAGATAAACTGGCCGTGGGCAGCAATTATGTGAATGTCGCTGAAAGTGCGGTCCGAGCGGGAATTGCGTATGCAGCAGAACGGTTGCGTGCGGTCCGCTCGGTGCTCCATCAGGAGCAGGTCAGTGCCGAAGTCCAATATCCGTCTCCTTCCGAGCCCTGTCGCCGTGCCGTACTCATGAAGGTTGAGTGTATGTCTCAAGACTTCGGAGGCGTGATTATCCGATGGCTGGACTTCGCGCTTCCGACCAGCGAAGTGCGTGCAGTAACAGATAGAAGCTTGGACCTACTGGCTAACTCGGCTCCCGTAATGATGTGGCGATCGGGCGCCGATAAGGCCTGTACTTATTTCAACAAAAACTGGCTTGAGTACACGGGCAGGGCTCTGGACCAAGAAGTGGGAAACGGCTGGGCAGAGGGCGTTCATCCCAACGACCTTGATCGTATCGTTCGACACTACAATGAAGCGTTCGATGCTCGACAGGAATTTTTCCTGGAGTACCGCTTGAAAAAAGCTGACGGCACCTACGGCTGGGTTTTAGATCGAGGTGTCCCGACGTATGAGGCAGATGCACGATTCTCAGGTTACATCGGTAGTTGTATAGACATTACGCTCCATAAGAGGTCGTTGGAAGCGTTACACGAGAGTGAGGTCCGATTCCGAACGCTGGCAGATGTAGTGCCGGTCGTGATCTGGACTACTGATTCTACGCAGCGTCGCACCTATTTGAACGAATATTGGCGTACGCTTACTTCGAGAGAACCGCAAGAAAGCCTGGGCTTTAAATGGCTGGAAGCAGTTCACGTAGAAGATCGACTATCGCAGCGCGCAAGTTTTGCCGAGGCGGCGAAAACTGCACGACCTTACCGAGCCGAATATCGGATAGCTCATGCAGACGGCAATTGCCTCTGGTGTCTGGATCTGGGTGCTCCTCGATTCGGCCCGGATGGCTCTTATATCGGCCACATCGGAGCGTGCATTGACATGAATGCCTCGTTGGAATTGGAAAAGACGAGGTGTGAATTGGTGAGGAGTCAGACGGCCGCCCAAGAGGACGAACGCAAACGAATTGCGTGCGAACTCCATGACGACATCAGTCAAAGACTTGCACTTTGCACTTTGGAGCTTGACAAAATCATAGGAGAAAAACGTAGTGCGCAGGCGGCAAAGCTTCGTCGAGACATGGAAGCTATTGCATCGGATATCCATCGTATTTCGCATAATCTTCACCCATCGACGCTTGCCCATCTCGGATTGGTCCCTGCCCTGCGAAGGCTTTCGCGAGACTTCTCCGATCACAGGCAAATCGCAGTGGAGTTTAACCACAGGAATATTCCTCCGCAAATACCGCATCGCATCGCGATCTCAGTGTTTCGCATCGCCCAGGAATGCCTCACCAACGTGTCGAAACACAGCGGAAGTCGTTCGGCGAAGGTTTGTTTGAAGGGGATGGCAGGTGGCATCCGGCTGGATATTTCCGATACAGGCTGCGGTTTCGAGATGACAACACTCTGCGACCCGGGTCGGGGCCTTGGAATTACCAATATTCGCGAACGCGCGCGTATGCTGGGAGGCACATTCGAAATCAAATCGAAGCCCCGAGGCGGAACAAAGGTCGTGATTTGGGTCCCAGTAAAGGACGTTAGCCAAGCGGCCAGTCAAGTACCTGCGTAGGTCTCTTCAGGAAGCCTATCGCGAGACAAAGACTCGGTTTGCCAGCACTGTTTCGAGCGCGAGCTTGAGATCGCGATGAAGGTGAGACTTGAAAATATATCCTTGTGCTCCCGCTCTAAAGGCAGCAGTGACATAATCGGGGTCAGCGTGCATGGTCAAGAAGACAACTTTGCTTGTGAGTCCGGCTTGTCGAATGGCGCGAGCTACCTCTATCCCATTGAGCATAGGCATCTCGATATCCAACAGGATAATTTCTGCATGGGACCTTCGCGCGGCATCGAGTCCCGAGCGACCGTCGCGTGCAGTGCCAACTATCTTATACTTATCGATCAATAGCCCACTAACTTCATCCAGAAAACCGGGGTGATCGTCTACCAAAAGCACAGTCGTTTTCTTTTTGAGAGACATATCATAGTGGCATACATACGGCCACTCTCCGCTCATGAACCGCAAATATGATCCTAGTTGTCTCACACGGGCCGACGGTAGCCTACTGGCAAAAAATGGAGAATCTGCCCCCGCGAGTCTTCACCAGGAGAGGACAATGGCGATGAGTGTAATGCGGGTAAGTCTTGGCCAACAGTCAAATAGCGAGCTACTGGAGGTTAGTAAAGACTCAAAAATGAACAGGCATCAAGTAGGGGTGATCAATCGCTCCTTCATGGCGAATCGAAGCAAGTCCGAGTTTGTTTTCAAACCGAATACGTCCATGATCTTGTATTTATGGAAAGCTATGGTCCTCGGCGTGACATGAAGGACGTCTGCAGCTTCTTTCATAGTGCGACCCTCGGCGAGTAGCTGAAGAACCTCGCGCTGCCGCGAAGTCAAGTGTTTCGTATGCTCCGCGCGCGGATCTCGAACGAATCGATCGAATAGTTTCTGTGCTATTCGCGGTGTCACATAAGACTTTCCCTTCAGTACCTCTTTGATTGCGTAGATCAATTCGGTGCCAGCTGAGTTCTTCAGCAGAAACCCCGAAGCCCATTTCTCGATTGCGGCCGCTGCGATCTCGGAATCCTCGTTCATCGTGAGCACGATAACCTTGGCCTTAGGCAACAGTGCCTTTAAGCGTTCACCGGCATCTTGTCCGTTAAGCAACGGCATCCCCAAATCCAGGAGTACAACGTCTGGTTTGAGTTTAGGCGCGACCTCAAGCAAGTCTCTGCCGTTAGAAACTGTTCCTACAACTTCAAAGTTCGGCTCAAGCAACTTTTTGAACGCCTCGACGACAAGCGTGTGGTCGTCGGCTATCAAGACATGTGGCCTGATCGGCATTTGGCTGGACTCGATGCAAGGTCAGACTAAGCTCGTTGAGCGCGACTTCTAAACTGTCAGAACTAACAGTTGACTCGGCCGGTGGGTTTCACGCCTTCTACTGTGAAGTCAGTATCTGTGAGGGCTGGCAATAATCGCCCGAACGGCTAAGTACACTACCACTATTCACATAGAGGCTTCGCATCGCGGATCTGGTTGTCACATATGACACTCAGCAGGCCTCTGCCCTAAGCGTTAACCTTCCAAACTCCGTTCGAGGGAAACCCTAGAAATCGACCAAGCGGATTGTCCGGTTCCCCTTTAGATGCTATCAGCATCATGCAGAGCAGTGCGCCCGCAAGTCCGAATCCTGTCTCGCAACAAGATGAACGGCGTAGAGAACATGAATCTGGCAGGCTCGTCGCACTTCCGAGATGTGGTCGACTGCCGCGACAGCCGCTGTGGAACGGCCCGACGTCCGTAGCAGCTCTCATTGTAGCCGGCATGAACGATGTATTCAACTCACAGGGATACAGCCAAGCCGCTCGGCGGAACCGCATTACAATTTTGTCATAAACACTCCTGATAACGCTCTCCCTTTTCTGCAACCTAATGATGGGTTATGGCGCCCACAGGCGAGACGCTTTCCTTTTTCTAGTTTGCCCCGTCGCTCTGTCCATGTCACTTTTTCTCATAGAGTCCGGGTCGCGGTGTCATTCGCGTGCAGCCCGAAAATCTAGAGAGCGTAGTTGAATCCCTGCATTCACAAATGAAGCCATAACAAGAAGAATAGACACATGAATGCTTCCATAGGGGCATACTTCAATCCGATGCGGCCTGACGCTCTGCCGTCGCCAACTTGGCAATTGCATTTGCAAATCGCCTTCTTATATCCGAGGGTTTCCGAGCCGAATCACTAGCCCGCTTTTCCTCTGTCACTTCTAACAGTTATCTGCGAACAGCATTGCAGTCTTAATAAGCAATCATGCATTCGGGAGAGTGAAATGGCGCTGGATCACGAGCAAAGGGTCGTAGGTACACAAACAAAGGTTTTGCCTCCTGCTGGCAGAGATATGATTTGGATCCCTGGTGGCACTTTTCTAATGGGATCGACCGATCACTACGAGGAAGAAGCGCCTGTCGATTCAGTTACGGTCGAAGGTTTTTGGATTGATAAGTACAGTGTGACGAATGAGCAGTTTAAGTCGTTTGTCGAGGCTACAGGCTATGCCACGCTAGCAGAACGCCCTCCCAATCCCAAGGACTATCCAGGGGCCAAACCAGAACTACTTGAGCCCGCTTCAGTAGTATTCGAAAAACCAACTGGCCGTGTTGATCTACGGAATCACTACAACTGGTGGTCCTACGTGCGTGGCGCAAACTGGCGTCACCCTGAAGGGCCAGGCAGCTCGATCAGAGATCAACTTAAGCATCCTGTAGTCCACGTTGCTTACGAGGACGTTGAAGCCTACGCCAAATGGGCAGGTAAGGAGCTACCCACCGAAGCTGAATGGGAGTATGCGGCGCGAGGAGGGCTTGATGGCGCTACTTACGCATGGGGCGAAGAGTTCGCCCCCGGCGGCAGGCAAATGGCAAACACATGGCAAGGCGAGTTTCCGTGGCTAAACCTTCTCACCGATGGATATGAGCGAACCGCCCCTGTCGGGCAGTTTCCGCCGAATGGCTACGGCCTGTTCGACATGATCGGTAACGTATGGGAATGGACGAATGACTGGTACAACACCCATCACGTCGTGAGCAAGACTTGTTGTGCAAGTTTCAACCCAAAAGGTGGCGAGCGCGAGAACAGTTATGACCCGCAAATGCCCACGATAAAGATCCCCCGTAAAGTGATTAAGGGTGGGTCCTTTTTGTGTGCACTGAATTACTGCCAGCGCTACCGGCCGGCGGCGCGCATGGCGCAGCCGGTGGACACCTCCACCTGTCACGTCGGCTTCCGATTGATTTGCAGGCCACAGCGCAATTCCAATGAATATGCAGGTCCCCACACAGTTAGATTGTAGAGAAGCAGGACTCGACTCGGAGAGCGCTCGAAACGTATTGGCTCTCAGGCGCGAATATGCGCTATGTCCATCCAATCCATTACGCGATATAGGTGGCGCAGTCGATCCCAGAAATGGATGCGGGACGCCAGCCCTATCCTTCGCGATATTCGCATGTTATACAGGGCACTAAGGCATCCTCAAATGCCCCTCCGATGCAGATTAGTCGCCGGTTGTGCGGTGGCCTACATCTTTAGTCCGATTCAACTCATCCCGACTTTCATTCCGGTTATCGGTCAGCTTGATGACTTATTTGTTCTTTGGTTGGGAAGCAAGCTCCTACGAAAGCTTACGCCGCGAGCACTTCTTGAGGAATGTGAAGCCCGCGCGATCTCTGGAGGCACACGCGGTTCTGTCGTGTCGCCCTTTTAGGAACGAACCCGAACGATCGCAGAGGGCAAATGAGAGCTTGGCTTGATTGTGTCGTCCAGAAGGGCGTTTTGATTTACTTTGCAGCGTTCAGCGCCCGCTGGTCTTGGGACTCCGAAAGCACCCATCATGGCTAACTCGGATTTAACATTTGCGCAATCCGCATGAGAGAGGGGTAGAACGACTACGTAGAACGACTAGTTTGATCACCACTGCAGGTAATGAGACCAAAAGTCGCGCTA
>Ga0207031_10152_pt1 | contig 19386 bp, 24 predicted proteins | sample Alteio_BWMinCont_37_FD_153278 | JGI IMG/M metagenome (GOLD analysis project Ga0207031, IMG submission 153278) | Enriched cells from forest soil in Barre Woods Harvard Forest LTER site, Petersham, Massachusetts, United States -... | ecosystem: Environmental > Terrestrial > Soil > Temperate forest >... | reverse complement strand
AACTAATTAAGTTATTATGGACTAAACATGAAGTAATAGGAGTTCCTATATTACCTATTAAAGAGTTAGTTAAGAGAGTAAAAGAAGATATGGATACATTTGTGACTATTGATAGTTTCCTACCTCATATGGCTCATTATTATGGAAAATTTGGGTTTGTAATATTTGGGCAGTCAGATCCTAATATATTTGGTTATCCAGATAATATTAATATCTTAAAGGATAGAAAGAACTTAAGAGAGAGGCAATTTTGGAATTGGGAACAGACACCATATAAACCTGAAGTTTTCCCTACTGCACAAGAAGTATTCAATATAATTAACCAATACATTTAACCAATAAAGATGGAAAAAGAACTCATTTTCATTAGCTCACAACCTAATGATCTACAATTTATATGGCAGCTTGAGATACAACTACATAATTTTAAGAAGTTAGGTATCTTAGATAAGTATGATTATCATATTACTGTATGGAATAATAGTCAAAGACAACCTCCTTTAATGTTTGCAGAAGAATGGAGGGATATACAGCTTAGATATAAGGATACCAGAGCTAAGTTCTTTTTTTATAATGAAACTAAAGGAGAGCTTGTAAATTGTATTATAAAGTTTAGATATGCTTCTTTAGTTCGTCCTTGGGTATTAGCTCAACATTTTATTGCTTATCCAGAGCTTAAGGAGAAGGCATTATTTTATACAGATCAGGATGTTTTGTTTACAAAGTTTCCTGATTTTATAGATAGAATGAAAGATGATGATATTAATTACATGTCAGAGACAAGAAGTTACATAGCAGCTAGTTATTTTGATAGTAAAATCAAAGATGTACTACCAGACAGATTAGAGGCTTACAAACAGGCAGATCCTTTACAGGAATGTTTAGATAACTTCAGACTTAAAAGAGAGATAGCAGATAAGAATGAATTAAATTCAGGGGGTGCTCAGTATATTTTAAAGAATATTGATTGTCACTTTTGGGAAAATATCTTTAAACAATGTATTGATATTAAATTAACCCTTCAGAACGTAAATAGAAGGTTCTTTGAGAATGAAGATAAGGGATTTCAGTCATGGTGTGCCGATATGTGGGCTATACTATGGAGCTTGTGGGCAGATAATAGAGAAACTAGGTGTCCACAAGAGATGGATTTTGCGTGGGCAACTGATAAGATTGAAAAATTAGATAAGGTATATCTCTATCATAACGCAGGAGTCACTCAACATAATTCACTTAGAACAGGAGAAAATTTTAATAGATTATTTTATAAAGGATCAGCTAAATATGTAAATAACCTTGGAACTCCATTTAATGACGATCATAGTTATGTAAGTAATGATTTTTGTTCATCATTTTATGTAAAGGAAATGGAAGAAACTAGGTTAGCTGCCCTTCAACTTGTTACTTAATATTGAGTAATTAATGTACAAAAGCAACAACAAATGGCTAAACGGAATGCTCGTTTAAGAATGTTTGTCAAGGTTGATAACCAAGGACAGTTGGTCCCACAGACCAATGTTTACCGTTTGAAGAAGCCCGGAGGTACTAGGAACCAAAGTAAATGGATAGAAATCTATCCAGACGTTTGCTGTACTACTACCACAACTTCAACAAGCACTTCAACCACTACTACTACATCATAAAGAGGTAGTTAAACCTAATATAGGGGGTATTTTACCCCCTATTTACTTATTTAATTAACATTATGATATTATTACAAAAGGTAGTTGCTGATCCTACAGATGATGTATATAAGATAGTTGGAATAATAGCTGTACTCGTAGGAGGGATTCTTGGAGCATTAAGATTTCAGAGTAACAAGACAAAATCAGATCAAATTAACAAGTCAGAACATCAGGCAATGAATAAGTTAATTGCAGAACAAGAGGATCATATTGAATTTCAAGATACTAAAATTGAAGGTTTTTCTGATAAACTTGATAAATTAAGTCAACAAATAACACAATTTGGTGTATTTGATCTAAGATTAAAGCAATTAGAACTTGAAAATGTAGAACGTAAGGAGGAGAATAAACTTATTATGAGGAAATTAGATGGAATTTTCAATAAAATGAGCCAATTAGAGATTACAATAAGTAATAAACAGAATAGAGCCTAGATAATATGGATAAACAAATCCCAAGAAATGAAGCACCTAGTAACTGGAATGCAGAAACATTAAAAGAATTCTTTGATTCAAAGATAAATGCTCTTAATGAAAAGGTTGATAATTTTGACAGGAGATATGAAGAAAAGTTTAATGCTCAACAGTTAGGTGTAAAAGACGCTTTACAAGCCCAAGATAAAGCATCTCAAAAAACAGAAACAGCACAACATGATTATAATGTAAGTCACAATGATCTATTACGTAGAATGGATGAAAAAGTTACAATGACAGAATACAAATCTGGCATAAAAACCATTGAAGATATTATTACAGCCAAAAGCGTAAATGATGAAAGACGTATGGATAGGATGGAGGCAGATATAAGAATATTGAGAGAATCAAAGAGTGGATTAGAAGGAAAAAATTCAAATTTAGATCAAATGGCTGCTGATGTGAAAACTCTTTTACTGGCAAGAAGTGGAAGTGAAGGTAAAGGTACTGGTGAAAAAGAGGTAAAAAACAATTTCAACATGGTTTGGATTGCTCTAATTGCTGGTCTAAGTTTTCTTGTCTCAATAATGGTACTCGTTGTTATGATTATGAACTACACAAAAAAATAAAAACCAATGAACTTAACCAATATAAACACTTCAGTAAAAGGTGTTTTTGCTTCTATATGGAAGTACAGGGAAGCCTTTCTAATTGCCGCTATTGCAATCCTAATTTACCTCTTAGTTCACAAATCTAATCTCCCTCCTTCAGCCACTACAGGCGACCCTGCTACTCTCAAAGCACTAAAAGAGACAAAAGATAAGAATGGTCAGCTTGAGGTCACAATCTCCCAACAACTGGTTGAAAAGAACCAATTAGGGCATACTATTGATTCTCTTGCAAAGGCTTTAAAAATCAAGCCTAGATTCATTCAGGGAGCTACCATTTATATTACCAAAATAGATACTCAATATAGAGATACAGGTAGAATAAAACTAGTAGTTATAGGTAAAGATACTGTACATATAGTACAACAACATGATCATTGGGTAGATATTAGTGCATTTGCATATACAAATCCAAAGTACTATAACCTAGATCATATTGATTATCAATCAAGAGATAGTTTATGGATGGTAGAATCATATAAAAACCCTCTATTTGGTAGACCCACTTATGACGTAACCCTCAGAAGCTCTAATCCTTACAATCATATTATAGCAGGATCATCAATAAAAGTAAGAGAAAAAGTACCTTGGTTAGTAGTTGGAGCAGGAATTATGTACCAGCCTTTTCCTGTAGGTACACCTTGGAATGTAGGTATATTTGCAGGTTATCCTATATTTACGTTAAAGAGATAAGAAGAACATGAAAATATTAAAAGTAGGATTTCCCACTATCATAAATGATAATGAAGATACCTACTTTAAACACCTAGAAGGGGTAGTTACTAGCTTAGATCAATATGCAACTATTTCAGCTAACAAAAAACCAGAAGGAATACTAATTAGAATAACACCTAGTGATTATAAGTCATTATTGACTTTAATAACAGAGATAAAAAAGCTCAATACAACATTTGGAATAGTAGTTGATTTCTCTAAGAGCATGAAATCTTCTAATAATATTTGTTATACTATTAATATCAATTTCTAATTAAAAATTATTAATTTCTATTTCTCATTTTTGAAATTTATAACTATCTTTATTAAATAAAAAATAACCAATCTAGTTATGGCAACTTATGACCCCAAAAAAAAGTACCGTTGGAACGAGAATGACAGTTTTACATTTACAGGACAGGAATTTGCCAGTTTTTATCATCATTTGACAGAAGAAATGAACCAAATAGGGGGAGCTACTACAGCAAGAAAAGTAGAAGCCTATGGTGTAATGATGAATAAATTTATTCAGTGGGTTCAATCAGGTCTTATCTATGAAGATAAAGAAGAGATACCTAGTAGTTTAGCAGCATCAGAAGATCCATCAGTTAGAAACCTATTTGCTCAATAAAAATATTAAGTTTGTAAGCTGCCAGATAGCCTTCCTACCTTTTCTGAATGATGAATGATGATGGATTATTGAACAATCACACACTAAAAACCCCTTATGGAAATAAGGGGTTTACTGTTTCTTACAACTGGAACATTCTCTAACTCAACAGACTTTATACTTGAGCAATATCTTCTTCTTGTCCTTCAGTATCTTTTAGTACATTAGCTGGTTCTTCAGGTAGTAAGTCTATATCATTAGTTTTCCCTTGTATAGACTGTTCTTCTTTGACTTCTTCTCTTACTACTGTCATAGCAGGAGTGATATTAGGAATGATTTTAGCAGGATTAGTACTAGGGTTAGTACTTGTCTGTGTTACTTGCACATCTACTGGTGCTTGTGGTTGTATGGCTCTAGGACGAATAACTTCTGGTAATGCTACTCCCTGTGGTAGTAAATGTTCAGTAGCTGCTTTAAAACGTTGAATATCTCTACCATGTAGTTCAATATGTGATACAAGAAATCTCCTTTCTCTAGGAATTTCCTTTCCTCTTTTTCTCATTTCCTCCTTTAATGCTCTATCAGTATTAGGATTCTCATTAAATTCCTTTTCTACTGATTCTTCATGACCATCTTTCATTTGTAATATGAAAGTCTGATCATCTCTCCACCATCCTCTTTGTACTTCATATAGATTAATACAATCTTCTGCTTCAACTATAATAATACCTGACGTTATATTTCCTTTATCATCTCTTTTAGGTAACCTTTCATACCTTGTAAACCAGAATGTTGTTTCTACTGACATAATAATAATTATTGGTTAAGGTTCAAAGCTACGCCATCTTGATTGAAAATCCTGAGTAAGTGCATATATTTTTGGGCACAATCTTACAGAAGTTTCACATTGGGAATGAGTGGCTAGAGATACAAGAATAATATTCCAAGCACTAAATTGAAACTGAGGCCATACTTCCTTACTAAGAACATGATGAAAATAGCTTGTGTAGGGAAAACCATCTGGATCAGGATATAACCTTTCACCTGTTTCATAACATACTCGTTGATAGTCTCTTAGTATGTTCCATATCTTAATAAAGAAGTCATTGTGTTCAGTAATAATCCTCTTTTTTTCTGTTGGATCTCTAGCCAAGGCTCTCCTAGAGAACTTTGGTAGTGGTTTTCTACCTCTTTTAAGGGGTTGTTGGTTTCTTTTTAGTGCTGTTCTTTTCATGGTTTTTTGAATAATTCATCAGGAGTTTTATTTAACTTACTCTGTAAGTAGAATATTTCCTTCTCCTTCTCCATTAGTAAACGTTTGAGTGATAGGATCTCCTGCCGTTCCATTATGTGAAAGCGTGGAGATTCCTTTATTAATACTATTGTTTTCATCATTGAACTCAAGTAAGGACTCAATTTGACTTCTGGAACTACCCTCATCATCTCCTTGAATTGATTCTGAAGTATCTCCATCAGTTCCTCTATTGGTATTATCTTTTCTGGCATCTTCTTCAAGTTTTTGTTTAATTTTCTTCTCTAAATTAGCTGCATAAGCAGGATTATCTCTTAATAGTTGAATAATATTATCTTCTCCTTGTCCTAACTTAGTTTCTCCATATGAATACCATGATCCTGCTTGTTGAATGATATTCATTTCAACTGCTATATCAAATAACTCCTTAACTCTATCAATACCTTCTCCAAACACTATATCAAATGTAACTTTCTTCATTGGAGGAGCCATCTTATTCTTCTTAACAGTAACTGTTGTCTTATTTGCATAAGCAGTTTTCTCATCATCTGCTAAAATGCTCTTTCTAAACTCAAATCTCATATGTGCATAAAATCTCAAGGCATTTCCTCCATTAGTAGTTTCAGGACTTCCATACATTACTCCTATTTTTTCACGAAATTGTGAAATAAAAACTACAAGACAGTTATACATTCCTGCAACAGCAACAAATTTTGGCACTACACGGGATAATAACCTTGCATGAAGCCCCAAATTAGAAGCCTCTGCTGGATCATCAAACATTTTTTTTGGAAGGAGGACAGTCTGAGAATCAAAAACAACAATGCCAATCTCTTTAGTCTTTATTAACCTTTCAGCAATATCATACGCTTTTTCACCTCCTCCATTATCTGCCTGATAAATTGTTAGTCTATCTATATCAACTCCTAATGTTGTAGCATAACCTGCATCAAACGAATTCTCCCCATCAATTAATACTGCCCCCAAGCCCTGCCTTTGTGCATCTGCTATAAGGTAAGAAGCAATACTAGACTTACCAGAAGATTCCCAACCCATAAGTTCAACAACTGTACCTCTTGCACAACCACCTATACCTGTTGCAATATCCAACTTTAGGGAACCAGTTGATATAACATCTTTACGTTTTGATGAATCACCAAGTATAGTTCCCTTACCATAATCCTTCTCAATTTTATCTAATTCCAATAAAAGAGCATTCTTCTTAACTGATTGATTCTCTGATGATTTTGAAGCTTTTGCCATGATGAATTATTTCATTAAAGATACCAAAATAAAGTAAGCCAGCCATAGAAATGACCGGCTTTAATTGCTAAACAATTCTAAGACCCAAAAAGAGTTATTGACGTTTCACGTATGAAACAAAGCTGTGATAAAGTTCAGCATTTTCAGGTTTAACCTGAAATGACTTTGTGAACCTAGTTCTCTGTTTAGATGGAATAGTTTTACCACATTTAAGTACTTCAGCTATAACATTACCTGCTATTTTCTTCTCTAATGCATACTTATATACTAAGTTCCTACCTAACTGAGCTTTTTTAGTAGTATTCCAATATCTAAGTTTAATACTCATGAACTCTTCAGCAGCATCTAATATATTTCTAACTGCCCATTCTCTTTCTCTAACTCTACTTAGTTGTCTTAGTAAAATCTTTATTTTCTTACTATATTTATAAATCTTATTGTGATGATCCTTAGTTAACTGCTCTATTATCTCATATTCGTTCTTTCTTTGTGTAATATAATATGATAACTTTGTTTTATAATATCCATAGGTTTTAGTTCCCCCCTGACTGTTGTTCTTCTTCGTCTGCTTGATTTTGTTCGGGTAATCGCACTTGATTTGCTGTAGCATCAGATAGAATTTTACTATTTAATAACTTAAAAGCGTCATAAAATGCATTTTGTTCAGCCTCATGACGAGTATTAGCTACCTTAGATTCTTTTTTAACACTATTATGATAGGTAAATGAAGGATTTTCATCAGTAGAATCAGGATGCTCAGATATAGAAATTCTTATGTTAAAGTCATCAAAAAACTCATAGAACTTCCTTGGATCATTAGCTACTATAGCAGGAATTATTTGACCCATTACTTGTCTCATTAACATAGGATCGTCTTTGTATTTCTGTCCTTCACCCTCCATCTCACCAAATCCTGCCACAATATCCTCTTTTGAGCAAAACCATTCAATTAATCGCCTAAGTGCTAAATGAGCTTCCTTGGCTACTTTAGCATAATCAAGCTTAACATAAGTAACTTGCATAATAACTATTTTATGTTTTATTTAGTAACTAAGTCTCCTCTTATAAGATTTATGTCTAATAAATCCTTATTAAGTAGATCAGGACAACTCCATAACTCTGATTCTGGATCTATTAATCCTAATGGTTCATGTTCATCATTTTCTCCATATACTTTCTTACTTAGATATTTTCTTAATGAGGAAGATTTCTCAAAAATATGAACGGCGAGATTATAAGTATTCTCTAATTTTCCATCATCTCTTTTAACAGTCACTTTTTGAGGAAACAGTTTCTGATATTTGAGAGATATTTTAGAATATTCACCCATCAGAAACCTCTGGTAATCAATCTGGAACTCAATAGGAAAACTATATGCCATAACAACATAACCTCCATCATAATCATAATCTTCTTTCAAACAACTATCCTTCCTTTTGTACTCTTTAGCAATAAAATACTGAAGATTCTCTAACTCATTTGGTTTAAATAACAGAAATACTGACCTATCATATTTAACATCATGATTTTTATCATCAATAAATGCTGATATAAAACCATGTCTGTCAAGTTTCTCTATATCTACCCCCAAGCCGGGTAATAGAAACATAGTACTGGCATTGATTAACTCTTGAAAGCTCATTTTTTGTTTATTTATGGATAATTATCTAATCACTCAAAAATAGGCATATTAACTATGCCGTTTGCTATATGATTATCTTTAGAAATTGTCCACACAGCATTCTCCTTATGCCATTGCAGATCAGTAACTGCTTTAATGACACCCGGATAATACCTAGATTTTATTCTGAATCCCTTCATACCCTGAATGAAATTCTCCATTGTAGTATAATATATAAGGGGATTTTTGTAAGAAGTAGATTCTGTAACTATAAATTTAGGATAGTTTACTTTATAGTCTGCTAATGATTTTTCCTTTTTTCTCCATTCTTCTACCAAATAAAAGTAAACTCCTCCTTGAATATAGTACTTATACTTAAAATAGTTATGAATAAATTCCTGCTCATTATCCCAACAGGTCTTTAAATCATATATATCTATCTCTTTAGTAAGTCTATTAATAACTAACTTATCAACTAAACACTTTAATGGATAAGGAACAGATTTAGTGAAAGCTATCCCAAGTTCTCCAACAATAGGAAATTGGTTAAATACTTTTATATCTTCACCAGAAACCAAGTTGATTATATCCCTAGTAGCAAAATTCTCAGATAGATTAGTAACTAACCTTTGAGCATTTTCTAACATTGTAAGATCAATAATCTCTTTACCAACTGAATCCCTGCATTGTTTATAATAAGTCTCAAGACCACTCTCTGGATTAAGAAATTTAGCTTTGGCTGTCTCAAAACTATCTCTCTTAAAATCTACTATGTTATTATCTCTATCATACTTACATGCATTATATGCATCAAGCATCATATCATCCATTGTCCTTGTTATCTCACCAGTATCTCTATTAACAGCATACATAGTATACTTCAGTAATTGATCACAGAACTTTAAATACTGACCAGTTGGAATTTGAGAAATACTCATAGTAAACTTAGACTCAAATTGGTCAGGAGTAAGTCTTAAACAGTCTACAAGGTTACCAAAGGTAAGAGCATCAGATTTTTCTTCTTTAACTGGCTCGTTTAGAATGAAAGCTTTATAATATTTTTTACGATCCTCTAAAAATACCTTAATTGTTGAATATGAATCAATTGGGAGTGCTCTATATTCAGCTTCTGTGAGTTGTGCCATTTATTATTGGTTTAAAGATTCTAAATACTGATCTACTGTTCTAATATTCCATTTGATCTCTCTTTCTGTTTTCTTCTTTCTTGTATGTAGATAGGCTTGAGGTGTGAAAGTAGATTTATACAGCTTAAAAGGTTTCACTAGATTAATGAATACTTTTCTACAGTCCCACATCCATTTTTGATTGACTATAAACCTTCTGGTATTGTCTTGATAGTCATGATCTGGTTTAACTTCTATAAATGTACCATATAACTGACCAACATCTTGTTTAACATTTGGATGTGATACAAATAACCCGTCAAGTCTCTCATAACTTATTTGAGCAACAGAAGAAACTATATGTATATCAAGGGCTTTTGGAAACCACTGAACCACAAAATCAGGAGTATAATAGTGAGGATCAAGGATAGTCTGGATTATTTGTTCTTCTTTAGTCTTTCTTTTCATAACAGTGACTTTACGGTAACCATGAACCAATCCTAGCCCTAATTGCATTTCCCTGCCTCTTTGTATGGAATGGATAAAACCTCTATCCTGAAGCTCAAAAAGCCAATCCAGTACAAACATTTCAGGTTCACTATCAACTGGAATACCCTTATAAATTTCTCCCATTATGTAGTTTTTTAAGTGAATATAACGAGTAAAGTTATGGATTTTTCATAACTAAACCCGTTATATAACCACTTTAGTTAATGAACAATTTCTGCATCTTGATAGGCATCTGGATCATTATCTAGTTCTTCTTCAGAAGCTGAATGTAACCTTTCAAGTTCCTCCTCATCTGGTTCATCAAATATTTCATCATCATTAATTTCAATCTCAGTATCTTCATTTACTTCTAATTCAGATATATGCTCAATTTGATCAACTGGTATTCCTGTAGCTGCATGAAGTAAAGTTGAATACTGAATTTCAACGGGAGGTGCAATAGCAAATTGATTCATAATCCTTTCCATTTCTTCTGGACTAACATATTCACCTTGACCAGACTGCATCAATGGTGTCTCTGGTGGCTGCTGCATTGCTTGCTGCGCTGTCTCCAAGTTGTTCTCTGATGGTTGGGATAATTCCGGGGAATCCTGCATCTCTGAGTTCCTGACTGTTTGATTCCCACTGTCCACCCAAACTATTCCTGATCTCCTCACTTGCTCCTCCCATTGCTCTACTGTAAGGGTCAATTCCGATGGCATATCCTGTTGGTCCAATTGCTCCATAGGTTCCATCTGGCCTGTATTCATATTGTTGCCATGTATATCCAACTCCAATTCCTGCGGCAGTTGTTGGGTTGTAGATAATTGTTCCGGGGTTAAATGTGTAGAGTGTGAAAGAGCTTCCTGCTGCTGTCTGCCACCCCTCAGGGATTCTAATCTCTGTTGCACTTGTTCCGGGGTTAAATGTGTAGAGTGTGGTTGAGGGGTCTGTCCAGACCTCTCTGCTGTTATCCCCTCTGCTGTTATCCCCGTTACCTCTCTCAATGAAGCTTCCTGCTCTGCAATTAACTCCATTTGCCCTATTATTCTCGCTGTGTTGGATGTTACTGACTCCCCCACAAGTGGAACTTCCTCCACTAGTTCCGCTTCTATTACTGCTTGAGAGATTCTTATATCTTCTTCATTAATAACAGATAGGATTCTTTCCTGAATAGTTCTTTCTCTTAGATCTTTCTGCCTCTTTATCTCTGCTTGTTTTTCAGCTTCTTCTATACGTATTTCTTCTTCTACTCTCCATTTATTCCATTTAATAGATCTAAAGAAGAATTCCTTCATGTTTTCATCAAACTTAACTCTTTGAGTTATGGAATGAAAACTTGGATATTGAAATTGATAAAGGAGATAATTATTAATGGATTTTGTTACAATAATATCTCCTTTGTGATCAGCCATATAGGGCTTTAGGAGAGCCATAACCCTCTTATACTGTGGTTCATACATCTCTCTATTGAGATATATCTTCAGATCATGAGGGGAACTTACTACTCTACCTGTCTCTGAAGCTACTACAAACATCAGTTCAACTTTATCATTTAATTGATTATTAAGTAGTCTAGGATCTCTCCAATTATCTCTTTGAGTTACCTTGGCTATGAAACCCTTTCCTACAATATAAACATCAGATAAAAGTTTAACTCTAATGGCTACAGGAGCATTTTCAAGGATCTCTTTTAACTTAATCATATTAAGTCCTCTATTACCAAAAGGAGTATTATTACTAAAATAAAGCAAACCCTTTTTATGTAAAGAAGGATTTGCAGATACTATATAAGGTAATTGGTTAGATGAAGGAGAGAACCTAAAACCAGTAAGAGGTCTAAGATCACCGGGATGTACATAATAGGTATCATTCCTACTATATATAGTTTCGGCAGTAATAGTATTATTAAACTCAAGTGTTAACATAATTACCTCATTTTAAGAACGTTATTTTAACAGCGTCATATTAAATGGAATGATATACTCATAGTAGAATGGTAACTTAGTGTACTCTGGATCTTTCATTTCTACATTAGTTAGCCAGTTAGTATAAAAGGCAGTCATATGACCAGCAATCATAGCAGCACAATGAGTAGTTTGCTTGAAAGTACAGTCTCCATCACCAATTTCTGCATCATCAAACAAGTGTTCTGTCTCATAAATGTCCATGAGATCAGGTCTATCACCCGGAATATTGAAAATCTGTAGTTGATCTGCTTTTAAACGTCCGTCCTGAAAGAAACAATAACTAGCAAAATCAGGATTAAAAGCTCTAGTCTCATTAGCAGATGCTATTACATAATTTCTCCAATTCTTAAAAGCTAACTTTCTAGCTGCCATATTATCAAAAGCACATATCATTATACTACTACCATAACTATCATGTCTATATTCTCCATTAGCATAAACCTGAGCAAATTCATTAAATAACCGGCATATTTCAGCAACTGCTGAAGTCTTATATTTACCTATATCACTGGTTCTGACTAACTGACCAGTCATATTATGTGCTTCATACCTATCCATATCAAAAATATGGATTTTAGCTCCTGTTCTACACATAAATAATGACAACCATGATCCTATACCTCCCTGACCAAGGATCATTACATCTTTTTTTTGAGCAGAACTGAACCATTTAGCACCTTTCATTCGGTCAAATTGAGGTCTTGTACTTACAGGAGTTGCTGCTCCTGACACATTTATTGCTACTTCTGATACTGTGTCCATTATGAAAATAGTTTAGATTCTTTATTAAATGATTCATTAAATGTTTCTTTAATTGCTGTAATAACCTGATCTATGAACTCAGGAAAGTGGCTATCAAAGGTTTCCAGTATTTCAATTGCAGAACTCATAGTATCTTCATACTTAGTACGTCTTTTATCCTCATTAAAGGATATAGAATAAAATGATTTAGCTCTCTCAGTAATAGCATCATAATAATGATTAGCTTTTGTCTTTAAATCTATATCTCTTGTACCTGTTGGATAAAATTCATCACTTGTTCTCTTTACTATAGAAGCAAGATGTTCTTCACTCATAGGATCAAGAGTAAGGAGCTTACTAAGCATAGAGTATATTTCAGTTTTAGTACTTTTTGGTAACTGAGTATATGCTCCACCTCTTTGTTTATTCTTATTATAAACTTTATCACCATTTTCTATTTCCTTTAATAGATGTTTTCCTGATATTCCCGGTGGTATGTAGATTTCTCTACCGCTTTTCTTTCCTTTTTCTTTGTTGGTATTGTCTCTATCTGCTCCTTTATTGGTATCAAATAGGTCAGGTTGGTTCCATCCTCTTTTTCCGTAGAAGGGATCTTTTCTCCAAGAATCTCTCGGATTTTGATAATAATCCTTCTTAAGATTTTCCTGTCTTGCTTCCTCTTTCTTTCTAAGGTTATCAGATAATTGTTGAAATCGGGCAGTCAGAGTATCCCCCACCATACCCGGATATTCAATTTCACAATCATGAGCATAAACTACCTGACCTTCCTTTTCAGTAGCAGCTACTTCCCTTTTGTACTTTCTAACAACTTCATTACCATCCTGATCCCTGAATTTAACTTCAGTTGATATAGTAGATGCTGGTATAGTTGTTACCTCAGATGCCACAAAAGCTACCATTGCACAATTATCATTACGATTATTGACAATAAGAGAGACATAAATATTATGATTAGGAGCATTCTCTACCAATTCACCTGTATCAGTACCTGAAAAGAAAGTTGTCATAGTATTATGAGAATGACAATGCCCTTTCTTCATCTCTAAGATAGCAGGATTACTCATCATAAACTTAATAAAGTCAGGATCATCAGTTTCATATTCTGTATAACTTGAAGAACCAATATCAAGAGGAAACAGTTCTTCACATATGATTTTGAAGTTATCCTCCCCAAAGTTACCTTCAGTAGTATAGAATAACACTCCCGACCATTCAAGGTTAGGAATTTTGGAACATAGGTAATAAATCTGCCCCTGTAGTTTGGAGGAGATTTTCAAGGGAATTTTCTTTAATAGCTTTTTGAAAGTTAAAGCAGGCTTCTGTGAAGTCACTGTTGAAGGACTTGCAGAACTGTTCGGTAATGGATGGGTGGGCATAAATTATATTGTTTTCTTGTGTATTAGGTGATATTTGTTTCTGTTTCTCCTCAAGCCCTTCTATAGTTAAATAGATAGGTTGGTCTTTAAAAGTAAATATAGGAAGTGTCGGAAGGACAACTGTAGCAGGATCTCTTGGTCTTTCAAGTGAAGTAAAACTTCCATTAGGTAGTCTTTTACATAATAGATTTCTTATACCATCACTACTAATATTTGCTTCACTCATTTCTCTATCACTAAAATGTGAGAGAATACTAGCTAATTCTATAGATAATTCATCAGTACTATTAATAATTACTTCATCATTAATAATAATAGGATCAATAAATGTTCTTATATAGTCAAGATAATCAAATCCTCTTGCTCCGTTTATCCTACTAACTATATTTTTTAGTGTATTAGTTACTTTTATTATAGCACTATTGGCTAAATTAGGTAAAAGACTAGGAGGAGCATCTTCACCATTTCCTCCACTTGATATTCTTCTTCTTGCTATACCAGTATTTAGAGAATCATATGTAATATGAGGAACTCCCTCAAGAGATTCCCAAACTACATAATTCTTAAGATGGAGACAAAATAAAGTGAAATTAATGGGATCAAAACCATCCAGAGCCAGAATTTTCATTGATTGTAGTATCTCTCCTGAACCAGTACAAAAATGGTTGAATTTAGGGGCTTCAGGGACAGTCTGTGGCCTGCATGGAAGATGAGAATGATGATAACCTACTAGGGCTTCCGCATAAGTTAAAAAGGATCTAGTGCCGGATAGATTTGAAATACCGAACTTACCATTAACATTAAATCTAACCCATAGGTCTTTAATATTATGAGGGTTAGAGACACCATTAGTTATAGTAAGTTCAGGAAATCTTATATAGACATTACAAGATTCCCATAGCTGTTTTCTTTGTATAAAGTTAAAACCATTCATTAAAGGAATATTGATATCTCCCCACTCATATAGTATAGCTTCTCTTACATCTTTATAAGTAGTCTTGCTTATCTGGTTATTTTCCTCACCAAAGTACTTATTAAGTATATCTTTTGCCTCTAAATAGATTTTTTTATCAATAGTCTCATTAAAATCCTCTATTTTCCTCTCAATATATTCTTTGATCTTTAATTCTTTGATCTTTAATGTTTCCTCATCTGTTAAATCACCTACAATTAGTGTTGCCATATTATGAGGTTTTAGAATGTTAACAATAGGTAAAAAGGGGCATCGTGGATTACGATACCCCCTTTAACTGATCAGTAAAGTAATGAATAACTAACTTAGATACCGCTTTTTACCTTCTGTGGCATCATAAATAGGGTAAAGTCTCCTGCCATCAAAGATCCTTGTGGACTTTCCAGTGAATTTTGGGTTTCACCAATGACAGTTTTCATGTTCTTGGTTTCTATATTTTTTGCATGAAGTTCTTTCTGCAATTCACCCCAAGTAGTTGCTGAACTTTCAAGTGTCTGCTTATTCTGACCTACAGTATTGTAGATCGTAATTTTCCTTTTTGGTGCGTCTGCCATAAAATGGTTATTTGAAATGAATAAATGATTGATTAAAAATGAATTATGAACAAGAAATTATGTACAAAGTACAACAATAAATTATATGGAACAAATAAAAAAGCCCTATAGTGAGTTTAACTATAGGGCTTAAGATTAGAAAGAATTAGTGAAAAACTAACTACTTAACTAAACAAGGCTTCATCTGTAGATGCACGTACTGGACTTGCACCAGCAGTAGCACTTGCTGGTGTAGGTTTAGCAACTTTAGCTGCTTTTGGTGCTTTTGGTTTAATAGTTAAAGCAACTACTCCGGGTGCATCATCAATTGCAATAACTGATACACTCTTTGTTTTACGTCCTTTTAACTTAGGTGCTTCAAATAGCTCCTTAACTTGTGAATTGGTAAGTCCATAAACTGCCTGAATACTACCTTCCCCCCTATCAAATTTTGCAAGGCGGGTAAAACCCTTGTCTAAAAGATCCAGAACTTCTTTAATACTAATTGATTTCTTAGGTGATCCCTGTGTTGCTGCTGGTGCTGTCATACTTTTTGTTTTTAAATTGGTTTCTAAATGATTACTAAAATTGTTCTCAATTTTCTTGCTTTGTAATTCTAAGAACTCTTCCATTATTTGATCTTCCAAGTCTCTTTGCACATACTGTTTCATTGACTAATATGTTGATTAGTGACTGTTGGTTTAACTAAGGATTGTAAATGACGATAATAGTCATTATAGTCCCAAATTATCCTATCATTTTGATTATTCTTTAGAACAGTATTAATACCCGTAAAGATATTACCATGATCCCACTTCCTTTTTGCATAGGAAGCAGCAGCAGGATGTTCTACATCAAATGTCCAATGAAGGAAAGGCATCATGGACTTAGCAGTTTCCTGTCCATGTTTACCAAACGCAACAACACAAAGACCTGTGGAATAGTTATTCAGAACCTCATTAATCAAGTAGGCCGTAAACTTCTTCCAAATCTCTTTGTGAGAGGTTGGTTTATTTAGTTCTACTGTGAGAGAGGTATTCAGAATTAGAATTCCTTGATGACAAAGATAAGTAAGATCTGCATTCCTACCAACTTTTTTTCCTAAATTTTCCTCCATTCCATCATAAAATAGTGTGAGTGATGGTTGAAGTTCACCAGTATTTCTACAACTCATTGGTACTCCATCTGCTACAAACTTGTTATTTTTGGTCCAAGGATAAGGGTCTTGAAGAAAAAATACAGCCTTACAATCTTTATATTCACATTCCTTAAATGCCCTAAATGTATCTTTTGATTGTGGGCATATTATTTTACCACTCCTAGCTTCTTTCTTAAGAAATGTAAATATTTCATCAAATTCAGGTGAGACTATAAAGGGAGCTAACTTTTCAGCCCATGAACCAAATTGTTCTTGTACTACTGATAAATTCATATATTACCTCCTTTCATGTTTAGAATCCCCATTACCTTCAATAAATGTATCATTACCTTTCTCATCTAAGGAATATAGTTCTCTACTAGGTCTACCATAATCATCAGGACACATATCTTGCTCTGTACCTTCTATTACTATGTCACTATCAGGAACTAGATATTTTTCAACCTCTCTTTCATTATGTAATAAAGACTTCATTATAATAGTAGCCAATTGTTGATTCTGAGCAGTAATAGTATATGTCTCTCTCCTCCATTGAGAGGTTTTCTGATCAATAAAGAACTTAAATTCTGGCATTATTTACCTCCTTCTTAATAGATAATTGGAATATGTTTCTTCTTAAAATAAGCCATAACTGTCTCAATACCAAAGTGTTTACCTAAGTCAGCAAAGTCTTTGATGATTTTACCTTTTGGATCTTTATAATCAAGAGGACAATTTATCCACCTAAAGCCAAACTGATTATAATATCTACATGCTTTGACTCCTGTTTCATCATTATCAAAGTTGATATATACATTAGTACAGCTTTGGAGGAGAGATAAATTCTCATCATTAATGGCGAAAATGCTCTCACTTTGTACTGAAGCTACATGTGGAAGAAATAGTGATAATACCATCTCATCTTTTTTTGATTTGGTAATAACAGGATAATCATCTCCTTTGTTTATTCTGTGCATACCACTCATCTGAGTATTTGGTGTATTACCTAGCCATTTTTCTAGCTTTTTCCTTTCAGGCCAATAAATCTTCCATGTCACTTCTTTGTCTTTGGATTCAAATAGATATGCAAAACAAAGATCATTCCTTAGAGGATATTTCTTTCTGTCTAAATATAAGTCTTTTACAGCATATACATTATTATCCTTCAACATTTTCTCAGTAATATGATAGGAGTTCCAATAAGCAAGTTCAGCACTATCAAATTTCCGTGACTTAACCTGTATGAATTTCTTAGTCTGCTCCTGAAGCTCTTTAGTCTTAATTTCTACTCTCTTAATATCAAAGATTTCAGAAGGATCATGAGAAGTACTTAACTGTAAGTTAAAATCATGGTCAATCTTCATAAGAGCCTGAGTAGAGTTAATCTTAAACAACTGACAAACAAAGTTAATACAGTCTCCTGAATGTTCAGTATCAGCATAATCCATATGATGTAACCTACCATTCTTACCTAAGATAATAGTGAAGCTAGGATTAGTATCTTTTCTAAATGGAGAATGTATAGGTTTACCTAACAGGAAATCCTGACCTAGATAATAAACATAAATCTCATGTTCTGATACCCTCTTAAATACATTATCAATAGATAATGGGATTCTAATTTTTCCTTTGACGGGCATATATGTAGTATTATACTTAAATAAAAAATTAACCCCCTATAGAAATAGAGGGTCCGTTTTTTAAACTCAGCTCATGACTAAAAATTAATAAGTAGCATCTCCCTCATTAATATGAGCAGTACTACTTGCAGCTACGTTATCTTTAGGATCATATTCTTTAAGTTCCCCTAAAGTGAAATAATCCTTGATACCCCATTCCTTATCAGTGACTTGTAGGACAAATTTCTGTAATCTTGATTTCTTCTTCTTTTCTGTTGCCTTTGCTTTGGCAATAAAATCATCATTAATTGTCCTAAGTCTTACATCTTTCATTATATAACCGGGTAGAAAGTCCCTGTTATATACTTGTTCATATTCCTTTTTCTCTTTTACTCCATCTACTTCTTTTTCAGTAGTGGAAATAAGGCATAAACATACTACAGTACCTGCATAAGGTCCATTCATATTCTCTGCTATCTCTTTTGTATTGCCTTTCATTAACTTAGCCCAATCAAAGGATATGAGAGATTCTGCGTCCTTAAAATCTACTTTAGCTAACCAAGAAGTGATAAAATTATACAGGTCTTCTTCACCTTGATGTGCAGGTCTGTATTCTCTTGCTGTAAACCACTCAGGTAGATTCTCAGGTTTATCAGCCCAAGAAACAACACCAATAGAATTAATGTACTGTGTCTTTGTTTTCTCCTTATTCAGCTTTGGGAGATCCTTAAGGAAGAACTTAACTGACCTTTTTGCATCAGTTTTGACATCTCTTAACCAGATAACTACATCTAATTTAGTGTATGTCTGATTTTTCTTGCTACCATCTGGAAGTTCAACTTCCTCTGTTTTTGTACCTAAATACTCTGGATCTTTCTCAAGAGTAACTCCTAAAAGTTGCTCAAGTTTCTCTCTGTCTGGATTAATACATAGAACTTCTCCTTCAAAGAAGCCAGTACTCTTTTTCCATTCTTTCTGTTCGCGAACTTTTCCACTTACTGCCATGTCATTAGAATTTAAAATATTAATGAATAAAAATACACATGTTAATAAAGATACTATGCAAATATAGTCTGTTCTACTTGTGCAGCAGTTGGTGCATCTGTAACAGTATGTGATCTCATAGCAAATTCAACAACCTTGTCATTAAATATCTTGAAATCATTATCTATTTCA
>Ga0207031_10150_pt1 | contig 19455 bp, 31 predicted proteins | sample Alteio_BWMinCont_37_FD_153278 | JGI IMG/M metagenome (GOLD analysis project Ga0207031, IMG submission 153278) | Enriched cells from forest soil in Barre Woods Harvard Forest LTER site, Petersham, Massachusetts, United States -... | ecosystem: Environmental > Terrestrial > Soil > Temperate forest >... | reverse complement strand
CTCGTGATGGCCGTCATTGGCACTTAGCGGTCGCGGCGGTTCGCGACAGTCGCGGCAGCTTTCGGGGGTAAAGCAGACACGGCCGCTGTCAGCGGTCGCGGCAGTTATTGACCCGAAGCGGACATGGGAGCCTCGATAGACACGCCCCGGTCGGAACCATAAACTCGGCGTCAAACCGCAGTCAGGCGGGGCAGGTGTTAATGGTCGAGCAGAAAGCGAGCGAGAAGGCCCCGGCCTTCTCATTGACGGTGCCTGCGGCGACTTCCAGCGCCTCGTCAAAGACTTCGTAAGAGAGGATCTCTTCCTCAATCTGGCGGGCGGTGGTGTCGTTCACTCGTTGCTCCCTTTCATTGACCGGCGGCGTGGTTTGGGCATGTTACTCAATCAATTCGGGCCACCCGTTACATTCTTCCCACACGCTTCCCAATGCGCAAAGCTGAGTTGATGATGTCCCAGTCGCATCCGCGTTGAGGGGGTAAAGCTGGCTCTCGCCTTCCTCGGTCGAGGAATCTTTAGCACTCTTAATAGTCCTCCAATCAGCTATTCGCGTCGTTGGTGCAGACGGATACCCGTTTGTGCCAGAGCGAATGAGAAGCGTCCTGAAGGTTTGAGAACCAAGATGTCGAACATAGTCGCCGCGGCCTTCTCTAGTCTAACTGAACAGAATATTGCCCATTGGAACAAACTATTTGCCCGGCGTCCTCGCTGGAGCAGATATCCGCCGGAAGAACTGGTGGGGTTCATCGCACGGGCCTTTCCAGATGCCGGGCAACGGCACGGCTTGCGCGCATTGGAGGTTGGCTGTGGACCTGGTCCAAATCTCTGGTTTCTCGCGCGCGAAGGGTTCAGGGTTGCTGGCATTGACGGCTCCGAGATTGCCATTGAAACAGCACGTGAGCGGCTCGGGTCAGAAGGCTTGGAGTTTTCGCATAAGGCGGCCGATCTGAGGGTCGGAGACTTTGCCAGACTTCCCTGGGATGACTGCTCGTTTGATGTTGTCGTCGACATCCAAGCGATTTCTCACAATACAGAACCCGTAATCCGATCCGTGATGGCAGAGATAAAGCGCGTGCTCAGACCGGGTGGTTGGTTCTTCGCTAGGATGTTCGGCCCCAGGACGACCGGTATATCTACTGGCGTCGAGATCGAAGAGGGAACTGTGAGCTGCCCGGAATTTGGTCCAATGGTCGGGTGCGGAGTCGTGCATGCGTTCGCCGAGGACGAGATCACAAATTTGCTGTCGCCATTCCGGGACGTCACACTCGATTGGGTGCACCGTAGCGTCGACAGAAAGTTCGACATTTTCGAGTGGGTCGTTCAAGCAAGAAGGTGATGAAGTTTGCCAATCGCAAGCTTTGAGATCGGTGTTCCAACTTTACCGCGCGGCATCGCGATTTCGGAAGACTACATCGGGATTCTCTGCGTTCCGCGACAGCCGCCCGAGGAAGAATTGCAACTCATGCTGCTCTTCGCCGCGTCCACTGGCGCAAGAGCGGGCGAGCAATGGGCTACCCGCTGGCGTGACGTGAACTTTGATAAGAGGGAGCTTCACATATCGCACCGAGTGGATCCGTATGGCGAGGAAGGTGCGCCGAAAAGTGCAGCCGGTGTGCGAACGGTTCCGATATCCGACCAACTTACTGCGATGTTGAAGGCATGGAAGCTGAAGTCAAAATTTAAGACGCCAGATGATCTCGTTTTTTCGAATAGCGAGGGGAACTACATAGGCCACGATAGCTTGATCAAGCGCCATTTCCTTCCGCTCTTTGAGGCACTCGAAGCGGCCCACAAGGATGATCCGATAAATTCACCACCGCCGCAGGCTTTTGAGTTGTTTGCGGGGGTAGGATTTGAACCTACGACCTTCAGGTTATGAGGTGAATTTTCCTATTTCCTGGTCACTCCCAGTCGTTCCCCGACATTCCTAACCTATTGAAAATATTAAAATACGCTATTACGTCGATGGACCACGATGCCGCTGATTTCCTTTACGGTGGCGACTCGGTGGCGACTCGGAATCCAGACAATGCCGGTTGCAAAACTGACAAAACGCACGGTTGACGCGGTCAGCGCCGGCGACCGTCCTGTCATTATATATGACGCCGACCTGAAGGGCTTCGGTCTGCGCGCCACAAAGAGCGGCGCCAAATGCTGGTTTGTTGAATATAGGCCTGGTGCCCGGGGCCGTGGGGTTGCGAAGCGGCGGATGGTGCTTGGCCTCGTCGGCACACTTACGCCTGACCAGGCCCGCACCGCCGCAAGAGAAACTCTCGCCGCGGCAGCCCTTGGCGATGATCCTGCTGCAGTCCGCGCACGCGCGCGAAAATTGCCAATTTTTCGCGACTTCGCCGAGCGCTACCTGACCGAGGAAGCAACAGCCAAGCTGAAACCGAGAACGGTGATCAATTATAAAATCTATCTGCGCAAACACGCCGTGCCGATCATCGGCAGCACCAAGCTTGACATGGTCACGCCCTCCGACATTGCGAAATTGCACCGTCAGGTCGGACGCAAAAGGCCCATGACCGCGAATCGCGTCGTCGAATGCATTGGCTCGGTCTACCGCTACGCGGCGATTTGCGACCTGGTGAAACGCGGCCATAACCCCGCTACCCATATCGAAGCGTTTCCTGAGCAGCGCCGCGAGCGGTTTCTGACGTCAAAAGAACTTGCCCGTCTTGGCGATGCCATTCGTGAGGCGGAGACCACCGGCATCCCGTGGGAGATCGACGAGAAGAAACCAAAAGCCAAGCACATTCCAAAGAAAAACCGCCTCACAAATATTGGACCGCACGCAGCGGCCGCATTTCGGCTCCTTATTCTTACCGGCGCGCGCCTGCGAGAAATTCTCGGGCTCAAGTGGAGCTATGTCGACTTCGAGCGTGGTCTGTTGCTGCTGCCGGACAGCAAGACCGGTCGCAAAACGATTGTGCTCAATGGCCCGGCCTTGGCCGTTTTATCTGAACTTCCGCGAATTGGCGCCTTTGTGATCGTGGGCGACAATCCAGATATGCCGCGACACGATCTTAATCGTCCCTGGCGTCTCGTGTCCAAGCGCGCCGGTCTAGACGGAGTTCGGCTTCACGACCTGCGACACACTCATGCAAGTGTTGGTGCGGGCGCTGGTCTTGGTCTTCCCATCATCGGCAAGCTGCTTGGCCACTCACAGGCGAGCACAACCCAGCGCTATGCTCACCTCGATGCGGACCCGCTACGGCGAGCTTCGGAGCAGATTGCCGGTCGGTTCGCAGCCGCAATGGGAGATGTGATGCCTGAGCCCACTAAAAATCCACCGTTCGAGACGCAAGCGCGCGACGCGTAGCAAGGCCACCGTAGCTGGACCAGCTCGAAGCGATACCCATATCCGGCAAAGCAAAGACAAATATGAAAATTGGAAATGGAAAGAGGCCATTGCCTTTGCGGGCTCGGAATAACTTGATATCCGGCTCCGCCGTTGCGGACAAACAGAGAACATAGCGCAAAAAGTCAAATGCTAGAATCGGTTGACTCTACTCGGTCCATCGCCAGAGTCCTCTATCCGCCGTTGCGTAGGAGTGTTTCATGGCCCCGCGAGCATATTGGAAGGGCTATCTCAAGCTTTCTCTCGTCTCCTGTCCGATCGCTCTCTTCCCAGCGACTTCTGAGCAGGAAAAAATCAGCTTCCATCAACTTAACAAAGAGACTGGCAATCGTATCCGGTATCGCAAAGTCGATGCCGAAACCGGCGATGAGGTTGAGCAAGCCAACATCATCAAGGGATACGAAGTCTCGAAAGGTGAGTACATCGAGGTGGATCCCGAAGAGCTGCAAGATGTTGCAATTGAGAGCAAGCGCACGATTGAGATCGAAGAGTTCGTCCCGAAGAAGGAAATCGACGAACTCTACATGCGTGATCCGTATTACATCGTTCCAGATGGTGAGGTCGGTCAGCAAGCATTCGCAGTAATCCGGGAAGCCATTCGCAAGGAAGGCATGGTGGCTCTCGGAAAGGTCGTCTTCACATCACGCGAACACATCATTGCACTCGAAGCACGCGACAAGGGCATGATGGGTATTACGCTTCGCTATCCCTACGAAGTCCGGCAAGCTGACGATTACTTCGACGTCATCGAAGATGAGAAAGTGCCGAAGGATATGCTCGATTTAGCCGTTCATATCGTCGCGACGAAGAAAGGCAAGTTCGAGCCGGAGAAATTTCAAGACGAATACGAGGACGCTTTAAAAGATTTGCTTAGGAAAAAGCAAAAGGGCGAGAGAATAGAGCGACCCAAAGAGCCTTCACGCACCAATGTTGTAAACCTCATGGATGCGTTGAAGCGCAGCGTAGCGGTCGACAAGAAAACGGCGCCAAAGACTAAAGTCAGGAAGCGCATCGCAGGCCAGACCGAAATGCTGCTCCCAATAGCGGGCAAGAAGGGCAAGGAAGCTGCAGCCAAACCGGTCGCTAAACCCACCGGTCGGCATAAGAAAGCCGGATAGAACAGTGCATTTTTCGGTGCGGGCTGTGCCGACGTTGACACTGTTGTGTGCGTCAGTCGCCACATTGCCGATGACTGCCTACGCCCAAGAGGTTGAGTTCCAGGCGATTGATAGATTCGAGTCCTTAGGGACCGGCACCTTGCATGTTGGGGAACCACCGAAAACTATTGTCGATGATGGAGAGAGACACATCATCATACTGACAATCTGGCAGTCCGATGCAGAGGCCAAGATCTATTGGAGATCGCCGGATGGGAACGCTGACAAAACGACGATGATACCCGGGAAAGGTATCCAGACGTTCGAAACTGCTGGGGAGTTGAAACTCGAGGCGATCGGTGAGGCCAAACATCAAGTCGAATATGGATATGTCTTGCTTGGTCTTCGGACGCCAAAATAGGTGACCTCTCCCAAGGTGTCCGCTTTCGGGGGTAAAGCGGACACGGTCACCGTCAGCGGCCGCGGCAGCTAATGACCCATAGCGGACATGGGCGGGCATCGCCTGCTCGATGAAAAGAAGCTGCTGCCTAACTATAATCGGTTGACTGGCTCTCCGCTCTGTTGACCCCGCAGGTGAGCAATTTTGCTCAGACGCCGGCAAATGAACGGCTCAAGTTCGTTTCTGTTGGGTGTTTCTCATCGCCCGCAGAGTCTCCAAGCAACCCCGGAGAAGGTAGATCAATCACATGCCAAAGTTGATGTCGAAGGCCGAACTTATTCAAGAGATCGCCAAACAACAAAAATCGGACAATCTGACGCGAAAAGACATCAAAGACGTTCTCGAGTCGCTTGCAACCGTTGGATACAAGCAGCTCAAGAAAACGGGACAGTTCCTGTTACCGGGCTTTGCCAAGTTCGTGGCCATTAAGAAGCCCGCCACTAAGGCGCACAATGGCATCAATCCCTTCACAAAGGAGCCAATGATTTTCAAGGCGAAGCTGGCCCGTCTCGTGCTTAGAGCCCGCCCAGTGAAGGCCGCCAAAGATGCGCTCGCATAACGGTTAGTGGGGACCTAGCACAGCCCTGAAGCAAAGCTCCCGCGAAGAAATTACACACCAGCGCCATGCGCAGGAACAAAGGAAGTTCTCGGACGTTGGATTTCGGACGCGGATGCTTTCAAGCCCCCCAGCCCCCCAGCTCCCGTCTAGAAGCCCCGGTGTAATGAGTGGGGCTTTTCCTTTGAGGGGCGACCCGCCCGAGGTTGAAAAATGGAAATTCCGACGAAATCACCAAAATACTCGGCCGAACAAATCAAAGAGATCATCGAACGGATCCTTACCCTGCGAACGCGCTGGCTTCATGTTGTCGAATCTCAACTCGCATCGCGGAAGGGTCTGCCTTCCTCGGATAGCCCTCCCATTGCTATGCGGTAGCCTAGCTATCGCTGCCTGATCATCTTCGACGCGAGGCGTTCGGAAGACGATTCCCGGAAAGGTCATGATGCTCAACCTATGGCAATTTGGTTTAGACGTTCAGCAGGTCATGACCGAGCGCATTTTTCGCATGATGAGCGGCGAGCTAAGCTTGCACGAGGCGCGACGTATGTTCACTGAGAGGCAGACAGCATTTTCACAAGCGCAGATCATCGGCGCCAATACACTTTTAATCGGGGGCCCTGTGGTAGCGAGCTATGAAATGATCAAGGTGTACCGGGAAGCCGTTAGAGCCAATTGCAGCCGACTGTCTTAGGCCCTTGATCTGCATTAAAGCGGCGGAAGCCGCAACGAATTACGTTCACGCACGTTCAGTGTAAACGTGCCGTCGCCATGTCCGCTTTTGGCCCAAAGCGGACATTGAGATGACGCCGTGGCGTGTCCGCTTTCGGGGGTAAAGCGGACGGCGCGTGGTTCGCGTTTAGGGTCGAGCCGTCATGCAATAGAAATGTGGTAAGCCTAACCTGTTAGGCCGTGAGGAGGATCCGATGAAAAAGTTCCTGGTGTTGTATATGGCTTCTGGGGCCGATTTCGAGAGGATGATGAAAAACTCCACTCCCGAGCAGCAGAAGAAGGGGATGGACGCATGGATGAAGTGGTTGAATGCCAATAAGGCGTCCATCGTCGAGGGCGGAGCACCCCTGGGCAAAACCAAGCGCGTCGACTCAAGCGGAGCCTCAAATACAAAAAATGAGGTCGGCGGCTATTCGGTTGTTCAGGCTGAATCCCATGATGCGGCCGCGAAGATATTCGGCAAGGACCATCCCCATCTGCAAATGCCCGGCGCTTGGATAGAAATCGTCGAGATCATGCCGCTCCCGGGGATGTAGACACACTGAAGTCTTGCACCGCCGAAGGGCTTCGTCTTCGAATAATATCTCGCGCTCACTGACGAGATTCGAGTGAGCGGACCGACTTCCGCTTTTAGCGGTCATCCCAGTAGCGTCGGGCGATGTCCGCTTTCGGGGGTAAAGCAGCCACGACCGCCGTCAGGCGTCGCGGCAGCTAATGACCCGAAGCGGACATGCCAGGCTACTTCGGCTCGGCGTGAGCATTAGATTCAAAATCTAATTGGGCGTTTAAGAGCAATTGCGGAAAATAGGAATAACAAGCTGCGCTGCCAACAAGTGGGAGAGCTTTATGTTGCGCGCGCCAAACATTGCATTGTTTGTTATGTCCGCCTGCCTGGCGATGATGGGCGTCCTCTCGGCATTGCCAATTTCGCTGCCGATACCTGGCCTCGCCGGAGCCTCGGCGTGGTATATTTTCGATGCATGGTTCCTCCTGGCAGTAGGAAGCGTCCTACCGCAACAGTCGGCGCCAGAAGAAAATACAAATTCGTTGGTAAAGCGAAGAGCTGTATCGAGCTGACGCCAACCGTCGCCTCGACCACCGCTATTAGCGCGAAGTTTACGAGTCTGGCCCTCCTCTCACAGGTCAAACTGGCGCACACGAAGGTTGAGTGTCCGCGTGTCCGCTTTGGGCCATATTCGGAAGTGAACGAGGTTACCGAGGCAGTCTATCCAGCCACCTTGAGGCTTTGCTCACGCTCTAGCGCGCTCGCCTCTTCGATCATCGAGGCTCATCTTTTCAAGCGCAACCTTGACCGCTTCGCCTGAAACTCTTGACGCCAGCCAACTGCAAAACTTGGCCTTTTGCCGTAAACAGGCGGGTGTGCCCTCGGTCAGCGCGCAAGTTGGACAAGCGTCGGCATCGCAAAACTTCATTCTGCGATGGTTGCTCTCAAAGACTTAACAACCTGTGACGGAGGCCCGAGCAGGGGCAAAGGTGACAAATACAAAGCTCTTGTTGCGATCCCCGGTGTCCGCTTTGGGACGTGCAACAGCCGTCGCATGTTGGGCACTCGATTTAACTGGCAGAAAGGTTACGCGACGCCTGCCTAAGCCTCAACAGGAAGCGGCGGGTGGATGGCATGGACGCGATGATAGCGCGGCTGTTCTACGCTATCAGTTCAGCCAGCGACTCGCCCGGCTTCAGCAAGAGGATTCTAGTTTCTACGACGCCGCAGTCCGCGCACTCGAACTTGTGAATCGCAAGGTCACAGCGAGTCGGATATGGTGTGATGCTCTTCAGCCTGATCGGCTTGCGGCACTTCGGGCAAGTGTCATTCATAAAACGATCAATAGACATGACGAGCTCCTTTCGCGCCAGGCGAACTGAGGGCACTCGAAGGGGTCCGTTGCCGCACTTGTAGTGCTGCTTGCGTCCAGGTCCGCGCAAGCTCAAGTAGACTTTCCCTGTCCTCGTCGGTTTTGGCGGCGGTTGCCGAGAGGATCGCCTCTTTGGCGAATTGCCAGAACTGATCTGTTATCGACATGGGCAGCCTCGTGCCCCGTCCCGATACCAGCGTGCGTTCCTCGGCAGTAGCCGGGCTGTTCAAAATTGCTCACCTCGCTCACCTCGCTAAATGAGGGATAACCCATCGAGTACGAGATCGAGAGCAATTTGGCGAAGGAGTTCAAGGTCAGGTAACCATTTTATCCGGCCAATCTGTCCTAGGGGTCGGTTGGCCGCCGCAGCAACTCGGTAGCTTAGCGAAGTTGAGCGCCAAGCGCCGCGCCTCGTCCTTCGTCAATAGCTTGGCCGCAGAGCGTCGCCCCGGCTCGTCCTCAAAATAGAAGTAGCTGAGCGCCTGGCCGTGCGCGTCCTTCACGATGAAGCACGCGTCGTTGTGGCCGTGCGCGGTATCCACGCCACCTAAAACTACCAACGAAAAACGCCAGAACATTGCCTTGGGGCTTGTCGCAAGTAAGTCATAGGCGGACACCGCGTGAGGTCCGCTAGCTCAAAAAGCGGAAGTGCCGATCAGACCGCTAGTTAGGCGGAACGCATTATTCTTATTTTAGCGCATCGACTCCGGCCTGCGCCGCCACAGCGTCCATCAGACCGTTAGCGCCGCCACTGACGCCGATGGCTCCCACGATTTTACCGTCGATGATAAGCGGAATGCCACCGGCCGAAGCGACAATGCGGGGATCCAACTGCCCGACGTACGGATGCCCGCTTTCCATTTGATCGAAAAACGCCTTCGATGGACGCTTGAAGGTCGCGGCGGTACGTGCCTTGCCGATGCCGATCTCGTTCGATGAGGTCGGCGCACTATCCATTTTTTCGAAGTAGACCAAATCGCCGCTCGGATCGACGACCGAGAAAGTGTAGAGGAACGGCGTCTTCTTCGCCTCGGCGACCGCCGCAGCAACCACCATTTTAGCCTGCGCAATTGTGATCGGCGGACCATAAGGCGGCGGAGCCACTGGGGCCGGCATCGCCGCGGTCGGCAACGCCGGTTGCTGCGCGTGAACGGCAGACCCAAGCATTAAGGTAGCGAATGCCGCCGCAATAATCATAGACGAACGACGCATTTATTCCTCCCTTAGTGTCTGTTCCGGCCGGCGCCACACGTGCGGCTGTCCCGGCACAGAATTATTAGAGACGCGCTAAGCCTATCGCACCGGCCAAGCGTTGCCCATCGGGCGGCAAGAGGGCTGTCAGGTATCGAGAAAGCCGCTTTGGGTCATTAGCTGCCGCGCCGATTGACGACGGCCGCTGCTTTACTAAGCTCAATCAAAGACTTATTGATCGCTTTATAACAAGGCTTTACAACTTTCTCGCTGCTCTGGCTGGGGGAAAATGGGCGCTATCAAGCTTTATCGCGGCATTTCCATCTACCAAGTCGCCGGTAGTAAGAACTGGTACGTCCGCATTTGGAATCGCGAGAAGCAGCGTTACATCGTAAAGGCGACGGGTCAAACGTCGGCCGCTAAAGCCCGTGAAGTCGCACTGAGTCATGCGCTGACTCTCCTCAAAGAGCGGCCCATCGTCGAACCGGAGTTCACCTTTCGCCATTTTGCGATCAAATGCATTTCCAAAAACCAGTCGCTGGTGAAAAAGGGCGAGCGAAACAGCAACTATGGCCGTGTGATTACGCGGGTCATCCAGAATGAAGATTGGGGGCTCATGCGTAAGTTCGGCCCTCACGATGTACGTAAAATCAAAACTCGAGACTTTCAGGATTACATCGAGGATTTATCGAGCAAACGTCCAGACCTCAGTCCCTCCACTAAGAATACAATCCTCGCAGGATTTCGGAACGTTCTAAAGATTGCACGAGACGATGGTGCGCTTGATCGGTTGCCTGATACGCCGCGGACTAAACAGAAGGACAACCCTCGTCCATTCTTCCGCTTCTACCCGCTCGTATCGGCGAATGAAGATGCCGATCTAAAGCTACGCCAAGCCGCCATCGATATGGCCGAAGAGAATGTAATCGTGCGTGGTGTTCCAGTCACGTACGAGCTTCACGACTTGATAGGTTTCGTGCTTCATACATTTGTTCGTCCGACGGTCACGGAACTATATGCACTTCGTCATAATGATATTAGGTTTGCTACCAATCCGACGCGACTAATCGTAACTGTACGAAATGGGAAAACGGGGTATCGGGCCGCGAATACGATGATCGCAGCTGCCCACACCTACAGAAATATCAAAAAACGATATCCAGATGCAAAGGGCGAAGACTACCTTTTCTTGCCGCAATACCAGAATCGGCAAACCGCTGCTAAAATTATTCAACGGCAGTTTCATGAGGCCTTACGCCGAGCCGGGATCGAGATCGATCAGTTTACCGGACAAAAGCACACGCTCTACTCATTGCGGCACACAGCGATATGCTCACGCATCATTCACTCCGGTGGAAAGGTCAACATTTATAACCTTGCCAAGAACGCCGGTACTTCAGTAGATCAGATCGAGCGTTTTTATGCGAAGAACTTGCCGCTGTCGGCCGAGTTAGCACGCAACCTTCAAAGCATGCGAGATTGAGTGGGTGAGGATCAAAAACGCGTTTATCGAGATTTGTTAAAAGGATTTTCCATCGCTCCTGTTGTCGCCTTTCTAAATGCTTCGGTGACACTTTTTGTCTGGTCTACGAAAGTCTCAAATTGCGTCCGCATATATTCGGTCTGTATCCGAATTACATCCGAAAGGTCTTTGGCTTGGCTCAAATTGTGTACGAACACTTGAGCCGTAGCGATGTTTCTTTCGGTATTGTTCCTTAGTGTTTCAGTTAGCACTGTCCCGCCCAGGGGGTATGATGAAAAAGCCTTCTGCATAAAATCGAAATAATTTTCGAACACCCCTCGAGTGTGATCTATCGTTTGTTCTACGGTCCGTTCCGCTTGCTTCACGGCCTGCTCTGCGTTCTTGTTCAAATTGTCGAACGGCTTGTTGACCTCAGTCATGGCTGTCTCCGGGCCTCGGTTGAATTTGACGTATCAATTTTAGGTGGTGCTGGGCTTGGCCTGAGGCAAGCCTACGGATGCGGTTATTCCATTCCATCAATTTGCGGATGCGCTGATCGGGTAAGTGGTTTGAACCACCAAGGCTCTACCAGGCTTGCAACTTTGCCATTTCTGAAGACGCCTTTTCGAACGCCTGTGAGGTGGCGGAAGGAGCCCCTCTCTCGACGGCGGCGGCAGGAATGGCAGCTGACAATCCTTCTAAAATCTTCTGTGAAATGCTTGGTGGTGTTTCCACACTGAGTTGACTACCGAGGACATTTTTGAGCGGCTTAAAGAGACGTTGCCGAGCCGTTACTGCAGGGGAATATCCCTCGTTAGGTGTGTATCGATCGGCCAGTAGTCGTAGGATCGATGTACTGTCCACTAGGTCAGAAAATACACTCCCTGGCTTCACATATGGCGAGATAACAAATGCGGGAACCCGAACGCCAGTCGTTTCGAAGGTCTTGCCTCCTGCATTACATGGCACCTTGGGTGGCGTTACATGGTCGAAAAAGCCACCGTGCTCATCGTAGGTGACAATGAGCATTGTGGATTTCCATTTGTCATTATTGCCGATGATGGTGTTGTAAATATCGGCCAAAAATATCTGACCGCCAGTGATACCTGTCGGACAGTGATCATCGTTAGGCTGCCTCAGAGTATGAATTGGGTCATCCGTATATTTTGGTTCGATGAAAACGACATCGTGTATGGCTTCATCGTTTTGCCAGTGCTGCTTAAATTTGTCGTAGCGACGAAATGATCCGACACTAAACGGATCGTTGTGGCAGTCCACAATACGGGGCCACCATTCCGGCATCAGTGAAAAGAACGGTGCGCCATCCCACTGATAGCTACACCAGGAATTTTGATCACGAACGCGTTCAAGCCAATCATAGACTAAGTCTTGTTTAGGAAAGGCGAATGGATCAGAAACATTCTCGTAGATCTGACTCTCTCCACTCATTGCCATCAAACGATTGATTTGAGTACCGGCCGGCAAAGGAGAAAACCAATTGTCGCAAACGGCGAAGTTTCTGGCAAAAAAGTCGAATACTGGAACAGCGCGTTGATCGTAATAACCCATTACAGGCGATCTATCTGCTGGTCGTGGCGACGCGTCCCAGTAGCTCTTTACAAAGCCGCCCATGAGTGGCGAGGCGTTCAAGTGAGTGGGAGTGTTAATTTGCTTGTCGATATTGACGTATTCGTGTGGTGGGTCAGGAATGTTTTGGAACGATTGATCAAGAAGATGGATAGGTATGGACGTTCCATCCTGATCATCATTTTGGAACCGATCTGCCCAAGTAGGATCGGATTGAAGCCCGTCGATCTTTTCAGCAAAATTTGCGTCGGGCAGGCTCAAATAGCCGCAGACGTGATCGAATGATCGGTTTTCTAACATTACAATAACGAAAGTTTTGATGTCGGTAAGGGCCATGATTTTCTCCGAGAGCGTTGAGTCTCAAAACGCTTCCCGATTTCATTCCGTCTCATGTTTGCGAATAACAAGCGCTCCATTTCGCAGCGTGAAATGCTGTTCAGGGTAAGCCTCGATTGCCGCATCCAGCGCAGCATGTCCGACTGCAACGGACGAAGAAGCTGCGATGACCCAGCGAATATGGTTGTTTGAACGATTCCACATCTCAACCCGAAACGGTAATCGCGTGGGAATGTCATGCAGATTTGAGTTTGCTAGCTCGGCCCCGGTGCGCCTTTGCCGGGGCCCTTTTTTCGGCTCGGCATGTCTAGCCCCTCAAGTACTGATCAATCATACTCGTATCATGCCACATCGCCCTCCAGAACCGTTCCCCTGTCCCAACTGCGGGGTGAAGTAAGTTGTTCTGAGGATCGAGGCGCCATCCGGCCCGAAATCAGCTAATCGCGAAGTGACGTGCCTTAGCTGTGGCGGTCCGCTCGAAGGGCGGGAGGGTCCGCTGTTTCGCAAATATTTTCGCGTAGACCGCCCAAGCAAACGCCAACAGCGTATCGAAAATTATCGGGGCAACGTCGCGTAAACTTCACAGTGTCTGAAAGGCGCATGCCAATGCCGCCCTTCATGTACCGCTGTCCAACCACTGGATTCCGGGTCCAGGGTTATACTGACGAAGTGTCCGACGTCAGCGCCGAAGAATATCTGACGACGCTCTGCACTGTGTGCCAGCAAATTCACCTTGTGGATCCGGCAACTGACAAGGTCTTGGGAGAGGATGACGAATAGGCCGCCTCAGTTGGCGGCTTCTATTTTCCAGCGATAAGACGCGTCAATTCCAAGACAATACTCAAGAGATACTTGCGCATCCTTAGACGCTCTTCCGCAATCAGCGTTTGCGATTCTAAACCCGGCCAGCCGAGCCTGATCCTTTCTAACAAGGCATCAAGCTCACGCCGTCGGTTGTCTTGCTCCGTCATAGCGCCTCAGTTGGCGGCCTCTTTCGTTTTGTATCACAGCAGCGATGTCCGCTTTTGGCCCAAGGCGCACGCGGGTGTCGGCAACTGCCGCGTCCGCTTTCGGGGGTAAAGCGGACACCAAAAGTGGAAACCGTCGCGGCAGCTTTTGACCCAAAGCGGACATTGAACGCGTTTCTACGTGGGACGCCGGCTGAAGCGGCCGAGGCCAAGCATCGAGGCGAGACCAAAGACGAAAAGTGAAATCGAGGACGGTAGCGGCGTTGCTGCAGGTGCAGGGTCCCAGCCAAGAACGCTCATTGCCGTAATGTCGAGAGGCGTTATAGGCAATTCATCGGAGAGGAAGCCGTCGGCATCGAAAGAGTCAGGCGCGGTCAGGTCCCAGTCATTTCCGCCCGCAAAGTTCCTCAAGTTCGTGACACCGCCATCAATCGAGAAATAGCCGCCGGTACCAATACCGTCACTCACCGCCAAGTCCCCTGACGCTGTGTAATGGAATAAGTCATATGGTTGGAACGCGCACGGGTACGGGCAAAATCCCGGAAAGATACCACTGTCGATGCGCCCCATGATCTCGGTAATTTCGTGCTCGGCGACACCGATGAAATCGAATCCTCCACATCACAAAGCCAACGCCGTTCGTTGGATCGCTTGCGGGCAGATGCGCGAGCGCAATGGCATCGGCTGGGCTCGTTACATGCGAGTTCAAGGCCTGGAAGACTTGTTGATAGGTAAAATTCACATACGGGACAGAGGGGTTAATCGGTGCCAATCCGTTGGCGCCAAAGAGGAGCGTGTTTGATGTGCCCAACCCAGCTGGACCAACACCACTGCTGTCGACGTTAATCGTAAGGGTAACCGGATTTGTGAAGAGCGCGTCAATCTGATCGCCGGCATATTCGGTGGCGGCTTCGTATTGCGCTGCATTCGGCAGACTGGTGACATCAGAACCAAACTGAAAATTGATGTCCAGCGCTTCGGCCTGCGGCGACGAGACAACGAGGGCCGCGCTCAAAACGAGCGCGCCGGGAAATAGACCCGCTAATCGTGTTTTGGGTGTCATTCTCGCTTTCCAGGCGACAAGACAAGAGCCGAGAGTACATAGCCGACGCGAGAAAGTCAGCCCTCCACGAGTCTGCTTTTGGCCCAAAGCGGACACGCCAGTCAGCGATTGCCGCGGCCGCTTTCGGCGGTAAAGCCGAGATGGCGCCCGAGTTGCTTTTCGACGACGGGCTCCTGGGGAACCGGCCGGTTTACTTTGGAACCGGGGCTTAGGAAATCGGTTATTGGTTTGACGCCCTTTTAGAAGAGGTTGCCACCATGACAGGGATTGTCATTGTTGGGGCAGCAAGTGGAGCCTTTCTGGGTCTACGCCAGTTCAAGGTATTCGTCCTGGTGCCGGCGATTTTGCTTGCCGCAACTGGCATCATCATAAAGGGCGTCGTAGCCGATCTGGATTACCAAGATATCAGTCTTGATTTACTGGCGATCATCGTGTCCCTAGAGATCGGTTATTTTGTTGGTTCCATCGCTGCGGGATCGCTAACGGTCCGAACCTCTGACAGGAAGACAGAATTGCTTCACGCGATGCAAACAGCAATTGGGCAAGAGCTAAGAACCGCATTTGAATTGCCGCGAGACTTGCCACCAGAATGGGTTGCGCTTGTGACGCGACTGAACGAACGGCACGCATAAGACAGCAGTGAAGCTTTCGCCCCAACAACGAAAAGATTAATCGGGCTGAGAATTCTTGCGGTTCCCTCGGTGCACAGTTTTTGGTCATGCTGCCGATAGCGAATGCTCGCCGGGGGCGACCGAGTTGGGGTCTTGCCTAACTGATGCGACCCACAGGGGTCGCGCCCGGCGAACCGTCCGTGTTTGTTGCCGCTATGCTGCGGACCGAACGAGCTACGCAACAATCTTCGCGGCCTTTTGACCCGGTGGAATCATTTAGACCTCCGTGTCAGAAAGGTGCAGCAAATTCTGCTCCAAGAAATTGGATTGTCAAGCGACCAATCCAGCCTGACGCTGGTGCGCCTAGGCGCGCGAACTGGCTTACGAAACTTGGAACTTTTGGTGGGTAACCCTTTGTCCGCCCGAAGGCCGCGCTAGAAATTATTTCGTTTCGTCCGAAACTTTCCAGGAGATGGACGATTCAGTTCATCAGAGGTCGACGGAGCACTGGAGGTTCCATTATGAACACGGCAGACCGGTTCTTGAGATTCGCGGCTGAGTGCGAGGTCATGGCCAAAATCAGCCGCTCCCCTGAGAACAGGACGGTCTGGAGTGGTTTGGCCCAACGATGGCAACGCTGCGCCGAGTTGGTGGACAATCAATATTCAAATGATCACGCCCGTTCTCCGAAGCGCCGTCCGAAAGCAATGTACAGCTACATTCACTAATAAGTTCGGCCGCGCATTGTTTGAACATAGTGACGGTGGCCAAAGATCAGGAATCTCACGCTATCCAACGCGAAATGGCGGCCGAATGGTTCAAGCTCGCCCATAGCTGCCACGCCGACCTCTCGCACTCGTTTCCGCTTTCGGGGGTAAAGCAGACACGGTCGCCGTCAGCCGTCGCGGCAGCTTTTGACCCGAAGCGGACATCGAACCGGACAGAGCCCCTGCTGAATATCGTTTTGGCTCTTGAAGACGGGTGGTGTGGTGTCTCAGTTTGAATTTGGACGTTTCTCAATGACGTAAAGATAGGCGCTGTATGCGACCAGGCATATCGAAAGCGCTAGCACCCATTTGTATTGGAACGGTTCAATGCCAAACATGCGCAGTCCGAAAAGGCCCAATCCAAAACCAGCCAAAATAAGCACAATTGGCGTTGGTTTACTCATGCTGCGCTCTGCTTCTTGATGAGCCGCCCTCTTCTGCAATCGGGGCCACTGCATCGATCATTGCCACTAGATCACTCATGGCAACAGCGTCGTGACCTCGTCACTTGGCGAAGCCGACCGATCAGTACGCAAGATCAATCTAATTATTGACGGATGTAATCACGTAGTTCTGCGGCTTCGTGTTCTACCTCTTCAACGCGGTTTTTGACCACATCGCCGATCGACACGATGCCTACGAGCTTTCCTTGCTGAACTACCGGCATGTGGCGAAACTTTCCCGTGGTCATGCGGCCCATTAAACCTTCGACACTGTCGTCTTCTGTGCAGGTCTTTACATCGCGCGTCATAACCTGACTCACTGGCTTGTTCAGCGCTGTCGGCCCATGCTCGGCGAGTGCCCGCACAATATCGCGCTCCGACAGGATGCCAACGATGCGGTGATCGGCGCCGAGGATAACAACCGCACCGATACGTTGTTCGGCCAGCAGCTTCACCGCCGCAGTAAGATCGGCAGTTGGCTTGATCGTGACGACGTTGCCACGCTTGTTATTCAAAATGTTCTTGACGATCATGGCAGTCTCCCTGGTTCCGGCGGCGGCAGCTAGGCCACGATTCCGGTTTTGAGAATGGTCCGCCTCAAGGGGGCTTCGGTCAAGACAGAGATAGTGCAGTGCGAAAAATCCGACGTGCGAGAGTTTCCGTTCATGTCTGCTTTGGGAGAATGAGCGGACATCACAAATTGAGCGCGCCATGTCCGCTTTTGACCCAAAGCGGACATCGGAAGGTCTTTCAAAAAAGCCCAGAGGTTTGTTCCATACTGCGCTTCAGATCGGCTTTCAAAAAGGGCTTATGCAGCAGGGGAAATCCATGGCCCTCCGTTTCACGGCCGGAGAGCAAAATCACTTCTAGGCCGACCCGCATTCGCCTCGCCTGGTCAGCCAAGTCATATCCGTTCGTGCCGGGCATATTTACGTCGGTGATCAGTATTTCAATTTGCGGATTTCGGCGAAGCTGGCCCAATGCTTTTTCGGCTGTCGTGGCTGTTAGAGACTTGCAGCCAAGGTCTTCTAACATTCCGACGATTACTTCGAGCACCAACGGCTCATCATCTACCACAAGAACGGTTCGCGTCATCGGAGCCATCACGTGCCGATCCCCGAACCATAACAACGTCCCAGTCACAATGTTAGTTCACTTGGGTTTTTGAGATATTGACTGTGTTGTTCCGCGCCTCGTCCCTCGACAATTAGCTTGACCGCTTTTGCCACGTAGCAAACATCCCCGACCTCCCATTAACGTCCACTTGCCGAGGAAGCGGACGCGATGCCAGCATATCTTCTCTTCGTTGGTGCACAACAAATCGGCAGAGGAACTTGTTTTCGTACTGTGAGAATTATATTTTTTCGACGCTGGAACCGGAACCCATTTGTGCGAGTTATCGCCCCAGATTCCTTGCGCGCTTCTGGGCCAACGAGGAGCTATGCCATGTGGTTCTCGCTAATCACCCTTGTTGTAGCGTTCCTTCTTAGTATCTCCACGATCAGTGTTGTCGCCCGCAATAAATTTCAACTCTGAGTTCTAGCTTGTCTCTGACTATCGGATTTACATGCGCGTTGGCATTGAGCGCGCGTCACCGTGGCCGCATTAGTTTGTCTCAGCGTGGCAGCCACAGAGGCCCACTGAAGACGATAGCGCACGTCTTAGCGCGTACGTCTCAACGCAGAGAGATCAGCCGATGGATACCGCAGACAAATTCTTGAGATTCGCCGCTGAATGCAGGTTCATGGCCAAGCTCACGCGCAATCCAGAGAGCAAAACAGTATGGAGTCACATGGCGGAGAGATGGCTGCGGTGTGCTGAATTGTATGCTCGCCGAAGTTCAGCGACGCACTACGGCAGTTCCACAAAGCGACATCGAAAACCCACTCACAGCTGGGCTCACTAACGGCGGAGGAGTGCGCTATGGTTGTGATCACCCATGAGATGTCAAAACACCTTCCTCACGCGTTAGGCGAAGCGGTTGTCAGAATTTGGGGCCATCTGCCTCAGGACGTTCAATGTCACTTGTTTGAAAACGTCATAGCCCATCAGGGCGAAAGGATGAGATTGCACTTGGCCGTCCTCCTTCATGAAAAGCATCCGCGTACGTATGCTTCGACTGGAACTAGCGCAGTGCTAGAGCCGGACAGCTTAGGGGGCTAAGGCCGTCGACAACCGGCGCGCTTCATGGGTTCTTATCTAGACGTACTGCCCCAGACCGTCGTCGAGGCCACCACGTCGCGGAACCCGGTAGCGTCAGCAGTACGAAGCATTAGCGATGTGATGTCCGCTTCTGGCCCAAAGCTGACATTCAATGTCTTATTCGATCCAGGCGCAAACCGCATTGTTCCAAATAGAGTCATTGTTCTTGGTTCTTGCGCTTTTAGATTTGGTAAGTCGGTATCAACTAATTGTAACCTTGATCGATTAGCGTCAGCTAGCCCCGCCACGCGAGAGACAAAGAGTTGCTGTGATCGCAGGATAGGTAAGACATCCAAGTTCCTGTAGACTTCCCACCCGTATGTTTCGTTCGGCAGCGTCCCGCTATTTCTGATCTCAACACGGTAAGTCGGTTTTTTCTCGTACATGGCTGACCCCTCAGCTGTTTGACCGTTGTAGTACCACGTTGGGCTCGCGCCTCTCATAAACCTTCACCACTGCTCGGCTCAGTTTGCGGCCTACTTATCCATATAACAGCTATTTTTTTGGAGCGTCGTTTGCCGAAGGCGACCGCTACTTCATTCTTCTTTATGCGCGCGGCCGGGTTGCCACGCTGACCTAGGTTCTGCTCTTCCGTGCCGTCACCCATCATGCCGGGATGAGCAACCCTAGCTCGTTTCTTGGTTTTAAGAGGGGCCGGGGTCTTCTTCGTCATTCCAAGTACTCCGTGCGTCGAGGATTTCGTTAAACCCAGCTTGACGTTTGAGCACAATCGTATCGACGT
>Ga0207031_10128_pt1 | contig 19543 bp, 15 predicted proteins | sample Alteio_BWMinCont_37_FD_153278 | JGI IMG/M metagenome (GOLD analysis project Ga0207031, IMG submission 153278) | Enriched cells from forest soil in Barre Woods Harvard Forest LTER site, Petersham, Massachusetts, United States -... | ecosystem: Environmental > Terrestrial > Soil > Temperate forest >... | reverse complement strand
CTCCAGGCTGGCTTCGCCAAACTGGCCGCGCAGGTGAGGCAGCTTGAGCAAATTGTTCAAGTCGTTGATGGAATGTCCGAGCGCGCCGACTTCGCGCAATTGTTCTTCCGCGGCTTTTAAGTGTTGCTGAACTTTTTCGAATTGCGCAAAACCTTCTTTGATGTTCTGATCGAGTTTTTGCTGCACCTGATCGGTGATGGCCATCAGGCGGGCATCAACCCGGTCGCGAATGGCGTCGAGGCTTTGCGCTGTTTTCTGGTTGAGATTATCGAATTCAGATTTGAGCTGCGAAGTGGTAAGCGCGAGCGAGCTGGTCAGCTCGGTGCGGGCTTGGGTGAGGCGCTCGGATTGCTCCTGCCGCCCAGCCTTCATCTGTTCCTCGACGGCGGAACGAATGGCCGAGAAGCCGTCGCCTAACCGGTCAGTGACCTGCAGGCCGATCGCACCTTTGGTTTGCTCCAATCGCATGGCGGTGTCCGCTGTAGCCGAGGCAAATTGCGCCGAAAGAGTCTGATGGAGAGCTGCGGAGCCTTCCGCAAGTTGCTTCAAGGCTTGGAGTTGCGGGGAATATGAAAACCGTCGCTGGAACCAGAAGATGACTAGTACCAAAAGGACTAGCTGCAAAACAAGAATTAGACCGAGTAAGGACGCGAAGTAAGTCAATTTGAGGCCATCTCCGTTGTAACCGTGTCTGGCCTGATTTTAGAGCGTATGGTCAAAGAAACAAAGCGGCAAAGTTGATCCGCACGCCTCCCCCGCGTGGGTGAGGAAAAATATGTTTCGCGTGGCGGCAGCGTGGGTAGCGATGGTACTAATTGGTGGGACCGCTCTGGCCCAGAGCCCGCCGCAGTCTGCTGCGAGAGTCTTACCGGCGCATCAACAGCCCTCGCTTGATGGTTCCCCTTACGACGTCGAGGCCGAAGCACAACTTTTCAAGCTTGCAAACCAGGCTCGGGCCCAGGCAGGACTCGCTGCGCTGCAAATGGACGAGGGCTTGACTCGCGCCGCACGCACGCACGCCGTGGAGATGGCCGAGCGGCAACAGCTTTCGCATCAGTTTATCGGGGAGCCCTCGCTGGCACAGCGACTGGCCGCCAACTGCATGCTGCATCTCGATCAAGCAGGAGAGAATGTTGCCTACGCTGGAGGCGCCGGGCAGGCGCACGAAAGCTTGATGCATTCGCCTCCGCATCGCGAGAACCTGTTGAATCCCGCATACAATATGGCGGGATTCGGAGTGGTTCGCGCGGGATTTTCTTTGTACGTGGCGCAGGATTTCGGACATAGTTTGCCCAACTATTCGCCCCGGCAAGCCGGCGGCCTGGTGAGCGGCAGCATTGCCCGGCTGCGGCGTAATGAGAATCTGCCTCCGCTGGTGTGGAAAGATAGCGATGCCGCGCAAGACGCCGCCTGCTCCATGGCGCGCGCCGATTCGCTAAAACCTGTAGCCGTTCGCGGATCCTACATTCTTCGCTACACTACCGAACAGCCGGAGATGCTGCCCGCGCAAGCCACGAGAGCTATCGAGGATCGCGGGGTGCGCACTTTTTCAGTTGGAACCTGCTACGGCCGCACCAATAGCTATCCCAACGGCGTGTATTGGGTGACGTTGGTCCTGCAGTAAGCTCGAAAACAGAGGTGTGGTCCTCCGCGTCGTGAAAGTGGTCTGAGGTTGAGAAGCACGAGCGTGGACGCTCGCGCCTACACTTCGCTGTGCTAACCTGCAAGCTTGGAATTCCTCTGACGTCTCATGGAAGCATCGCGCGAGATTCGCATTGGCACGGCCGGATGGGCGTACAAAGATTGGGAAGGAGTTTTCTATCCCCCAGGAATGCAGCGGCGAAAACAGCATGGCCTGGAATTTCTTGCCCAGTGTTTTGATGTGGTGGAGATTAACACTTCTTTTTATGGACACATCAAGCCGGAGCTGGTGAAGCTTTGGGTGCGCAAGGTTGCGGTCAATCCAAAGTTTGTGTTCACGGCCAAGCTGCATCGCTCGTTCACACATTCTCCAATCGCGGTGATGGAGCCGACCTCCGCCGCAACTATCAAGCAGAATGATGAAGATGAGCGGCTGGCACGTGAAGGGCTGGATGCGTTGGCGTCGACGGGAAGGCTGGGGGCCCTGCTGATTCAGTTTCCGGTTTCATTCAAAAACACACTATTGAACCGCGAATACCTGGAGTCGCTGATGCGCCAGTTCATCGAGTTTCCGCGCGTGGTCGAAGTGCGGCATGACACCTGGAATCGTCCGGACACCATTGCATACTTTACGGAGAGAAATGTCGCGTTCTGCAATATCGACCAGCCGCAGATTGGGCGCTCGCTCGAATCCACGGAACATGTGACTTCCCCGGTGGGTTACATCCGCCTGCACGGCCGCAATTACGACCAGTGGTTTGAAGCAGGCAAGGCCGCGGATCGTTACAACTATCTGTACAGCGAGGCGGAATTAGCGGGATGGAAAGAGAAGATCGAACGCATATCCAGCAAAGCTGAAGTTACCTACGTAGTAGCGAATAATCATTTTGAAGCCAAGGCCGGAGTGAACGCGCTGCAGCTAAAGCACATGCTGACAGGGCAGCGGGTAAAGGCGACGGAGCCGCTGTTGAAGCATTATCCCGAGCTGAAAAATATTGCGGATGCAATTATGGATGATGACGACAGTTTGCCTCTCCTATCCATGTCGTCTTGAAGAATCGCGAGCTGCTTGTGTGTAGGGCGGACGCCCTCGTCCGCCCAGCCTGCTGCCGTTCCTAATTTGGATTTCCCCCGCTCTTCCCATTTCGGGACAAAAATCTTGTCAAGGGGTCTAAACCATCCATTTCTTTCCAAACCATTCATTCGGAAGACAAAATAAATTTTGTTTTTTGGCGGGTTTACCCATGTCAATTTGCTATCCTTGAAATATAGGAAATTGAAAGGGCGCGGGTCTAAACCCCCGCGCCTTTTTTATTTGAACATCTAAATCGCCCGCCCGGGCTATTCTCTCGAACCAATATTAACAACTTGAAGGAAGGATCGAGCGCCAGCAAAACTGGCGCCTTTTTTTATGGCGAAAACCAATGCCGCACGTCGGCGAGCCTTTCACAAAAGACAAGAGCAGGAGCGCGCCAGCCGCGGATGCAAGAAACGAGGCGAATTGGCGGAGATGGCCTTCATCCTAAAGGCCGAGAGCCTGGGCTTTGAAGTAGCCAAGCCCTACGGAGAGAGCAACCGTTACGATTTCGTCCTGCGCTCGGGGCAACAGTTCTGGAAGGTGCAGGTAAAGTCGTCCAGTAACTTCGGCTGGGGCGGCTATATGGTGCACGCAGAGAGAACCCTACACGGGAAACAAATTTCCTATACCACAGACGAGATTGACTTTCTAGCCGTCTATGTCGTGCCCGAGAACACGTGGTTCGTCATTCCGGTCAGAGCTTTCGTGCCGCTCAAGAGCGTCCACGTCTATCCCGCGGGGACCCCCGACGGAGGCCGCTACGAGAAGTATCGCGAAGCCTGGTGGCTGATGGAATGAGTTTCGTGAGCAACGTCCGCTTCGTTACCTTAGGCAACCCTGACAGCCCGGTCACGAAGGTGCATTCAGGCTTGACATCTAGTCGCACGGGAGCGAGAGTTAAGTTGCAAGGTGCGAACCTAAGCGCTGTGCTTGGGAAAGTTTAAAAGGCGGCCACGAGGCCGCCTCTGTTTGTTGGAAGCGCGCCAGCCGCGAAGCTCGGAAAACGACCCACCGGGCGTATAGTTCATATGTAGAATGTCGAAGCCAAAGAAGGTGCAGATCGATTTCGCGCCCAAGACTCCTGAAGAGCTGGCCGAAAGGCTCGGCGTGTCCAAGACTAGGTTGGCGCGATTGGCACCATTGTTGGAGAGCGTAATTCCCGCAAGAATGGCGAGCGTTCGGTACACGTAGCATTCAGGAAATCCAGGACTGCAAACTCCCGCTCGGCACGGCGCAACAATGCCAAGACAGCGCGTTGAACCAGACGCCGTATCTCTCAACATCCCTTACGATCCCCAGTTTGAAAGTCTCTACGTCTATCCGCATACAACTAGACTGCATCGCGCCACGCACGCCCGAGTTCATATGCCGTTCGAACTGGGAATCGCAGTGGCATGATAACGAAACACTAGTTTCGTGCTTCACTTCTCCACTATGCGCCGGCGACCTCGTGACTCTCAGAAACTAGAGCCGGCGCTGCAAGCGTTTTCCTAAACCAAAGCACGGAGGCCTCGCCCCGTTTCTGATCGATAGGATCTATGTCTCTAACGTGGCTCAGCGGGTTTCGGTAGTTCTTCAAGGCCAGGGCGTGCGATTTGAGCTCATCACGACTGCCGAAGCGGTCCTCGAACAATGACCAATTCTTGTCGATGATTTTGTGATAATCCATCAAGTCAACATATTGGAGCCGGATGAGCGGGTCATCGATTCTTGTCGTAATCTTCGAGCGGTTGCGCTCGCCGACTCTTTTCTTGGCGTTCTCTTGCACGTCGCTGGGTATGGCAGTCTTCCAGTACTCAGCGCCTACTTTAGAGTTGAGAGTTTCATGCAGCACGTTCCGAAGTTTGACCTCAATTTCATCGACAGCAAGCCGTGCCTGGTCGCGGGGCACTGCTGCCCCGGAATTGTACATGTCTCCTTCCCCAGTGGCCTTCAAGATCTCGGCCCAAATTAGTTCGCTCCTTTGCCGAATAAATTCGTCGTAGTCATTGTTCCAAATCGGTGAATCCGGACCCTGGGGGATTAGGTGCGACCTTAGCGTTGATTCGAAAACCGGGTTGCTGCCGGTTTGCCCCTTAAACTCCGCAAAGTATTCAGACGGTGGCCGGTCCTTGATCTTTTTGTTCAAGTCCGCCGGGAGAAAACAGAAGTTCGCCAGAAGGTGAACCTCTTCGACATAGCGCTTAAGAACGCTTTTCAGGAAATTCTTGGGAAAGATGTGGTGGGCGTTCGGGTCCTTGATCTCACTAAAGTGATCTTTTGCAAGCGCAATGTCTGCTCCGGTGACAAATTGCTTCGGCTTAGCGCTTGCCAGGAGACATAGCACCCCGTTGCGGGCGGCCCCAGAGGCTCGGTTCATCCGCATCGTTGCAATGTTCTCCTTCGTTAGCGTTAGAGGATAGTTCGGGAGTTCCAGTTTTCCGTTGACGAGTTCCCGGATGTCTCGCGCGTCGCTCGCCATCTGGGTCGTTGTGGATTTTGAGTACCTCTCGGAGAATGCGGATCGCCAGAACCACCTATCGATCCACACCTTATGCTCCAACGGAACGTTGGTCCCATGTTCCGTGAAGTAGCATGCAAGGACAGCCAACATCGAGTCGTAGGGGATCATGTCCCCACGTATCACGCCATAGTTGTCCCGCATCCAATCGATGGCATCACCAATCGCTTTCGACACGCGCGGCCAGAGTTCCTGCACTTTCCCCGGGGAAAGATTGAGTTCGTGCTCCGTCTTGCACTGGCCGAATGCAACAAGTGACATCGCTTGAACGAACGTAATTGGTTCTACTTTTCCGAAGTCCGTACGCTCCTTAACGCGCTCATTGAACTCCTTCACTGATCTGGCTAAATCGAAAGACTCCGACCAGCAGTTCGCCGCAACGAGCTCAAATCGCGTCAAGCGCTTTCCACCCTGGTTGATTCGCTGAAAGACTTCAACGGCGTCTTCTAGTTCCAAGTCAAAAATCTTGACGACGGAGTAAGGGTATCTGATGAACTGCTCGCGAGCGCTCGAAAGGGTGTCCTTCTTTTCGCGCGGCATACGGTCGCGAATATCGTCGTAGGCACGCGTGTTGTCGGACAGAATGTCCCGGAGCGAGACAAACTTGTCATTATCCGGATCGGTTTCCTCAAAAACTTGGATAAGTCGGCGCTCCTCTGGACTGCCCTTTTCGTACTTGGCCGCAGCATCTAGATCGAGACAGATTCGGGCGTAGCTGTCATCGTTGATGATAGCTCCCTTGAACGTCGCCCAGATGGAAGTGAGGCGCTGCTGGCCGTCCAAGATGAAGAAGAGCTCCTGATCGGGCGCGGGTGCCGGAAGCGAAAGGCTTTCGATATCGCGGAAAAGAGTGACATATTTGCGGTCGGCCTTCCAATAGAAGAAGCTGCCGATCGGAAACCCCTTGTAGATGCTGTCCATGAGGCTCATCACCTTTGGAGGGCTCCAGACGAACTCTCGCTGGAACGGTGGCAGGCGAACCCGGCCGTTCTCAATGTCGTTCATCAGAGTTGAAAAGACGTATTTCCCGGGGTCTAGGGGCTCGCGCTTCGGCATGCTCTAACCTCCTTAACGGGACGGTTACGACAACCGTCGTCAAACGGTCGCTTAGTGTTCTCCGCCAGAGGACACCCCGAGCCTGTTGTTGGGGGGAATGCAAAACATAGCCTCAGGCCAAGAAGAAGTCAAGGGGAGGATCGGGTGCGGGCGCGCCAGCCCCGAGAAAGCGAGTGCAAAGCTGCGACCTGTTTCAATGTCCCTTTATCGGGCCGCCGCTTCCTCTTTTTCTCTCGCGGCGTAGTGGGATTCGACGTACTCGTCCATGATCTTGATGAACTCGGCTACGATGTGATCGCCTTTTAGCGTGGTGAACAGGCGGCCGTCGACGTAGACCGGGGCTTTGGGTTCTTCGAAGGTGCCGGGCAGGGAGATGCCGAGGCTGGCGTGTTTCGATTCGCCTGGACCGTTGACCACGCAGCCCATCACCGCGACTTTCATCTCTTCGACGCCGGTGTAGCGATCTTTCCAGGTGGGCATCTGCTCGCGGAGGTAGGACTGAATCTGTTCGGCCATTTCCTGGAAGAAGGTGCTGGTGGTGCGGCCGCACCCGGGACAGGCTGTGACTTGTGGGGTGAAACTGCGGATTCCGAGGGATTGCAGAATCTGCTGGGCTACGCGGACTTCTTCGGTGCGATCGCCGCCGGGCGCGGGAGTGAGCGACACGCGAATGGTATCGCCGATGCCTTCTTGCAGCAGAACTCCTAGTGCGGCGCTGGAAGCGACTACACCTTTTGCTCCCATACCCGCTTCGGTCAGGCCGAGGTGCAGCGGATAGTGGCAGCGGGCTGCAAGCGAGCGATAAACGTCGATCAAATCCTGCACCCCGCTGACTTTTGCGCTGAGGATGATTTGGTCGGCGCGCAATCCATATTTCTCGGCGAGTGCAGCGGAGTTCAGCGCGCTCACCACCATCGCTTCCATTGTGACTTCGCGCGCGTCTTTTGGCTCGGAGAGGCGCGAGTTCTCATCCATCATTCGCGTCAGCAAGGCTTGATCGAGCGAGCCCCAATTCACTCCGATGCGAACTGGTTTCTGATTTTCGGCTGCGACTTCGATCATAGTGCGGAAGTTGTTGTCGTCCTTGCGTCCGATGCCGACGTTGCCGGGATTGATGCGATACTTGGCCAGAGCGCGAGCGCACTCGGGAAATTTCTTGAGCAGTTGATGCCCGTTGTAATGAAAATCGCCGACGATAGGAACGCGTACGCCTTGCTTGTCGAGTTGCTCGACGATGGGCGCGACGGCGGCAGCGGCCTGTTCGTTGTTGACCGTGACGCGAACCAACTCGGAGCCTGCGCGGGCCAGGGCTGCCACCTGCTGAACAGTTGAGGGGATGTCAGCTGTATCGGTATTCGTCATGGATTGCACCACCACTGGTGCATCGCTGCCTACACGTACGCCATTAATCGAGCAAGTAACGGTTTTTCTGCGTTGAATATTAGCCATTGGGAAGTTTTATTTTAACACGTGAGGAAGGGAGGGCGGGTGTCTGGCCCGTCCAGCCGGGCGGGGACGCCCGGCCTCCATTATTTATTCCACGGGCGAGGGCACCCCCGCCACACGAACTACGGCAGTCTTTGCATCATTCCGGGTAAGGTTTTGGCCAGGTCGTTGTAGATGACCATGACCGCGAACAGCACAAGAAACACAAACGCAGCTTGGTAGATTCGTTCTTTGATCTGCAGACTGATATCGCGGCGCATGATGCTTTCAACGAACAGCAGCAAAATTACGCCGCCGTCGAGGATGGGGATTGGCAATAGGTTGAAAATGCCGAGATTCAGGCTGATTGCGGCGGTCAGTGCCATCAGCGGAGTCCAGCCTTTTTCCGTGGCTGCTTCGCCGGCGGCGCGGCCAATTCCGATTGGACCTTCGATGGTGCGGATCGAGATCTTGCGCTGAATCATTTTCTGCACGAGTTCGAGGATGAGCAGCGAGCCTTCTTTGTTTTGCTCAATCGACTTGTGGAAGGCAGCCGCCAAGGGCAGGGCACTTACCTTCATCGGCAGGCTGCCCAGGCCCACACGGTAGCGCTTCTCCTGTTGGCCGGGGACATCGGCGAGCACGGGCCGCAAGGTGAAGGTCTTCTGCTGGCCATCGCGCAGAACGGTTATGTCGATCGGCTTGTCCTTGGTGCGTTTTAAAGTTTCAATCATTGCCTCAAGGGCTGGAATGGATTCGCCGTCGATGCTCAGAATTTGATCGCCGACTTTAATTCCAGCCTTCTCCGCCGGCATGCCTTTTTCGAGTTCGGTAACGGTAACGCTGGACTCTTTCGGAACCCATCCCGCGTATCCCATCTGATTTACGCCGTAAGCTTCGGGCACGATGGTCTTGTCGAGAGTTTTGCCATCACGCTCGATGGTGACATCGAGTGGCTGATTCGGGCTGAGAGCTTCTTTCGGGTCGACTTGCTTCCAGGTGGGATTTTCAATGCCGTCGAGACGCGCGATGCGATCGCCAATCTGAATACCGGCTTTCGCCGCAGGTGTGTCCGGCAACACCCAGCCGATGACCGCGGGTTCATCCAATACTGCCGGATACTCGTAGTGGAACATATAAACCACGGTGAGCAGACCGATGGCGAGCAGAATATTCATGGATGGGCCGGCGATAGCGATCAGGAAACGATGCCAGCGCGGGTGCGAAAGGAACTCCCCAGGATCGCCGGTGCGTTCATCCATGGGATTCTCGCCGCTCATTTTCACGTAGCCGCCGAGAGGGATGGCGCTGATGCGGTAATCGGTGTCCCCACGGCGGAAACCCAGCAACCGTTTGCCAAACCCAATAGAGAAAACTTCGACCCGTACACCCAGCAACTTCGCGACCGCGTAGTGGCCAAACTCGTGAATCAGAATCATGAATCCCAAGACCACCGCAACCGCGAGCACAGCTATAAAAAATCCCGACATATTTTTGCTTATTCCCCTCGAAAAATAGAAGAAGCCGATGGCGACGGCGCGGCATAGCCCAATTGCTCTACCTTTTCCTGGGCTAGCCGCCGCGCTTCGGCGTCTGCAAGAAGCACTTTATTAATAGATTCCAACTTGCCGGCTTTCGTTTCAGCAAGAACCATTTTAATTATCGCAGGAATCTCAGTGAACCGGATTGAGCCGCCCAGAAATGCTGCCACGGCTACCTCATCCGCGGCATTAAGTGCAACAGTTTTCGCACCTCCTGCCGCTGCTGCTTCATAGGCGAGACCCAGGCAGGGAAATTTTCCCATGTCTGGCGGCTCGAAATCGAGATGTCGTAAGTTCATGACCGGGAAGCGCATATCCGATTCAATGCGTTCCGGATAGGTGAGCGCATAGAGGATGGGCAGGCGCATATCGGTCACGGAGAACTGAGCAAGTATGCTGCCATCCACAAATTCGACCATGGAGTGGATGGTCGACTGTGGATGCACGATTACCTGCACGCGATCCGGCGGCAGGTCGAATAACCTGCAGGCTTCGATAACTTCGAAGCCTTTGTTCATTAGCGTCGCCGAATCGATGGTGATGCGGCGTCCCATCTTCCAGGTCGGATGATTCAAGGCCTGCTCGACTGTGATTGAAGAGAATTCCGATTTGGGTGTGTGCAGAAACGGGCCGCCCGATGCGGTCAGCCAGATTTGCCGCACTTCATCCATGCGTCCACCGCGCAGACACTGGTGTATGGCATTATGCTCGCTGTCAATCGGGAGCAGCGGCTTGCCTTGACGGCGGGCCTCGGCGGTGATCAGTTCTCCTGCGGCAACCAGACACTCTTTGTTCGCGAGGCCGACGGTTTTTCCGGCGCGCACGGCCTCGTAAGTCGCTTCCAGTCCAGCTACGCCCACGATGGCGCTGACCACGAAATCAGTTTCCGGATGTGTGGCGACTTGTACCGTTCCCGGCGGGCCGTGAGCGACTTCGACTCCGCTTACTCCAGCAGCGTTTAGACGAGCGCGAAGGATTTGAGCGTCCGCTTCAGCGGCGACCGAGACCAGCCGCGGCTTCCATCGCTGCGCCTGCTCAAATGCGGCGTCAACATTGCGGCCAGCAGCCAGAGCAATAATCTGGAAACGTTCGGGGTAGGATTCCACTACGCTGAGCGTGCTGCGTCCGATGGAGCCAGTCGAACCCAGGATGGAAATACGTTTCATCGGGTATCAGTCGTTGGCTGTTCGTCCTTGGTCGTTGGCATTTTTTGCGTCATCGCCAACGACGCACGACCAGCGGCCGACGACCCTTTTCTTCTACTGCATGACGCGCCAAGCCGCATAGTACCACAGCACTGGAGCCGCAAAGAGCAGAGCGTCGATGCGATCGAGCATACCTCCGTGGCCCGGCAGAATCGTTCCGGAATCTTTCACACCGGCTCCGCGTTTGATCAACGACTCCACCAGATCGCCCAACTGCGCTGCAATATTGATGGCCGCCGAAAGCCAAATCGTGGGACCAAGTGGCGGCTTCTGCAGTGCGAAAAATCCGTCGCGCCTTTCTATGAGATGCGCGTGCAGCAGCGCTGTGCTTATGGGCGTGGCGTAGTTGTAGAGCAGCATTCCCACCACCAGGCTCGCCAGCAGCGATGCCAGGGCTCCTTCCCAGGTCTTTTTGGGGCTGATACGAGGTGACATGAGATGGCGTCCCAGCGAGCGTCCCACGAAGTAAGCGAAGATGTCTCCGGCCCAAACCAGCAGCAGCAAATATAAAAGTAAAAACGCGCCTGACCACTGCTCGCGCAACTGCACCAGAAAACCGAGCGGCAACGCGACATAGCAGAACGCGAAGGTGGAAACCATAGCCGCGGGAAACGAGGTGCTGAGGTTAACCCTCCGCATGGCGATGGTCAGAAAAACAAATGGCGCGAGGGCTGCGGCGAATCCTGCGCTGTAAATGAAAATCGCGGTCGACAGCAGGGGCTTTGCGTTCCCCGGATTAATGGCGAGCAACAGAAAAAACAGGCCAACAAAAACATAAGTTGGCCAGCGCAATGGGCGGATCCCGTAAGCCTCAGCCAGCTTGAGCAATTCCTGCACGGCAAGCAGCGCCACCAAAGCCGCGGCCAGCGCCACCACGGGCACGGGAGCGCGCAGCACCAGCGCCAGAACAATAGGAATCAGAATTACCGCGGTGAGGATTCTTTTGAGCAGATGCAAGAGCCTCAGCTCCTGCCCGATCTTATAGTGTGTGGCGCGGGCGCCCCCGCCCGCGAGACCTTCGCGAGTTCGCTGCGGTGTCCTTGGAGGCCAGCGGCATCGACCGCCAGGCCGCCATACCGCCGTTCGCGTTTCTGGTATTCGGCAATCCCTTCGAGCAAATGCACGCCGCGAAACTCCGGCCACAACGTGGGCGTTACGTAAATTTCCGCGTATGCCAGTTGCCACAAGAGAAAATTGCTGAGCCGCATCTCGCCGCTGGTGCGAACAACTAAATCAGGATCAGGTAAATGCCGCGTGTATAAATGGCGAGACACGGCGTCCTCGTCGATTTCAAGATGATCAAGGCCGCCGTTGCGCGCGGCCGCATCGACGATGGACCGGAACGCGTCCACCAATTCTGTGCGCGCGCTGTAATTCAGCGCGAGCGTGAGCACCATGCCAGTATTGTGCGACGTGGCCTGGCGCGCCCACTCCATCTTGTCCTGCACCGACGGCGGTAGTTCGTGCTGGCGTCCTATGTATTCCAGGCGAATATTATTTTTGTTCAGCGTGGGCACTTCCGCTTTCAGATAGCGGCAGAGCAGGCCCATGAGGAAATCGACTTCGCTCGCTGGACGCTTCTTCCAATTCTCCTCAGAAAAAGCATAAAGGGTCAGCGCGGGAATACCGATGCGAGCCGCGGTTTCAACCGTGGAGCGCACGGACGAAACTCCGGCCCGGTGTCCGGCAATGCGGGGCAGGTGGCGCCGCCGCGCCCAGCGGCCGTTGCCGTCCATAATAATGGCGATGTGTTTTGGGAGCCGCTTCGGATCGAGCCGCAGATAAGCTTCCGCTTCCTTGCGGTCCAGCCCGGCGGGCACTGTTGCTTGCAAGCTAGCCTCTGCTGTTTGTTGAAGCTAACACAGCAGGGAAGCCGTGGCAATGACTCGGAAGTGTATCCCCGAATTGATGTGGAGGACGGGTGTCTCCGCCCGTCCTTCATCATCGCGAGCGAACCCGCCTACAGTGCCGCGCAAACCGCTTTGACCTCCGTGTACTGCTCCAATACTTCGTGGCCCATCTCGCGGCCCCATCCCGATTGCTTGTATCCGCCGAAGGGCAAAGCGGCGTCGAAAATGTTGTAACAGTTAATCCACACCGTACCCGCGCGCAGTTGCGAAGCCAGACGATGAGCTTTTTGAATATCGCGCGTCCAAATGCCCGCCGCCAATCCATAAACCGAATTGTTGGCTTGCGTGACCAGCTCCGCGGGATCACTGAAAGGAATTGCTGTCACCACCGGGCCAAAAATTTCCTCCCGCACGACTTTCATTTTGTCGTTCGTATTCACCAAAACCGTAGGTTTGACGAAGTAACCTTTGTCGCCGTGGCGGCTTCCTCCAGTCACGGCCTTCGCACCTTCGGATATTCCGGACTCGAGATAACCGCAGACCCGATTCAGTTGTTCGGCGGAAACCAGCGGACCCATATCAGTGGACTCGTCTTGCCCCGATCCCACTTTGATCTTCTTTGCGTGCTCGGCCACACCGTCGACGACTTTGTCGAAAATGCTGTCCTCGACATACAGACGCGAGCCCGCGCAGCAGCATTGCCCGTGATTAAAGAAGATCGCGCTGGCGGCTCCGGCGATCGCGCTGTCGAGATCAACGTCGGCGAAAACAACATTCGGAGACTTGCCGCCTAGTTCGAGCGAAACTTTTTTGAGATTGCCCGCGGCCGCCTGCAAAATAAGTTTGCCGACTTCGGTCGATCCTGTGAATGCAATCTTGTCTACATCTGGATGAGCTGCCAAAGCCGCGCCCGCGGTTTCGCCATAACCCGGGACGATGTTCACCACGCCATCGGGAAATCCGGCTTCTTGAAACAATTCACCCAAGCGCAGCGCGGTCAGCGGAGTCTGCTCTGCCGGTTTCAGAACTACCGTGTTTCCTGTAGCCAACGCCGGTCCCAGCTTCCACGCCGCCATCAGTAAAGGAAAATTCCACGGGATGATTTGCCCCACAACTCCGACCGGCTCGCGCAACGTGTAAGCCAAAAATTTGGCTCCCGCTGCGTAAGGCACGGAAATTGGAATCGTGTTGCCCTCAATTTTTGTCGCCCATCCGCTCATGTAGCGAAAGAGGTCGACGGCCAGCGGAACGTCGGCTGCCCGCGCCACTTTCAGCGGTTTGCCGTTGTCGAGCGATTCCAGTTCGGCAAACTCTTCCAGATTTTCTTCGAGCAGGTCGGCCAGCTTATAAATCAGGCGCGCGCGTTCGGATGGGGTTAATCGCGACCATGATCCGGTTTCGAAAGCGGTGCGAGCCGCTTTGACGGCGCGGTTTATGTCTTCGCGATCGCCTTCGGCGATGTGCGCGAGAACTTCACCGGTCGCGGGATTATAAGTGGGAAAGGTTTTGGCAGATGCCGCATCTACCCACTTTCCGTTAATCAGTATCTTGTGGGTTTTCGAAACGAAGCTGGAAGCTTTATCATCGGGTGGAGCGATTTTCAGAGCTGTTGCCATATTTTTCTCCTGGCGTGCGGACGTTAACTCACGGAGTCGCGAGCTGCTTCGATCAGCATTACAATCGGTTAGCAGTTGCGGCGGCAGTACGAAATTGTAGCGCATTTTTGATGTTCGATATGCAACACAATGTGGGAAAGGACAATTATGCGACCGAGGACGGATGAACGGTGGAGAGAGGCACAACGCTTCCGTTAACGTTGACATCCTACCTATTGACCCATGTGGTGTCATCGTCTTTAGTTATGTGCGTTAATATGGCAAGAGGTTGCAGAGGAGGTTTAAGATTATGAACGTTTTCGGACGCGCAGCAGAGTCCTCAGTGGCCCGATGGGGCAAGCTGGAATTGATCACCGTGTTGTCGTTCACTCTGTTATCCGCGACGCTGTCTCAGAACCTGTTCGCCGCGCAAGACCAGCAGGCGCCTCCTCAAGATCAGCAGGCTGCACCGTCGCAGGACCAGCAAGCTCCGCCGCAAAGTGGGCAGGCGCCAGCACCGGCTTACGCACCCCAGACTCCGCAGCAACTGCAGCAATTGGTAGCGCCAATCGCGCTGTATCCGGATTCGCTGGTGGCACAGATCCTCGCCGCTTCTACTTTTCCCGAGCAAGTGGTAGAGGCTGACCGCTGGGTGCAAGCCAATCCTGATCTCAAGGGCGACGCTCTGGGCAAAGCTGTCGACCAGCAACCCTGGGATCCTAGCGTGAAGGCGCTTGCTGCATTTCCCTCGGTGCTGGGAAATATGGACAAGAATCTTTCCTGGACTTCATCGCTCGGCGACGCCTACTACAACCAGCAGCAGGATGTGATGGACGCCATACAGACGATGCGCAAACGCGCGGAAGAAGCCGGCAACCTGAAGTCCACGCCGCAGCAAGTCGTCAACAACCAAGGATCCACGGTCGAGATTCAACCCGCCAATCCCGAAGTGGTTTACGTCCCTGCATATGATCCGTGGCTGGTTTACGGAGGTCCCATCGGTCCTTGGCCGGGATGGTATGCATATCCCGGAATCTGGTTTGGGGGACCTTATCTGTCATGGGGACCTGGCTTTGGAATCGGCTGGTTCGGAGGTTTTGGCTGGGGCTGGGGTCATTGGGGATTCAATTGGCACGGCGGATACCCGATTTATGGGGGCCACAGGTATTTCTCCCGCAGCCCCACGTTTTACAACCGGGGCAATTTCTACCGGGGTGGTGGCGCCAGAGCTTACGCAGGGCGTGGTGGAGTCTACCAAGGACATGGCGGAGCCTACACGGGACACGCTGGAGTCCAACCCCGCGGAGATATGGCCGCACGGGGTAATGTCTACAACCGTCCGGGGGCAGTTCCCAGACCTTTTAATGGAAACCAGCAGGCTGCTCGAGGATACGCGGAACCCCGCGGCCAGAGCGGCGTGCGCTCCGGCGCCTTCAGTGGCTTTGATCATGGAGGCCAAACCAGAAGCTTCTCGTCGCGTGGACAGTCCAGCTTTGGAGGCGGCGGCGGATTCCACGGCGGGGGAGGCGGTCACGGCGGCGGCGGACGGCGTTAGTCCTAATATCCCATGGTAGCTTGAGAATTTCGATCTGGAGAAAGCCGATATGCGACGAACGAAGTTGATGTGCCAACGATTTCATGGGGCGAACCTCTCTACATTGGCCACGATTGCTATCTTATTTTTTATGGGATGTCTCGTAACGCTTGCCGTAGCTCAGCAACAAGGCCAGAAGACCTTTTCATCGCCAAGCGAGGCCAACGACGCGTTGTTCACCGCAACCCAGAACAACGACGAAAAAGCCATGCTCGATATCCTCGGTCCCGACGGCAAGCAATTGGTCTCGTCCGGCGATGAAGCCGAGGATGCCCACAGCCGCGCTAATTTCGTTAAGAAATATCAGGAAATGCACCGGCTGGTGAAAGAGCCGGATGGTACCGTCACCTTATATATCGGAGCGCAAAATTGGCCCTACCCGATACCGATCGTGAGCAAAGGAAGTATTTGGTATTTCGACACCGATGCCGGCAAGAACGAAATTCTGTACCGGCGAATTGGCCGGAACGAGATGTCGACCATTCGCGTCTGTCAGGAATTGGTGGCGGCGCAAAAAGAGTACTACGCAAGCCATAGCGAGTATGCCCAGAAAATACACAGCGACGAGGGCCAACACAACGGGCTTTACTGGCAGGGCGAGCCGCAGAGCCCAGTAGGACCGCTGGTCGCCCAGGCTGTAGACGAGGGAGATTCGAAAACGCAGAACCAGCCAACGCCCTATCGCGGCTACTTCTATCACATCTTGATCCGCCAGGGAAAGAACGCCTCAGGCGGCGCCAAGAAATACATCGCCAACGGCAAAATGACCGGAGGCTTCGCTTTCGTCGCCTATCCAGCCGAATACAGGTCGTCCGGAGTGATGACGTTTATCGTGAACCAGGACGGGGTTGTCTATGAAAAGGATCTGGACAACAAAACTGAGGATGCTGCCAAATCCATGAAGGAATTCAATCCCAATTCCGGCTGGCAAAAGACCGAGGATTTGCAAGAGGATACTGCCGCTGATCAGAAAACGGAATAGGATTCGCGAGCGCGCTCACTTCTGGCAAGCAGGCGGCTTGTAATCAGGGTCGCGGTTATTCGCGAAGTACCATGCGACGAAGCCGGGATCAAATCGTTTCTGCACCGTTTCCGGCACTTGTTCCGGATGCAGCTCGACGAATTTAAAGTCGATAGTTCCGTCGGCGGTTGTCAAATTAGCCGGCACTATTTCACGTGACCTGAGGCACTCGTCATCAGAGTGAGGACGACAGTCGCCAACGTAAGAGCGACAACCGTAAGCCACAGACGAAAACCATTGAATGTCATATTGTACCTGCCGCGGAATGTCGGTACTGTATCGAACACTCCATCCCATCGGCATACAGTGAATCCCGTAGGCGCAAGTTAGTAACGGTCGAGTGGATGATGAGCAGCTTCGCTAAGAGAAATTGATTGTGAGGGCTAGACGGGCCGCAACCAGTTGCGTCTACCTCGTTGGTTTATCAGTGCAATCGCCAATTAACGTCACCCAAGAATCTCATCGTTGACTCTCGATCCGAGGAGACGGATAAGTGACCACCTCAGAGCAGGACTCATGACGCGCTCTTCGCGGCCCCATTAGGACAGCCTTTAAAACGAGGAGGGATTTCATGAAGAATCAGCGGCTCGGCATCGTGCTCGCCGTGTTCTTTGCATGCTGCGCGTTCGTTCAAAGCCAGTCTGCTCCCAACGCGTTGCGGCCATTCGACAAGAACCTTCCGCCGGAGAGCCGCGAGGGCAGTGGTGGCATGAACTACCACGGCGGACCGGTGTTTGAGACAGAGCCCACGGTTTACATCGTCTGGTATGGTAACTGGACAGCCAAAGACAAGCACATCATCGACTACTACTTTGCTCACCTCGGTGGATCAACGCAGAACAAGATCAACAGCACCTACAGCGACAGCACCAACAGGTTCGTCCCGAACAAGGTGAAGCACTCTGTACAGAACGACTACCACGACGATTATTCTTTGGGAAAGAGCTTAAGCGGCGATGGCGACATTCAACAGATCGTTGCCAACGCGATCAGCGGGGGGCATCTGCCCGGCGACAGCAACGGGGTCTACTTCATTCTGACCTATACGGACGTGACCGATCCAGGATTCTGTAGCCAATTCTGCGGATATCATGGCCCGTCCACCTCGATCGTCAGCGGCAAAATCATCAAGTATTCAATGGCCGGCAATCCCGACCAATGTAAAAGCAGCTGCGAAACCAGTTACATCCTTGGGGATAAGGGCAGTCCCAACAACGACCCCGGGGCGGATGGGACTACTGCCATTATGTGGGACGAGTTCTCGGACACGATGAGCGACCCGGAAGTTAACCTGGACACTGCCTGGGAGGGTAACTTCTGCGGCGAGGCGAGCGACTGCTGCGCATGGGTGTTCGGCAAGGTCAAGAAAGACTCGCATGGCCACTTCTACACCAACGTCATTGGCGGGAAGGAATACGCCATGCAGGAGATGTTGCAACTTCTATCCAAGAGCCGGCACGGAAACGTTCCCGCCACTTGCAAGAACGTGTTCTAATTAATCGGTCGCTATTGTCTTCTCCTCTTACGCGTGCCAGGTCGACTGTTGAAATGTCGCCAATGATTATGATCGCCTGTTCGTGACAGTTATCGGGCAGGGAAAAGCGAAAGACTCTGACCACGCGAAGCGTAATCTTCGGGTGGTCAAATGGCTTATAGGTTATCTGGCCACTTGCTGTCCGCCGAGGAACTCCCAATTTGTGGTGGGTCGAGATTGTGCTAAGGCTGGTCTTTTGCTGCCAATCGGCGGTCGCGATGCGGGTTGGTCCGCGGTTGGCCAGTGCTAAGTTCACACTTCTCCCCCGGAGCAGCTCCACAGGTCGGACAGCGAACAGCGAGTAACTGCTCCGGGCTGAGTTCTTTTGTCATACAAACCCCCACGTACAAAAGGTTAGTTCCGGGAAGCCCATCTGGACGTTCTACGCCCTCCTGATAACGGACATAGGCCGATTTTGCAGAAAGGCGCTGATAAGCTCGCTATTTATTTGCAAGCCGCCGTTGTAGCTGACGAAGCCTTTCTTCTTGAACAAATTCATAAATTTACTTACTCTTGCGCGGGTGGTACCAACCATCTCCGCGAGGGTTGCTTGGCTCACCTTCAGGGGGTGCTCCGGCTTTGACTCCTTGATTATTTGCCCAAACAGCAATAGGACCCGTGCCAGTCGCTTTTCGCTGAAATTGAAAAATTGGTCTACCAAATCTTCCTCGACCCGAATGACGCGGGAAATCAGATATGCATTAAACAGCGCTGCAAACTGCGGGTCTCGATTGAGCGCGCGAACCGTTCTCTCCTTCTCCAGACGAGTGACATTGGACGGCCCAATTGAACGGGCCGTGTAAATCCGCAGCGATTGCCCCCCTAGACAGCCTTCGCCAAAAAAACTACCCCGCGGCAGGACGGCGATTATAGCTTTCTTGCGACGCGTAGCGGCCACCGTGAGCTTCACCGTGCCGCTCTGGATGTAGAAAACTGCATCGGCTCCACCCCCTTGCGCAAAAATGACCTCGTTGTCTCGGTAGTTCCGCACCGTCATATCAGAACGGAACTTCTTGCGGAAAACTGTGGGACTGAAACCGGGAGTACGTTTGTTCTCCATTTGTATTCTTGGCCCAGCTTCAATCCACCGTGAGAATGCGGTTCTCCTTCCCTCCCTAAGAAAAAGAGCCTAAATCATACAGCTCAGGAATATGGATCGGCTGGTCAATATAGGTCATACACAATTGCACACAGTACCTAAGTGGTTAATTCGGGCAATTGCTCTAAAGCCGAGCAATTCAGCTGCGTCTAGAAGCGCGGTCAACCGGACGGCGATATTGGGAGGGGCGCGTCTTAAAAGTGAAAGCCAGTTTTATTTGGAAGCCTTCTTCGCTTCATCTTTGGGTTGGTCTTTGGGAAAGGGCGTACACCGTGAACGTTCGCCCTGCCGGCAATGCAGGGTTCCGCGGCCTTGTCACGTTTCGTGCATCTTGCCCTACGGGTGTAACATTCCAATGTCTGTCTGTGAGGCCGATATGCCGCACAAGCCACGGCACGAAACTC
>Ga0207031_10148_pt1 | contig 19640 bp, 16 predicted proteins | sample Alteio_BWMinCont_37_FD_153278 | JGI IMG/M metagenome (GOLD analysis project Ga0207031, IMG submission 153278) | Enriched cells from forest soil in Barre Woods Harvard Forest LTER site, Petersham, Massachusetts, United States -... | ecosystem: Environmental > Terrestrial > Soil > Temperate forest >... | reverse complement strand
GCCCGGAGGGTATGTTCCCGGTAGCGGAGCGTTGGCATTGCGAATGAAGACCTGGTGCTCGCCGTAAGAATTTATGTAAGTCAGGGCGACGGTAGTGCTCTTGGCAACTTGCCGTTCCACGCCCACCGCCGATTGCATGGTGGATGGCGCCCGCAGACCGGGAGCAATCTGATACCGCGTGGGAGAGATCTGACCGATGGCAGTGCTGTTTGCCTCAACAATTGTCTGCTGTTGAGTGAAGCCGTTCAGCCGCTCCGACTGGAGGACGAGGTTGGAGGGGAAGCGATCGTAGAAAACTCCGAAGCCGGCCCGCAGCACAGTTTTCGGCGCAGATTTTTTCGCGCCTCCACCCAGGCCCCACGCAAAACTCAGTCGAGGAGCAAAATCTCCGTGATCCCCGATGTCATTCTGGGTTTCGAAGCGCAACCCATAGCTAAGCGTCATGTTGGGACGAATCCGCCAATCATCTTGCACGTACAAACCGGCATCAACATACGTCACGGTCGAGAGCGGCTGCCCGGTGGTGATGGAGAACTGGGTTGCGCCGCATTGCGCCAACTGGCTAGTCGTCGGCACTGTTGGGAGCGCTGCGATCAACGTCGACAAGCATGAAGTCCCAGGCACCACGTTGGTTTCATATTGCTGCAGTGAGGAAAACGTAAATGCGCCGTTGAAACCGGAAGTCGAGGTGTTCGAATCAGTCGCCGCGCGCAGGCGTCCCCCGAATTTTATTAAGTGGTTGCCGTGAACGATCGACGTGTAATTCTGCAACTCGTAATGATTCTGCGAATCTGAGCCATTTCCGATTTGATTGCCTCCACCGGTAAACGCGCCAATTACGTTGATGGTAGGTGAAAAATTCTGCACAGTCTGGTTGCTATTCTCGCGGAGATACTGGAAGCGAGTTTCATTCACAACATTCGTGCTCACGACCTGAGTATCGCTGATCTGCAGAGTGTGTTCGGTAGAAATGGTGTTATAAGCCTGCGTCGGAAGAGAAAACGTTCCGATCCCCGCATTGTCCTCAGTGTCGCGATAGAACTGATATCGGACAGTCAGGGTATTATTTGGCGTAAGTTGAAAATCAAATCGCGGACCGAGATTCAGTCGAGTCTCGGGATTGGGCACGGCCTGGGTGAAGTTCACGCCAGTTGGATTGGGGTCAGCGACTGTGGGCACAACCGCGGTCACAATATTTGAATCGTTAATTTCCCTGCCCTGCGCAGTGAAGAAAAATGAAGCCCTTTTGCTGATAGGACCGCTGACGCTGCCATTAAAAAGTTCGGAATGAAACGATGGCTGGTTGGGCTCGAAGGGACTCAAGGCGTCGAACGCGGATGAGTTGCCATCGGCCATGAACTGTCCATGAAACTGGTCTGTACCCGGCTTGGTGAAAACTTCAATGCGGCCATAGCCGAGCTTGTCGTACTCCGCGGAAAACGGATTTTGATTGATACGAATTTCGCGGATCGAAGATTTGGGCGGAAGTTGTCCCCCGGTAAACCCGTCAATGTAGATCTGGCCTCCATTCGGACCCGCGGACGGTCCAGCAAGCGCTTCCAGTTCCTGCTGCAACTCGTCGGGATCGTCGGAAAGAGCTTCGAGGTCCTTACCCTTGATTACTATCGAACTGGCGTTCTCCGACGGGTTGACACTCACGGTGTTGCTTTCTTCCTGCACCTCCACCTTTTCTGGCTGGACTTGAATTTCCAAAGCTATGTCGAACTGCTGCGCTTGATCTGCGGAGACTGCGACGTTTTGCTTCGTAGATACTGTAAAGCCCTTTGCCGTAGTGCTGACAGAGTAAGTTCCCGGGGACAATCCCTTGAGCTCATACGCTCCCTGGTTGTCAGTAACGGCGGTCGCCTTCTTGCCAGTGGGCCCAGTCGCGGTCACACTGGCTTGAGGAATTACTGCGCCCGTGGGATCGGTAACCCGGCCGCGCAATGTGCCTGAAGTTTGCGCAAGCGAGAAACTGGCCAACAGCAAAACGAATAGCGTGACCATTATGCATGCGCGACTTCTTGAGCAGCCAAGCTTCACTAATTCTCCACGAAACTTATTGGTTTGCACCCGCAGCGGCATCCGCTCCGCCCCCCAGATTCCACGGTGAGAGCAACATCGCCGCTCGATTGCTATTAGGTGAAGCCGACAAGATAGGTTCGACGCCGCTGAGTAAAGTGATGGCGGTTGGCTGCGTAGTGGCTGAACCTTGGGTAGTGACAATCATAACGGCGTCGCCCTTCTGCAAATCAGCGATGGTGACCGCGGGCATGCGCTTCAACATTTGCTGGAAATCGGGCGATCCGCCCGGACGAGCTCCGCCTGCAGTGCGCTCTGGCGCAGACTGCCCAGTGTTCGCGGAAGGACCTCCGCCAGACCCTGGATTTGCGCCATCTGGAGATCCGCCTCGCAAGCGCGAAGCAATTCGCTGCGCAACCATTGGGGGCAGTTTGTGCAGTTGCGAGTCGGCGGTGACCCTCAGCGTTAGAGGTTTTTTGCTTGCCAGATCCATCACTGTAACAGTACTGCTGGCGGCGTCGGTAGAGATGACCAAACCTGCGACGTTCCTGAACGCTCCGGAAACCACCTCGTCGGCTGCCAGTTCAGTGCCATCGGCGCTGCGAACTCCCCGCGCGCGGAGTTGGTCGCCAACATTAACTTGATCGATTGTGGCTGGCTTGGCGTCGTCGAATTTTACCGAGTCGGGAGAATACCGGCGAATAATGGTGCTCTTTGAAACGTGAATCGTAACTGGCTTGGCGTCGCCAATTACCGGGGCAGCAACTGTAATGGTGCCGCTGGCCGGATCGACCTTGCTCACCAGTCCGCCTACACCGCGCTTCTGCCAGTCCTCCTGATCGCGCTCCTGCTTCGCCGCCACGTCGGACTCTTTCATCAGGACAATAGACGAAGCTTCGACAGACTTGCCGTCATCAGAGGGCTTGCCCCGCGCCAGAATGCGATCTCCCACCTGCACATTCTGCAGTTGAATGGGCGCCGCGTCTTTCAGATCTTTCTGTCCCGGGGAAATGCGAACCAGCCGGGCGGAATTCTGAACAACGACGTTGATGGTCGGTCCCGCATCGGTAGCGAGAGTAATAACATTCCCAGAAATCGCTTTGACAACGCCTACTGGCTTTAGCGCGACAGGAGTGGATGCGGGAGCCGCAGGCGCTTGGGTCTGATCAGAAATGCCATAGCTCGGCGGAACGAGAACCACTGAGGCAAGCACGAGTGAGCCGGCGAGCGCCAAGGATGCGGTTCGAATTGGCATTACTTTTTTCGCCTCACTCTGTTCCCATTAGTGCCCGTGCCGATAGTTTACGCCGGGTGCTAAATCGACGTTCAAGCATGTCCTCACTTTGTTATTTTGCGAGAAACTTCTGGCTGCGTTTTGATCGGAGTCCTACGAAGATATTCGAACATAGTCATTCATCCGTTGCGCGTAAAGAATCGTCAATCAACTGTAAATTTCTGTTTTTTAGGAACTTAGCAGTTGGAGGACGGGCGTCTTCGCCCGTCCAGCCGGGCGAGGACGCCCGGCCTCCATTGCGCTAAGCAGCGACCAAATACACATAACGCAGAATGAACAGAATCGTGAGGATCCAAATGAGCGATGCGTCTCTACAAATACTTTGGATAGAATCAGTACGCGATCTTGTCCGGCCTGGCTTCCCACGCACGAAACACCGCCAAGGCCTCGTTGCGCATTAACTGAAGCATGGGAATCTTGCGCTGCGAGTGTGGTTGCGCGATCTCGCGGTAGATCACCGAATCGTCAAAACCAATTGTGGAAGCATCTGCCGCGGCATTGGCAAAATAAATGCGAGCGAGGCGAGCCCAGTAAATCGCGCCCAGGCACATGGGACACGGCTCGCAAGAAGCGTATATCTCGCAACCTTCAAGGCTGAAACTGCCAAGCCTCTTGCATGCCTCGCGGATGGCGAGCACCTCCGCGTGCGCGGTGGGATCATTTGTCGAGGTCACCTGATTCGCGCCTTCGCCAATAATGGCGCCTTTCTTTACTACAACCGCGCCAAAGGGTCCTCCCCGTCCGGAGCGGACATTCTCCAGCGAAAGCTGAATGGCGCGCGCCATAAAAAGATTTTCCATGGGTTGCTTCTACGCTTGCGGCTAATCTGCGTGACTGGTCGTGGAGCTCTGATTCGCCGTCTGCTGCTTGCGCATCTTGGCATAACCAGGCTTGATGATCGAGTAGATAAAATCACAGCGCTCTTTATAAGGCAAGAAGGCGCTCTTCATTGCATTGATGGTTATTTTTTCGAAATCATCCATTGACAGACCGAAGGCCTCCGCAGCGGCTTCGAATTCGCGAGTCATGCTGGTGCTGCTCATCAGCCGGTTGTCCGTGTTCAGGGTGACACGAAACTTTTCCTGATAAAGAATTTTGAAAGGATGCTCCGCCAAACTAGGCGTTGCGCCCGTGTGCACATTGCTGAGCAGGCAGATTTCCAACGGAATGCGTTTGTCCAAAACATATTGGGCCAGGTCGCCCAGCTTCACCGCCCTGCCATCTACCACCGCGATATCGTCAATCAGCCTGGTTCCGTGACCGATGCGGTGGGCTCCGCAATACTGAATCGCCTGCCAGATCGATTCCTTTCCATACCCTTCTCCAGCATGAATCGTGATGTTGAAATTCTCCCGCTGAATGTAGTGGAAGGCATCGACGTGTTTTTTGGGAGGATGACCTCCCTCTTCGCCCGCAAGATCGAAGCCGACTACGCCGCGCGCGCGAAAATCGACGGCCAGCTCCGCCATTTCTAGCGACACGTCCATGTTACGCATGGCGCAGATGATGAGGCCCGATGAAATTCCGAAATTTTTGCGGCCCCGCTCCAGTCCTCTTAGCACGGCCGTGACCACTTGTTGATGGGTCAATCCGTTATTGGTATGAAAAACCGGCGCAAAGCGCGTTTCAAAATACACTACGCCATCCTGGCTGAGGTCTTCGGCTTGTTCATAGGCCACGCGCTCTAAAGCCTCCTCGGTTTGCATGACCGCGATAGTGTGCGCGAAGCCCTCAAGATATTTGGCCAGGCTTCCACGATTCGCGCCCCGGTGAAACCATTGCGCCAGCGCTTGCGGATCAGTAGTGGGAAGATTCTGATACCCGGAATCCTTCGCCAATTCAATAATACTTTGCGGCCGCAAAACGCCGTCCAGATGTTCGTGCAAGAGGACTTTGGGAAGACTACGCAGCAATTCTTGATCAAATTTCATACATTTGCGCGTGGGGACGCGTCATTCCTCGCCAATATCTTCATTCCACATTTCAGGATTCGCGCGAATATACTCGCTCAGCATAGACGCGCACTCCTCGGAGTCTAGGTCGACAACTTTTACGCCTAGCGAGCGCAGCCAATCCACACCGCCCTGGAAATTGCGGCTCTCACCGACAATCACCGTACCGAAGCCGAATTGCCGTACCAGCCCGCTGCAATACCAGCAGGGCGCCAGAGTAGTGACCATTATGAGTTTGCGATAGCTCCGCTGCCGTCCGGCGCTGCGGAAAGCATCGGTCTCGGCGTGCATTGACGGATCGCCATTTTGTACGCGGCGGTTGTGACCAGCGCCGATCAGCTTGCCGCCCTCGTCGAAGACAGCAGCACCGATGGGAATGCCACCTTCGGCGAGACCTTTGCGAGCCTCGGCTTTCGCCACCTCCAGCATCGCGGAGTAATCGGAACCGGACATTGCGCTTGATTATAACGATTGAAAGATTGGAGCGGGAGACCGGGATCGAACCGGCGACATCCAGCTTGGGAAGCTGGCGTTCTACCGCTGAACTACTCCCGCTCACACGGTCAGAACCGAATCATAGCACGCGGTTACTTCTTACATCATCCTTGTTGTTGTCGTACCGTCGCAGGCTCCTATTTGAACCATCCTCGGCTCTTTTTGCGGTCCTGGAGGCCAGACTGATAGCGGGCGTCAGATCTGAGCCCGATGTCTGAACGGGCACGCTCCTACGCTCGACGTTTTATGCGTTCCGGACGCGAAACCGGCTGAGCCGGTTTTGCGTCCGCCTTTTTCAGGTGCAGCCACATGCACATGCTGCAAAATACTTGGCCACAAAGATCGCAAGCCTCAGTATGCAGATCGCACAATTCGCTTCCACAATCGGAGCATGTCTCGCTAGAAGGCCTGCCGCAGGGAAAACCGTTGGCATTATGTGTGCCCTGGACCAGGACAATTTCGCAGGCACGATCAGGGGATGCAGTTGCGTGTTTCTCAGTAGCCATCGTGGCATCTTTCCAGACTAAGCCGCCTTCTCCACTGGAAACCCTGCTTCCATCCAGCCCTGCTTGCCCTCGGGATAATGCGCCACGTTGGTGTAACCCATAGCCGCCAATTCACGGGCGGCGTATTCGCTGGCGTGTCAATGCGTGCTGGTGCAATAAGTAATGATTTCCGCATCCTTGTTGGGCAATAGACGCGGTGCGAGCTCCTTGATTTGCTCTGGAGGAATATTCATTGCCCCGGGAATATGCGCTTCGCGGTAGCGCTCGGGCGCAAGAGTCTCAACTAACTTAATGCCGTCTTTTCGATCGAGTTTGGCCTTTAGCTGCTCTGTAGAAATAGTACCTTCCATTGTTCATCTCCTCGAACTATCGATGAGGGTTTCCTCCAAATTAGCTCTTGCTTTTGAGGAACGCCTCACCCAGTCTATTTTTCGATGCCCAAAGACAACTGCCCGATGCATCGGAAAGGATGCGTATTGAGCTGCGCAACGGCATTTCCGTCATTCACCGCTACTTTTCAATGTCGAAGTAAATCTTTGTAGTGGTGCGAAACTTCGTGATCTTCTTACCGTCGAGTTCCATCTCTAACTCCGCGACCCGCGCCCATCTCATGCCGCGAACGGTCTTTGCCGCCTCTGCCACCGCGTTTTCAGCCGCCTTTGCGAAGCTCTCTTTAGAGGTTCCGACTACATCGATAACTTTTTGTGTCATTACGTTCTCCTTGGATGTAATTCCTCACTGTGGATTGTACCTCCGAACACCGTGTGCAGACATTTGCTCAAGAAGAGGCATCATGCAGGAGACATTCCGCTCTGCTAAACTTTCTGTTCTCACTCTTAGCGGAGATGCCAGCATTCGCATGCGTACTCTTTCCTTGTTTGCTATTGTCGTAACTATGAGTTCGTTCGCTTCAGCCCAGACTTTACCGCTGCCCAAGGCCATTACCGATCCCAAGCAAATCGCCAGCACGCCAAACGCGCAAGTGGAACAGAACCAGCAGAGCCTTTCCATCCAAAAGCTCTACATGACTCGACAGGTAGGACGCGCGTCCTGGTCACCCGATGGAAAGACGATTGTCTTTGTCAGCAACATTAGCGGCCGCAACAATCTTTGGCTGGTGCCTGCGGAGGGTGGCTGGCCGACACAGCTTACGGTCAGCGATCAGCGGCAGGCGGGACCCGTATGGTCGCCTGACGGCAAGTGGATCGCGTATATGTCCGACTACAACGGTGATGAACAATGGGACATTTTTATCGTTTCACCGAAGACCGGCCAGGTGGTGAATCTCACTCATACGCGCGAGATTGCGGAAGAGCATCCGCGATGGTCGGCCGATGGCCGCTATCTGGCGTACACGGTGAAACCCAAGACATCGTCGGTGTTCGAGATCGACGTCTATGACATGCTGATGCGGGATGTGAAACACATCACCACCGGCACACCGGCCGACAAGTTAAATGAGAATCCCATCTGGTCGCACGACGGCAAGTGGATTGCCTACACCCAGGAGCAAGCCAAAGGAACGGATTCGAACATCTTCATGGCGGAAGTCGCGTCCGGACGCAGTTCCCTGCTCACGCCGCACGATGGCGAGCAACTTTACCGCGCCAATGACTTCTCACCCGACAACAAGAAGTTGGTCATCACTTCCAACGCCGCGAATGGCTACGACAATGTCGGGTTGCTGGATGTGGCCAGCAAAAAGGTTTCCTGGCTCACCAAAGATAAGTGGGAGATCAGCGGAGGCAACTTTTCGCCCGACGGTAAGCACATTGCGTGGACCGCAAATGTCGACGGCAACACAGATATCTATTTGCATGATGTCGTGAACGGCAAAACTGCGGCCTTGCCGCTGGCCAGCGGAGTAAATGATCTTGCAGCTGAACCTTCTTCGTTCAGCAAAGACGGATCACGCTTGCTCTATCACCACAACGCAGCGAGCGCGCCCTCGGATCTTTGGGTTTATCAAATGGCGACCGGGAAATCGCATCAGGTGACGCACTCGCTGGTCGCAGGCGTGCGGTCGGAAGACATGGTCGAGCCCGTTCTCGTGCACTTCCCCAGCCACGATGGTAAGTGGACGATCTCTGCTTTCGTATACGTGCCCTACAACATGGTTCGCAATGGCCAGAATGCAGCCGTTGTTTATGTACACGGAGGGCCAACGTCGCAGACGGTCAATTCGTTCAACCGCTTTATTCAGCACATGGTGAACCAGGGATACATGGTAATTGCGCCCAACTATCGCGGCTCGACCGGTTATGGAAAGGAATTTCAGCAGGCCAATCTTTTCGACATGGGCGGAGGAGATTTGCAGGACGTCCTGGCCGCTGCGGATTTCATCAAGCAGACGGGTTTCCTCGATCCCAAAAAGATCGTCTTAATGGGCGGCAGCTATGGCGGCTACTTAACGATGATGGGTGTAACCAAAGCACCAGAGGTTTGGGGCGCGGGCGTACCGATTGTGCCCTTTGTTAATTGGTTTACGGAAATCGAGAATGAGGATCCGGTTTTGCAACAATCTGATTTGGCCACTATGGGCGATCCGAAGACAAATGAAACTTTGTTTCACGACCGTTCGCCGATTTTCTTCGTAGATCAGATTAAAGCACCTTTACTGCTGCTGGCAGGCGGAAACGATCCGCGCTGTCCAAAAGAAGAAGCTCAGCAAGTGGTGGATGCGGTTAAAAAGCGCGGCGGCACGGTCGAATACAAAGTTTATGAGAATGAAGGCCACGGCTTTGCGCGAGTAGAAAATCAGATCGACGCTTATGAGCGTGTGTCAGGATTTTTGAAAGCGCACGTGCCTCCTGCGGATTGCAGTTGTTCGTTGCCGGAATAGAAACGTCCTTCACTCGTGATCATTCCGAGCGGACAGTGCGCAGCATCGGCTTGTCCCACGTTATTCCGAATTTCCCACTATTTGCAGCTGGTAGTAGGGATGAAGCGCCTTCATATCGGGCGGTTCGGTCTGGGCATTATCTTGCGCTGGAAACTGTTTTGCCACATCGCCTCCGGCGATACCGAAGACACGAAAGACATCCGCCGAGAGATAGACTTTTCCATTCGTGACCACGCCGGACGGAAAATAACCCCCGGTGGTATATCGCCAGAGCAGCTTTCCGCTGCTGGCATCCAACGCGTAGAAATTCCCGTCACCTGCGCCAAAATACACCACTCCATTTGCAACTGCCGAAGCGGAGTACACCGGCACTGCCGTCGTATATTTCCAAAGCAGTGCGCCACTATTGCCGTTCACTGCATAGAAGATGCCTGCATCTCCTGATCCCACGTACACAACTCCATTGGCAACCGCGGCTGAGGAACCATCCGAGGGTGCACCGAGATTGAACTTCCACAATAAGTTGCCATTGCTGGAATTCAAGGCATAAAGATTGTTGTCCGCAGACGCGACGTAAACCACGCCGTTGGCAAGAGTAGGCGTGGAAAGGTTGTTATTGGGCGTGGTCGTGTAGCTCCAGACGAGCGTGCCGGCGGCAGCGCTTACCGCATACAAGTTTCCATCCGCGGAGCCAATATAGACGATCCCGTTGAGCACAGACGGCGCGAACTGAACGGGCCCGCCGGTGGTGTACTTCCAAATCAAGTGGCCGGTGGCGGCATTCAAGGCGTAAACGCTGTCATCGTCCGAGCCTGCATAAACCACTCCGTCGGCGACCACGGGCGGAGACACGACGTAGCTGCCCGTTTTGTATTGCCATAGCAGGTTGCCCGTCTGGGCACTCAGAGCAAAAATCTTGTAGTCGCCCGACCCGGCGTAGAGTTTGCCGTCTGCCACTGCCACCCCATTAGCAACAGATCCGCCCGCAGTGTATTGCCATGCTGGTTGGCCGTTCGCCTTCAGGGCATAAATCGTGTTTCCAGAGCCGAAATAAATTTCGTTTTGCACTACCGAAGGCGTGCCAGAAGACGGGTAGCTCCAGCTCAACTTAAGCCTGCCAACCGTTGTCGGATTAAGCACATTCTCGAATGGGTTCTGTTCAGTATGGTCGGGTGCGAAGCCTGCCTGGTACCAGTTCGTATGAACCCAGAACGGCGATTGCCCGCCGGTATGATTCGAACGTTGTACCGCACTCACCCAATGTGTTCCAGGGAGTGCCGACGCGGGAGCTTTGATTGCAATATTCGAAAACGATCCTGCGCTGTTGGCGATGGCGAGCGCCTCGTCCTTGGTGTCGAAGTAAATATCAATCTCAGCATAGGCGGTAAAACCGCTGCCCGAGACGCGCAACTGCGTGGTGGGAGGCCCGCCCGGCCGTGAGAGCGAAATTGCCGGCTGAGCGAAGCATAACCCCGCCAACATCAACACCCAGAGGATGACCAGACTTAGCTTAATCGGGAATGACAAGACTTTCTCCGACATTATGATTTTCATGTGAACCTCACGAGCGTCTGTAGCAGGATTTCTTGCCTGGCCTTTACAAGGCGGTAGCAGATTTTCGACGAAACGCTGCCCTCTCTCCACTGATCAAGGGGCTGCGTTATAGAGGTGAGAACATTCTCAAGGGTTGCCTTGGGGGATCTACTTCCGAGATATTCAGCGGTCACGCGACCTTAATGGGCTCGCTGCGACTTGACCAGCGCTGAGATTAAGCCGGGGATCGTGTACTCCTTCGCCTCAATGTCCACGCGCAGACCGAGCTCGCGGAGAGTTGATGAGGTCACGGGGCCGATAGAAGCGAGGCGGATAGTATTCATTGGACTTGCCTTTGCGGGGTGAGTTCGCTCGTTCGACACTTTCTTTCCTAGTAGGGCAACAAAGTTTCTCGCGGTCGATGAGCTGGTAAAAATAATGAAATGCGGACGGCGCTTTAGGTCCTTCAGGATTTCTCGCAAGCGGGTACGGGAGGATTGCGGAATTACTGTTTCGTAAGCTTCCACAACATCCACCTTAGCGCCAAATGTGCGCAGCTCGCGGGGGATTATGTCGCGTGCGACTCGGGCTCGAACCAGCAAAACGCGCTTCCCTGGCACTTCGTTGCGCAGAGCCTCCACCACCGATTCGGCAACGTACTCCTCAGGAACGACATTCACTTTCACTCCGTACTTCTCGATCGCTTTTTTCGTGGCGGGCCCGATAGCTGCGATCTTCAAGTGCTTCACCTGCCGCTTCGTCAGGCGAAGTTTATTCAGGCGCTGCCAAAGGGCTTCGACTCCGTTCACGCTGGTCAGGATCAGCCAATCGTATTCGTGCAAATGTTTTAGTGCGGCATCGAGGGGTTTGTAAGAACGGGGCTTGCGGATTTCGATGAAGGGAATTTCTGTGACCTCAGCGCCGAGCGCTCGCAGGCCTGAGGAAAGCGCGCCAGCCTGATGCCGCGCCCTCCCGACGATCACACGAAATCCGGTGAGCGTTTTCTCCGCCATTTAGATCAACAACCCAGGCCTTCTTGCTGCATGAGTTCCGCGACTCCGGACACGTTTGTGTCTTTGCTTTGATGCAGGCATTCAATGACTTGCTTTTGCTCCACCTTCGTACGGTTTTGACTGAGCTTGAACTTGGATTCCAACCTTTTGACTTTTATGTTGAAACCTACAATATGCTTCATCATGCGGCTTCGATATTCCCCGCTGAACTCAGACCATTGCTCCATATATGCCGCCTCGAAAGTGTTAATCATGCGGTGCAGGGTTGCGCTGAGGCCGTCTTCGTCGAAAAACAGGATAGGTTCGCCATACACATGAACTGCGGCGTAATTCCAGGTAGGGACGCTTTCACGAATTTCATACAGGCTGGGCGAAATGTAGGCGTGAGGCCCGTGAAATATCACCAGCGATTCCTGGTCCTCTTTCATTGACTTCCAATGCGGGTTTGCCTTCGCCATGTGTCCTTGCACTATGATCTGATCGCCTTGTTCCTCTATAAGCACAGGTAGATGAGTAGCGAAGGGAACACTGTCGGCATTCGAAACCAGAATGGCGAATGGATTTGCTCTCATGAAAGCGAGGGTGGCAGCGCGGTTTTCCTGCCGGTTGAATTCGGGTATGTACACTTTTCGCTTCTCCGAATTGTTGTGCGGCAAAAAAGCCCGTCAACAACGGTTGGTGCCTTCTTGAGCGTAGCACGTCCGGTCGCGAGCACGGACTTAGGTTTTGTTGCGAGAATTCCCTGCTGCATTATTTCTCGCACCGGCACTCGGGGATCTTTCGACTGCGTAGCTTCTTCGCTTCGCGAAGAAACTACTCCGCTCAAGATGACAAGTTAGGTTAGGGCTGCGCTCAAAAGACAATTTAGGCTACGGTTGCTGTGGGACGCCAATTCCCAGTCCGTAAACTGCTTCCAAGATCGCATCGCCGCCGCGTTGAAGCAAGGTTTGGCCAACGGATTCTCCAAGTTGAACCGGATCGGTGCCGTCACGGGATTCTCGCAGAACCTTGGAGCCATCGGGATCGGCGACGATTGCTTCGAGGTGCAAGCGGCCATTGCGGACTTCGGCGAATGCGCCGATGGGCACCTGGCAGCCTCCGCCAAGTTTGTTGAGTAACGCTCGCTCACAAGTGGTAGTGGCGCGAGCCGCAGCATCGTCGAGGAAGGCTAGATGCTGTCGCGTGACCGCGTCTCCGGCGCGAATCTCAATCCCTAACGCGCCCTGTCCTGCTGCGGGGCACATCGCGTCCGCAGAGATGACTTGTCTGACAAGCTCTGTTTTGCCGAGCCTGTAGAGGCCCGCTGCCGCCAGGATAATTGCGTCGTATTCGCCGGCTTCCAACTTGTGAAGGCGGGTATCGACGTTCCCGCGAAGGGGATGAATATCGAGGTCTGGACGCACCGCCTTCAATTGCGCCTGGCGCCGCAGGCTGCTGGTGCCAACCCGCGCCCCGTGCGGCAAGTCATCTATGTTGTCGTACTTGCATGAACAGAACACATCGCGCGGATTTTCCCGCGTGGTGACTGCTGCGATTTCGAATCCCGGAGAAAGTTCTGTGGGAAGGTCTTTCAGGCTATGCACCGCAAGGTCGATGCTACCGTCCGCCAAGGCCTCTTCGATTTCTTTGGTAAACATGCCTTTCGTGCCGACTTTGGCCAAGGCGACGTCAGTGATTTTGTCACCGGTAGTCTTGATGATTTCAAGTTCGACTTCGTGACCACGTTCGCGGAGCAGGGCGCTGATGTGATGGGCTTGCCAGCGCGCGAGTTGAGAGCCTCGGGAACCGATTCGGAGACGAGCCATCAGGCGCGTCCTCCGGACCCGCCAGGTTGAGCGGCTTTGCTGTCTTTTTCTTTTTCCTGCAAGTTAAACAATCGGCGCACCAACTCGACCACCGTAGTAGCTTCGGACACGCGAGCAGCGGTCTTCAGCGTGCTGATGGGCGTATGCATGATTTTGTTCACGATGCCGTGAGTGAGCGTATCAATGGCCAGTTCCTGCTCTGGAGATAGCGGCCCCAAACGTCCGCGCACCCGGTCGATTTCAGCCTGGCGTATGGTTTCCAAGTGGTCCTGAAGGGAAACAATCGTGGGCACGACCTCGAGAGTTTGCAGACGAGCCTGAAAGCGTATAACTTCGCTGTCGATAATATCGGTCGCGCGATCTGCTTCTTTTTTGCGATCCGCGACGTGCGAAGTCACCGCCTGTTGCAAGTCATCGATGTCATAGACGAAAATGCCGTCTACTTTGTTCATCTCCGGATCGACATCGCGCGGTACCGCAATATCGATGAAGAACATGGGACGATTCTTGCGGCGGCTCATGAAAAGTTCGCCGTGCTCGCGACGGAAGATAGCGTGCGGGGATCCAGTCGAGGTAATGACGATATCGCCTTTGTCACAGGTGTCGTAGAGGCGAGTGAATTCGATCGCCTGCCCGTCGAACTTCTGCGCCAGACGAATGGCCCGGTCGTAAGTGCGGTTAGCGAAAAAGATGGATGCCGCGCCGTGGGCCAGCAGATGTCGCGCAGCCAGTTCGCTCATCTTCCCGGCCCCAACCAGATAGACCTGCTTGCCGTTGAGGGATCCGAAAATCTTCTTGGCGAGTTCAACCGCAACCGAGGCAACGGACACCGCGGATGAGCCCACCGCCGTTTCCGTACGCACCCGCTTGGCCACAGCGAAAGCTCGCGTCAGCAGCAAGTCCAGTTGGGAGTGGATTGCGCCCACCGCCCGCGCGGTCGCGTAAGCTTCTTTTACCTGACCCAGGATTTGTGCTTCGCCGATGATCATCGAATCCAGACTCGAGGTCACTCGAAACAGATGGCGAATAGCTTCCTGTTCGCGATATTCGTAGAGGTGCGGTTCAAGATCGGCATAATCAATGTGGAAGTAGCTGCGGAGAAATCCGCGCAGGTCAGCGCTGCCGTTCTTGGTTTGCGCCAGGAGTTCGACTCGATTGCAGGTGCTTAAAATCAGCGCCTCATCAACTCCCGGGTGCTGCGTAAAGCACTTCAAGGCGTCGGGCAAACGTGATTCCGGAATCGCCAGGCGTTCGCGCACCTCGACCGGCGCGCTGTTGTGATTGACGCCGATGAGCTGAAAGTTCATGACTGTGCGAACCTGTGAATCGTGCTGAAATAATTAGCTGCCCAGGCGATGATGGCAAAAACAAATGCTCCGGCCGCGAGATAGGCGGCGCGGCGGCCTCGCCAGCCCGCAGTCCAGCGAGTGTAGAGCAGGATCAGGTACACGACCCACATCAGAATAGAAAGCAGAATTTTTGGGTCGAGCAGATCCACGCGTCCATAGGTCGATTGGGCTACAACCGTACCGGCTATCAGGCCCAGCGTCATAAAGGGGAACCCGAGCAGCAGCGATCGGAATCCGATTTCGTCGATTACTTCGAGCGCTGGAAGCCGCGAGAGGAATCCGCCTCCCTTCTTTGATTTCAAAGATCGTTCCTGAATGAGGTAGAGCAGGCTGGCGCCAAAACTCAGAATCAGTGCGGCATAGCCGGTGAAGATCAGCGCAATGTGGGCGAAAAGCCAACCCGTACGCAAACTCGGTGATGTGAATAGAAATGGCTGCTGGCGGGTTGCCGCCACGAAAGTAAGCAAAAAGACGAGAGGAAAAACCACGATGCCCGGCGAAGTGGTTCGATACACCAGGTACACAAGCATGAACACAACCATGATCAGGAAACCCAGCACGGATTCAGCATTGTGTACGGACGCCAGCGTGATCTGGCCGGTAAGCACTATGGAATCGGTAAGTGAGACGAAATGGAATACCATGCCCAGATAGGCTGCGTGCAAAGCGATCTTGTTCAGCAGGTCACTTGTGCGAGTAAGCGCAACCAGCGCGTAGAGCAGGCCTACGGCGTAACAACCCAACGCAACTCGCAGCCAAAGTATTGGCATATCTAAATTCAGCTCCCACGCGGGTTAGGCATCCTCTGCCAATCCCTCGGAGTGATTATAGTCTGCCCTGTGGAGGAGGCAGCAGGTAGTCGGCACGATCACAGCTGGTTGTGATCTGGATCGCGCCTCGGACAGCTGACATATTCCGCCATTCCGCCGCAGAGCATGATCAGTCGACACCTAATCTGTTTAGAAGCTCCTCCAGGTCTCGAATGTTGATCATAAGGCGCCGGCCGTCCACCATCATATTTTCAATCTCATCAAAAGCCTGAAACAACCGCATCTTAACCGCGCCATACTGTTCGGCGTCAGTGAGAGCCAGCTTGTGTTTCACAGCCCATTGGGTTGCCGCGTCCTCCATTAGAAATACGCTTACCGCGAACGTGGTCTTGCGATCGGAGGTTACATCGAAAACATATTCGGTCGTGGGGCTCCCGGATCGATCAGTTATCGCCGCTCGCTTACCCACAAAATAATATTGGTAAACGTATCCTTGGCCACCAGTGTAAGTTTTCATGCGGCGGATGGTCATAAGACGCGACTGCACGAGCGAGGACGCTCGCGCCTACATTGAAATTTACGATTCAATTTTCGCATCGCGCAGCCGCTTGACCGCCGTCTCGGAGGACAGGGGAGAATAGTACACTTCTTTGAAAGTATAAGACTTGGCCTTCGCCGCCAGTACGGGCATGATTTCGATGTGCCAGTGATAGTCTTCGTCGATCGTCTTCCAGTAGCCCAGATTTCCCGAGCGATGCAAGCTGTTAGGGGAGGTATGCAGCACCAGGTGAAAATCCTCGGTAATCGTGCGTATGCGCTGCAAGGTGCGTCGCAGCAGGCTGCCGAGATCGCACATGGTTCCCGGACGATTCATTCCGAAGCGTTCGAAAGCGGCCTCGTGGGTGCGCGGCATGATCCAACTCTCGTACGGCACGCGCGGTGCGTATGGGCAGAGGGCAATAAAGTCGCCGCGAATCTCAATCACGCGGAGGTCTTGCTTCATTTCCTGCGAAAGAATGTCACAGAAAACGCAGCGTTCCTTGCTCTCAAAATATTCGCGCGCGGCCCGCAGTTCATAGAGGACGCGCCGAGGCACAAATGTTGTGGCAGTAAGCTGTGACGTGGGGTGCTCGAACTCCTGCCCGGCGCTGGTTCCATGATCCTTAAAAATGCTGACATACTTAAAACGTCCGTCGCCTTTAAGATCCTGAACACGCTGCGCGGCCAGAAGCAGGAATTGTTCGAGTTCGCTATCGCTTGCGTTCCAGAGATGCCGGTTATGCGAAGAATTTTCCACCAGAACCTCGTGCGCACCAATGGGGCGCATGCGGTCATAGATGCCGTCCCCGCGGCGGGTAGCTTCGCCTTCGATATGATACAAAGCGGTGGGATGAACCACGGAACGCGCCGACCAGGGAGCGCTGGAAACTCCCGACATGGTTGCGATAACCTGGGCCGGTTCACGCGAGTCAGGGCAGAACCGGCAAACCGATTCCGCACGCGCCACATTCTCGGGAACGTCGTCTCCAGTGATAACCCACGAACGGGTAATCGGATCCTTGCGTAGTTCCATGCACAAGGAAACCATCTCATCGAAGCTGCGTCAACTGCCTTCTGGTTCGGCTATGTTTTGCACCGCGTGCAGGCGGAGCGGTTTGTTATAATCCGCGCACGAAGCCGCCCGAGATGACCGAGCCTTCCACTCCGCTGATGCGGCAGTACGCTGCCATCAAGAAGGAACATCCCAGCGCGTTATTGTTCTTTCGCCTGGGTGATTTCTACGAGCTTTTCTTCGATGATGCTGTGCTGGCGTCGCGTGAACTGCAGATCACGCTGACTTCGCGCAACAAAGAAAAAGGCATAGCCGTTCCCATGTGCGGCGTGCCTTATCACGCGGCCGAGGGTTACATTGCGAAGCTAATCCGCAAAGGATTCAAGGTCGCGATCTGCGAGCAGATGGAGAATGCCGGCCTTGCCAAAAAGTTAGTGCGGCGAGAAGTTACGCGGGTGGTCACGCCGGGCACGGCGGCAGATTCGTCGCTGGGTTCGGAAGAAAACAACTTTCTTGCAGCGGTGGCGCAGATTGGCGATCGAGTCGGATTCGCGGCTCTGGATCTCTCCACCGGTGAGTTTCGCGCTACCGAGTTCGCTGGCGAAGAAGCCGCCAAGCGGATAGAGGACGAACTGCAGCAACTGAGACCGAAAGAACTCTTGTACGGCTCTGCGGCTCCATTATTTGACGAACAAAGATCATCTAGAGACGGGCACCCTCGCCCATCCGGCCGCCCAACGGACGGCAGTGGAGGCTTTGCCGAGACGCCGCTTGATGATTGGGTCTTCGCGCCTGACCATGCGATTCCACTGCTGGAGAATCATTTCGGCGTACTGTCGCTCGAAGGTTTCGGGCTCGCGGGTAAGCCTGCCGCGGCCTCTGCGGCGGGCGCAATTCTGTATTACGTACGATCGACGCAGCGCGGAACTTTGGATCACGTCGATCGCGTCGGATTCTACGAGCGGCAGAACCATCTGGTTCTCGATGCCGTGACCGTGCGAAATCTCGAGCTGATCGAACCGCTTTTTGCGGGAACTGATGTGGGGATCACCCTGTTCCGTTCCATTGACGCTACAGTTACACCGATGGGTAAACGGCTGCTGCGCTCGTGGATGCTACGTCCCTCGATCGATCTCGCGGAAATTAATGCGCGGTTGAACGCGGTCGAGGCACAGGTGAATGAGACCATGGGGCGCGCGGAATTGCGGCGAGCGCTCGATGGGATTCTGGATCTTGAGCGGTTGCTGAGCCGCGTAACTCTAGAGGCCGCGAATCCGCGCGATGTGCTTGCCCTGTCCGCATCGCTGAGAAAAATTCCCGCGCTTCGCGTTGCCCTGGAAAGATTCGCAACTGATCGGCTGAAAGCCTTGTATGGGTCCATCGATGAACTCGGCGACCTGCGGGAGCGAATCGATAAAACGATTGTCCCTGAACCGCCGATTTCGCTCGTCGACGGTGGAGCAATTCAGACTGGCGTGGACAAAGAACTGGACGAACTGCGCGACCTTAGCCGCAACAGCAAGCAATTCCTGGCGCAGATCGAACAGCGGGAGCGGCAGCGCAGCGGAATCAATTCGCTGAAGGTTAAGTTCAATTCCATTTTTGGTTATTATCTCGAGGTTTCGAAACCTAACCTGCATCTGGTCCCTGCGGATTACGAACGCAAGCAGACCCTAGTCAATGCTGAGCGTTTCACCACTCCTGAGCTGAAAGAATACGAGTCTAAGATTCTTGATGCCCAGGAAAAAATAGTGGAGATCGAGCGGCGGCTGTTCGCCGCGTTGCGTTCGGCGATTGCCGGCGAAGCCCGCCGCATCCGGCAAACTGCTCTGGCACTGGCCGAGGTTGACGTGTTGTCGGCGTTGGCACATGTTGCGGCTTTACGAAATTATTGCCGGCCCAAATTTGACGATACCGCGGATATCGAGATCATTGGCGGAAGGCATCCCGTTATCGAGCAGCAGGAAATGGCCGGCGGCAATGAGCGCTTCGTGCCCAATGATCTCTATCTGAATTCGACTACGCATACCGTGCTGGTTCTCACCGGTCCTAACATGGGGGGGAAATCGACCTATCTCCGCCAAGCCGCACTGATTGTAATTTTGGCGCAGATGGGATCGTTTGTGCCAGCGGCGTCGGCTCGACTAGGCGTGGTGGACCGCGTATTCACCCGGATTGGGGCGAGCGACAATCTGGCACGCGGGCGTTCCACATTCATGGTCGAGATGACGGAAACTGCGGCCATTCTGCACACGGCCACGCCGCGATCGCTCATTCTGCTCGACGAAGTGGGACGCGGTACGGCCACATACGACGGCCTGGCTATCGCATGGGCAGCGGTGGAATATATTCATGCTCGCATACGCGCGAAGACGCTTTTCGCCACGCATTATTCGAACTCACCGAGCTCGCCGAGCGACTGTCGGGAGTGAAAAATTATCACGTGTCGGTAAAAGAAACAGCAGGCGGAGTTGTGTTTTTGAAGAAGGTTGAGCCGGGTGCGGCCG
>Ga0207031_10147_pt1 | contig 19672 bp, 13 predicted proteins | sample Alteio_BWMinCont_37_FD_153278 | JGI IMG/M metagenome (GOLD analysis project Ga0207031, IMG submission 153278) | Enriched cells from forest soil in Barre Woods Harvard Forest LTER site, Petersham, Massachusetts, United States -... | ecosystem: Environmental > Terrestrial > Soil > Temperate forest >... | reverse complement strand
CGCGGTGCGGCTCTGGAAGGCGAGCGATGGAACTCTGCTGCATGAACTGGTAGGACACGCTTCGCATGTTTACAATCTTGCCTTTCATCCCGACGGCACTCGTCTGGCTTCGTGCGATTTGAAAGGGAACGTGAAAGACTGGAACCTGAAGACGTGTGTTTGCGAACGCGATCTCGATGCCAAGGTGCTGCACAAATACGATCCAGGATTCATGGCCGATATTGGCGGTGCCCGATCGATGGCATTTAACGCCGATGGCACCAAGCTGGCCTGTGCGGGAATCACGAACGTGTCGAATGCGTTCGCAGGAGTGGGGAACCCGGCTGTTGTTGTTTTTGACTGGAAGGAAGGGAAGTCCAAGCTGCTCAAGTCTAAAGAAGCATTTCAGGGAACCGCCTGGGGTGTCGCTTTCCACACCGCGGGCTTTGTCATTGCAGGTGGCGGAGGAAATGGCGGCAAAGTCTGGTTCTGGAAAGGAGACGATCTGGCTAGCGTTCATTCGCTGACAGTTGCAGCGAGCGTTCGCGATCTGGCTCTCGCTCACGATGGCAGCCGCTTCGCTGCCGCTGGTGCAAATGGTTCGGTTTATGTCTATACATTCACGCCTGGGCCTGCGCCTGTCGCTCAAGTTCAACCAGCAAAGAAATGATATGGGGTATGAGATGGCCGGGTTTAAGGAACTAGACATGGTGAGGATTACCAAGCTGTTACAACCCAGTCGCCCTTTCCAGACAGGCAAAACCGCAAGTAGAGTTCCACAACTTGGTGATGTGGGAGCAATCGTTCATGTTCTCAATGAGTCAACGTATTGCGTTGAATGCGTCTCATCAGATGGAATGACGGTTTGGCTGGCTGATTTCGCAGCCGAAGAACTTGAACTCGTCCGGACCCAGTAAGATTAGTCCGAAATAGGCTTTATCTGCTGCCCTCAAAAATCCCACGTCTCGGAAGTCGGTTTCTTCTTGGGCCTCGGCTTTGGTTGCTTTGGTTCTTCTACCGGAGTGCTGTCTTCATCCGTCGCCTCCGGCTTCAACGTCTTGCGTTTTCGTTTCACGCGCACAATCGGTGGAGCTTCGTCCTCACCCGAGTGAGTCTCGGACATCGACTCTGCCAATTCCTCATCCGGAATGCGCGAACCGCCTTCACCTTTCGAGCGCAGCACCACCTTGATGGCCACTTCCGAGAATCGGAAGCTATCGCGCATCACCTTCGTCAAGTAGCGGATGTATGTGTCATCGAATAACTCGGCACCGTTGGTGAATAGCACGATCGTGGGCGGGTGCGTGCCGATTTGCGTGGCGTAAAAGATTTTCGGTTGGCGGTTGTTTCTGATGGGTGGCGTGTTGGCTTCCAGGGCGGAACGGATCACGCGGTTCAGATCACCGGTGCTGGCGCGATAGCCCGCTTGCTTGTGCAACTGCACCGCCAGTTGCAGCAACCGAAGGACGTTCTTCCCCTTCTTGGCTGTGATGAAAGCGATGGGGACGTAATCGAGCATGGGGACGATCTTCCGGATATAGTCCGCCATGCGTTCGGTGGGAATGGCAGTCTTCACCAGGTCCCACTTGTTCACCACAAAGATCGCGGGCTTGGTGTTCTCCAGGATGTATTCGGCAAGCTGTTTGTCCACGCGTCCAATCCGGTGTCGTGCATCGAAGAAGTGCAACACGACATCGGCCCGCCGGATCGACCGCTCGGCCCGGTGCAGGCTGTAGAAATCGACATTGCTGCCGAGCGACGTCTTTTTCTGCACGCCTGCCGTATCGATCGCCACGAACGACTTGCCATCGCGCTCGAACCGCACATCGATGCTATCGCGGGTCGTTCCGGGGACCTCGGAGACAATCACGCGGTCGGCCTCCGCGAGGCTATTGATAAAGGTGCTCTTCCCGACATTGCGTCTACCAACGATGGCGAGTTTGAGCCGGGCTTCCTCGGGCGGTAGCTCGCCGGTATCCGCCGGGAGTTTGGCCAGGATCGCCGCGAATAATTCAGCCTTGCCGAGTTTTTGCTCCGCACTCACGATAATGGGCTCGCCATAGCCAAGCTTGAAGAAATCAGCCGCGAGTTGGGCGAGTTTTTCCGTATCGGCTTTGTTCGCAACAAGCACGACCGGCTTGTGAATGGTCCGGAGGCGATCCGACACTTCCTGATCCAGCGGCGTTACACCATCCCGCACATCCACCAGGAATACCACGACCGAGGCTGAGTCGATGGCCAGAGTGATCTGATGTTCCACATCGGCGGTCAAGTTGTCGACATCCTGGATGCCCATGCCGCCGGTATCCATCAATTCGCAATACCGGCCGTCGATCTCGATAACCGTGGAAACGCGGTCGCGTGTTACCCCGGCGGTGGGATCGACGATGCTGATCCGCCGGCCGGCCAGCCAGTTGAAGAGCGCGGATTTGCCGACATTCGGGCGGCCAACAATTGCAACGATAGGCAAAGGCATGAGTAATTCAGTTTCTTTGGAGTATTGAGCGATGATCCTGAGGCTGCGACATCGGTCTCACCACAAAGTATAGCCTCCATCAACGATAACCGTCGCCCCAGTTATGTAACTTGCGGCATCGCTGGCCAGAAAAAGAGCGACGGGGGCAATTTCATCGGGATCGCCAAGCCTTCCCATGGGGATGTGGTCTTCGAATGACTTTCTAAAATCGGGACGTTCGCCAAACCAGCGTTTGTTGGCATCGGTCAGGAAAACACCTGGAGCGATAGCATTTACTCGAACGCCGCGATCTGCCCAGTCGGCGGCAAGCGAACGTGTGAGTGCAGTCAGAGCGGCCTTGGCCGTCTCATAATGACGTCCGCGAATCCCCTTGATTGCAAGCGGTCCCGCAATGCTGGTAATGTTGATGATCGATCCTCGACGATTATCGAACATACCTTTGGATACTTTCTGACAACACACCAATGCACTCGTCAGGTTAAGGTCGATTAACGTTTTCCAATCTGTCAGTGGGAATGTTTCGGTTGGAATATCGAGCCGACGACCACCCACGTTATTCACCAGGATGTCGATTGGTTTGCCGAATGCCAGTGCCTTGTCGCAAGCGATAGCTGCTCCTTCCGTCGTTCCAACATCTGCTGCAACCGTGCCAATCCAAGGCCCGAACGTCTCTAAATCCCGAGCAGCATTCTCCAGCGATTGTTCTTCGCGGCCTACCAGGATCAGGTTCGCACCTGCCTCCGCGAACGACTGAGCGATTGCTCGCCCCAACCCCCGGCTGCTGCCGGTAATGAGGGCAGTGCGTCCTTTCAATTGAAAACGCTCCAGAACGCTCATTGTTTGATGCCTTTCCCGGTCATCATTCTTGTATTTCGCAGCTCTCTGCCAGGGCTTAACATATCACTTGCACGAAATGAGGGCAGCGAATGGCAAAGTGCGATGAAGGCTATCTGTGTGAAGTATGCGGTCGAGATGTCGAAGAGATAATCGATTCCGATCTCTATCTTCGTTATATCCTCGGCGAAGTGCCGCTCGAAATGCTACACCGGCTCCCCGAGCGCCACATTCGCTGCAATCCCGCACTGGCTCAGTTCATTGTTGCTGAAGATTTTCAACCTGTGATCTGCGTTGGACCATTTGGAAAAGGCGAACTCGATGCGGAATATGTCCGCCAAGAAGAGCTTCGGGTAACGCAGGGCTGGCGGCGATTGCAGGCAATTCCTTCTCTTGGGCTGACGGTGCCGGAGTATCCGTTAGCGGTGACGCCAGAGACGCACAAATAAAACTTCAACTCTGAAATGCTGAGTATTTAGGACAGCCTTCAAGGTTTTCCGGGAAGGCTGGAAGTCGCAGTTACGTAGCAGCATCGTAGCGGCGGCTTCCAGCCGCCGCAGCTATGGGACAAGAAGAGCTAACTCACTTTCTGAAGTGGCAGAATTCACGGCGGCATCCAGGCGCCGCTACGAATTTGCATTCACAACCCGCGGCGGCTGGAAGCCGCCGCTACGAAGAAGCCTTCCGCGTAGCGGCGGCTTCCAGCCGTTGCAGCAATGGGACAAGATCAGTTAACTCACTATCTGATACACCGCGCTTGATAATATAAATTCCCCCTCCCTAAGTTTCGCTTTCAGTGGATTGACTCCAATATATTGCTGATATGCCTCAAGTTGCTCTGCATCGCGCACGATGTGGTCGTAGCTCTCTCGCTGCCAGAATGATTCATTCCGATTGAGGAGCTTATTGATCTCATTCGCGGTATAGCTCTTAACGGAGTGCAGGATGTCTTCGAGTTCAAACCCAGTTATTGGCGTCAACAACACATGAACATGATTAGGCATCACAACGAAATCTCCAGTCAATACTCGTTCGCCATGAAAAAAATTGAGCGCATGAGCAACTTTGTTCCCTACAGCTTCCTCCTTCAGAACGCACGAGCCATGGCATTCATCGAGTGAGCTATTGACCAGAGATGCGACCACCTCGTCGTATATTCGCTGCTCACAGATGGGAAGTTTGGCGAGTTGACTTTTCCAGTTCAGATCATCAGGGTTAATCGCTCGAGACTTCAACCAGCGTATTCGTTTATCTTCGATGTCTTCCAGGACTATCCGGGGAATCGAATCGGCCAGACGAAATGTGACGAAGTAAGTGCATCCCGTTTGTCTCCAGTGTGGGAGGAGTCCGTGGTCATAAATGCGGAGTTCGCCACCTTCGTTGAAAGCACGGAATGGAATTGGAGCTTTTGCATTGTGATGATCGCTTACTCGGGCAGTTAATCGCGGCGGCTGGAAGCCGCCGCTACGAAGTGATGCCTTCACCTTATTCACTTCCCAATCGCATACACCGCCTTGTCCGTGCGGATGAAGATCAAACCATTCGCGATGGCGGGAGTGCCCATGATCTCCTCACCAAGATCGTTAGTGGCCAGTATCTCGAACTCATCGCTGTCTGCTTTCAAAACAGTACAGATCCCTGTTTCGGTGAAACAATAGACCTTACCGTCGCCGGCAATCGGTGAAGCCGAAAAGGCTCCTTTCACTCGTTCCTTGTAGAGTTGTTTACCGGTCTTAGCATCGCCGCACGAGATGAATCCCTGCCCGTTGGCAGCATAGACCCGCCCGCCATACACCAGCGGCGATGACATACCATTCTGGAGACCGGCTGTCTTCCACTCGGGTTCCCCAACCACGCCGGATTCGCTCAGTTTGACCTTGCTGACTCCAGCGACAGGGAGATAGAGAGCATCGCCATCCAGGGCTGCCGTGGGGATGCTTCCCACTCCGCTCTTGTAAGACCAGCGTTTGTCGCCATTCGCCGCGTCGTAGGCGATGAGGCCATTTGCGCCGGAAAAGAGCACTTCGGTCTTACCCTGGACTTCGCGGACGAGTGGTGTTACCCAGTTGATGTCGCGCGGACGTTCTACTTTCCAAAGGTTTTTGCCGTACTTCGTATCGACCGCGGCAATGAACGACTCTCCGGCATTGTCCATTGGAACGATGAGCCGGTCCTTGACAAGAACGGGTGAAGACGCCATTCCCACTTGATTGGTGATCGTCGGGTAATCCCCAACCAGCGAGCGATACCAGCGGAGTGTGCCATCGGCATCGAACGCCGCGAGGTCGGCTGTGGCGAAGAGAGCATAAACTCCAGTTTCGTCTGCAACGGGTGTGTTTGATGCCATGCAGGTCTTGGGGTGACAGGCGGTTCCTCCGGTCCCTTGAAGCTGCCGATGCCAGAGTTGCTTTCCCGTGGTGGCATCGAAGCAAAGCACGTGGAGGCGATCGTCGCGGACTCCGGAGCTACAGGTTATGTAAACCTTATTGGCGGCTACTACGGGCGAGGAAACGCCGCGAGCGGGAAGGGGAGTCTTCCACTTGATTCCCTTGTCTTTGGACCATTCCGTTGGCAGATTCTTATCGGTTGAGACGCCGGAACCGTTTGGCCCCTTGAATTGCGACCAGTCTCCCGCAATCGCCAACACCGGCGTAATAGCAATTAGAACACATGCAATGAAACGACTCATTTCTTCTCCTTCGATAAAGCCGATTCCGGGATATACCCCAACTTGATCTGTTTACCGTTCTCAGCAAGTTTTTGCATGATGCCGCTCAGCGGGCCGCCGGTGGCATCGCATACCCGCAACTGGAATCCCCAGGTTTGAGCCCAAGGCTCCGTTTGATTGTTCTGACAGACTTTCAACACGATAACGTTTTCGCCTTTAGCCAGTGTCCCCTTGCCGATATTGGCATCGAGTGGCGAGCCGTGGTGGTATTCTTCTCGCTCCGCCAACTTCTTCCCATTCAAAAAGATCTGGACCGAGTTCGGGCTGCCAACGCGGATATCGCAAGGCGTTTCTTTCTCGGCCACAATGACGGCCAGGGCATAAGCTACGGCGTCCTTGTGTTTATCCAGCAGTTTGTTGAGGTCGAACTCGCCGTACTTATCGGTCGTCTCGCACAGTTTCCAGATTACTTTCGCGTCGGCTTTGCCCTGGAATGCGGCTGATGTGTCTTTTGCGGTTTCGGGCGGATAGTTTTTTGCGAAGCCTTTACCTTCGGTGCTATCGAATGGACCAATCAGTGCAAAGTGAGTGACGAATCCGAACTGTTCGGCAACATTTACTTGAACGCCAAGGTCAGCCAGTTTCTTGGCAAGCAACTCGATCTGGTCTTTGTCCCGCGTGTACGTATAGATTTTTTGCAGTTCATTCTTCAGATCGGGCCCACCTGCCTTCTCGGCTTTTTCGACTTGCAGTTCAATGGCCTGACGCCGCAAATCGGCCGATTTGTCGTTGATGAAGCCGGGAAGCAATCGGCCTTTGGCGGTGGCATCCTGGGAGGCAAGCAGTTCAAAAGCCACCGACCGGGCCGATGCCGGGTTTTTGGTATTGGTGGCGAAAGCTTCCAGTTTATCGACCGGGAGTTTGCGGCCGGCAACCTTTTCGCCATCACATATCGCAGCGATAGCTGTCCTCAGCCAGTTGGCAGCAGTGGGGTTGGAATCCTCGAAGGCTTCCAGGGCAGGTATGAGGGCCTCGCCACCCTTGCTCACCAGGGACTTCCAGGCAGGGCCAGCATCCTCGTTTCCCTTGCCTTCGCGCGAGATCGATTTAATCGCCGCCAGAGCGCGCGTGGTTTCTTCATCCGCCTGTGTCGACACGGCAAGAAACGCCATCCCGAACACTGCGATCATGCAAAAACGAACCTGCATATCGTCAACCTCCATCGGTTGGAAAATGAACAGGATTACTTTCCGGGAAGAGGTTGAGAAAGTCAATGTTGGGAGGGGAAACTGTCGTTATTCCTATAAAAAGATGATCGAGATTCATCTTACCGTGGAGTTCATCCATGCGAACACTTCTTGCTCTCGTACACTTCACAGCGATCACATGCCTGATCGCCAATCTGGATGCCAGTGGCCAACAACCCGATGCCAAGAAAGCTCAACAGAAATTCGATGCTCCCAAGATAACCAAGCCTGATGAAGCAACGATGAAGCAGATTCTGGAGAAAACCGAGCAACTCAGGAAGGCGGTTGAGGAGTTGAAGGCAAAGAAAATTCCGACCGACGTTTTAATCGAAGTGGAGATTTATCTCAAAGCAGCCGAAAACATTATTCGCTTCGAGGAGTGGTATAGCGAGAACAGCGGGAAATGGGCAATCCAGACGCTCGATCAGGGCTTGGAACGCGCGAAACAATCCGAGGGCGGAAAAAAGTCGTGGTGGGAGCCGCGTGGCAAATGGATAGTAGGTGCATATCGATCGCGAATTGATGACTCCATTCAACCATATGCCGTTCTTTTGCCACACGAATATGGACAAGACGCAAAGAGAAAATGGCGGCTAGATATTGTCTTGCACGGTCGAGACTCATCGCTTACAGAGGCTAAATTCATCGCCGCACATGGGACGATTGTAAAACCAGCACCGAAGGATTTGGATCATTTGCAGCTTGAAGTTTATGGGCGCGGAAACAATGCCTATCGTTGGGCAGGCGAGAAGGATGTGTTTGAGGCTTTCGGTTCATTGTTAACGTTGGCTGATCGCACGGTTGCGCGCCCGATTATTCCACATCAGATTGTACTCCGGGGCTTCTCGATGGGTGGAGCTGGAACGTGGCATATCGGACTACATCACCCATTCGATTATGCGGCAATTGGTCCCGGTGCCGGTTTCACGACAACGCATGGGTACATTGGCGGGTTATCCAAAGAGCTTCCTGATTATCAGGAAAAGTGCCTACGAATCTATGATGCCGTGGACTATGCGGAGAATGCTTTCAATGTGCCGGTTGTAGCATATAGTGGCGAGAAAGATCCTCAAAAAGCGGCGGCGGACAATATCGAGAAAGCTCTCAAGGGATTCAAGGAGCCGCTCCGTTTCACGCATCTAATTGCTCCAGGACTGGAACACCAAATGCCCAAAGAATGGCAGGAGAAGGCGGAGGCTCAATTTAGAAAATATCTAATTCCAGAGCAGACAGACGTGCCGGAACGTGTCAGGTTCGTCACATACACAACGCGATACAATTTTTATGGTCATGGATTTGTTTATTCTCTCGAACATCTCTATCAGAAAGCCATTATTGATTCACTTTGGACCAAGAAAGAACTCAAGATTGCTACTGAAAATGTTTCTGTCATCTGCTTGTTGGAAACGCCTAGCCGTCCGCTTCCCGCTATGATTGAGATTGACGGGCAAAGAATCCCGGTGAAACCCTCTTCTGAAGCGGGGCGCGGATTATTTGATTGTGCATGCCTTGAGAAAACAAATGGAAATTGGTCTGCTTTAGACCAGATGTCTGACCTCGACAAAAAACTGAGGAAACATGGAAAGGTTTTTTTTGCCAATAATCTCCAAGGATCGATCGATGATGCATTCATGGATAAGTTCAAGGTGATTGCCCCAGTTGCCGTCGGATGGTATCTGCCCTGCGACACATACTCCTCCACTTCACGCGAACGATTCATTCGCGAATGGGACAAGTATTTCCGAGGGAAGTTGCAAGTTTGCGATCCTGTCATGATTGAGAAAAAACCGGATGAGAACCTCATTCTCTTCGGCGACCCCGAAAGCAATCCGCTCATTGCAAAGGTGCTGCCCAAGTTGCCAATCATCTGGACCAAGGAAAAGCTGGTGGTGAACGGCGTGGAATACGATTCGAAAACGCACGTTCCAGTTCTGATCTACCCGAATCCGCTGAATCCAAACCGTTACGTTGTTCTCAATTCGGGTCATACTTTCCACGAAGCCGACTTCAAGGGCACCAATGCTCTCCTCTACCCCCGATTAGGCGATTGGGCGGTAATCAAACCAACTCCGACCGCCAAAGATCCTGCAGCTTACGAGGTTGTCGCTGCCGGCTTATTCGATGAGAATTGGCAGTTTCCCAAGAAGAAGTGAGTGGTAACATGTTCACTGTATTCGTGTATGCTCTTCTCAGCGTTTCGGCGCCTGTTGAATCGCCGCCTTTTGTTGCGGCAGGCGAGAAGCTCGAAAAACTATGGGGTGAAGGCGAATTCACCGAAGGACCTGCCGAAGGGCCCGATGGTTGCATTTACTTCTCGGATATCGGCAATCGGATCATGAAGTTCGATCCGAAAACCGGCAAGACAACGACCTATCGCGATCCGAGCGGACGCTCCAACGGCATGAAGTTCGATGCTGAAGGTCGGTTGATCGTGTGTGAAGGAGCGAACACGGGCGGTAATCGCCGCATCAGCATTACTGAGAAAGATGGCACGGTGAAAACACTCGCCGACAAGTGGGACGGTAAACGGTTCAACTCACCCAACGACCTCACACTGGATTCCAAGGGCCGCATTTACTTCTCGGACCCGCGTTATGTGGGCAATGAAATGCGGGATTTGGAGAATGAATCGGTTTACCGAATTGACTCAGATGGCACGGTGTCGCTAGTAGTCAAGGATGTGACCAAGCCGAATGGCCTGGTGATTTCGCCCGATGGCAAAACGCTTTACGTAGCCGAAAGCAACAGCGATCCGAAACTCCCTCGCCAGTTACTCGCCTATCCGCTCAACGCCGATGGAATCGTGGGAGCCAAGAAGATGCTTTACGATTTCGGCAAGGAACGCGGCATCGATGGCATGACCGTGACTACTGAAGGAATGATCGTCGCAACCGCCGGAAGTAAGGGTGCGGGAGGAGTCTACTTCTTCAGCCCGGAAGGAAAGAAACTTAGTTTTCTGCAGACCACTGAAGACCCGAGCAATTGTTGCTTTGCCGGCGCGGATCGAAAGACGCTATATATATCGGCAGGCGTTTCTCTTTATCGGGTCAAGCTGACTGTCTCGGGTGCACCGACAGCACCGAAGTAGAGTTAAATCAGAAAAATCCTCCCGCCCAACACCGTTAAGAATTCCACCAAAGTTTTTCGGTTTTGATGATCCCGGAGGGATCAAAGCCATTAGCCGGTGGTTGAGCGAAGCGATACCACCGGACACCGGGATCGGAGAACAATCCGACCCCGTGAGGGGCAACGCCGAGAACGATTTTATCCTTATGTTTTCAAGAACCCGGAGGGTTCTCAGCCATTAGCCGGTGGTTGAGCGAAGCGATCCCACCGGATAGGTAGGGATAGGAAAAATCGACCCGGGATAGGAAAAATCGACCCTGGAGGGGTCGCAGAAACTACCTTTGCGCTTGCTGCGACCCCTCCAGGGTCGGTGTTAATTGCAATGCTGACCGGTGGTATCGCTGCGCTCAACCACCGGCTAATTGCTTGGACCCCTCCGGGGTCTAAAATCGTTCACGGCGTTGCCCGGAGGGGTCGCAGCAAGTTTCGAGAGAGGATCTGCGACCCCCCTCCGGGGTCGATTCTTTTATGACAACAAGACCGGTGGTGTCGCTCCCCTCAACCACCGGCTAATGGCTGAGATCCCTCCGGGATCATTAAGCGGAAAGCTCTACTTTAATTCGTTCAAGGTGTTCTCTGAGGAGTCATTTCAATCAATCGATGTACGTTGGCGATTTCCACAACTCTTCATCCGCAAGCCAGGCGGCGATGTTCACGCGGGGATCGATCATCGCAGCGTGGCCGGTTGGCGCCATTATCAACCGGGCACGCGGTAATCGATTGGCCAGCACCCGGCTGGCGGGGCAGGGGACAATCCAGTCGTTCGGGGCTGCGAAAACCAGCGTGGGGATGTCAATTTCCGAAAGCCTCTTTCGCAAATCGAGCTTGGCAATCATAGTGAACCTGTGTCCATAGGCACTCATTGGGACATCTGCTGTCTTTTGCCACCACTCAGCTTGATCCGCTTTTGGTATGCCGGGGCCGAAGAAAAAGAAACCGCGAAACGGAATGGTGGCGGGATGGTTTGGCATTCGCGGTAACCAGGGACCTGCCAGTGCGAGCGGTTCGATAAACAATCGCCTCGGATAATAGGCAAAGGTGCTGACCAGTACCAGCCTGCGAACCAGGTCGGGACGCTCAAGTGCCAGCATCAGGGCGACAGCCCCGCCAAAAGACTCTGCCAACACAACACCAGGCCCCGTCTCTTCAAGTTGAGCGATACCGAGTTTCACGAGGTCGGCATAAGTATGCCGATCGTCGTGTGGATAACTCAGGCAACGAAGATCGTATTGTTCGTACAAGCCGGTTTGGCGATAAAGGCAACGGCCCGTCCCATCGATGCCGGGCATATAAATGACGGGACACTTGGCCGGAAGAGGCTGATCGTGAATGGAGTAATACATCGATCACGTTCCAGGATCTGTCTTTATTGCACTGGCTGGTAGCGATACTTCTGCAGTGGCTATGGGTGTGCTGGAACTATCCGCAAGTAAAGCAAGTCGAATGCGGTTGTCCTCGGTCAGTACGATCCGGCCTTCAGCAACGAGGTTGTTAATGCCGGCAATCACGCGATCGCGGATCTTCGGTCCCGTTCGCTTGAACCCCAACTGCTTAGCTACCGCGGCCGTCAAGTCTTCAGCGGGCATGGAACCAAACGCGACGAGACTCTGCAGGATGGCAGTGGAGAGAGCAGATTCTGGAACAACCTCGATTTCCTCATACTCTGTCAACTTGGGGGTTCTCTTCTTTTCGAGAGGTGTTTTCTTGAATTCGAGCTCCCGTGATGCAGGTGTGGATTTCGGATTAGTCGCCTCTTTCAGCGCTGCGAGAATCCGTTTCACTTGCTTCTCACGGTCGCGGATCCAGTCGCTGGACCAGACTCGCACCAGTCGCCACCCCAGACCCTCCAGGACTGCTTGACGAAGTCGATCGCGGTCCCGTGCCGTTGCCGCGGAGTGATAGGTTGCCCCATCGCATTCCACTCCCAGGAGGTATTTGCCACTCTGCTGAGAATCGGTGATCGCCAGATCAATCCGATACCCGCCGCAGCCAACCTGTCGCTGGATCGTTAAACCTCTGCGGATGAGCTCATCGCCGACTTCTTGCTCAAACGGTGACTCATTTTCCCGCTGGACGTTGTCGCTCGGGTCGTTCAAGGCTATTGGCCCTCTGGCAGCGTAATCGAGGAACGCTCGCAATACTTTGGCTCCTTCGGAGCGGCCTCTCGACAAGTCAATGTCGGCGGCAGTCATTGACGAAACAACGGTCATCGCCCGCCGGGCCCGTGTGACGGCCACGTTCAATCGCCGCTCTCCGCCTTGTTGGTTGAGTGGGCCAAAACGCATCGCCACTTTGCCGGCTTCATCCGGCCCATAGCCAACACTCAACTGAATAACATCCCGCTCATCGCCCTGAACATTTTCCAGATTCTTGACGAAGAATGGTTCCTCCAAGTTTTCATCAAAAAAGCTCTCAAATGCAGAGTTTTGACGGCGCAATACTTCGAGCTCATCGAGAATGCGTTCCTGCTGTCGTTGACTGAAGGCAATCACACCCAAAGAGAGTTTTGGCGTGTTCCGGGCATGTTCCATAACCAAATTGGCAAGTTGTTTGGCTTCAATCGGGTTTATCCCATCCTTGAATCGGCCGTCGGTGACTTTAACGAAATTAATGGCGGGTCCTGTCGCTTCGTCGGCACTGGGGAATGTGATCAGTCGGTTCTCGTAGAAGTAGCGATTTGAGAATGCAATCAGGCTCTCGCGACGACTGCGATAGTGCCAGCGGAGCCATTTACGCATGAAGCCGCGCGACAAACAGACATCGAGAAGGCTTTCGTAACTGGCCATGCTGGTCTCATCGGTTGCTGGGTCGTCGGCATCATCAGTGCGGTTGAAGAAATCAGTCGGTGGAAGCTGGCGGGGATCGCCTCCAACAACGAGCTGCTTTCCGCGGTAGATGGCACAGATAGCATCGTGCGGCCTCACCTGCGAAGCTTCATCGAAAATCACCAGATCGAAGATCAGCTCGGTGTTGTCGAGAAACGTGCTCACGGCGAGCGGACTCATCATCAGGCAAGGTTTAAGCCGAGGTAAGACCCAGGGAGTCTGAGCAAAGAGCCTGCGGAGGGGAAGGTGTCGCTGCTTTTTGTGCACTTCACGGAGAAGGATACCCAGTTCGGATGTTTCCGGTGCATGCTCGAGCAAGTGTGGCCGCTCGGCATTCAACAGCAATTCGCTACGAATGCGGTCAGGCGTGCTTCGGATGGCCAAACGGTCCAGTTCTCTGAATCGTGAGATCAGACGCTCGTGACTGAGGGTTGAAAAACTCCCGACTATGGGAACTTTCTCATGCAGAGCATCGAGCCACAGCCGATAAAAACGAGCGCGGAAGGCATTGGCTGCATCAGTTGGCCCGAATTCCCCTGCCTTCACTTCCTGAAGTATTCCACTTAGGCCAAAGGCATTGGCATCCTTTTCCACTTGGAGATACTTGGTCCATTCCGTCAAACGATCGATATCGACAGTGCGATCCTCGGCCCACTTTTTCAAATCTCCGAGCGATATCTTGTTGAGTATGACATTGGTCGAAACCAGTCTGTTCGGGTCGAAGAGATCAGTAACGATTCGGTTCCAAGCTTTCTCGAATTCCTTGTTTGCCGCGCTAGAATTGCGAACCAGTCCACTCAGGCGTTCTCGTGCGGCTGGATCCGTGAGAGTTGCAACGATACCTGCCGTCAGCGGTTGACTCAGGTCGGCCAGGAGCTTCACGAGCGTATGGGCCAACGCCGCGGAGGAAGCGTGGTCGATGGCTTCAAGTTCTTCGGCTGAACGGTTCTCTTGAAGAAGAGCAATTGCGCCGTCGATACGTGTTCGAGCTATAACGAGTAATCGTAACTGCTCCAATCGCTCACGAAGGACATCAGACGAGACATCTTTTTCTGCTTTGAGCAATCGAACCACGCAACCTAGTCCTCTCTCTTCCACTCCAGTAACGGCGGCTTCAACTTCGACCCAATTGATGACTTCGCAAGCAGGTTTCGAGAGTATTGAGTTCGCATCCGCAACTACCAGCTCTTTGAGCAGTACCTGCCAAATCTCTTCAAACTCCAGCAGCGTTTGAGCCATCTTGTCCGATGAGGCTTGCAACTGTTTACGATCGAGTTTGCCCCCTGTCCCAGCGAGCGTCCTAAATTCCACGGCGATCTTCCATCTCCCCAACTGCTCGATGTCCTTGAGCCAGGTCGTTGTCGATTCCCAGTCGGCTTTGCCATTCGACTCAACGGACAGTTCCGCGGCGTAAGCAGTCGCAACTTGCCAGGCAGAATCGTTGTGACGGTGGAAGTTCGTCAGTTGAGCAATATCGGCTCGAATCGTTGAACCAGCAGGAATGGTGGTGGGATACCACGGTTCAATCGACTTCCGAACTTTGCCCCATTTCGACCAGGGAAGCCAATGCCAGAACGATTGAGCAGCTTTGGATGATTCGCGGGCAAGAGGCGAGGATTCCGGTGCAAGAGCAACCGGTGCAAACTTGGCCGCGAGGGATGGCCGCAGAGTCAGTGCAGAACGCTCATCTTCTGCCGCGCGAGCGACGACAGCCAAAAGTTCCGCACGTCGATGTTCATCCCACCAGGTCAACGGAATGGCCGCCTTTTTCACGATCCGATCTGCCAGGCAGGCCAAAGTTTCGAGTTCATTGAAGGGCAGGGCGATACCCAATCGAAGTTGCCTGGCAATATCGCGGCTCAGTGCATCAATTGTGGAGAGCTTATCGTTCAATGATCGAAGAGCCGTATTCACGCGACCTAGAGACGCGAGTCGATCGCGCGCCGAAAGAATTGACCCAGAGACTAGCCGTTCGCGATCGAACTTGAACGTCACCTCATCCGGGTTTTTCACAGCTCGAACGGAACCTGTATCAAATTCCACCATGTGCTTTGCCAGCTCACGGGCTTCCCGAGTGGCCTTATCGAGCTCGATCACCGCTTCAGCATTCTTCAAAGGATCTGCACGAAACCATTCCGCCGGAAAGATTGGTGCGGCAAGAACCCGCTGGGCATTGGTTGTCGCTGCGCACCAGTCGGGAACTGTCAGAGGAATTGATGCGAATCCAGCTTCACCCAATGCTTCTGCCCCTTGCTGAGCCACGGGAACGACAAGTGCAAATTGTTTCAGTGAAAAGGCCGCATCATCCCGAATCGTGTGTGTGTAGGTTGTGAGTTTGCAGCCATGCCAGGGATGGCCTCCCGGCTCATCGATGACTGAGTGGCAATCGGAAAGGCCCGACAGAATTTCGGCACCTCCTCGTAAGTACTCGGCATCCTTGGAGAGAGGATCGGATATCGGGATTCGTGAACGACCTGATCCATCGGACCTGTCGGATTCAGTATCGATCTTTGCCAGCTCTCCATGAACGCGAAAGGCACTCCAGCCGAGAGGTTGTCGTACTGTGTGAAGTTCAGCAACAACTTGATTCAGTTGGCCCCGGTTCTCCGCCAGTTCCTGGAGTTGTAGAACGGTGTCGGGTTTTCCTTCGGCAGCAAGTTCCAGGCAGCGCCCCAGTTCCGCGACCACTTCTTTCTTGCTGGCTTTTTGACTGTGAACTTCCAGGCAAAAGTCTCCCAGCCCGCATTTGTCCAATCGCCGCTTCACCACTTCGAGCGCGGCAATCTTGGCACTCACAAATAACACCGTTTTGCCGGCCGCGAGCATTTCGGCAATAATGTTGGCAATGGTCTGGCTTTTGCCGGTTCCCGGTGGCCCATCCAGCACCACGTCTGCTCCACGTTTCACCGCCTCGATCGCCTCGTGCTGACTACTATCGGTATCCAGGATATGTATTGCCTCGCTAGGACTCACAACTCGGTCGAGATCGGTTGCCTCAGGCATTCCTTCCAGAGCTTTGGAGGAAGCGGTTGTGTCTCCTGCCACGGCCCGACACAAGTGGTGGGCTTTGATGCGATCCGCATTGCGGCCCAGGTCCTCCCACATGGCCAGTTTCTGAAAATTGAAAACACCGATGGCGGCTGTTTCCTGCACATTCCAGTGTGCAGCATCCTTGATGCGTTCCGAGACGGCATGCATATAGTTGCCGAAGCAATCCGCGTTTCCGGTGTCGAGCGGGCAGTCGGTAGTGGTTGGAAGCTTGATCTTGAACTGACCCTCCATCAATTCCATGAGACTGTGGTTCGGAAGCATTTCATCTTCGGCTGCAACCAGAGTGAATGGAGATTCAATCGTTTCGCGATGGAGGCGTATCGGCACCAGAAGCAATGGCGACAGGTTTTCTTCCGTCGAATCAGAACTTTCAAACCAACGCAGGAACCCAAACGCGGCAAATAGGGTGGTAACGCCGCGATCGACTTCTGCTTCCTTGGCGGCACGGCTCAAGCGGATCAGCCTGGCCGCAAGTTGGCGATCGGAAAAATCTGTCAGCACGTGATTGGGACGGAGATTGGGCGAACGCAAGCAAAGAGTTGTGAGTTCGTGAATCAGCTCTCGAGATTCGGAATCGGTGGTGCCGCGAGATGGATCGAAGTCGGTCGCCAAGGCTTCGGCGTCAAGTATTTCTTTAGGCAGTCCCAGCAATTCCCGTTTCCACGGAAACGAAAGAGTGTTGCCTTCGTGGACCAGGCTGGTCCAGAGACTACTTGCCGAGGGGTGAATCAGATAGATGCCTCCACCTCGTCCGGCGACGAACTTGATCAGCCGGTTTCGCTTGGTCGTGTCGAGCAAGCTCTTTCGCCAATCGGCTATCCGGGCGTCGAGATCGAACGACATCGTCGAGTTCCTCCAATCCTCTGCCTCGTCAAGATTACCGGACAAGGGGTGTATGGAACAGTATGCAACGAGTAGGCGTTTCGACGATCGCTGTTGCGTGGGGTATACGATTGATTCGTTTGCCAATAGCGATTATTTCAGATGATTCATTTGTGTCGCACTATCAGCAGAGGTGAAACATGAGTCAGGCGGGATGGCGGAAGTGGCATCGTTGGATCGGATTCGCGGCGATGCCGTTTATCCTGTTTGCCGCGATTACGGGAGTTGTTGCTGGGGCAGTGGAAATGCTCAGCGAAGATGAAGAGGCCCGCGAAAAGGCACGCGAGCGCGAGAGTGCCGTCAAATTACCCGCGGCAACCGAGGTCTGGGCCGAACCGCTTGCGAAGGCATTTGCAGGGGCATCTGAAAGGGCCAGGGGAGCGCTAATTGATCGAGTGACTATCGACTACAAGACCGAACCGCCGTCTGTCACAATCTATCTCGGCAAGCCAGGCGGCGGTGAGGATAAAAAGCTGGTGTTCGATGCCCAGACGGGCAGCTTCTTACGGGAGGAAGTGTACATTGATAAGCCTTTTCTGGTTCGCTTGCATAGCGGAGAAGCCTTTGGCGACTGGGGGCAAGTGCTCGGCGTGTTGTGGGGGATGGCACTCATTGCGATCATTGTCTCGGGCATAGTCATTTACCTCTTGATGCGAAAAACCGGCCGGAAAGGTTTAGGTCGTCTCTTCTGGTAAATAGAGCGAGCCGCTGAATGACAGCGGCTCTGTGTAAGCGATAGATGTTGGTTCTCGGGTTGGAGTCTGAGGCTCACCAACGGCGGTGGTAGTAGTGGGGGTAATAGTACGGGCGACCATACCAATAATAGGGATAACCGACTCGAACGATGGGAAGCGGTGGCGCGACTACCGTGGGAGCGACTGCCACCCCTGGGGTGATAACGGTGCCACCGACTACCGCGGGGTAGGCCGCGGGCACCACGGGTTGCTGATAGGTGGGGAGTACAACTGCCTGGGCAGAAGCAGTCCCGCTGCACACTGCGATCGCCGCTACGGCTGCCATTCCAAACAGTACGCGTTTCATCTGAGATACTCCTTGTTGCGGATTTCCTCAACTTCTTGAGGTTTGGCTTGGGGCTTGCACCCACTGAACGACAAGGAGCTACTGTCTTGCGCGAAAATCTTTAAGAAAAACACTACGGTTTGGACAATTCTGGAGCTTTGAGGTAGCGGTCGGCGAACTTCAGGAATGTCGGCCAGTTTGGGCCGGCCGTGTGGCCGCCGGCATGCTGACGAAAGGCGATTTCACCTTCCATCAGTGCCGTTTCCTGAGCGGGAAACTCACCTGTCCCCAAATCCTTCTTGCCCAGGAGTCGGTACACCGGACCCGCTCCGACTCCGGCCAGGAACATTCCTTTGGCATCCACCCAGCCATCACCCTGCTGAGCACCCGAGCTGATAAATACCGGTCGCGGTGTACACATTGCCACCAGCTCGTGTGAATCGACCGGCAAGTCTTTCGCGGTCAACGGGCCCGCGTACTTGAGGTAATTCCCGGCCATCCAGTGGTACTCGACAGAGCCGGCCACGTTTTCCACCTGCTCGCCAAAGTGGCGGCGATGGAGTTTCGCGCCTCCGGCACCAGAAGAAGCAATGAAGCCGATGGCAAACCGCTCATCGTAGGCCAATGTTACTATTGCCGCCTTGCCGTAACGCGACATGCCTTCGATGCCCACTTGCTTTGCGTCCACGGCTTTATCGGTTTCCAGGTAATCCAGTGCACGGCTGGCACCCCAGGCCCAGGCTCGCAAGGCACCCCAATCATCCACCTTGCGAGGCTGCCCTTTGTTGCACAGACCGATGATCCCCTTGGTCAAGCCCGCACCATTATCGGCCTGGATGCTGTTCGGAGTGATGATGGCATAACCCCATCCCTTGGTGAGGACCTGTTCCTGCCAACTCGGTCCACCTTTGTTTCCTGGCCGGTTTGGCGGTCCCTTGCCGCCAAAACCGAACCCAAACTCCATGATCACCGGCACCGGACCAGTGGCATTGGCCGGCGTAGATAGTGTCAACTGAATATCGACCGTGACGGGTGTATACGACGAATTATCGACATGGCCGACTAATCGCTTCGTCACAACTGGTATCTCTGCAACTGTTTGCTTATCCGTGCTTGTCACTTCCCACTTCACCGCTGGCGTCTCTTTGGGAACGCGGCCATAGACTTCTCGATCGAAATCCTCGGCAATCTCCGCGCGGCGTTTTTTCCAAAGCTCAGGAGTGGTGACTTTCTCACCATTCTTGAAAACCAGCGGGTCGGGGAGGTCCGGGAAGGGATTGGCTTTGGATTCATCGTAATTGGCAGCATTTTCGGCCTTCGGATTGTTGCCGTTGGCTCCCCGGCGGAGTTCCTTGATATTCAGAAGTTCCATCGTCCGCTTGTGATCTTCAATTGCGGTCAGTTCCACGGGCGCCTTGGGAGGATCATCCGCCTGGATAGATGAGATGAAAATCCCAGATAAAGGGAGCACGAGAATGACGAAGGGAGAGGGTCGCATCGAATTGCCTCTTAGAAAAGAAGTTCAATCACAATGTATTGAAAGGAGGGAAGAGATGGTGCCTAA
>Ga0207031_10146_pt1 | contig 19764 bp, 17 predicted proteins | sample Alteio_BWMinCont_37_FD_153278 | JGI IMG/M metagenome (GOLD analysis project Ga0207031, IMG submission 153278) | Enriched cells from forest soil in Barre Woods Harvard Forest LTER site, Petersham, Massachusetts, United States -... | ecosystem: Environmental > Terrestrial > Soil > Temperate forest >... | reverse complement strand
CTTGTCTTAGCGAGTCCTGTTCCATCGAATGTGAGCGGTTATGCTCAGACAGTCAAATCCGTTTCAGATAGTGTTTGTGCTGTTCCACTCTGGATGCTCCAGGTTCCCAGGCCGGAAATTCAGGCGTTGCACAACGCGCGAGTGTTCTGCGTAAGGACCAACAGCAAAATCAAGTCCCCAGTGAAACCTCTGACCGCCGCAAGGCGAGAATCCTGAGGAGGGTTCCATGAAAAAAGTATTTCTACTGATGGTTGTATCGGGCCTGCTGGTGACGCTGGGTTTTGCGCAAACTCCCGGCGCTGACAGCAATGCGGCCCAGGCCAACATTAAAGGTTGCCTGGGTGGATCGGATGGCAACTACACAGTTGCGGAAGATGGCACTCATCAGATTTTCAAGATCAGCACCAGCAGTGTTGATCTCAAGTCACATGTGGGCCATGACGTAACCCTCATGGGGCACAAAGCAAGTGGAAACGCGAGTTCCGACGCCGCTGATAACAGCTTTGCCGTCACCGAACTGAACATGATCTCCGACCACTGCGCCGCGGCCGCTGTTGCCCCGGTTGCGACTGCCGGCCCGTCCTTGGAACCCGTTATCCCACCGGTTGTGGCGGCCACTGCACCGGCTGCGACTACCGGCACCCCGTCTTCGGATACTGCCAGCCCGCCCGCTGCGAATGCCGCTGCGACTGCCAGTCCGTCTTCGACTGTCAGTGCACCCGCTGCGGACGCCACAACACCGGCTGCGCCAGCCAGCCCGTCTTCGACTGTCAGTGCACCCGCTGCGGACGCCACAACACCAGCTGCGCCAGCCAGCCCGTCTTCGACTGTCAGCCCACCCGCTGCGGACGCCACAACACCGGCTGCGCCAGCCAGCCCGTCTTCGACTGTCAGCGCGCCCGCTGCGGACGCCACAACCCCAGCTGCGACAGCCGGCCCGTCTTCGACTGTCAGCGCGCCCGCTGCGGACGCCGCTCCACCGGCGCGACGGTCAGCCCGTCCTCGCAGCGTTCCGGCAACAGAAACTGCAGCCGCCACGGTACCTGCTGCGACGGCCAGACCTTCCTCGGATGCGGTCATCCCAGCCGCTGCGGACACCACAACACCCGCTGCCACTGCCAGCACGCCCTCGGAGACTGTCAGCCCACCGGCTGCAGCCGCCACTACACCCGCCGTCACTCATAGGAGCGGGTCTTTGTTTCTCTTGATTTTGGTTGCCGTGCTGGTGGTCGTCTTAGGCACGCTGGTCCCTGTCTTCGGCAGGTGGAGAAAACGGAAAATGCTGGAGCGGACTGGCACCCCAAATCTTTCTTTTATAAAGGAAGAGAGTTCCGATCGAAACAAGCCAGCACCACGCAAAGCGGCCTAGGGTGAGTGAGAGTAATTCGGCGGTGACTATGGAAGAACGGTCCTTCAGGACCGAGTAACCGAGGAAGGCGGAGTTGACTCCGCCTTCTCGCGGGGTTTTTCGCTGTTCACCCCTAAGTTCCAGTTCCGGACAGGGGCGCCGTCTGCGGGCCGCCGGTGCCCTCGTACCTCACCACGAGGTCGGCTGAAGCGGCACCGCGGGCGTTCGGCTTAAACACGACTTTGATCCGGCAACTGCCACCAGCCGGCAGAGTGGGACCGCAATTGTTGGTTTGCTGAAAGTCGTTCGAATTCTTTCCGGTAATCCCAACGCTCGTGATCTTCAGCGTCGACGATTTGTCGTTGGTAAACGTGACCGTCTGCGTTGGACTTTTCTTTCCGACTGACTCGTTGCCGAAGGCCAGGCTGGTGGGAGAAACGCTGGCTACTGTCTGCAGAAAGACCACGGCGTTGGTGACTCCATCAGCGCTGCCCACGACCAGGTCCGTTCTGCCGTCGCCGTTAAAGTCGCCAACGGCCAGGGAAACTCCGGCGCCGGCAGGAGCGGGATATATCAATGGGCTGGCAAACGTACCATCGCCCTTGCCCAAATACACATTGATGTCGTATGACGAGGATGAATTCGAAAGCAGAGCCACGTCGAGCTTGCCGTCACCGTTGAAGTCCCCGAGGACCATGGTGCCAGCGGTGTTCACTGGGCTGGAGCAAGTAGCGGGTTTGAAAGTGCCATCGCCGTTGCCCAGCAAGGTGCAAACTCCGTCCGTCACCAGGTCGAGGTTGCCATCACCGTTCAGGTCGGCCGCCGTGATGGCGCTTGCCCCATTCGCGGTGCCGTAGTAAACCGGGGCCTGGAAAGTTCCATCGCCGTTGCCCAATGCAACCAGAACTCCCGCTCCGCTGGGCACGCAACTGCCTTGCGACTTGCCAAAGGCTGCGCAAATAACGGCCACGTCTAGTTTCCCGTCATGATTGAAATCCCCCAGAGCCGCTCCCTCGCCGTAGCCAGCGTTAGCGCAGCCTTGGCCGAATCCGGCACTCATTGTGTATGTCCCTCCGGCTTTGGCCAGGTAAACCTCGGTCCCGCACTGTCCATCCCAAGCCGCTGCCCCACCGGTGGTAACGAAATCCGGAAGACCATCACCATTGATGTCACCAACGGCTGGTGACGCCAGTACGTAGCTGTTATTCGTCACCGTAAACGTGCCGTCACCATTGCCTAGCAAAATGACGCCTCCGGCCGGATCATTGCCGTCGCCATCAAAGCTGTTGAACGCGATGTCTGGTTTGCCGTCTGCGTTGAAGTCGGCTACCTGCAGCCAGGCAGAGACGGTCCACTGTTGCACGAACACCTCTGTCCGGATCGGTTTGCGAGCAAATGTGCCATCGCCGTTACCGAGATAGACGTCTACGCCTCCCGACTTATATGCTCCATCCCACCAGCCGATTGCAACGTCAAGCTTGCCATCTCCATTGAAGTCGGCGACCGCGACCGCACCGGCTTCCAACGTCGCTCCCAGGTGCGGCGCCAAGGGCACTCGCATTGAAGCGTTACGAATAACGAAGTCCACAACGTTGGAGCTTCCCCCACCGGGCGGTGGACTCACCACGGTAACCGACGCGGTGCCAACCTTGGCAACGTCGGCGGTACTGATGGTCGCTTTCAATTGGCTGCTGGAAACAAACTGCGTGCTCCGAGCCGAGCCGTTCCAATAGACGATCGAGTTGGAGACAAACCCCGTTCCGTTGACGGTCAGGGCAAAGCCACCGCTACCGGGCTTCGCGCTTTCCGGCACCAGGGGTTGATTGACGAAAGGAGCGGGATTGGATTGGGCCAATGTGAGAGTAGCCACAAAGGTGATGAGCAAAACAGCAAGGCGTTTCATCACGAATCTCCTTTGAAGTTCAAATCTCCCCGTGAGCTATCGTCAGAAAGGTACTCAGCCGTTGAGGGGCCGGATTGAGCCCCAACATTTTATGCCCGAAACGTCGCCACCACAAGGTAAATGATATGGCGTAATCCGGGGCCAGGGCGCAATCCGTTGGAACTCTTTCTGACTCACTGTCACCATCCTTCTAGGGTGACAAAGTCTGGTTGCAGTTAAGGGGTGACATTATCTTGGAGCATCTACACGCCTGAATCCATTTATTGACAGCCACCACAAAAGTAACGATAATGCCCCGACGGTTGCCCCTAGCGTTGGCGACTTATTCCTCTCCAACTCCAACCGCAGGACTCTTGGAGGTATTTCCGATATGCCCCGCAAAACCCTGAGCCTAGCTCTGACTGTCTTCACATTGGCTCTTATGTTCGTAGCCAGCGCCTCCGCGACCAGTAACAACTGGACCGAGAAGGTGCTCCACCGATTTCAAGGCGGCGGCGGCGACGGCGTCACGCCCTATTCCGGCCTGATTTTTGACCAAGCTGGCAATCTCTATGGCGCGACCTACGGCGGCGGTCAGGGCGTCTGTACCTTGAACGGATGTGGCACCGTCATTCAACTCTCGCCCAAAAAAGGCGGTGGCTGGGCCACGAGAGTACTTTACCGCTTCTTGGGAGGCGATGGCTCCAATCCGTTAGCCAGATTGATATTTGACCAGTCTGGCAATCTCTATGGCGCGACCCAGCGCGGCGGCGACCTGAGTTGCAATGCGGGTGCAGGATGCGGCACCGTCTTCGAGTTGAGTCCGCCAGCCAAGCAAGGCGGCACCTGGACTGAAACCGTGCTGCACAACTTTACCAGTGGGAGCGACGGATGGGCCCCGGATGCGACTTTGGCTTTCGACCAATCGGGTAATCTTTTTGGCACCACCGCCGCCGGAGGGGGAACGGGCTGCTCAAAATATGGCTGCGGCACTGTGTTCGAACTTGCGCCCCCCGGTCAGCACGGCGGAGCCTGGACCGAGACTGTTCTCTACGCCTTCAGTGACAACGACGGAGCTCAGCCTATGGGCGACTTGGTTTTGGAGGCGTCGGGCGCCCTCTACGGAACGACATATCATGGCGGTTCTGGAAGCTGCGGCGTTGTGTTCAGGTTGAATCCACCCAATCAGCAGGGCGGAGCATGGACCGAGTCCCTGCTGCATCACTTTACGGGCAAAGTCAACGACGGCTGCAATCCCTATTCCGGCGTGATCCTGGATGAGAAAGGTAATCTCTACGGCACGGCTGAAGGTGCCGGGCAGTACGGTCATGGCATCGTGTTCCAGCTGAAGCGACCGAAAACAACGTCCGGCATCTGGAAGATAACGTTGCTCCACAGCATGGGTGGTGGCTTATATGACGGCAGCCAGCCGGAGGGAGATTTAATCTTCGATAACGCGGGCAATCTTTACGGCACGACCTCTAATAACTATGTTGAGGGCGGGGGTGGTGGCATGGTTTTTCAACTGGAGCCGCCCAGCACGCACGGAGGAGTGTGGAAGGAGAACATTCTGCACGGCTTCGACGGCCCCCACGGATGGTCGCCCTGGAGCAATGTGACGCGCGACAAGGCGGGGAATCTTTACGGCACAACCGTCGGAGGCGGCTACCCCGGTTGTGATGGCGGCTGCGGTGTCGTGTTTGAGATGGTTCCTTGAAATCTGCATTGCAATGGCAGACTTCCATGAGCGCAAGTCCTGTTTTCGAGGAGAATCGAGTATGAAATCCATTGTCCTTAGGTTTCTTTGCTTGACAGCTTTCGCGGGTATCGTGCACGCTGCCGGGCAGAATCCGGTGCCGTTAGTAAACCAGCCACTAGTCCCCGCTAGCATCGCCCCCGGCCACGCTGGATTTGTTCTGAAAGTGACCGGCACGGGCTTCGTCCGCGGTGCGAAGATTGAATGGAACCACCAGCCGGTTTCGACAACGTTTGTCTCCAGAAGTGAGTTGAAAGCTCAGATCGAGGCAACGGACGTGGCCAAACCTGCGACCGCCTCTGTCACTGTGGAAAACCCTGGAGGCCAACTCTCAAATGTGGTTTATTTTTGCATACGGAAGAGCTCATCGACCGTGGGCATGGGAGTCGATCCACACTTTAACCACTACGCCGGAGGGTGGGTTGCCCGTGGCGACTTTAATGGCGATGGCAAGCTCGATGTGGCAGTGTCTGACAACAAGCTGATTAACCAGAGAATCATTCCCGTCGTCGATATCTATCTCGGAAAGGGTGACGGAACCTTCGACACGCCGGTTGAGACCAAGCCACCTTTTCTGCACGTCGGCAGAATGCTGACAGGTGACTTCAACGGCGACGGGAAACTCGATCTCGCCCTCACGATTGAAGTCAAAACCTGCGGCGACGGCAACGCGACAGTCATCCTGTTAGGAAATGGAGACGGTACTCTAACCCTCGTATCGGGATACATCTGCGGTGAACCCGAGGCGGTAGCCGACTTTAACCACGATGGCAAGCTCGACCTTATCTTGACCGAAAACCCCGGCGAGGATGCCTACACCAGCGTTTATCTCGGCAATGGCGACGGCACCTTCAACCCTCAGGGACTTGGGAATTTTGGCTATTTCGACGGCAGCCCCGTCGCTATCGGCGACTTTAACAATGATGGGAAACTCGATGTAGCTTTTGCCTCGGCGAATGGCGACGCCACGGTACAAGTTTTTCTGGGCCGAGGTGACGGAACGTTTAATAAGGGCGTTACCTATCAGACTGCGTTTTACGGCTATTCCGCCTACGCGGCAGATGTGAACGGAGACGGCAAGCTTGACATTGTGACCGGGGGCGTTAGCGTGCTGCTCGGGAACGGGGACGGCACCTTCAGGAGCAACGGAGGCACAATTGCAGGTATCGGTGACGCTGACCTTATCACTGTCGGCGACTTTAACGGTGACGGCAAGGTAGACGTGGCTGTCAGCGATGATGTCGACTCCATTTGGCTGTTGCTGGGGAATGGCGACGGCACCTTCCAGAGTCCGATCGAGTTCCCCCTCTATCAGGGACCGCTTCACGGGCTCGCGTCCGGCGATTTCAACAATGACGGAAAGCTGGATTTAGTCGGAGGGTATTTGTTCTTGCAAAAATAAGGAGGATTGTTCCTAGGCGCGAGGATACGGTTCATCGATTCGTGCTATGGAGCGGCAGCACCGGCAACAAAGTGTATTCCTCGCCCATCGTGGCGAATGGCGTGGTCTATGTAGGCTCGCAGCCCCACGTGGGGTTGTACACTCCTCGAGGAAATCCGGAGTTCCTGAAAGCCAGGCAACAAAAGTGATGATGTGCTGCCGGGAATCATCTGCGGTCTTTTTGGCTCGCCTCCCTTTAAGCTTTAGCGAGCCGCGGCAAAGTCGTTGGTCCAAGCGCAGCAATGAATTCGATTGTTCCCATATGATCTCAAAAAACTAGGGAGCGCCCCGTCTGGAAGCCATCCCGAGTCATCGTGGTGATCCGGAACAAAGTGACGGATCCCCATCTGCCCGTACCAGGTGCGCCATATCAGGGATTCGACCGCCGAACCCTCCTGAGTTCAACCAAAGAGATGTGAAAGTTCAAGCTGCAATTGGAGAATCGAAAAAAGATAAATTCGAGGACACCTTATCTGCCGTCATCGCATCCGAATTTGTGATAGGAGAAAACACATGGCGACGCAAGAATTACAGGGAGTAAAAGTTGCAATCCTAGTCACAGATGGTTTCGAGCAGGTAGAGCTCATGGAACCTCGCAAGGCTCTCGACGCGGCCGGAGCGAAGACGCAAGTTGTCTCCCCGAAAAACGAACGCGTTCGTGGCTGGAAATTTACCGAATGGGGCGACGATGTTGCAGTCGACGTGCCCCTCGATAAAGCCCGCGCCGACGACTTCGACGCATTGTTGCTCCCGGGAGGCGTAATTAATCCAGATAAGCTTCGCATCGAGCCGAAGGCGGTTCAGTTTGTTAAGGCTTTCTTCGATGCGCAAAAGCCGGTGGCATCAATTTGCCACGGGCCTTGGACGATCATTGAGGCGGGAGCAGCAAAGGGCCGGCAGATTGCGTCTTGGCCATCGCTCAAGACTGATCTCCGCAACGCCGGAGCTGAGTGGATGGACAAGGAATCGGTGACTGACGGGAACCTGACAACCAGCCGTAAGCCGGATGACATCCCGGCGTTCAACCGGGCCATGATTGAGCTATTCAAGAACGGGCGCGCTCGGCAGCGGCCTGCAGCGTAACTGTTAAGAAGGGAGCGCGAAAGCGCTCCTACTTGTTATTCAGGAGCTTGAGGTTCTGAAAGAGGCGAGATTTCGGCGCCAGATTTTGGAAATTCCAAGTGCATGTCTTTTGCATGACCTTGGAAGTTGATCTGCAGCGTTGCCGGATGGTTCCTGGCGAAACTTCCGACGATGGTTTCTGTCTGTTCATACTTGTCCGGCGTGGAACGCACGCGGACACGCACGCGATGCTTGCCAGAAGCGATCCGCATGCTTTCCGTTTCCTTAATATTGCCTCGAAACGGATTCCAATGTTTCTTGGTCGGTCCTCGTAACGGTTGGTCGTAGGCAAGCTTGTCGTCGATCCAAACGGACAGGTCTGCCTCGGAGAACCGATGTTCAATCTGTATGTCCAACGTTGAATCCGCGACTGGTCTGGGAGAATAGGAAACCGGTTTCGGAGATTCCACGACGGGTTTGGGAGGATCCGCAACCGCGTTCGCAGAATCAGAGACTATGGGGACGGAAGCAGTGGCCGGTTGGGCAGCTTCGTCAGCCGATCTAATAGCCGGCTCTGATTGACTCTTTTTCCTTGCGAGGACGACTGTCCTTTTGGACTCAGTTGGCGGCGGAGCTGGTTCGTTCTGTAACTCGGCGGGAACCGGCGGTCGCACACTCGGCGGTGGGGTTGCTGGTTCTGCCGTCGTCGCAGCAGCCACTGGCAGTGCTGTCACCGACGAAGGCGTTACGATGTGAGTTTTATTGAGCGGTGCCTGACGATGATAATGATAAGCGAACAGGCTCAAGACCACCGTCGCGAATAAAACCAGAAGACCTGTGCGAAGCGACGGCAGGCGCAATTGGGATAAGCGCAATTCGGGTAACCGCCATTGAGGTAAGACCTGCCGCCGAATAAATGGCGGTACTTTTCTCGCTGCCTCACTTAAGCTTTTAAATAAAGCCGCAGAAGCGTAGTTGGCGTAGTTGGCCGGGGGACGCGCGCTTGAAACGTGCTGGCCCGGCCGGGCAGGACTTACGCGCGATCCCGGAAACCAGGACGGTCGGTCGGGCGTTCTGTTCAGCGCTTGACCTCGCTCGCGCAGTTCATGAAGATCGAGCGCAAATTCCAAGCCGCGCTGGTAACGCTGCGACGGCTCTTTTGCCATGGCGCGCGCGATCACGGCATCCAGTTCAGGAGGAAGATCGGGGTCAAGCGCGCTCGCGCGAATCGGATCGCGGTTGGCTACTTTAAAGCAAACAGTCGCGGTGCTGTTGCCCTGAAAGGGACCGTAGCCCGTCACCATGCGATACAGAATCGCGCCCAACGAGAACAGGTCGGAGCGTTGGTCGACCGTCTCTCCCTCTAACTGTTCAGGTGACATGTATGCTGGCGTGCCGATCACCTGGCCGCGAAGAGTCATGTAGGCCAGGTTCATTTTTGCGATGCCAAAGTCTGCGATCTTGGCATGACCTTGCGGCGTCACCAGAATGTTCGCAGGCTTCATATCGCGATGGATGACGCCTTGTCCGTGCGCGTGATCCAGCGCTTCTGCCAACTCCTCGGTCAACAACAGCGCCTTTTCGAGCGGCAGTTTTTTCGATTTCTCGGAAAGCATCCGTTCCAGTGACTGGCCCGCGATGTACTCCATTACTATGTAGGCGATATGGCCTTCAGGGTCCTCGCCAGTATCGAAGATAGTGACGATGCCGGGATGCAATAGGCGTCCGGCGGCTTGAGCTTCATGAAAAAAACGCTCGCGGTACTCCCGTTCCTCTTCTGGATTCTGACTGGACAGCGAAATTGCCTTGACGGCTACAAATCGGTCGATTTTGGGGTCGCGGGCCTTATACACTACTCCCATCGCTCCACGACCGAGTTCAGCGATGATCTCGTATCGTCCGAAGCGCTTACCCCAGCGAGTTTCCATTTTGCTCACAGGCCGTGGCTCCGCCAGAACACACCTGGTTCTAGTTTATGGCGGGGCGTTGTACGGGAGTGTTCGCAACCGTGCCATTCCAGTTACGGTGGTAATCATTTTCCTGGCTGGATGTATTACCAAAGGCGCAATTTGTGGGCTTCGTGGGCAGCTCAGGAAGAGTAGCACCTAGGCTGCTTACTGCAATGGCATACCCGCATTCAGACAGGAGTTTGCTTTGCCGTCTGCGGAGAAGCGAATGACCGCGGATTCGTCGCTGCAGAAGGCGCGAGTTCCGACGCTGGGACTGGCAGGTTCGGCAGCGATGCTGTACTTGACTGACGGAGTTTCATTGCACCCACTGAGGCTGAAAACGTAACCGTTCTTTTTGCCGGAAGCCAGCCGCGGATCGATCAACATCGCTTGGTGCTCGGTTATTCCGCTGCCGCTTCCCATGCCGCCCAAATCTGAGAGCGTGCAGGTAAAGCCATGGGCCGGGAAAGTCGCGTTGTAGCTTATCTCGGCCGTATTGAACGTGCGAACCGCAGCCACAGCTGCGGATTCGTTGGCCGCTATCATCATTGCATTCGCGCCGATGGCTGTCGCTGGATGACCTGGTGCAGCTTCGCTGATTCCAGGGCTCAATTTGGTGGTCAGAGCCTTCAAGAATTCCGGGTCAGTCAGCGATACTCCCACAGTCACCGAGACTTCATTAAGCCGCCAGATGCCGGTCTCCTGCTTCATGATGAAAGTGAGTCCGAATTTTGCTCCCGCGGTTTGCGTCTCACCGTTCTTTGAGCCGTGGAACGAGAGATCAATTTGGTCTTCATCGGCACGCAGATCGTCGCGTTCCACCGTGATTTCGAACTTACTGCGAGCCTGGGGATCCTCGATCAGCACTAGTGTTGGCCCGGCTTCAAATGTCTGCAGTTGTTGGCCGCGGGCGGCCATCTGGCCGGTTATCATAGAAAATCCGCCGAGTAAGGATGTGCCCGAAGTGGTGCCCTTTGGCAGCGCAGCCCGCGCCGCCTGCGGAAGATGCTTCTCGAATGTGCCCGGAGTTTTGCTGAAGAACATTTCCAGCAGCGCCTGGCGCGCGGTTTGGGGCTCGGGCTGGGCAGCCGCGGATAAGCCGGTGAAGAGGGCGACCAAACATAGGTTCAGAATAAGAATAATAGGTTTCTTCACGCTCGCCTCCTCGGCTTCTGCGTGATGATAGCAATCCACGCAACCTGCGCCAGTTACATAAGTAAGGGGAGCTTTGGGGATTACTTTGGAGGCTGCGAAAGAAGTCGTTCCTTGAACGATAAACTGCTAACGCGTTTTACTAACCACGTATCGCGTGATCCTCGGCGACTTTTCCAGCAAACGGAGAATCGGAGTTCGCACCGTCCGCGGCAAACTCAGCATGCGGCGGATTTTCGATGACGTGCGGAATACCGGCACGAGGCGCTGCTCGTAGCTCGCGCGATAATTCAGGGCAGCTTCAGGAAGCGGAATTGTTCCCGCAAAAAATGGTATTAAAGAATCGCCTGCCATACGGCCGCTGCGCAGGGCAAGAGAAATGCCATCTCCGACGAAAGGATCGACAAAGGCTGCCGCATCGCCAACCAGGAGAATTCCGTCGCTCTCGGGCTGCGGCTCATGAAAGATCAGCGGCGATGTCGTTACCGGATCGCTAAGCGCTTTCCATCCGCGGCTACGTTGCCGTAACTGAGGATAGCGAACGAAAACTTCCGGCAACGTGGTGGCCACATCGGCGCGCACCATGGCACAGGCGTTAATTCTTCCGGGCCTTTCAACTTCGCCGGCAAGATTTACTGGTTGCACCCCGCAGTAGCCGCCGTCAAAAAAATAGAGGTCCACGGAAGCGGGTGGGGAAGTCTCAGCGAAATGTCCTTTGAGGCCGATCCATTTAGGCTTTGAGTCTGCGCCGTCGGAAAATGCGGAGGTCAGATTTGACGACCGGCCCGATGCGATAATCAACGCGCGACTTTCAAACTCTCCACCCGAAGTTTTCACCAGAAACGGGCCGGCTCCGGAAACACTCTGTACGGAGGCTTGCTGCCGGCAAGCTACGCCACCCTCTTGCGCCGAATGCCACAAAGCGGCATCGAGGTCGAAACGCGCAATGCTGACTGCCGCAGGATCGACTGCGGCGTGGAGGGTACGGCCGTCAAGAAATATTCGCGATTGCGGGATGCGAATCGCCGCGGGAAGTAGCTGCGCGTATTGTGTAGCGAGCAAATCACGGAGCAGATCAAGCGATTCGGCGGAAACAAATTCGCCGCAGACTTTGTGACGTGGAAAACGTCCGCGTTCGAGCAACAGTACGCTTGCGCCGCTGCGGACACAAGTAATGGCTGCGGAAGTTCCTGCCGGGCCGCCCCCGATCACGATCACGTCGTACATCGTTTTATTTTTTCCAGGCAATCGCTCCCATGCGAAAAAGAGGATGGCGCTCAACCCGCACCGTGGCCGCCGCGGTCTGCTCTAACATCTGATGCATCTCAGCAACCGTGTAGGCACGGCGTACCGAGGCGGGCGCATCGTGATGAGTGAGCCGGCTGCGGTAAAGCGGCAGGCTCAGGTAAACCAGAGCTAGATGAATTAGGTCGCGGACTACATCGTTGATGATGACCGCGACACGGCACACCCGAACTGCCTCATTAACGAACTGAAATATCTCCCGCGGCTCCAGATGATGAATGAAGAGGCAGCAACTCACCACATCGAAACTTTCGTTGGCGAAGGGAAGTGAGAGCGCGTCGCCGACCACCGCGGAGTTTCCATTCTTGTTCAGGTGAGAATGCGCGCGATCAAGTAGCGTGACTTGAAGTGTGAGTCCCGATTCGCGCAATCGAACGCCGGCAGAAAGAGGCACGAATCCGGCGCCTGCGGCGACTTCTAACAGTGAAACGGAACTGGCGCTCATTTTACGCGCCACCTCGGAAATCATCGACTGCGTGGTGTCGACTCCGCCGAACCATTGATTGATATTGCGCAAGTCGGAGAGCGCCGTGGCGATTTCGGCTGGATTGCCGGAATCGGTGTCGAGCAATTCGGGGATGACGACGCGTTTCATAGTGGAAACCAAGCAGGCCATGGATGCCGATGGTACTTTCAGGACCAGCTGCAGCATCGCACAGTTGCTGTACTCATTACGACTGTCATTCCGAGCGAAGCGAGGAATCCAGGTTCTTGCCTGCACTAGCGGAATTGCCGCCACCAGCAAACACCTGGATTCCTCGCTTCGCTCGGAATGACAACTCCTAATGGAATGACAACTCCTGATGGAATGATAAATTCTGGTTGAGCTTGATTGGGCTGCGATGCATCGTCCTGCGACCCTACACTTCGGCTAACTCTTCTTCGAGCAATTGCTTGTTATACAGGTCGGTATAGTAACCGTCCTTGGCGACCAGTTCATCGTGTGTTCCTAACTCGACGATTCGTCCGGCGTGGAGGACGGCGATGCGGTCGGCGTTGCGCACGGTGGAAACTCGATGAGAGATGAAAATCGTGGTCCGGCCCTGCATGATTTCGCGCAGATGATTGAGAATCTTATCTTCGGTATGAGTGTCGACGCTGGAGAGCGCGTCGTCGAGAATCAGAATGCGGGGATTGCGAATAATCGCTCGCGCAATCGCTGTACGCTGCTTCTGGCCGCCCGATAAGGTAATGCCGCGCTCGCCCACTAACGTTTTATATTGCTCGGGAAAACCTTCGATATCCTCGGCAATGCTGGCGGCACGGGCCGCCGAACGCACGTCTTCGTCGGTGGCGTCTTCTTTTCCAAAGGCGATATTCTCGCGCACGGTTTCGCTGAACAAGAAAGTTTCCTGGGGAACGAAACCGAGGTTGCGGCGCAAAGTCGCGAGAGGATATTCGCGGATGGGAATGCCGTCGATAAGTACGCTTCCCGGTTCCGCATCGTAAATTCGCGGGATCAAACTCACCAGCGTAGTTTTCCCCGAACCGGTCGGACCCACAATTGCCAGGCTGCTGCCAGCTGGAATGCGAAGATTGATGTCCCGCAAAACGGGAGTGGAATTGTAAGAGAAGTTCAAATGCCGGAACTCGATCTCACCCCGAATCTGTGTAGCCACGAGCGTCTCGCTCGTGCTGCTTTTGACTTCGACTTCTTCACTGTCTCTAATCTCAGGTTTCTCAACCAGAATCTCGTTGATGCGTCTCATCGACGCTGTGCCACGCTGAAAAATATTGATGACCCAACCCAAGGCAATGATCGGCCAGGTCAGTTGCACCATGTACGTATTGAAGGCGACGAACTCGCCGACGCTCATACGGTGGGAAATTACTTCGCGTCCGCCGAGCCAGAGCACCAGCACAATGGCCAGTCCAAGCATGGTTTCAAGCGTGGGCCACAGCATCCCCATCAGACGAACCAGCTTGAGGCTGCGCTTAATGTATTCCTGATTGGCGGTTTCAAACGCCGCAATTTCGGCTTCTTCCTGAACGTATGCACGAACCACGCGCACTCCAGAAAAATTTTCCTGCGCGCGCGCGGAAATATCGGAAAACATCGCTTGAATTCGTTCAAAGCGTTCGTGAATCTTGCGGCCAAAGTGTTGAATCGTGATGCTGACAATCGGCAGAGGTAAGAAGGCATACAGGGTCAGCTTAGGACTGATCGAGAGCATGAAGGCCAACGCCCCGGCGGTAAAGACAATGGTGTTCGCCGAATACATAATCGCGGGCCCAAGCAGCATGCGGACCGCATTCAGGTCATTGGTAGCGCGCGCCATAATGTCCCCGGTTCGCGTGCGCTGATAGTAAGAGTAAGAAAGGCCTTCGAGATGACGGAAGAGGTCGTTGCGTAAATCAAATTCGATTTCGCGGGAGACTCCGATTACCACCCAGCGCGTCAGAAATTGAAAGATTCCTTTGCCCGCCGCGACCGCTAACAAAATCAGCGCGTAGGTGACAAGCTTGTGCCGAGTGACGCCGAGATTAAGGTCATCCACCGCCCGGCGAATTACCTGCGGAAAAAGAATCCAGATGCCGTTCGTCAGGAAGACGCATATTGTCCCCAGCAGATAGCTGCGGCGATACTTGCTGAAGTAGGGAATCAGGGGACGCAGACTTTTTGGCAGCATCGGGGTGTTAGATGAGATTCTAACAGCACCGGCCTCAGTTGCGGCGCATCGTGTCCATCAACGGCAGAACACGCACCCACGGCCCCTCGGCGAATGCCACTATGCCCGCGGTCAACAGCAACAGAACCCAGATGCCGAGAAAGAACCACGCGAAATCTATAAGGTAGGAGTAAACGAGATCAACATTCACGGTCGCACCTCGAACCAAACGGATATTGCTTCAAGGTAGTCAGCAAATACTTCGGTCCTTCAGTTCTGCTTTTCCGGTCAGATGCTTGTATTCATTCACAATTTCGCAAACGGCATTGAGCCGGCCGAGCGAGGTCAAATGCATATCGGTAAGCGCATCTTCAATTTCTGCCATCCAGCATTCGACGGCGTGCTCTACGCCGACTGACATTTCTCGCGCGATAACATCTACCAGATCCGTAGGGATCGCTCTAGTAGCCAAGTAACTTCCCGCCTTTCTTTCCTGGAAAACGAAACGTTCACTCAGAAGGAGGGAACCCCGCGTCCCCTCCCTTTGCCCCAGTCCAACTACTGGTTCGGTGTCTGAGCTTGCTGATGCTCTTGCATACGCTCCTGCATCCGCTGCTGCCGTTTGGCCATGAACTGCGTCAGCTTGGCCTTCTGGTCAGCGGTTAAAACCTGGTAAGCCTGCGAAGCGATCTGCGCGTGCAGCACCTCGATTTGTGCGTGAACTTGCGCTTCCTGATTTGCAATAGATTGCGCCTTCGCCTGATCAAATGCGCCGCTCTCGATCAGTTGCATCATTTGCTGATGGCTCGCCTTTTCCTGCGTGAACAAAGGCTCCATCGCCGGCTTCTGCGTGGCTATGATTTGTTTGATCTGTGCCTGTTGGGCGTCGGTGAGATCAAGCATGTCGGTAAAGAAACCCAACATCGGACCACCGAAAAAATCACCGCCACCACCATGTGGGCCGCCGTGCGGTTGTGCTATCGCGATTCCCGTGACCAGTACGATAGCCAAAGCTGCGATCGACATCTTGCTGCGAAATTTCATATTCTCTCCTGTGAGCATTCCCGTGAGCTGGAAACCTCAATTGCCTCTGATCATAGAAACACCTTTCCAGTTCAGCAGTGGTAAAGAGTCGGTCAACCAGAGTAAAGTTTTGTAAAGCGCGATAATCGCTGGTTTGACAATTCTTTACCACCTTTATCTATGCCGCTAACTAAAATAACTAAAGTGGATCGCATTCTAGTCATCGACGACGACGTAGAGTTATGCAGCCTGGTAGGCGAATATCTGGAGCCTGAAGGCTTCCAGATCGAGGCAGTTCACGACGGCAATCGCGGCCTCGATCGTGCTTTGAATGGGGATCATCTGCTGATCGTGCTGGATGTAATGTTGCCCGGCATGAATGGCTTCGACGTGTTGCGGAGAATACGTAACACGTCGCGAACTCCGGTGCTTTTGCTGACGGCGCGGGGAGAAGACGTCGACAGAATTGTAGGCCTTGAAATCGGCGCCGACGATTATCTTCCCAAACCGTTCAACCCCCGCGAACTGGTAGCGCGTATCCGCGCCATTTTACGCCGCACCCAAGCTGGTGAAAAGAGCGCGGAAAGACTCGAAGATCAAATTCCCGAAGTCGTGCAGGTGGGCGACATTGAACTTGATCCCGCTACTAGAATCGTTCGCCAGAATGGCAAGCCGATCGAGCTAACTTCTGTCGAATTTAATCTGCTGCATGTCCTGCTGCGCGAGGCTGGGCGAGTAGTCACGCGCGAGCACCTGGTGGATGCGGTTCTCAGCCGCAAATTTTCTCCGTTCGACCGCAGCATCGACATGCACGTCAGCAAAGTGCGAAAGAAGTTGGGTGATTCCGATATCGGCAGCGACCATATCAAGACCGTGCGTGGCGTGGGATACATCTTCGCCCATCCGCGAGACCACGCAAAAGGTCCGACAGCCAAGGCCGAGGAAGCATGAGAAGCCTGTTTCTCAAAATATTTCTCTCCTACTGGATGGCGCAGGCGCTCTTTCTCGCATTAGCTATTATCGTAACTCTCGCCATGCGCCCGTCTCGGGAAATTTCCAATCTGCAGGCGCAGGAACCGAAGTTTCTCAACGAAGCTCTGCAAGCCTATCAATCGGGCGGCGAAGACGGGGCTCGAAAATACTTCAGAACTGTCCGCGACAGTCAGCACGTCCGGCTTTTCATCTTCGATGAACAGGGCCGCGAACTGTTAGGCCGCAGCCAGCCTGACTGGATCGATCGCGCCAGGCGCGGCCGGATCCACACCGCCGACACCTTCCTGGGACGTTTCGGACCCGGTCAAGTCTTGCGGCAAACTCTCACCGCCGATAACGGCCGCCGCTACATGCTGATTATCGACTTGCCTCCGGAAGAACAACCATTCTTTGGACCGCACGGCATTCATGGCATCGGCATCCTGATCGCAATCATTTCCTCTGGGTTGGTGTGTTATATCCTGGCACGATATTTGACCTCACCCATCGTCCAGCTCCGGGGCGCGACCCAGAAACTGGCCTCTGGCGATCTGACGGCGCGCGCCGGTACGCCCGCATCCCGCCGGCACGACGAAATGGCAGAACTCATGCGTGATTTTGACCGCATGGCCGAACGCCTGGAAAGCCTGGTAAACGCGCAAAGCCGCCTGCTGACTGATATTTCGCATGAACTGCGATCTCCGCTGGCACGGTTGAATGTCGCACTGGAACTGGCTCGCCAGCGCAGCGGGGCGGAGGCCAGCAGCGCCCTCGATCGCATCGATCGCGAATCCAACCGCCTCAACGAATTGATCCAAAAATTGCTAACCATCGCCCGCCTTGAAGCAGGTGACGAATTCATAGAGAAAAGTCCGGTTCATCTCGAGCAGCTCATCCATGAGATCGCGCGGGATGCCACCTTCGAGGCGCAAAGCCGCCATTGCCAGGTTGAAGCCGAGGTCATCGATAATTGCGTGGTCATGGGAAGCCCGAGTCTGCTGCACAGCGCGATCGAGAATGTTGTGCGTAACGCGATCCGTTACACCGACGAAGGCACCAAGGTCGAGCTGCGGCTGGAGCAGGACGCAAAATTTTCCGCCGCAGAAACCGGGGTTGTCGACATCGGTCTCAAGAAAATTGGGTTGCATGAAGCGCAGCCAGGGAATGATGCCGCGGGAAAACCGGAAGCGGTGGTGCGCGTGACCGACTCCGGCCCCGGCGTGCCCGAGGACGCGCTCGACAAACTTTTCCGCCCGTTCTACCGCATCGACGACGCCCGTGGCCGCCAGACTGGCGGCGTCGGTCTGGGCCTGGCAATCACGGACCGCGCCGTGCGCCTCCACGGCGGCACCATCAGAATATCCAATCGACCCGAAGGCGGCCTGATGGTTGAAATTCGCCTGCCACTGGTGTCCGTGGAGGACAGCAAAAAGCCCGATTCGGCAACTGTCACCATTCTTTCCCGCCAGCTTTAGACCCTGTACGTGGTGCGGGCGCCCTCGCATGCGTAAGGCTCCAAGGCGTAACTCCGGCATCCTGCCGGCCCATAGCAGGCGTAACCTGCAGTAAACGCGGGCGCAATTTTCGACCCAAAATCAGCCATCTCACCCACCATAGAATGGCATCTGAAATGCTGCGGTTGGGGGTGTGCTTGTGAGCCGACTGGTACCGGGCACGAAAGTCCTTATTGTTCTGCAGGGTCGACCATGAGGCGAGTTGGGCCAATTGAAATAATTTCCTTTTTGCTGTTGATTCCTTGCGCGGCGGTCTGCCAGAGCCTACCGGATGCGCCATCGGCACACCTGAGAATAGCGGTAGATAGCCTGCGAGAGCCCGCTATTGAAGGACTATCCCCGTCTGCTATGCCTGCGGCGGCCGTAGGCGAAGCGGATTCGAAATTCCTGGTTTTTTCGGCGCAGCCAAGCTCGACGGCTCTTTATGGACCGGTGGCGGGTCAAAAAACCAGCATTTTCGACAAGTATCTTTCCCGCTCATTGCACACCCGCCAGCAGCATTATCAGCCTTCGACGGGCGGCAGCTTTATGAGCCGCGCCACTTCCGCAGCCTTGCACACTTTCATTACCCGTGACGACTCCGGAAAGGGAAAACTCAGCACTTCGTATCTTATGGGTACGCTGACCTCCGTAGTGGTCGATAACGCTTACCGCCCTTACTGGGTGCGGACGTCCGCCTCCTCGACCTTTAACAATTTTGGTTCGACGATCGGCAGCGATGCCGGCATGAATGTTCTCCACGAGTTTGCCCCGGGCATCCGGCAACTGCTGATGAGCCACGCCCCCGGATTTGTCTCCCGTATTCAAGAGCGCATCAGCCACGATCCGAGCTCCCGCGAGCCCGTCTTCAGTCAATCAAGATAGTTTCCAATCGAGTTCCACTCTTAACGGCAACTTTTGCCTTCTGGAGCGGTTTCAACTGTTGGTGAAGCTTTGCCTTATAATCCCTGATAACGCGAAACAATGTATCCTTGATCTCCACCTTGCTGGGCGGTTGCTGCCTTGTGCTGCGAGATCTGAATCGACTGGGAGAAAGAATGGGGACGAAGTTTGCTCTGGTGAAGTATGTCGGGCTTGCGGCTGCACTTTTCTGCCTGGCGGGCTGCACTTCAATCAACAATGCGGCGACAACCGGCGTCGCCTACCTTTATATCGCCGCGCAGGCGAACACGACGATCTCGGCATACACGGTGACCCAGAGTACGGGCGCGCTTACCGCCAACGGAAACGCCGTTGCAACCGGTGCGGTTCCTTCCGCAATCGCACTGACTCCTTCGGGGAATGCATTGTTCGTGGCCAACAGCGGTTCAAACAGCATTTCCAGCTACAGCATAAATTCGGACTCTACGCTGACCCCAGTTAGTGGAACCACTGCCACCGGAACCACGCCCATGGGTTTGGCAATCGATTCGGGCGGCAAGTTTTTATTTGTCGCCAATCAGGGATCCAGCACTATTTCAGTATTCTCGATTAACGGCACTGGGCTCACGCCGGTGCCGGGTTCGCCATTTACTACGATTCCGGTGGGTTACTCTTTCGCGAATGGAACCCTGCCATCGGCGGTCGCGGTCAGCAACTCGGGAAAGTTCCTGTATGTGGCGAACCAGCTCGCCAACTTCGTCTCGGCTTTTGCGATCAATAGCACTTCAGGCGCTTTAACTGCATTGCCTGTGCCGTTCTACCAGGACGCGCAGACCTCGCCCTCGGGACTCGCTGTAACCCCCAATGGAGCTTTTCTCTATGTTGCCAAT
>Ga0207031_10145_pt1 | contig 19969 bp, 15 predicted proteins | sample Alteio_BWMinCont_37_FD_153278 | JGI IMG/M metagenome (GOLD analysis project Ga0207031, IMG submission 153278) | Enriched cells from forest soil in Barre Woods Harvard Forest LTER site, Petersham, Massachusetts, United States -... | ecosystem: Environmental > Terrestrial > Soil > Temperate forest >... | reverse complement strand
ATAGGATCTCTCGAAGCTGCATCTCAAGAAAGCTTCGCTTTTCTTCCACCACCAGAATGGTCTCCAGGCCCTCGGCGAATCGTTTTACGAACTCCGCATCTAGCGGGAACGGCATGCCGATTTTCCCGATTCGGATGCTGTCGCGCACCTTGAGGTCGCGAAGCGCCTGCATCAGGTCGTAGTAAGTTTTCCCGGTGCTGAGGATTCCAACGCGGGCCGTAGCCCCGTTCTGCCGGTTTACAGCGTTCAAGCGCACGAACTGGCGCACGGCCTCCAGACGTCGTACGTTCACTTCGTTTTCGAGCGCCAGCGTGATGGGTGGAACCAACCGTGGATCGGTGTATTTTTGATAGCCCTGCGGCAATCGAATAGCAGGCAGATCCGGATCGGCTTCCATGGTGCCTCCGCCATCGCAAACGTCGGTCACCATCTTCATTCCCACCCAGGCGCCACTGAAGCGCGACATCGCGATGGCCAGCAGGCCGTAATCGATGATTTCCTGCGTGTTCCCGGGATAGAGAAACGGAATGCCCAGATTGAAAAGGCTGAAGTCGCTTTGGTGCGGGATAGTGGAGCTTTTCGATATAGGATCGTCGCCGCAGAGCAGCAGCGCCGCACAATTCTTTCCTGTGCCGCCCAGGTTGGCGTGGCGCAGTATGTCGCCCGAGCGGTCCACGCCTGGCCCCTTGCCGTACCAGATGCCGACGACGCCGTCTACTTTATTCTTCCCGATCACCTCATAAATCTGGCTGCCCATGACAGCCGTCGCCGCCAGATCTTCATTCACACCGGGGCGGAAGTGGATGTTATATTCGGTGAGTAGTTTCCCGGATCGCGCCAGCGCCATGTCGTATCCGCCCAGGGGCGATCCCTCGTAACCGGAAATGAACGCGCCAGTCTTGAGGCCGGCCGCTTGGTCGCGGCGCATCTGGTCGATGGGCAGCCGGACCAGCGCCTGGATACCGGTCAAATACACTCTGCCCCGTTCGAGTGTATATTTATCGGAGAGCTTCATAGATCAGGTCGGATTATCCGATTCATGCTAGCACGCGCTGTAGGGCGCGGGATATGTAGGGAGGATCAGTCACGATGCGTACGGTGATTTTCACGCTCTCGATGTGTTTGGTGCTTGTTCTTCGCGCCGCCCCGGCCTTCGGTCAGGATCAAGAACGGCCCAGTTTCAGCGGAGCCTGGCAGTTCGACGCCTCCAAAAGCGAAGTGCATTCCAGCAAGATATCGAGCGCCACTTGGGTGATTGAAGAGGGCGACAATTCCATTCACATGTCTCTGACTGAGAACGGTAAGTCCAAGAAAACCGAGTTGCAGTGCACCACCGACGGGAAAGAATGCAAATTTCCCGGTGACCGAAGAGATTCTTTCTGGTTTAGCGGCGGGATGTTGGTGGACATGGAAACCAAGAACGACCACGTGATCCGTTATCGAATGAAGATCTCGGACGATGGCAAAACGTTGACTGTGGAAGTCACGCCTATTGTCCCGCAGAGCGACAAGATAGACACGCTTGTGTTTCAGAAGTAGGGCAGGCGTTTGTGCCGCGCCCCAAGGTGTTTTTGCTCCCTTGTGGCGAGGGCTCTTCTGCGCAATTGCCCACGTGGTCCCACGGCTGGCCTGCAAAGGCGTAGTTCTGGTCAGCATTAGCTATCGCATTTGCGCGCTGAGCTTCCTGGCCTGTCCCTGCGGCCTACCCCTCGCCGCTGTTCGCTCGCTTAATCCTCCCGCAGCGCGATCATCGGATCAACGTGCATTGCTCGCCGCGCCGGAAAAAGCCCCGACCCGGCCACTACTGCGATTAGCGCCATGGCAACTCCCGCAACGATCACCGGCTCCGCGGGCCTTACGCCGTACAGAAATCTGGCCAAGAGACGTGACGTCGCAGCGATCCCGCCCAGTCCGATTGACACTCCTATGGCCGCCAGAAGCAGGGTTTCCTTCACCACCATCGCCAACACCGAGGCCGGTGTTGCGCCCAGTGCCATGCGAATTCCGATTTCCTTCGTCCGCCGGGCTACCGCCTGAGATCCTACGCCGAACACCCCGACCGCTGCCAATGCAACAGCGAGGCCTGCGAATAACCCCGGCAACAGCGTGTTGAATCGCCTCGATTCCAATCTGCGGTCCACCTCACCAATCTCCCGAAAGAGCTATGATTTATAGGGTTGACAAAGTCCGTCACTATCGCTATGTTGCTCCTTGGCGGCGTGTCCATCGCAACGCTCAACTTTGCCTTCGCGGACGAAAAATCGAAGATCGCCGATCCCCTCACCGTAGCCGACGCCAAGCAGCTCAAGAGCCCCATTCCATATACGAAAAAGTCCATTTCCCAGGGACGAAACGTCTACATGCGCAATTGCACGGGATGCCACGGCGCGGATGCTAAGGCCACCGTCGACGTGGTCGCCGACGCTACCGATCTGACCTCGCCGAAACTCTGGAAAAACGGCACCACCGAAGGTGAGATCTTCCGCAGCATTCGAGAAGGCCAAGGCGCCAGCATGCCAACCTTTAGGAATCAGCTAAAGGAAGAAGACATCTGGCATCTGGTCAACTATATTCGCAGCTTATGGCCTGAATCCGTGCGGCCCCCTTTGCAAGAGGAAGACAAGAGCAAGAGCAACTAAGGACTAACTCATGAACGAGAAAACCGATTCGAAATCCGACCCCCGCACTTCCCGCCGGAACTTTCTTATGACTCCCGCCGGAGCCGGCGCCATCGCCGCTGCCATCGCCACTCCTGGCCAGTTATTTGCCGGCACCTCAGCTAACGTCCCCACCATCCGTATCCCCAAGGAGATCCCCGCCACCTTGAATGAGGACCCTAAGGTCGGAACTTTCGAAGGCCGCGGCATGACCGGCGCCGAAGTGTTCGCCAAGCTCTGCAAACAGGAAGACCTGGCTGCGATGTTCTGCTGCCCCGGCAATTACACGGTCATCAATGCCATGGCTGCAGCAGGAATACCCAGCTATGGAGGCCGCTCCGAAGGGCCCATGTGTGCCGCAGCCGATGGATTCTCACGCGTCACCGGCGAAGCCACGGCTTGTTCCGGTACCGAGGGCCCGGGCTTCACGCACATGATCATGAACATCGCTTCCGCGCACGCTGCCCGCACGCCGCTCTTGGTGCTGGCCAGCAATATGCAAATCGCGGGCGACGATCGCGAAGCGTTTATCCAAACCGGATATCAGCAGCCCATCACCACCGGAATGAAAAAGTATGGCAAGCGCCTAATCGCGCCCGACCGCGTGTGGGAGTACGGAGCCTACGCTTTCCGAAACATGAAATCCGGCGTGCCCGGCCCTGTGCATCTCGATTTTCCCGGCGAAGTCGCCCGAGCCCGCTTCACCGATCCCGCCAATCTCAAGGATTATTACACTAAGGACAAGTATCGAACCGAGTCCCGCCCCCAGCCTTCCAACAAGGAAGTTGCTACCGCAGTCGACATGATCGCCAAAGCCCAGCGGCCCATTTTGGTAGCCGGCCAAGGAGTATTTCAGCGCAAGGCTTGCGAAGCTCTGCTCCAGGCTGCAGAGAAACACGAGTTCGCCGTAGTTTCCTCAGGCCCCATGCGCGGCCACTTCCCCGATGACCATCGCCTCTCCGCAAGTCTCGCGCCCGACGCCTTGATGAGCGCCGATCTCGTGGTGTTTGTCGGTCAGTATTCCATGCCGAGCCCCGGCGAATATCGCTTCAATCCCGACGTCAAAACCATTCGCGTACATCCCGTGCAGGAAGATTTGGGCCGCAACTGGCCGCTCGATCTCGGCATCGTCAGCGACGAAAAGGTCTTCATCGAATCGCTCGCCAACGAATTGCCAGCTAAGAAGCGCGATGCGTGGGTGAACGAACTGGCCGCCGCGCGCAAGAAATTCGAAGACACCAACCTGGCCCACTATGAGCTCGGATTGAAGCACAGCGCCTCCAGCGATCACTTGCATCCCGCTGTGATGGCCAAGGAAGTTCACGATTTCCTCTACAAGGGCGACATCGACCCCAAACAGACCGTCACCGGCATCGGCGGCTGGACCACCGGCATTTTCAGCGGCCGGTGGATGCGCGCCAATCGTCCGGGACAAGGTTTGGCCTGCGGTTATCAGTATGGCGCCATCGGTCCGGATCTGGCTATGACTATCGGCGCCGGCGCGGCAGTGCAGCGCGGTATCGGTCCACAGGCTCCCTATAAAGGTGCGCCGGTTCTCTGCATCACCAGCGACGCGGGAATCGCCTACAGCATGTTCGAGTTGGATACCGCGGCGAAATACAAGATCCCGGTGATTGCCGTGGTCTACAACAACAACTGCTGGGGCATGTTCCCGGCCGCAATCGGTTCGGCGCGCTCCATGCATCTCTATTTGTTCCAGGAAAACCTCCGTTACGACAAAATGGCCGAAGGATTAGGCGCGCGCGGCGAGTACGTTCGAACCCCCGAAGAGCTGCGCGCTGCGTTGAAGCGAAGCTATCAGGCGGCTTCCAAGGAAACCGTTTCGTCGCTAATCAACGTGCAGGCTCTCAAGGAGTTTACCTCCGGCAAGGAATATCCTCCCGGCATCGCGCTGCCCACCGAACCAGGCGTCGGAGCTTTCGCACACTGAAGACCATTGAGCTGGTTGCAGGAATACTTGAAAACTACGCGAACCGCGGCACGTTTAAGGGCTTCTCGCGCGGTCCGGTGCGCGCAGGCGTAGCCTCTTTCAAAATCCTGTGGCATCGCGACCAGTTCTTCGATCTGATCCTCGACACGCACAAGAAAACTCTGCGATTCCCAGTGGTGCTCCCGGAAGTTCCATCCAGCTCTGCTATATATCGCGAGTTCAAGCAATTCGTAGAATCGCGCCATTCCGAAAACTTGCCGGACCATCGCCGCATCGATCCAAAGAAGGCAACAGTCCGCCCCTCCAATCGATCTGGCAACGTAGCACTCACCTTAACCGTGAAAAACAGCGACTACGAATACGCCACGCGCAAGCTAATCCACCTGGTCCACGAAACATTTCTGGTATTCCTCCAGGAAGGCCACTACGACTACATGGTAAAAGTCTTCGACCTAGACCCCGACCACCTGTAACCAGAAACGAGAAACGAAAACCTATTTCGGCCAGATCGTAAAATCCCGCATCGCCATCCGCACTGGCGTATTGCCCATCCCATGCAGCGCCTGCTCCAGTTCCAACAAAGTCCCGCGTGAAAGAGCCAGCTCATGCTCTTCAGGCTGGTACTTCGTCCCCACCACATAATCTTTATACGGCACCGCCATCTGTTCGATGTGCGTCCCCAGCACATGCGCCACAATCTTCCCCTTGGTAAAATCCACCAGCCGCTCCGTACTGCGGACAAACGCGGGAAAATCCGCCACGTACAATCGGCCGGGATACAAACTGTCTCCAGTGAGCAGCACCCCGGTTTCGCGATCGTAGAACGCCAAGCTAAGCGCGTGGTGCCCCGGGATCGGAATCACGTCCAGCACGCGCTCGCCCAGATCTATATGTCCAATCCCCTCCGGCCATTTCTGGATGCCGAAGAACTCGCTGGTACCTTCCACAGTAAGTGGAATCATCGTGACGTTCGGGAACCCCTTAAATCCGGCATCACCCGCCACGTGATCGCCGTGCCCATGCGAATGCGCCACAATCAGCGTAATCGAAGCGCGATTCTTCGCCTTCAGCCACTTTGCGATCACCTCCGTCACCACTCGCGCGGCGTCGCTGGGCGCTGCGCCGGTATCTTCCAGCAAAGCTTTATCTTTCCCGAATAACAAGTAGAGAAACGGCTTCTCGTAGTCCACGCAGCCGGACTGGCGCAGAATATAGAAGTCTTCGTTGTACGCGTGCACTTGCCAATCCGGAACCTCAATGCAGTTCGGACCACCCGTGATCCATTTGGCCGGGAAAGTTCCCGGGCGGACGCCGCCGCCATTCGGATAAGGAGCCTGTGCCAGCGCTAAAACAGCACACGCTATCGTGAGAAATGCAAGGTGCAGAGTCACCTCACCATTCTAGTTCGGCGCCAGCGCCATTCTCCTAACTCCACGTCTGGATCCGCGAGTCGATTTCCGCCCTCAAGACCGCCTCGTCATGATTAAATCGCGGCAGGGCGGCTGCCGGAAGCTCCTGGAGCACTTCCGAGAATTGCGGTTGTTTCACCTGAGCAAGCACCGCAAAGCCTAATGCGTCCGCCATCCGGTCGGCGATTCGGATCAGATGCACCATTCGGAAACCGTTATCGGTTGGCGTGTCGTGGTGATGCACAACTGCTTCGGTGAGTTCGGGCGGAAACGGCATCTGCGCCATCAGCCACGCGCCCGCCTGGCAGTGATCCATGTCGAACAATTCGCGCTCGGAGTTCATCAGATCGAAGGCATGCTCGCCGGAAACCGCTAGCAGATTCGCATAGGAATCCGGATATTTCACCAGCAAGCCCAACCTTCCGATGTCTCGCAACAAGCCCGCCACATACGCGACCTCCATGTCCATTTTGCAGGCGCGTGCGAGCTTTTCGGCAAGCAATGCCCCGGCCAGGCTGTTTTGCCAGCACCCGCGCAGCGCCCGGACGTGCAGCACTGGCGCGACGAAATCCCCCAGCACGCGCGTCACTGTAATGGACTTTACCCGCGCCAGGCCCAGAACCACAATCGCATGCGACAGCGTCTTCACCTGAGCCCTCAAGGCGAAGAGCGGCGAATTTGCCATCTGCAGTACCCGGGCCGCAAACACCGGCTCGGCCGCTATCATCCGCCCAACTTCGCTGATGTCGGGGTCCTCCTCGGCTAACAATTGCATCAAGCGGCTGGCCACCAGCGGAAACGGCGGCAGCTTATCCAGGGCCAACGGTGTGGTGTTGGTCGGTGGCTTTCGCTGGCTCTTTCGCACTTCGGTGTCGATCATGTTTTTACCTCTTTATGCTTATCGGGCCTGTCCGGTCAATTATGAACGTCCTCTCTTATGTCTCGGACCCGGACCGATAAGTAAAGGGCTATGCTAACCTCACGCCTCAATGTTTCCGCTCGATCCGAAATTCTTTTCCTCGAATACCGCCTCGAAGTCGTCTCCCATTGGCCCTCTTCCCCTCGCAAGAAAGCCACTTCGGAGGCCATCTCCCGCCGCCTCACCGCAATCGGCAGATCCACACTAGCCCGTCCCGATGCGCATGACCTGCTGGATTCCACCTGCCGCCTCCTCGACTGCGTCTTTTCCCTTGAGTAGTGGCTCAGGGCCATGCCCTGCGAAAGGCTTTTTCCGACTCCCCACCCTCATGGGAACGCCCTCAAGCTTGCTATCTTAATCAGTACTATGTCGTCCACCAACACAGTGTTCCTGTTTGACGTCGACAATACCCTCCTCGATAACGATCACGTCACTGCCGACCTAAAGCGTTACCTTCAAAACGAAGTGGGTCCCGAGCGCGCCCAACGTTATTGGGAATTCTTCGAAATCCTGCGGTCTGAACTCGGCTATGCGGATTATCTGGGCGCCCTGCAGCGCTATCGCATCGAGTACCCTCGCGACCCCCGTCTCCTGGCAGTCTCCTATTTTCTTATCCGCTACCCCTTTGCCAACCGTCTGTTCCCCGGCTCCATCGATGCCGTTCAGCACGTTGCCCAATGGGGCCCAGTAGTGATTCTGTCCGATGGCGATGTCGTCTTCCAACCGCACAAAGTTTACCGCTCCGGTCTCTATGAGACCTTCAACGGCAATGTCCTTATTTATGTGCACAAGGAGCACGAACTTGAGGACGTCGAACAGCGCTATCCCGCAGCGCACTACGTTGTGGTGGACGACAAGCTCCGGATCTTGCACGCCATAAAAAAGATCTGGAACTCCCGAGTCACAACCGTTTTCGTGAAACAAGGTCACTACGCCCGCGATCCCAAGGCGCTAGCCGAATATCCGCCCGCCGACCTCAGCATCGACCGAATCGGCGACCTGGTGAATCACGACCTGGCCTCCGTTTCCGAGTGCGTTACCGAACCGCGACCGTGAGACTGAAGAAATCGGTGCCTGCGCGCAGGAAATGCGCTTACGCATGGCCATGGGCGCCATGCCGGCGGATATCGCCCGACTGATTCTCGGGCAGGGAGCGCGGCTGACCCTGCTGGGTGTCGCCCTGGGAGTTGCAGCTGCATTCGCGGGGCCTGAGGGCGGGTTTGACGGCCTGGATCAGATCAGCGTCAAGCTGCCGCCCGCATTGAAGGGATCAGGCGATCTGGTGGTGAAAGTAACGGCTGCATATCACGATCCAGTGAGGCGCCGCTGGCCACGGCCAAAGCACAGCCGTGAACGCAGCGCCGCCATAAGTGCCGACGCGGTACGCATTAGTGCGTGCGCCACGTTGAGTTACGAAAAGTTAGGCTAGCTGTCCTGCTTGACGCGCTTCAGAGCGATCTTCATCTTCTCGCCGTCCGTGCCCTGCTTTACCGCGCCCGAAAGTTGATCGCCGTCTACCTTCAGTTCGAGATAGTAAATGGCTTCGCCGCCATCCACTTCCATGGTTACGCTGTCACCGTCCACGAGTCCTTTTTGAATGGTATGCTGATCGTCCTCGGGGCCAGCCGTGCCGGTCAGCGTTTTACCATCCTGCTTCACGATCATGACAACAGGAATGGTCTGGGCGTCGCCATCCTGCTTCATGTCGACAGTGCCGGACCATTTTCCGGTCAAATCAGAGGCGCTCAGGGTCCAAGCGGCTAACAGCAGCAAACTCAAGATCGTACTTTTCATACGTGCTCCTTTTCGCACTTCTATACTTGGCAAGTTTAACGCAGGTGGAGGCGGAAAAGTTGCACTTATTTATTCGCGAATCGCCATGAGCAGATCCACCTCAAGAGCCCGGCGAGCTGGAAGATAACCGGCGAGCAGGGCCACGGCCACAAATAGCAACGCCATACCTGCGAAAACGACGGGATCGGTGGGACTTACGTGAAACAGGAGCGCGACTAGCGCGCGGCTGATGGCGTAGGCACCCGCGTGACCCGCAGCGATGCCGGCCAACGTGAGTCCCAAGCCCTCGCCCACCACCAAGCGCAATATGTCTCGCGGCTGCGCGCCCAGGGCGCGGCGGATGCCCATCTCCTGACGGCGCTGCTCCACTGAATAGGCCAGCAATCCATAGATTCCGATGGCTGCCAGCACCAGCGCCGCCGCAGCGAACGCACCCAATAGCCACAATGTTATTTGCCGTTGTCCAAACGAGTCGGCGACGATGTCCTGCATACTTCGAACCGCGGTGACAGGAAGATCGCCATCTACCTGCGCGATCTGTTTTCGGACGGCGCTCGCCAGGGACATCGGATTTCCTGAAGTCTTCACGACAAGGGCCATGCCTGGCCAGGGGCGTTGAGCGTAGGGTGAATACAATTCGCCGCCGGCGTCGGAATCGAGCGTGGAGGTTTTGACGTCCGCCACTACACCCACAACTTCCTCGTGCAGCTCCGCCCGCGCCACAATGAGTTGCTTGCCTATGGGATCCTGGTTGGGCCAGAAATGACGAGCGAGGGTTTCATTGACGATGGCTGCGCCGGAACTCGATTCGTTATCGTGTTCTGTGAAGAATCGGCCTCGCACCAGGCGCACTCCGAAGGTTTGAAAAAAATCTGGCGTGACGCACTGCCAGTAGGCGAGCGGACGTTTGCCGAACGGAAGCACGGCGGCACCCACCACTTGAATTGGCACCAACACGCTTCCGCCTAGAGGCAGCGAGAGCGATGCGCCCGCGGAACTCACGCCCGGGGTGGTTGAAATGTGACGAAGGGCCTCGCGAAAGAAGGCATTCTTCTGAGGATTGGATGGGTATTTCGCGTTTGGCAAGGTCACTTGCATGGTGAGGACATTGCGCGGATCGAACCCGGGGTCTACGTGTTGCAGGGCCAGAAAGCTGCGCATCAGCAGGCCAGCTGCGATTAGCAGGATCATCGAAATCGCAACCTGGCAAATCACCAGAAGCCCGCGCGTCTTGCTGCGCCGCAGACTGCCGGCGGCGCCCCGGCCGGATTCGCGCAAAATGACGTTCAGATCGGGTTTGGACGCCTGCAGCGATGGAATAAGACCGAAGACGACGGCGGTAACAATAGACATCAGCAAGGTGAACCCGAGCGTCTGCCAATCGATATGAATTTCACCGGCGCGAGGCAGATTAAGTTGGTCGATGCGTCCGGCCAGCCGGGTTAGCGCGAAGGCCAGCGCCAGTCCAAGAACGCCGCTAGATAGCGACAACACCAGGCTCTCGGCCAGTAACTGGCGAATCAAATCGCCGCGGCCTGCGCCCAGCGCGGCCCGCACCGCGAACTCCTTTCGGCGGCCGGTGGATCTGGCCATGAGAAGGCTGGCGACATTGGCGCAAGCGATCAGCAGTACCGCGCCGATGGCTGCGCACAAAACTAACAGCGCTGGTTTCACATTACCCACCAGGATTCCGCGCAACGCGCTGCCAACCAAGAACGCGTCGGGATCGGCATCCACCAATCCAGAGTTCTGCTGCAAAAACCGGCTGTTGAGAATATTCAATTCAGCCTGAGCCTGCTGGCTGCTGACATCTGGTTTCAAGCGAGCGATCACGGAGATGTAGCCGGCTCCCAGTCGAATCTGCTCGTGGGTAAATGCACCGAAGGCCGCGAGATTGGTCGCGAGCAGGTCCAGACGGGGTGCTGGCTGATCGAGGCCGGGCGGCAGGACGCCAATGATGGTAAAAGCCTGCGAGTCGAGCGTGAGCGAACTACCGACCACACCTGGATAACCTCCGAAGCGCCGCTGCCACAGGCCATAACTCAGCAACACTACCGGCTTCGCGCCCTCATGGTCTTCTTCTGGAAGAAAATCGCGGCCTAAGATGGGATGGACACCGAGCGTCTGGAGGTAGTCAAATGATACGCGCGCGGCAGGCAGTTGTTCGGGTTGGTCCACGCCAGTGAGGTTAAAGGTCTCGTTGCAGAAGCCGGCGAGCTTCGAAAACGATCGGGCTTCGGAGCGCAATTGTTCCAACCGCATCAAGGAAAAAGGGCCGCGTCCACTGGCTCGCTTGAGATTGGTGTTGTACAGCAGCAACAGGCGATCGGATTGCGGGTAGGGCAGCGGGCGCAGCAGGACGGCATTCACCACGGTGAAGATGGCGGTGTTGGCTCCGATCCCGAGCGCTAGCGTAAGAACGGCTACGGTGGAGAAGCCGATATCTCTACCGAGTCCACGAAGCGCGTAGCGGAGATCGTGGAGCATGATTGATTTTAGAGGTTTCTGCTTTTTCGTTTCTCGCGCTACACCACCGTCCGCTTCCACGTCCCGCGCCGAAACAACAGAACACTAAACAGCGCCAGCAATGTGTCCGAAATCACCACCGCGATAAACGCACCGCGCGGCCCCAGGCTGGTATGGAAAGCCAGCAGCCAGGCCACCGGAATCTGGCACACCCAAAAGTACACCAGGTTCAAAACGGTCGGAGTGAAGGTGTCGCCCGCGCCGTTGAAGGCCGCCGTTATCACCATGCCGTAGGCGTACGAGATGTTGCCGTAACTCAGCAGCCGCAGGCCGCTGACGGCGATCGGAACCACCGCGGGATCGTTCGTGAACAACGAGATGATTCTCTCGGCGAAGGTGGCGAAGATCAGCCCCACCCCGCCCAGGAACAGCATATTGTAGAAGCCGGTGCGCCACACCGAAAGTTCCGCCCGCTCCGGCTTACCGGCGCCGAGATTCTGACCAACCAGCGTGGCGGCCGCGTTGCTCATTCCCCACGAAGGCAAAATCGCAAAGATGATGATCTTGATGGCCAACGTGTTAGCCGCGGCCGCTGCGCTCCCAAAGCTCGCGATGATGCGCACCACTCCGATCCAACTGGCCATCTGCACCAGGTACTGGAAAATAGCGGTTAACGAAAGCCGGACCATTTTCGCCATCACCGCGAAATCCAGACGTATCTGCGGCGCGCGAATCACGAAGCGGCCGCGCCCGGATGTCAGAATCCAAAGCTGAAAAAGCACGCCGATGCCGCGCCCGATGGTAGTGCCCACCGCTGAGCCTGTGACGCCCAGCCGGGGAAACGGCCCGACGCCGAAAATCAGGCAGGGATTCAGGCAGATGTTCACAATGTTGGCGAGCCACAGTGCGCGCATGGCCACCACCGCGTCGCCGGCTCCGCGAAACACCGCATTGATCAGGAACAGCAGAAAAATGGTCGCGCTGCCGCCAAAGATCATCCGCGTATAACCGGTGCCGAGCTTCACCACGCTTTCCGTGGCGCCCATTACACGCAGCAGATCCGCCGCATAGAAATATCCCACTGCAGCCGCTATCGACGAGACTACCAGGCCGACCACAATAGCTTGTACAGCCACCAGACCGGCCGCCGCTTCGTCCCTTTCGCCAATGCGCCTGGCCACCATCGCGGTAGCGCCCATGCTCAGCCCTATGGCGACCACAAACAGAATGGTCAGGCAGGTCTCGGTCAGCCCAACAGTGGTGATTGCATCTGCTCCCAGGTGCGCTACCCAGAAAACATCCACCACGCCGAATAGCGATTCCATGATCATTTCCAGCACCATTGGAACCGCCAGTAACACGATGGCCCGGCTAATGCTGCCTTCCGTGAAGTCCTGGTTCGTGCCCGTCACTGCTTCGCGCAGTGAGCGCCAGAATCCGGGTACACGCGCCTCCGCTGTAATGCCGTTACTCATGGGAATCTGAATCCGGGAACGAGCTAACTGGTTCCTTTAGTGTAACGCGAGCGCCAACGAACCACGCCGCCGACACGTCATACTATTTCTTGTGGCTGTATACGACGATGAACTTGCGCAGATTGTCGCTGATCTGAACCGTGTTGCGCCTGGATCTCGCCCTGCGCACACCCCCAGCGGGCAGGGAACCGCCACGCTCGATCAACTTCTGGTACTCGCGGCGCGCCAAGGCGCCTCAGATGTCCTGTTGATCGCGGGCGTTCCCGTTTCGTTGCGCGTAAACGGCGGCTTGACCGCCGCGGCTGGCCCCGCGCTGACCGAGGAAGATACGCGTAATTTGCTGCTGCCTTTGCTCCTGACCAAGCAATATCAGGATCTGCAGCAAAACAGATCGGTGGATCTGTGTTTTACTCGCGAAGGGATCGGCCGCTTCCGCGCCAACATCCACCATCAGCGAGGAACGCTAGCCGGCAGTATCCGGCTGCTGCCGGACAAGATTCCAAGCCTCGAATCGCTTCATCTTCCGGCCACGCTTCGGCGCCTGGCCGAGGCACGGCAAGGGCTGATCCTGATCACTGGCCCCACGGGATGCGGCAAGAGTTCCACACTGGCCGCGTTGGTCGACCTGATCAATACCCAGCGCCGCAATCACATTGTGACCATCGAGGATCCCATTGAGTTTATGCATTCGAATCGCAGCTCGATTGTCGAACAGATCGAAGTGGGAAGCGACACGCCGGATTTCGCCAGTTCCGTGCGTGGCATCCTGCGTCAGACTCCAGATGTAATTCTGGTGGGCGAGATGCGCGATCCGGAAACCATAGCCACTGTTCTCACCGCGGCCGAGACCGGGCATCTGGTGCTCTCCACCTTGCATACCAACGATGCCGCGCAAGCCGTCTCCCGCATTTTGGATTCGTTCCCCGCCGGTAACCAGCCACAAATCCGCCAGCAAATCTCGCTCGCCCTATTAGCGGTGATCGCCCAGCAATTGATTCCTTCCGCCAACGATCGCGAGCGCTACCCAGCGGTGGAAATCATGATCGCGACACACGCAGTGCGCAACTTGATCCGCAGGGGTGAGGACCACCAGATCCACACCGCCATCGGCACCGGACGCGCCGACGGGATGATCACCATGGAACAATCGCTTGCGGAACTGGTGAACGCCGGAAAAATCAGCCGCGATACTGCGCTAGCCCATTGCTTCCGCATAGAAGAGTTGCGCCAGTATCTGCATGGATAACCGTCGTCCACGCCACTCGTAGGACAAGCCTCCGGTTTGTCCACTGGCAAGCCGGAGGCTTGCCCTACTGCTGATTCCCGCTAGCGTCCGTCACACTAACCGGCCGCGAATGCTGATTCGGATTCTGATAATTCGGGAAAGCCGGTCGATGCGGCTGCGGCACCGGATTCTTCTGCATCTGTTCCATCGCGATCGCCACAGCGCGCTCCAGCTGCGGATCATGCCCGGCATGCACAGCTTTCGGATCCATCTCCACCTCGACATCCGGTGCGACACCGTGGTTCTCCACGTCCCACTGGCCATTCGGACTGAAGAATCCGAAATTGGGCGCTGTCACCGCGCCGCCATCCATGAGCGTTGGATACTGCGAGATGCCGATCAGGCCGCCCCAAGTCCGCTTGCCCACCAGTGTTCCGACATGTGTGTGGCGGAACATCCAGGGCATCATGTCGCCTCCCGAACCAGCCATTTCATTGGTGATCATCACCCTCGGCCCGAAGATCGCAGCCGCCGGCGTACGATAAATCGCCCCGTACCGCGGACTCCACCACCCTTCCAAGGGACGGTTCAGCACATCAATGACATAATCGGCCACCTGTCCGCCGCCGTTGAAACGTTCGTCCATGATGACGCCCTGCTTGTCCACCTGCGCGAAGTAATAACGATTGAAGCTGGTGAATCCACCCTGTCCTGTATCCGGCATGTAGACATAAGCCAGCTTGCCGCCGCTCAACTGATCCACCTTGCGCCGATTCTCTTCCACCCACGCTTGATATCGCAATTGCTGCTCGCTCGGCACCGGCACCACCGTAATCTCTCGCGAGTTCGCACCCGCCGCATCCGGACCCACCTTCAGCACCACTCGTTTGTCGGCAGTGCCTTCCAACAGCCGCGACACGTCGTCGCTACCTTTCAAATCCTGGCCATTCACCGCCAGCAGATAATCGCCCACAGAAGCATTGATCCCCGGCTGGACCAACGGTGCGCGCAACTGCGGATTCGAACTTTCGCCGGTGTAAATTGTCTTAAATCGATAGCGTCCGTCAACGATTTCATAGTCGGCGCCAAGCAATCCACCCGGTACCCTTTTCGCTTCCGGAATGCTGCCCCCGCCGCCGCGCAGATGGCCGGAGGTTATTTCGCTGAGCATCTCGTGGAAGATATAGTTAAGATCCGATCGGGAAGAAAGCCCATCCAGATACTTCTCGAACTCCTTTTCGCCATCCGCCGCATTTACGCCGTGCAGATTCGCATCGTAGAAATAACTTTTTTCGATCCGCCACACTTCGTGGTACATCTGCTTCCACTCGGCCTTCGGATCCACCTTTACTTCCACATCGTTTAAATGCAAAACGCCTTCCCCGGCTTTGAGAGGGGCCGTGGCCGAAGCGATCACGTATTCCGGCAGTGGAGGTGTGCTGCCTGGGCGCGGAGGACCACCTTCGCCGCCACGCGCGATGCGCAGCAGCATCTTTTCCCCATTCGCCGACAGATCGAAGCCACCAACATTGTCGGCCAGCTTTTCCAACTTTCGCGTCTTGAGGTCGAACTTCGAAAGAGTTCCACCCGCGCCAGGCCCGCCTTGCCCTCCGCGTGCGGATTCGATGACGTAAATGACGCCGGCCTTGCCTGAGGCGAGCAACTGAATTGCGCGAGGGGGTATAGGCAGCGCGACGGTACGTTGCATCAGCTTGTCAAAATCGATGCGAACCGGCTTGGGTGGCGCATCGGGGCGGCCGCGGCGCTCTCCAGCAGGCTTGTTTTCGCCGGCCTTACTTTCGGCTGACTCGCCTTCATCCGGCTTTGCTTTCTCATCGGACTTCGCGTCCGCTGCTTTCTCCTCGTCGCTCTCGGGTGCGAGCGGTGACGCAACATCATTCGGAAGGACAATCAGGTAAACGCTGCGGGTTACGTCGTGCACGTCGCTGCTCATATCCAGACCACTCGACGTCGGCCCGTAGTTGGTGCTGGCGGTGAAGTAGAGATACTGCCCGCCCTTGTCGAACGCGGGAAACCGCGCGTCGCTCAGCCCATCCGTCACCTGCGTGCTCTTGCCGTCACTCAATCCATAGATATCCACAGCATGCAGGCGATTCGGAAGAATCTTCACGTAAGCCAGCCACTTTGAATCGGGAGACCACGCGAAGTCGCGATTGATCTCGTACGAATAATTCGTATCAACTTTAGTCAATTTCCCGGAAGCGACGTCGACATCCCAAAGGTGCAGTTGATTGTCGTTGAACGCGATGTGCTTACTATCCGGAGACCAGCTCGGATCGAAATAGAAAGCCGAATTGCCCTCCAATGCGATCTTGCGCGCGTCGCCCTCGCCGTTCTGCGGCTTGATATGCAGCGCGTATTCGCCCGATTCATCCGAAAAATACGCGATCGACTTGCCATCCGGCGACCATACCGGCGTGCGATCCATCACACCCGGCGAATTCGTCAGATTGCGGACGTCGCCTTTTTCCGCGGGAGCCGTCAGGATCTCGCCGTGCACTTCAAACACGGCGCGCACGCCGGTGGGGGAAACCCGGGCATTGCGAATCTCGCGTGCCGCGTTTTGAAAATGTGGGCGCACCTCCGCGAGATCGGCCTCAATCTCAATCGGCACCTGGTTTTCCTTCCCGCTCGAGATATCGTAAATATGAATCTGCCCAAACTGCTCGTAGACAATTCCGCCGGGGCCGGCGCTCGCCGAATTGATGTCCTTCCACGTATTCTTGATCAGCTCGGTGACCGCTTTGCTCTTGGGATCGTAGCTGAACAAAGTCATGCGACCATTGCGGTCCGAAAGGAAATAGATCTTGTCCCCGATCCACATCGGATAAATGTCATTGGAATCCGTGCGCGGAATCTTCTCGGTGCTTAAATCGGCCAGCTTAACAGTCCACAGATAGCTGGCCTCGCCTCCGCGATAGCGTTTCCAAGCGACGAAATTCGTAAACCCGGTTGCGAACTGGCCGCCATCCACCGGCGCGTACACCATGTGTTTGCCATCCGGAGAATAAGCGCCGAAGGTGGCCATCGGGAGCGGCAACACGTCGGGCATGCCGCCTTCGGGCGAGACTGTGTAGAGCTGGTTATAGCGCGAGAAGCTGAGGCGGTTTGAGCGGAACAGAATGCGCTTGCCGTCGGGAGTCCATCCCACCACGCGGTCCGCATCCGGATGATAGGTGGCGCGCTTGGGGACGCCGCCGGTGGCCGGCATGCTGAACACGTCCACATTGCCGTCATACTCGCCCGTGAATGCGATGGTGTTACCGTCCGGCGAGAACGCTGCTTCCGTCTCCATCCCAACGCCGGCCGTGAGCCGAGTGGCGACGCCGCCCTGGCGTGGCACGCTCCAGAGATCGCCTCCATACGAGAATACGATCTCGGTTTTGTTCATCGCCGGTTTCTGGAGCAGATGCAGAGTAGCACCGGCGCCAAAAGCTACCGGAACAGTCGCCGATAGAAAAACGAGTAGAGCGGAATACCTCATAAAAAGGGCCTCCCGGTTGACTAGTGTATCGCAGGCGGCAGAAGATAGCCGAGAGACGTGAATCCGCGGATGGTATCGCCGGGCCAGATATGAAAATCAGCGCGAGCAGGGATTAGCATGGCTTACAGTATGATCGCGCACCAGCCGGGTCATATGACTAACCCTTCGCCTCGGAAACGGTGAAGAGAACCGCCGCCACGAGGCTAAGTATTCAGTTTATATCTTCAAAACACAGGGCGTGTGTGATACGGGCGTGCCAGACACGAGCCATTGTTTTCGCGTAGATCCGAGACAGGGGCGTCCATCCCATTCATCTTTATAAAATCCTTACGCCTTCCTTATCACTTCCTCACCCTCCACGCTCTACAGTGAAATTAGGACCTTATGCTCGACATATTCTACGTCATCGTCGCGATCCTGTTCTTCGCCGTTACCTGGGCCTTCACCAAGGCGTGCGACAAGCTGTAAAAGGAACCCAACCATGGATTACATCATCGCCGGAATTGCATCGTTCTTTCTCTTCGTCTATTTGATCTACGCATTGCTGCGGCCGGAAAAGTTCTGAGGAATTGAGCCATGACATCCATAGGCGTTCTCCAAATCGTCATTTACTTTCTGATCCTCCTGGCTATTACAAAACCAGTCGGGTTATTCATGTATCGCGTTTTTAACGGCGAGCGGACCTTCCTACATCCTGTTTTGCGTTGGCTCGAGGTTCTAATCTACAAGGCCGCAGGCGTCCGCGAAGACGCTGAACAGCGCTGGACGCAATACGCGGGCGCGCTGCTCTCGTTCAGTGTGTTCGGTTTCCTGCTGGCCTACTTCATCCAACGAGCGCAAGGCTATCTCCCGCTGAATCCACAGAATTTCGGAACTCCCGTTATGACGCCGGACCTGGCGTTCAACACCGCGGTAAGCTTTGTCACCAACACGAACTGGCAGTCCTATAGCGGCGAGTCAACGCTGAGCTACTTCGTTCAAATGGCTGCGCTCACTGTTCAGAACTTCGTATCGGGCGGGGCTGGAGTGGCCATCGCCATCGCCGTGGCGCGCGGGTTCGCTCGCCAGCAGATGAAGACCATTGGGAACTTCTGGGTGGATTTGACTCGCGCCACGATATATTTGCTGCTGCCGCTGTCATTGGCAGGCGCTCTTTTCCTGTGCTCGCAGGGCGTGATCCAAAACCTTCATCCCAACACGAAGGCCACTACGGTGGAAGGCCCGGCGCAAATTATTCCCCAAGGTCCGGTGGCGTCTCAGGAGGCCATCAAGATGGTTGGAACCAATGGCGGTGGCTTCTTTGGCGCCAATTCTTCGCATCCATTCGAGAATCCGACGCCGTTCTCCAACTTCGTTCAGATGCTCATGATCTTCGTGATTCCGGCCGGATTGATGTATACCTTCGGCAAAATGGTCGGCGATACCCGCCAAGGTTGGGCGTTGTTCGCGGCCGCGAGTCTCATGTTCCTGATTGGAGTCTTTGTCTGTTATCCAGTCGAGCAAGGCGGCAATCCGCTGCTCGCCAAGCTGGGCATCCAAACCACCGCCAGCGCCACACAGGCGGGCGGCAACATGGAGGGCAAGGAAACCCGATTCGGGATTGCCTCCACAACTTTGTTCGCTACGATCACCACGGACGCGAGTTGCGGGGCCATCAATGGCCAGCACGACAGCTTTCTTCCGATCGGAGGGCTGGTTCCACTGTTTAACATGATGACCGGCGAGGTCATTTTTGGAGGCGTGGGCGCGGGACTTTACGGGATTCTCTTGTATGCCATCGTGGCAGTATTCATCGCCGGCCTGATGGTCGGACGCACGCCGGAATACATCGGAAAGAAGATCGAGCAAAAGGAAGTGAAGATGGCCATGCTGGCCGTCATTGCAACCGCCGCCAGCATTCTAGTCTTCGCAGCCATCAGTGACGTTGTTCCATTCGCAAAGAATAGTTATTGGAATCCGTCAGGCGCCGCGATCACGAACCTGACCAACTCCGGGCCGCACGGGTTCGCTGAAGTCCTCTACACCTACACCAGCGGTACCGCCAACAACGGCAGTGCCTTCGGTGGAATCGGCACCAATACACCGTGGTACAACCTCACTCTCGGCTTGGCCATGCTCATCGGACGCTTCCTATTCCTGTTGCCGCTGCTGGCTGCTGCCGGAAACCTCGCAGCCAAGAAGAAGGTCGCCACCACCAGCGGAACATTCCCAACCCACGGGGCGCTATTCGTCGGACTGCTGGTCGGCACAGTGGTGATCGTCGGAGCCCTCACATTCTTTCCCGCGCTTTCGCTCGGGCCCATTGTCGAACATTATCTGATGCATCAAGGAAAGCTGTTCTAATCCCATGTCGACCACTCTCACACCACCCAAACCTGCGCCGCCGGCCGAGGACTTGACGTCACTGCTGCCCAAGAAGTTAGCGCGCGCCAGGCCATTGTTCGACACCGAGATCGCGGGCCGGGCCTTTAAGGAATCGTTCTTTAAGCTGAACCCAGTGACGCTCGCCAAGAATCCTGTGATTTTTGTGGTGGAGGTGGGCGCTGCGCTCACCACCATATTCCTGGT
>Ga0207031_10144_pt1 | contig 19981 bp, 18 predicted proteins | sample Alteio_BWMinCont_37_FD_153278 | JGI IMG/M metagenome (GOLD analysis project Ga0207031, IMG submission 153278) | Enriched cells from forest soil in Barre Woods Harvard Forest LTER site, Petersham, Massachusetts, United States -... | ecosystem: Environmental > Terrestrial > Soil > Temperate forest >... | reverse complement strand
GAGTGATATTCGCAGGCGAAACACCCACCTGCGAAAACCAATTGCCTAGTTCCTCTTCTGTAGCCTGAAACGGCAAATTGCCGACGTACAGTTTTTTCACGAACGTACTCCCTTGGCCTCTGGCTCAATAGCTCCATGAGGCGCGGCTGAAGAGGCAAGGCCAACTCCGTACGCAGTCCGAACGAACGCAGGCTACCCCGGGCGAAGCTTGCGCTTCAGCTCTCGGGCCGCATCATCCGCCAACCTTGTGATCAGGTCAACGGAGACGAACAAAAATACGTAAGAAACCCTATGGACGAGATGCCCCGCTTAGCCCTAGACCATCCTGCGATTCGGCGTAAGGTTATGTTAAATAAAGGATTAATTTGGCCCGGCGGCTCAGGCGTGGGGCGAGGGGCCAAGAGCGGATAGCTTAAGTTCGATAGGCCGCGTTGATGTGGACGTAGTCGGAAGTGAAATCGCACGTCCACACACAGGCACGGCCACGACCCATGCCGAGTTCAACGCGGACGGGAACGAAATCGCGCAGCATGCGATTGTGCACACGTGTTTCGCTAAAAGAATGCTCGACGCCGCCGCGACAAGTGAGAACATCCGCAAGATATATGCTGACGCGGCGAGGATCGATTTTGACTCCCGCACGCCCGGCTGCGGAGAGAATGCGTCCCCAATTCGGATCTGCCCCGGCAAACATGGTTTTAACGAGCGGGGATCCGGCAATTGTCATGGCTACTTGTCGCGCGGCGTCATCGCTCGCCGCTCCGCGAACTTCTATCTCGATTACACGTGTGGCGCCTTCACCGTCTGCGACGATTTGCAATGCCAGTGAGTGACACACGTTCTCGAGCGCGCTCAAAAGGCGCCGATAGTCGGCATCAGCTTTCGTAATTGTGCGATTGCCGGCAGCCCCGCTGGCGAGAGCCAGAAGCGTGTCGTTGGTGGAGGTGTCTCCATCGACAGTGATCGAGTTGAAGGTCCCGCTCACTACCCGCTTCAAGGCGCGTTGCAGCAGCGGAGAACTGATAGATGCATCGGTGACAACATAAGCCAGCATCGTCGCCATATTGGGATGGATCATTCCCGCGCCCTTCGTGCAGCCGAGCAACCGGATTGTGCGGCCGGATAGTGTGCAGCGGGATGCGGCCCATTTTGGCCGGGTGTCAGTCGTCATGATGGCCCTGGTAAATCCGCCAAACCCCTCGACGGTGCGATCGGCCATTTTCGCCAGGGCAGGCACAGCTTGCAAAATCCGTTCGACGCGCAACGGAAGGCCGATAACTCCAGTCGAGCAAACGAATACCTGTTCCGGGTCGCAGCCGATCTCGCGAGCGATTGCTTGCGCCGTTGCTTCTGATGCCGCCATTCCAGCTTCGCCCGTGGCGCAGTTGGCGTTTCGCGAATTGACGATCACGGCGCGCATGCGCGGGGCCGCTTTCTGCAAATGCCGGCGGCAAAGTACGACCGGCGCGGCCTGCACCAGGTTCTGGGTAAAAACTCCGGCGGCAGCGACTTCCTCGTCGGCAATGATCAGTCCCAGATCGAGATTTGGAGCTTTCCGAAGGCCGCAGTTCATCGCTGCAAAGCGGAAACCTTGTGGAAGCGCAGAGAGCGGCGCCGTATGCATCTGGGGGATATCGTTGGTCACTCAGGAACCTCCGTTAGCCGATTGAATTGGTCCATTGCTCCAAACGAGAGTGGCAATCGGCGATGGCTTCTCGAACACGCGCTGGAGCCGTTCCTCCGGGCACGTCGCAGCTCGTCAGCGCAGATTCAAGCGTCAGTACCTCCGCCAGATCGGACTCAAAGAGGGGCGAGAAGCTTTTAAGTTTTGACAAAGGCATTGCCGTCCATGATTCGTGCGTGCGTTCGGCTTCGCGAATCATCCGGCCGACAACTTCATGCGCTTGGCGGAAGGGCAGGCCGCGGCGGACGAGATAATGTGCCGCCTGGGTAGCCAGCAGCGCGGAATCCTGGGCCGCAGCCAAGAGTTTTGTCTGATTAATGCGCATGGCGCCCACGGCTCCGGCCGCAATTTGGGCGACCGCCAAGGCTTGGTCGTGTGCGGCGAAAACCGGCTCTTTGTCTTCTTGCAAATCGCGTTGATAACTCGAAGGCAATCCCTTGAGCGTCATTAAAACGGACACCAGAGCGGCTGTTATGCGGCCTGTCTTACCGCGCAAAAGCTCCCACGCGTCGGGATTCTTCTTCTGCGGCATAAGACTGCTTCCCGTCGAATATTCATCGGGCAGCAAAACGTACCCGAATTCCTGAGAAGCAAAGAGAACGAAATCTTCGGCGAGGCGCGAAATATGTGTAGCCAAGCCGGCCAGCGCGTAAAGGTAATCCAATGCGAAATCGCGGTCGCCCACGGCATCGAGGCTATTGGCGGAAATGCGCGAAAAGCCGAGCTCCTTTGCCAGAGCTTCTCGATCGATGGGAAACGAAGACCCGCCCAGCGCTCCAGAGCCCAACGGACAGGAGTCTGCTGTGCGTCTCGCGGTACTGAGCCGCTCTAAATCGCGAAAAAAAGCCTCAGCGTGCGCGAGGATAAAATGCGAGAAAAGAATTGGCTGAGCATGTTGCAGGTGCGTCATCCCCGCTAGAGGGACTCCCGTCGTCCGCTCGGCCAACCCTATAAGCGCCGCAATGAGCGCACTGACACTGCGCGAAAGGTTCTGTGCGGCTTCCTTAACGAACATGCGGAAATCTGTGGCTACCAGCTCGTTCCGGCTCCGCGCGGTGTGCAGCTTGTAACCCAGCGGGCCTAAGCGCTCGACCAGCGCCATTTCGACGAAATGGTGCACATCCTCGGCAGGCGAAAGATCGAGCCAAGCCGGATCCGACTCCGCTCGCTTGGCAATGGCATCGATGGCTTCGAGTGTCTGCTGAGTTTCCGAGGAACTGAGGATGCCCACTTTTTCTATCCCGCGAGCCCACGCGCGGTCGACGGCCAGTTCGTAGGGCAGCAAACGACGGTCAAACGGAAAGGAGCGCTGAAATTGATAGAAGAGTTCGTCCGGCGGCTGTTCGAATCTTCCACCCCAAAGCTTGCTCACTTCGCCAGCTGTTTCCCGCGGCTTCACGATCCCGTGTCGTTCGCGGGCACCGTTACCGGCAATGCAAAGAGGTTTATGAACCCTTCCGCGTCCTTTGGGTTGTAGTGAGCCATGCTGAAGCTGGCGAGATCGGTTCGATAGAGGGAATGAGCAGATTGCCGGCTTGTTATCGCGACGTTGCCTTTGTAGAGCTGCAAGCCCACCGTTCCGGTCACATGCTGCTGGGCGCTTGCAAAGAACGCGTCCAGCGCGTTGCGCAAAGCAGTGAACCACAATCCGTAATAGACAAGTTCCGCATAGCGATGCGCCAGAATTTGCGAGTAATGCGCGGTCTCGCGATCCAGGCAAAGCGCTTCGAGTTCGCGGTGAGCCAAAACCAACAACGTGCCGCCGGGCGTTTCGTACGCCCCGCGCGACTTGATTCCAACGAGGCGATTTTCCACCAGGTCGATGCGCCCCACGCCGTTTGCCGCGCCTATAGCGTTTAGTTCGTCCAGCAGCGCGACGGCATTCAACCGCTTTCCATTAAGCGAAACCGGTGTTCCCGCTTCGAACCCGATTTCAATCTCTACGGGTTTGTCCGGCGCCCGTTCCGGGGAGGTAGTCCATTGCCACATCGATTCCTCGGGAGCATTGGCCGGGTCCTCGAGGATTCCACCTTCGTGGCTCAAGTGCCAGATGTTGCGGTCCCGGCTATACAGGTCGGTTTTCGTCTGTGAGACAGGAACATTGTGGGTACGGGCATACGCTAGTGCATCTTCGCGGGACTGGATCTTCCATTCCCGCCAGGGCGCGATGATCTGAAGCTTCGGAGCAATAGCTTTGTACGCAAGCTCAAACCGCACCTGGTCGTTTCCCTTACCCGTACAGCCGTGAGCGAGAGCATCGGCGCCGATCCGCAAAGCGACTTCAGCCTGGCGCTTAGCCAAAACGGGCCGGGCAAAGGACGTGCCCAGCAAATACTTGTGTTCATAAACGGCTCCCGCTCGCAGTGTCGGCCAGATATATTCAGTGATGAATTCTTCGCGCAGATCCTCGATGGAAGCTGCCGAAGCGCCGGTAGCGAGGGCCTTGCGCCGTGCGGCTTCCAAGTCCTCTTGCTGGCCGACGTCGCCAATCATGGCGACCACGTCACAGCCGTAGGTTTCTTTCAGCCAGGGAATAATGATTGATGTATCGAGCCCGCCCGAATAGGCGAGCACTACTTTACGAGCCACGCAATCTCCTTTTAGCTGAGTAACATCAGCAGGATGGCTTTCTGTACGTGCAGACGATTTTCTGCCTGATCGAAGACGATTGAACGAGGTGAATCCATGACGGAATCGGTTACTTCGGCGCCGCGATGGGCGGGGAGACAATGCATAAATAGGGCATCCGGAGCGGCCTGTTTCATCAAGTGATCATTTACCTGGTACGCGGCGAAGATTTTTGCGCGGGTGGCCGCTTCGTCTTCTTGTCCCATGCTGGCCCATACGTCTGTATAAACGGCTTGTGCTCCGGCCACGGCCTCTTCGGGTGAATGGAACAACTCTATAGTGGCGCGCGTTTCGCGCGCGGCCTGCCGCGACTCAGCAACGATGGAAGCATCAGGCTCATAACCGGCTGGTGTGGCAATCCGCATCTCTGCTCCCACGCGCGCTGCGACGGTCATCAACGAGTGGCAGACGTTATTGCCGTCGCCTACATAAGCAATCTTCACACCTCGCAGGCTTCCGTAACGCTCTCGCAGCGTAAAAAAGTCAGCGTACGCCTGACAAGGGTGGAAACGATCGGAAAGCGCATTGATCACCGGCACGCTGCCGAATTGGGCGAGTTGCTCCAGTTCGCGTTGCTCAAACACGCGCGCCACGATGCCGTGCACCCAGCGCGAAAGGTTTCGGGCCACATCGGGAATCGACTCTCGCTCTCCGAGCCGCGAAACGGTCTGATCCAGAAAAATCGAAGTTCCCCCCAAGCTGCGCATGCCAACCTCAAAAGTCACGCGCGTGCGCAGCGACGGCTTTTCTAGAATCACCGCCAGGAAGCGGCCGGCGAGCGCCGAGCCATAGTGACCCGGGCGGGCTTTGACATCGGCGGAGAGCTGAAAGAGGTCCTGAATGCGGGCCGCGTTCCACTCCGTGCCGGTTAGAAGGTCGGTAGAAACAGTAACGGCTATGGGCATTGTGGTCATGGGTTTTTAGCGGGAAGCCGCCAAGGCGCCGCGGTCGTTCCTCTCGACGAGTTCCGCCGCAGCGGAACTGGGACGCTTGGTCTTCGTAAGGACATGCCGGAATCGCTGCGCGAATTCGTCCACTTGGCGTTCAGTCACGATGAACGGAGGCAAGAGCCGCAAAACGCGTTCGTGGGTGCAATTGATTATCAATCCCTCACGGAGCGCAGCTTCCACATAGGGTTTGCCTTCCGCAGCAAGCTCAATTCCGCAGATCAATCCTTCGCCCCGCACCTCGCGAATGAAGTCGAGGTCCGAGGCGATTCGCGTCAGTTCAGCGCGCAATTGCGATCCGCGCTCGCGAACGTTCTCAAGCAAATGGTCGTCTTCGACGACCGACAGAAACTCCAGCGCGACCGCGCATGCCAGCGGTCCGCCCCCGAATGTAGAGCCGTGCAGACCCGGCGAAAAGGATTCCGCCAAACTCTCGCGCGCTACAATGGCTCCCAACGGGAGCCCGCCGGCCAGCGGCTTGGCAACAACAACGATATCCGGTAAACCCTTGTGGCGTTGATAGGCGAAGGCACGGCCCGTCCGGCCCAGGCCGGACTGGATCTCATCCGCGATAAGCGCCGCACCGTAGTGGCTGGCCAATTCGCGGGCGCGCGTCCAAAATGGAGTACTGACCGGAAAGATGCCACCTTCGCCCTGAATTGGTTCGATAACGATGGCGCAGACGGAATCGTCGAACTTGGCTTCAAGGTCGGCGACATCATTAAATCGAACAAATTCGACCCCAGGCACCAGCGGAGCAAACGGCTCCCGATATTTCGAGGGATGAGTTATGGAAAGCGCGCCGAAGGTACGCCCATGAAAAGAATTTTCAAGCGCCAGGATACGAGTTTTTCCGTCCGTACCGCCCTTATGTGCGGCCAGCCGTGCGAGCTTGATCGCGCCTTCGATAGCTTCTGTGCCGCTATTGGTAAAAAAGACGCGTTCAAGCCCGGACCACTCCGCCAGCTTTCGCGCCAAAGGGCCTTGGTACGGGTGATGAAACAAATTTGAGACATGCACGGCGCGCGCGGATTCGCGGCGAATCACGCGGGTCAGCCTGGGATGGGAATACCCCAAAGCATTAACGGCTAGGCCGCCTAAGAAATCGAGATATTTACGCCCGCGATGATCGTAAAGATAGCAGCCGCGGCCTCGCACGAAGACCACAGGCGGACGCCGGTACGTGTTCATCAGATACCGTCCCGCCAGGCGAATAGCCTGTTCGGCGGAAACGTTCTGCTTCGCTTTGGACTTCCGGTGTTTCAATGGCCGACTCCAGCAGCCGCAGAATAGCTGGACGTGACGCGGGTCCCTGGGCCCCTCTGTCCACTGGCAACGGACAGCAGGCCGGTTTCGCTCGCCCCGCCAACGATGCGCACTTGTTTCACGCCTGCCGCCAGGGCCCGCTTGCAAGCCTCCAGCTTGAGCACCATGCCGCCGGAGACCTTGTTTTGCCGAATCAGATCCTCCACATCGCTGCAGGAGACCGCTTTAATTACCTTCGATCCGTCCAGAACCCCGGCGACATCCGTCATATAGATCAGCCGATCGGCATGGATGTACTCGGCGCAAGCGGCTGCCATATGGTCTGCATTGATGTTGTAGAGTTCGCCGTCGGCACCCAATCCGAGGCAGGATGCTACGGGAATGATTCCGGCCCGCCACAACGATTCGAGGAATTCGACGTTCACACCCGTGAGATAGCCGACAAAGCCGAGCGCGCCGATTACCTCATCGTGTTGCATCGGCTCGGCAAGGAAGCAGCTCGAGTCCGAAGCACACAGGCCGATAGCAGGCTGCCCAGCGGCAGAGATGGCGCCGGCCATACGCTTATTCAGCAACCCGCCGAGAACCATCACGGCCACGTCTCGGGTTTCGCGATCAGTGACCCGCAGGCCGTTGACGAACCGGCTCTCGATGCCCATGCGTTTGAGCGTGCCAGTGAAAATCTTTCCGCCACCATGGACTACCAGCAATTCGTGTCCTTGATGGGCAAGTTGCGCAATCTGTCTGCCCAGTGAGCGAAGCGCTTCTGGATCGTCCAGCAAAGCCCCGGCAATCTTCACGACCATTCTCATTGCAGACCTGTCGCCTCCTCGAAGCCCATCATTGCGTTCATGTTCTGAACAGCCTGACCCGCAGCGCCCTTACCGAGATTATCGAGACAGCTCACCACTACGAGGCGCTCCCCTTTTGAATCCAGAGCGAAACCAATGTCACAGAAATTGGTGTGCGCTACGTGCTGGAGCTCTGGAAGGCGGCCTGTGGGCCATAGCCTTACCATCGGTTTACCGGCATAAAACTGGCGATAAAGTGTTTCGATTTCGGATGCCTCGCGCCGCGGCTCCAGCCAAACGTAAAGTGTGGAAAGAATTCCTCGCGCCAGCGGCAACAGATGCGTGGAAAAGATAATTTCGCTGGCAGCGATTCCAAGATGCTCCGTAACCTCCGGCGTGTGCCGGTGGGTGAACAGGCCATAGGCGCGGAAGTTTTCGTCTACCTCGACGAAGTGCAACTCACGTTTCGGCTCCTTGCCGGCCCCCGAAGCGCCGGATTTGCAGTCGCAAACGACGCCCCGGCCGGAAGCTATCCATCCCGCTTCCACCAGCGGCCGTAGGCCAAGAATCACCGATGTCGGATAGCAGCCGGGGTTTGCAACTAACTTCGCGTCGGCGACGTCCTTGCCGTATAGCTCAGGGAGCCCGTAAGCAGCTTGAGCCAGAGTTTCCGCATTAGGCGCCGGCAACTTATACCAATTCTCGAATGTGGCCGGGTTCCGGAACCGGAACGCGCCACTCAAGTCCACGACCCGGAGGCCCGCATCAAGTAGTTGCGGCGCTATTTCCAGTGAAGCCTCATGTGGTGTGGCCAGGAACGCCAATTTCGCTCCGCTCTCCGCAATTGCCTTCACGGAAAAAGCCCGGCATGGCGCCTCGCCCCACCCGCGAAGCTGCGGAAAGATCTCCGTGAGGCAGTTCACCGGCTTGGCGCTTTCGCGCAGATAAAACGTAGGTTTGGCGATTCCAGGGTGCCGAAGCAGGAGCTGCGCCAGCTCGAATCCTGCGTAGCCGGTTGCTCCAACGACGGCGACCCTCACGGGTCCGTTCATCGGAGCATGGCCTCCAATCGTTGTTGCACCGCAGTCCTGGCGGCGCGAGAGGGAGTGATCACCAGAACTGTGTCGTCGCCGCCGATGGTTCCGGCCACCTCTCGCAACCGTTCTCCGTCTACCGCCGCAGCCAGGGGTTGCGCTCCTCCGGGAGGCGTCTTGAGAACCAGGAGATTATCCGCCGGCCGCACGTCCAGCAAATATTCGCGGACCGCGCGCGCCAAGGGCGCGAGCGCTTGCGCGCCGTCTTCGTGGGCGGGCTTCAACGGTTTGTAGCCTTCCGCCGTTTTCACCAGCTTCAGCTCGGCGATGTCGCGCGAGAGCGTGGCTTGGGTGACTCGCAGTTTCATCTGTGCCAGCCGCCGCCGCAAATCGTCCTGGCTCGAAATGGCTTCGCTCGCGATCAATTTGAGTATTTGCCCTTGCCGGAACCGTTTTTGGCTTGCCAATCCCTGACCTGCCGTACTTTATGCATCTGCTTGCATAATTATGCGGACAGCAGAATGGCTTGTCAATAAAAAATTGATTTTCCGCATCGGATTTTTGATTCGCGGTCGTCTTTACCGGATTGAGCCGCACGCAAGCCGGTGCTATCCTCATTGCAATGGCCGAGACCTCCTTGAAAGTTGCTCCACCGCCGGCATCATTGCGCTCGCAGGCGCTTCTTCAGGTGGCGGAGTCGATCGCGCAGCATCGCGATCTGGCGGAGTTGTTCCACGATTTGGCTGCGCGGCTGCACGACGTAGCGCATTTCGATTACTTGAATCTCGTCCTGCACGACCCGGAGCGCCAGATCATGCGTCTCCACCTCCTCGAAACCTTGACGGAGAAACCTACCCACCTGCACGTGGGCCTGGAATTGCCGATGGGGTCGACGCCTTCCGGAAAGGTTCTGGAGACGCAGGATCCATATGTCGTTCCGGATGTCGAGACTGAGACGTCGTTCCCGGTTCTTGTGGAGGCGCTCCGCCGAGAGGGCGTCCATTCGTTCTGCGTGGTCCCACTGACCACAGCGCAGCGGCGGCTGGGAACGTTGGGTTTTGGAAAACTCGAACCGCACCACTATGACCGCAATGAAGTCGATTTCATGCAACAAGTTGCGCGTCAGGTAGCCGTCGCCGTGGACAACGCGCTGAACTTTGAGACCTCGCGTGCTTATCAACAACAATTGGCGCGGGAGCGGGATCGTTTGCGCGTACTGCTCGAAATTAATAATGCGCTCGTCTCCACGCTCGATCTGCGTCAGCTTTTTCAGCTGATTGCCCGCAGCCTGCGGCGTGTCCTTCATCATGAATACACCAGCTTGGCGCTGCTCGACCCGAAGACCAACAGGCTGCGTGTACGGGCGCTCGATTTCTCCGGAGGACAAGGTCTAATTCACGAGGAAATGTCCGTTCCCATCGAGAAATCCCCGGCCGGGCAGGCATTTTCCGCGCGCCTGCCGCAACGTTATTCACGGACGGATCTGGAAAGATTTGATTCTGACATTACCCGCCGGCTGATCGCCGAAGGAATGCGCGTGGAGTGTTGCATTCCCCTTATTACACGTGAGCAGGCCCTGGGTACCCTCAATGTGGCCAGCTTTCGCGATTCTGCGTTCCCACAAGAGGACCAGGATCTCCTCAGTCAGGTTGCTGCGCAGGTAGCCATCGCCGTCGAAAATGCGTTGGCCTTTCAAGAAATTGCTGAACTCAAGAACAAGCTCACCGAAGAGAAGCTTTATCTCGAAGATGAGATTCGCACTGAACACAACTTCGAGGAAATCGTTGGGGAAAGTCCAGCACTGAAGGCTCTGCTCTACCAGTTGCAAACCGTGGCGCCTACCGATTCAACCGTGCTGATCCTGGGAGAGACTGGCACTGGTAAAGAGCTGATCGCCAGGGCCCTTCATAATCTCAGTGCGCGCCGTGACCGTACGTTCGTGAAGATCAATTGCGCCGCTATTCCGACCGGATTGCTCGAATCCGAGCTCTTCGGACACGAAAGAGGCGCCTTTACCGGTGCTATCGCTCAAAAGCTCGGGCGATTTGAGCTGGCGGACAAAGGCACGCTTTTTCTCGATGAGGTCGCAGACATTCCTCCCGAGCTGCAACCCAAGCTCTTGCGCGTTTTGCAGGAGCAGGAGTTTGAACGACTCGGCAGCACGCGTACGCGACATGTCGACGTTCGGTTGGTGGCCGCCACGAACCGCGACCTTGCCCGCATGGTCGAGAACGGGGAATTCCGCAGCGATCTCTTTTACCGCCTGAATGTTTTTCCCCTTTCCGTTCCCCCTCTGCGGGAGCGCTCCGAAGACATTGCCACGCTGGTGCGTTATTTTGCCCAGCGTTATGCGCGCCGGATGAACCGGCACATCGAAACGGTTTCCGCGGAGTCCATCGCCGCTCTCGAACGCTACCATTGGCCCGGCAACATCCGCGAACTGGAAAACCTCATTGAGCGCGCGGTTATCCTTTCCCCTTCGCCCGTACTTCATATTCCTCTATCCGAATTGAAATCGAACCCGGATGGCCAGCCGACCGGTCTCCCAACTTTGGCTGAAGCAGAAAGAGATCACATCGTGCGGGCCCTTGAAGAATCCAAATGGGTTCTCGGAGGACCCAAAGGTGCCGCGGCTATGCTGGGCATGAAGCGTACAACCCTCCAATCCCGAATGCAGAAACTAGGAATTTCTCGACCGCACTAATCGCTCTGCGACTCCCAAGTTAGAATTTGAGCTTGAGGACGGCGCTTTGTGTGGCGCACCCGAAGGGCGGAGATCCGCGATGCCGCTCAGTGAGTAATGAGGAATTCAGCCGCCGGAGTAACCGTTCAAGTCAACGGCGTGGTTACGTGGTTCGGATCGGCCCAAGCTCCGAATGAGGAGTGCTACACGCCCGCGGTGCGAGCCTGCCAGTCACTAAGACGCACACGATAGCTCCTCTGTTGGCGGAAAATAACGATTTTGTCCTCTCGCGCCAGCCAGCCAAGGGCCCAATCGAAAAACGGAGACCTTGCACCTACCTGCTGTTTCAAGCTGGGCAAAGACAGTTCGCCGTTGTTATTGAGTGTTTGCCAGATTGCTCCGGCAGTCGTGCCGATTTCTTCATGCATTTACGCCCCCAGCGTCCAGAGCGGCATCGACCGTCGCCACCTTTGAGACTCAGAGGTACGCCCCGATCGAAACCGCATAAACACACGGAGTCTAGCATGATCCCAATGTCCTGGCGGCGCGTGCGGCGCCCCTGCGGCAGGGGGCCAAAGAACCTTTTCGTTGTAGTAACGGCAAGTCGGAGGTAGACTCTCGTCCCATGTTCAGTAAACTGAACAGCACGGCACGATTAAAGCCGGAGTTGGAGAGTCCTGACAAGTCCTTGCCAAAGCCTGTTCCGGCGGAGGCTAAAGTCTCGCCGGGACAGTATCTTAAGGCCGTTCGCGAGCGGCTGCAGATTGGTATGCGCGAGGTCCAGGACGCGAGCATGGTGATTGCGACCGAAGAAGGGAATGAGAATTTCTACGTCTCGCCGGCCAGACTGACGCAGATCGAGAACGAAGAGTCGATTCCCAGTTTCCATAAGCTTTTCAGCCTTTGTTCTGTATATGGGCTCGACCTCAATGATGTCCTTGGACGGTACGGAGTCAATGCGAACCGGACGCGAGCTTACCGGACGCGGTTTCTGCCGGAGATCACGCGCACGACGTCAGCGGAGATATACGGATTTGAGGACAAGGTTCTGGTTCCCGTTCGCATCGATCCCACATTTCGTTGGGAAACGACTCAATTGGTGAATCGCGTCGTGGCTATGTGGGGGGAGATCCCTGCCGCGTTTCTGTTGAGCTGCAATCCCCGTAAGCACACGTATGGGTACGTGGGATTGACCGACCGGACCATGTTCCCACTGCTACGGCCCGGTTCGTTGCTGATGATAGATCCTGAGCGCAGACGTGTGGTCCAGGATGGATGGAAGAACGAATTCGACCGGCCGGTTTATTTCGTCGAACTGCGTGATGGATACCGTTGCGCGTGGTGCCAAGTGGATGGATCGCGTCTAACCCTAATACCTCATCCGGTCTCGAATGTGCCCATAAAGAGCTTTAATTTAGCCACCGAGGCCGATGTTCTAGGTCAGGTTGTGGGAGTGGCGATGAGGCTGGTTCCTCCAAATACGTCCAGCCAGGGGCCTGGATCAAAACTTCCAGCGCCGACCGAAATTGTGAGATAAAAAACCTCCGCGCCAGTAGCGAGCATCCTTCCGGAATCATTTCGTAATAAGGCTCCGTCTCCAACCACAGGTTGGCCACTCGAACTTCGACTTGGCCCAAGGAATTGAAGTGCCTCCGCAGTTCTCTTGATAAGTCCATGAGCGAAAGATTCACAACTGCTTCAAAGACGGAGCGGTGAGTGCCGCGAAGGGCCATATTGACTTCTTCGGGCGTGGAAACGCTGGCCCATCCTTCGTGTAAATAGCGCCCCGTATAAGGGTCGCGTAAGGATGAGAGAAATACGAGTTGCGCGAACGCACTCGGCAGCGCGTCCAGCACATTTTGCAAATACCGCGAGATCGGTTTTTCCCGCATCATGACGGTGGAGAATTCTAGGACAAATCTAGCACCCGACGCAATTCTTTCGTTTTCACTCGACTGAACAGATTACGAAAAGATTACTAGCTATCAGGAAAACCCTGTAGTCTGCCCAGGGTTGGAAAAAATCTCTTTGTTGAGGTGATTGGCATGGGCGGACGTCCTACAACATTCCCAGAAGATTAGTACCTTGGTACGTTAAAGCTTGCACAACAGGGGGGCCGCATAAGCCCCCTCCATCAGCCTGAGTTAGTGTATACTCCCGGCTGTTATGTTTCTATCGGACGCGATATGCGTCACGGCTGTTGCTCTCGAACTGGCCACGGTGCTCCTTTTGTTGCGTAAGCGCGTGTGGCGTTCATACACGCTTTTCTTCGCATACACAACATGGCTTTTCCTCGCGAATTCAGCAATTCTCATCACCTCACTTTATCTGCCTGCCGAAGGTCAAGCTATCAATTGGGCCGGCCGCGTTTATCCGGCGCTGTACTGGAATATTGACAGCATCGATGTGGTCCTGCGGTTCGTCGTGGTCTGGGAAGTATTCCACCAAGTATTTCCAAAGAGTTCAGGACTGAACAAGAGCTTGTCGAAAGGCTTGGCCATCGTTGCCTTTGCTCTTCTCGTGGTCGCATCTGCCACGTTTTGGGGCTATCAGACCAATACGGGGCTCCGGTCCCTCCATTTAGCTCTGGATCGCAGTTTCGGTTTCATCCAGGCCCTTATGATTCTGGGCACGCTGCTCATGGCTCGCTACTATGGTGTCAGCTGCGGCCGAAATATTCGTGGCATAGCGCTTGCCTTTGGCGGGTGGGTATCGATTTCCACCGCCACTAATGCCCTGGCTGACCTGAATAGCTCTTTTGTGGCCTATTGGTACTATTTACGCCCGCTGACCTTCGTATTCATGATAGCGGTGTGGATATGGGCTCTATGGGTCTACGAACCGAATCCCCCGATCAGGGAGAGTGAGGCAGTGGAACTTAATCGCTGGACTCAGGATTGGAACCGGACGATTTCAGCTGCCCGGACGATCATACGGCCATGATAAACCTGATTCTTTTCGCGATATTGGGTCTGGCGCTCTTCGGAAGCTTTATTTTTATTGCCCTGCAGGGCAGCCCGAAGAGCTTGCCCGATTCTTCCGCCGTTCGAGCCGTAACGTCAATCATCAATCTCGAGGGCAGCTCGTTCGCAAACGCGAGACGCTTACTCGACGATACGGACTATCAGGTTTTGTGTTCGAATCCAGACCTGCGGCGCTTGGCGGAAAGACATCGCAACGATCGCAGGCAGCTCGCGCTTACCTGGATTTCATTGCTGCAGGGCGACCTGATAACTCTGTGGCGATTCCGGCGATTCCTCATTCAACAAGGTGTGCCTTCCAGCGTGAAGGAGGAACTCGGAACTCTGCAGGCGCTTGTGCTTTCCCTCGTCCTGATCAATCTCATCCGACTTTCCATACGCACCGTAGGCCCATTTGCATTGCCTCGCGCCACGCGTCAAGCGGGACAATTGGTGGACAGCATGTCGAAAGGCGCGGCCCTGGTACTCGGCCGTATTCCGGCCGCTGGTTGGGCGGAAATCGAGCGCGGCTGGGTCAAGAGTGCGGCCTAAGCTGGCTGACTTGAGGCCTGCCGCCTTGTCTTCCGGGTTTTCCCGAGATCGCCAGATTCTAGCTGCGGTTCAAGTCGTGACCTCTGAATCAGAACGCTCGCCTGACTCGGCGCCGGCCCGAATGATCGGCGTCTCCGCTTCTATGCAGCGGGCTTATGCTCTCATTCATCAGGCCAGCAATTATGCTTATCCTGTCTTGATTGCCGGCGAGAAGGGCACTGGCAAAAAGTTGGCCGCGCAAACGATCCATTCGCTCAGTCAGCGAAAGGACAAGGCTTTTGTGGTGGCTGACTTTTCAACCTTGGCGCCCACTTTGGCGGAATCAGAGCTTTTTGGTTATGAGAAGGGTGCCTTCACGGGGGCGAACCAGACGCAATGGGGCCTGCTGGCATTTGCGCGCCAAGGGACAATTGTGTTGAAGGAAGTTGGAGATCTTCCCTATCACGTCCAAGCCCGATTCGTGCAACTGTTGCAGGATAAAGAATTCAAACCCATAGGTTCCATTCACCCCATTCCGTTCAAGGCGAGAATTCTGGCAACCACCTCACGCGACCTTCAGGCGGAAGTAGAAAAAGGCAGATTCCGCGAAGATCTCTTTGTGCGCCTGAGCGCAACGCCAATCGGTCTCGCTCCTCTTCGGGAGCGCAAAGAAGATATTCCGCTGCTGATCGACTATTTCCTTGAAAGATACGAAGGCGCGGACCATTCCAAAATGAAATTCTCTGGCGCTGCAATCCAACATTTATGCGGACATGATTGGCCAGGTAACATTCGCGAATTGAAGCAGAAAGTTCGAGAGGCAGTCTCGGCCTGCCCTGGACCGATGATTGAAGTGAGCGATCTCAAACTCACGCCGGAATCGCCGGACGATCGGCGCTGGGCGGCCGACCTTACGTCGTATCTCGACCAACGGGAACGGCACAATATCGTGCAGGCTCTTCGAGACTCTCAGGGAGACAAGCCAGCTGCTGCCAGGTTGCTTGGGATCGCGGAATCTGCTCTTCAGAAACGGCTTCAATATTACGATCTTCAGTAGGCAAGGCAAAACTTAGCCTCGCGTTATATCATTCCAATTCCGTCATTGGGCGTTTGTTGAACATAATCTATGTCAACTGCTTACGTTTGTGAGGGGGTCCGCACTCCAATCGGCCGTTATGGGGGCGCCTTGGCGCAGGTGCGCACGGACGACTTAGCGGCAGTCCCGGTTACGGCGCTGCGCCAGAAATTTGACCGAAGTGATTGGGAGACCCTCGACGAGGTTGTGCTCGGCTGCACCAATCAAGCCGGCGAGGATAATCGCAACGTAGCCCGGATGGCATCCTTGCTGGCTGGTATTCCACATACCGTTCCCGCGATGACCGTCAATCGTTTATGCGGTTCAGGCATGGAAGCCGTTGCAGTGGCCGCTCGAGCGATTGCGGCGGATGAAATTTCTTTAGCTATTGCCGGCGGCGTCGAAAGCATGAGCCGCGCACCGATGGTGATTCCCAAGCCAACCGCACCGTTCTCTCGAACAGCCGAAATCTACGACACCACCATCGGATGGCGCTTCGTGAATCCGGAAATGGCCAAAAGGTATGGCACCGCTTCGATGCCGGAGACGGCTGAAAACGTTGCGGCTGCCTATCACGTCGACCGATACTCGCAGGATAAATTTGCCCTTCGCTCGCAGCAGCGGGCTTCGGCGGCTCAGAAGGCCGGAATCTTCGCCGAGGAGATCGTGCCCGTTCACGTCCCGCAACCCAAGGGGCCGTGCAAGGTCGTATCCCAGGATGAGCACATGCGCCCGGATACAACCATCGAAGCGCTCGCGAAGTTACCCACTCCATTCCGTGAAGGCGGTACCGTAACAGCCGGAAATGCCTCTGGAATTAACGACGGCTCCTGCGCGATGTTTATAGCTTCGGAGGCGGCTGCGTCACGTTTTGGTTTGGCTCCAATAGCTCGCGTCGTGGGAACGACTGCCGCGGGAGTCCTGCCGGACGTGATGGGCATCGGCCCGATTCCCGCAATACAGAAGCTGCTGGGACGACGCAATCTGAAGATCGATGAAATGGATGTCGTGGAAGTGAACGAAGCCTTTGCAGCGCAGGTGCTCGCGGTAGTCCGCGCGTTCAATCTGCCTGACGATTGCGAAAAGGTGAATCCGAATGGCGGCGCAATCGCGCTGGGGCATCCTCTGGGTATGAGCGGCGCACGCCTGGTCCTAACCGCCGCGAAGCAAATGCAGCGCATTAAAGGGCGCTACGCGGTCGCGTCGATGTGCATTGGGGTGGGGCAGGGCATTGCGATTTTATTAGCCCAACCCTAAAACCTCTCCTGTGCCGGCGAGACCCGCAGGATCCAGGTCCCGCCGTTTAAGGCGAAGGTGATCAGGCGGAGCGCCGCAGGACGGATCGGAGACGCCGTGTCCGCGGCGCTTCTCGCAGTGTTCGCAGAGCCTGAGCCTCGATCTGGCGAGTGCGTTCCCGGGTCACTCCCAGGCAGCGACCAACCTCTTCCAGCGTGTGTTCATCTCCATCTTCGAGTCCAAAACGCATGCGAATGACCTTGGCCTCGCGTGGCGTGAGATCGCTTAGCATATCGATCGCGTGCTCTTTCAGATTGCGATCGATCACGGCTTCGGATGGAGATGCAGCTTGCTTGTCTTCGATGAAATCACCGAGATGCGATTCCCCATCCGTGCCAATACGCGTTTCCAAAGAAAGCGGCTCCTGCGCAATCTTCATGAGCTCCCGGACCTTTTCAATCGGGAGCTCGAGACGCTCGGCAATTTCCTGCGAAGTGGGTTGACGTCCGAATTGCTTTAGCAGCTCACGGTTTGCCTGCATGAACCGGTTGATGTGCTCGATCATGTGGACAGGTATGCGAATCGTGCGAGCTTGGTCGGCAATGGAGCGCGTAATCGCCTGGCGAATCCACCACGTGGCATACGTCGAAAATTTGAATCCCCGCCGCCATTCAAATTTCTCCACTGCTCTCATCAACCCGATGTTGCCCTCTTGAATTAGGTCAAGAAAACTCATGCCTCTGTTGAGGTATCGCTTCGCTATCGACACGACCAGGCGGAGATTTGCCTCGGTCATCTGCTTTTTCGCGTGTTCGGCAATCGCTTCGCCTCTGCGTATGCGCTGCAGGAGTCGCTTCTCTTCGCCCTGGCTAAGTAGCCTCTCGGGACCGCGCGTGGCGGTCGAGGATCGGCGGTTACCTGCCTTTTGTCCGGCGAGGGACTCCTGCAGGGCAGCGCGCGTCAAGCCGATCAGGCGCGCCCTCTCAAACGGGGTGAAATTGATCGACGCTACCAGTTGCGAGATGCGCACCCGTACCCGTGCGAGTGCCCAAAGTCCCCGCCGGGCAGAAGTCGATCGTTTCAGTTGCCGGCTCCGGCGTAGGGCCAAGGCATAAAGCCGCGACACCTCACCGGTGATCTTCAAAATGCGCTTGAGTTCAGTCTTCTCCGCCGCGGGCGAATCGCTGTCGATTTGCATGACATTCTTGATCGGCCGCGTCCCGTCCCGCAGTTCGTCAGCGGTGTGAAGGAGAGCTTCGATACCGATCGGCGAACGCGAAACGACGGTCATGACCATCTTCTCGCCGCGCTCAATTTGCTTCGCGAGAACCACTTCCTGTTCGCGTTTTAACAGAGGCACAGCGCCAAGTGCGGCCAAATAGGTGCGCACCGGGTCGAAGGTGTCATCTTTCCCCGGCTCATATTCGACCTCGGCCTGATCTACGGGCGCCTGTCCTTCGGCTACCGCGTCAGCTTCCGACAGGCCGCGGGACTTGAAGACCTCCTCGTATTCGTCCTCTCTCAAGTGCTGCATGTTATCTATCAATCCCATAGTTCCAGAATGCCTCACCTTTCCACTTCAGACAAGGGCGCCGATTGCCCGAAAACCACAGATAATAATCCTGCCGTCGGTCGATATTTCCAGAAAAATCAGTGAGATACGGAGATTTAATCGCCCGGTCGACCCTGAAGTTCTATTATGGCTTTTAGTTAGATGCACCCTCATAATAAAAGATGCACCTGATTTTTCAACCACATGTTACACCTTCCGCGGTATTGTTTGCACGCAAACTCGTGCCTAATCTAAAGCCAATGCCCTACGTCCGGATTGTAGCCTTCCTTTTACTTGCTTCCCCGGGGCCCGCCATCGCCGAGGCGCGCACCCAGGAATCGGCCGTCGTAATCGAGGCTCAAACTAACCCGCAAAAGCTAGTCCGCGAAATTGTGGAAAACGGCCGTCGCCTGAAAGAAGACCCAACTTATTGGACGTACCGCGAGCTCGTTCGTAAGGAAGGAAAATTAGAAACCCACGAAGTGTGCCAGACGGACGCTGGAACCATTGACCGCCTCGTTGCCATTAATAACCAGCCTTTGCCTCCTGAGCAGCAAAGACGGGAGGATGCCCGCATACAAATGCTGGTGGCCGATCCCGCCGAGATCCGCAGAGAGAAACAAAAACAGCGCGAGGACACGGCCAAGCAATACCGAATGTTTGCGACCTTTCCCGACGCTTTTCGCTACCAATATGCAGGCACAGAGGGGCGCCTGATTAAGCTCAGGTTCGAGCCCAATCCACAGTTTGCGCCCAGTACCCGTCAGGAAGAGGTCTTTCACCATCTGGAAGGCACGATGTGGATCGATCACGATCAAAAGCAATTGGCTCGAATCGACGGCGAGTTAGCCAGCGAAGTCAAATTTGCCGGCGGCTTTCTCGGGCGCCTGGACCAGGGCGGGGTTTTCTCGGTCAGATTCCGGCAGGTGGATTCAGGTCAGTGGCTTATGGCCGCGCTTCAAGTCAACATGAGCGGCAAGGCCCTTCTTTTCAAGACGATCTCCGTACAGGAAGAGAGAGAATTCGAAGATTATCGCCGCGTACCGGGCAATTTTACTTTGCGACAGGCCGAGGAACTCCTCCAGAAGATGCCAACTTCGCCAAAGCAGAGTGCCGCAAATACTTCCAAATAGCTCCGTCTGAAAGATCTTCCGTTTTCGCGTACGAACCTTGGCGCTCGAGCCTAAATTCCTTACTTGGCTCTTAGACTCATTACATATGCAACGAGCGCTTGGTTGTCTGGATTGCTAGTCGGAATGTCAGGCATGCCTTTATTGAGCGCATCCGCGCTCGGCTTTTGGAGAAACTTCGAAACTTGATCGGCGGTCAGCCGCGAATGGGTCAAATCCGGAGCATCCGGCGTTCCTTCGCCATTATCACCATGGCAATCGAAGCATTGGTAGGCTTTGAAGCGAGCCTTACCTTGCGCAACAAGGTCGCCTTTTTGACCACCCGCTGCGGAGGGAGCGGCAGGCGCACCGCTGGAGGTAGCGCTTGAAGCGGGGGCATTCGCTGGGGCATTGGCCGCAGGTGCTGCACTCGAAAGCGCGGCTTGCTGTTGTTGCAGGACGGCGTGGAACATGGCTTCGTCGAT
>Ga0207031_10143_pt1 | contig 20168 bp, 16 predicted proteins | sample Alteio_BWMinCont_37_FD_153278 | JGI IMG/M metagenome (GOLD analysis project Ga0207031, IMG submission 153278) | Enriched cells from forest soil in Barre Woods Harvard Forest LTER site, Petersham, Massachusetts, United States -... | ecosystem: Environmental > Terrestrial > Soil > Temperate forest >... | reverse complement strand
TTTGTAAACGGGCTGCGCATCACGGACGCCGAGACGCGCGACGTCGCTCTAATGGTGCTCTCCGGGATCGTCAACAAAAGTCTAGTTGCGGCGATTGTCGCGGCAGGAAGCGCAGCGGTGGGCCTGTGTGGCGCCGATGGCATGGCGTTCCGCGCACGCAAAAAGCAAAATTCAAACTGTGACTTGGGATTTGTAGGAGAAATCTGTTACGCGGAACCGCGCTGGATCGAAGCTATCTGGGCCGCCGGAGGCATTCCAGTCCTGTCTTCGATTGCGCTGGGCTCCGACGGCGAGTACTACAACATCAATGCCGATCAGATGGCATCCGCGTGCGCCGTGACCTGCCACGCCGACAGCTTGATTTTTTTGACCGATGTGGACGGAGTAAAGGACGCGGAAGGAGCAGTTATTCCCTGGCTGAATACCCGAGATGTAGCCGCCTTGGTGGCCGCTTCCGTCATCCGCGGCGGAATGCTGCCCAAGCTGGAAGCTTGCAGCGAGGCGCTTCATCGGGGCGTGGGACGAGTGCGAATTCTGCCGGCGGCGCAGGTCGAGAGTCTACCGCAGTTTTATTTTACGAAGCTGGCGTGCGGGACGGAGGTAGTTGGCGCATGAGCCTGGCTTCCGTTATTCGTTCCGAAAACAAACTATTGCTTCCGACCTATGATCGTCACAAGATTCTTTTTCAGAAAGGGCGCGGTGCGTATCTATGGGATTCGCGCGGCGCTCGTTATCTGGACTTCTTGAGTGGCATCGGTGTGAATGCGCTGGGGCACGCGCATCCTTCAATTCAGGCGGTGTTGAAGCGGCAGGCAGGCCGGCTGATTCACGTTTCTAATTTGTTTTTTCACGAGTATCAGGCGGAGCTTGCCAAACGGTTGACGAATATTTCCAGTTTGGACCGCGCCTTTTTCTGTAACAGCGGAACTGAGGCGTGGGAAGGCGCGCTGAAACTCGCTCGTGTTTATGCGAGAACCGCGAACACCAATGGCCACAAGCCAAAGTGGCGCATTCTCGCTCTCGACAATTCTTTTCATGGACGCACCTTTGGTTCGCTGGCGACGACTGGTCAGGCGAAATATCGCGACCCTTTTGTTCCATTGCTGCCCGGGGTTGGCTTCGTTCGATTCAACGATGTGCAGGACTTGAAAGCGCAGTTCGACTCCGGCGTTTGCGCGATTTGCCTGGAGACGATTCAAGGCGAAGGTGGAATCTGTCCGGTGAGTCCGGAATTCTTGCAGCTCGCACGGAAGTTGACGGAAAGCAGCGGGACTTTGCTGATCCTCGATGAGATTCAATGTGGTCTGGGCCGCACGGGAAATTATTTTGCCTACCAGCACTACGGCGTACAGCCCGACGTGGTGACGATTGCGAAGCCTCTCGCCGCGGGATTACCGCTGGGTGCGATTCTTATGACCAATCGTGTGGCGAGCAGTATGCATCCCGGCATGCATGGCACCACGTTCGGGGGAGGGCCGCTGGCTTGTGCCGTCGCGATCGAGTTTCTGCGGGTACTGGATGAACTGCTCGATCACGTGCGCAAAGTCGGAGGCTATTTTCACGAGCAACTCGAAAAACTGAAAGCCAAACATGGCTGCATTCGTGAGGTTCGCGGAATGGGTTTAATGCTCGGTTTGGAACTGGACTCCGCAGAGACAGCCAAGGCGGTGGTTTCTATCCTGCTGCGCAATAACATTCTGATCAACCGGACGCACGAGACGGTACTGCGTTTCTTGCCGCCATACATCATTCGAGAAAAACATGTCGATGAAGTGATCCAAGCGCTTGATTCGGCGTTAAGTTCTGCTCACTCGAAACAGCGCCGTGCGGCGCGCCACGCGACAAATCAAGTCCACGCAAAGGAGAGCAAGTGAAAGCTCAAGCATTAAATCGAACGCCGGTCGCACCGGCGCGCGTTCCCAACACTTTCTGGGGAGATGATCTGGTTTCAACTCGCGACTTGGGTCGCGAAGGCGTTGCCGCCGTACTGCATCTCGCGGGAATTATGAAAGCGCGTCCTAAGACTTTCCGCAGCGCCCTCGCCGGTAAGCAGATGGCCATGTTCTTCGAGAAGCCTTCGTTGCGAACTCGGCTGACATTTGAAGCAGGCATGGCGAGCCTCGGAGGGACTACGTTTTTCGTAGATCAGACCCAGGAGCGGCTGGATGCGCGGGAAAAACTGAGCGACATCGCCCATAATCTTGAGCGCTGGGTTGACGCCATCGTATTGCGCACGTTTGACCAGCACACCATTGAGGGAATGGCCGAGCACGCATCCGTTCCAGTCATAAACGCTCTCAGCGATTCCGAGCATCCGTGTCAGGCTTTGGCTGACTATTTCACGCTGCAGGAACGCTTCGGCAGTCTTAAGAATATTAGCCTGGCGTATGTTGGAGACGGCAACAACGTAGCTCATTCTCTGCTGCTCACCTGCGCTTGCCTGGGGTCTACAATTCGTGTGGCCACGCCTGAGGGTTATGGTCCGAACGCGCAAATTGTCGCCGATGCTCGGGAGATTGCGGAACAGACGGGCGCGGTGATCGATGTGCTGTGCGATCCGCAAGCGGCGGTTGCAGGCGTGGACGCAGTTTACACGGACGCGTGGGCCAGCATGGGCCAGGAGCACGAAGCCGGGAAGCGTGCCAGGATTTTCCCACCGTACCAGATGAACGAGGAACTGGTGGCGGGAGCGGCCCCGCACGCGGTGTTTATGCATTGCCTTCCCGCTCATCGCGGAGAAGAAATTACTGATGCCGTGATGGATTCCGAACGGTCTATAGTGTTCGAGCAAGCGGAAAACCGCATGCATGTTCAGAAAGCCATTTTGTATTTACTACTGGGCGGGGAAACTCGCCTGCCAGCGAGGAGCGCTCATGCCTGAACAAATTGTGCTTGCTTATTCCGGAGGTTTGGATACCTCGATCATCATTCCGTGGCTCAAAGAGAATTACTCATGCGACGTAATTGCCATGGTCGGCGATGTTGGTCAGGGAGACGACATTGAAGCGGTGGTCGCGAAAGCCTATGCCACTGGCGCGTCCCGCGTGGTGGTCGAAGATTTGCGAGAAGAATTTCTCACCCGATATGTATTTCCCGCGTTAAAGGCAGGAGCGGTGTACGAACACAAATATTTGTTGGGGACATCGCTGGCACGGCCAGTGATCGCGAAACATCAGGTCGAAGTTGCTTTGCGTGAGGGAGCCACGGCGGTCGCCCATGGATGCACCGGCAAAGGCAACGATCAGGTGCGCTTTGAATTGGCATACCAGGCGCTGGCGCCGGAGCTGCGCGTCATAGCACCCTGGCGCGAGTGGTCGCTGAAGTCACGGGAAGATTGCCTCGATTACGCCGAACAGCATGGGATTCCGGTAGCCGCCAGCCGTGAAAAGATTCACAGCCGCGATCGAAATCTTTGGCACCTCAGCCATGAGGGCGGCGAGTTGGAGGATGCGGGTAATGCGCCGCTTGCCAGCACATGGCAGCTCACCCGGTCGCCGCAAGAAGCGCCAGATCGCGAAGAGCAAGTAACCATTGGGTTCGAAGCGGGAGTTCCCGTCTCGGTCAACGAACTCCAACTTGATCCAGTGTCTTTGGTCGAGCTATTAAACGAGATTGGTGGTCGCAACGCGATCGGCCGAGTGGATCTGGTGGAAAACCGGTTCGTAGGTATCAAGTCGCGCGGTTGCTATGAAACTCCTGGCGGAACCCTGCTGATCACGGCGCATCGCGAACTCGAAGCATTGTGCCTGGAGCGCGATGTCACGCATTTCAAGCAACACATCGGCCTGAAATATGCGGAGCTAGTCTACTTTGGATTCTGGTTCGCGCCGCTCCGCGAGGCGCTCGATGCGTTTGTCGAGAACACGCAGAAAAATGTAACGGGCTCAATCACGCTTGCGCTATATAAGGGCAACGTTTCGGTGGTGAGCCGGAAATCTGAGCATTCGCTCTACCGCACCGACCTGTCGTCGTTCACTATGGGTGACAGTTACGACCAGAAAGACGCAGCGGGTTTCATCCGTATTCTCGGTCTTCCCTCGCGCTCGCGGGCTCAAGCACGTAAAGAGGTGGCCAGATCGGAGGTTGCGCAATGAAGATGTGGTCCGGCCGTTTTCGGCAGCCGCTTGATCCGGAGTTCGAACGCTGGCAGCGCTCGTTTGATTTTGACCGCAGGTTGTTGACTCACGAGCTCGCCGCCAGCAGCGCTCACGCGCGGGCTTTGAAGGCTGCGGGCATTTTAGATTCAACTGAGCTAATCGCGATTCTGCAAGGCCTGGAACAAATCGGCGAGCAAGCAACATCGCCCGTGTTTCTCGAAGACGACGAAGCCGAAGATGTGCATCATTTCGTCGAGAAGAAATTGGTTTCGCTGATTGGAGAAACAGGATACAAGTTGCACAGCGGCCGCAGCCGAAATGAGCAAATCGCGACCGATCTTCGTTTATATGTCCGAGCCGCCCTCGATCAAATGCGAACCGACCTCGCGGCTTGGTGCGGCGCTCTGCTCGATCGCGCGGAGCAGGCTGGAAATGCTGCCATGCCTTCTTACACGCACCTGCAACGAGCCGAGCCGGTATTGGTTTCGCATTGGCTGCTGGCTTACATCGAAATGTTCTTGCGTGATGCGGAAAGGCTTGCTGATTGCCGGAAGCGGTTGAATGCTTGTCCGCTCGGCTCTGGTGCGGTTGCCGGAGCTACGCTGCCGCTCGATCGTCGAAGTATGGCCGCTGATCTTGACTTCGATCACCCAACCACGAACAGCATTGACGCTACCAGCGACCGTGATTTCATTCTCGAATTTGTGAACGCGCTTTCACTGCTGGCTCTGCACTTGAGCCGCTGGGCTGAGGAGATGATACTGTTTTCATCGCAGGAATACGGTTTCCTGCGAATGCCCGAGGCGTACTCAACCGGTAGCAGCGCGTTACCGCAAAAGAAAAATCCGGATCTACTGGAACTGACCCGCGGCAAATCCGCTCGCGTCATTGGAGCTGCAGCCACATTGCAAATATGTCTGAAGGGCCTGCCACTTGCCTACAACAAAGACTTGCAGGAAACCCAAGAGCCGCTGTTCGACGCCGCCGATACTGTTCTTGCGTTGCTACCGCTGGTGACCGGATGGATGAAAGCTGTTGAATTCAATTACGAGACCATGCAGAAGGCGGCGCAGTTTGGATTCATGAATGCATGGGCCGCAGCTACTTATCTCGTGCAACGCGGAGTCCCCTTCCGTCTGGCACACGAGCAAATAGGAAAGGCTGTGCAGAGTTGTGTCGAGAAGCATTGCGAACTTCAAGATCTACCTTTGGAGGAACTGCGCTCAGTGAATGCCAAGTTCGACCAGGATTTCTACGCCGCCCTGAAGCTGGAATCGGTGCTTGCTATTCACGATGTCCCTGGTGGTACCGCTCCAGCGCGGGTAAGGCAGGCGATGACGGACGCGCAGAAGAAGATCGATCTGATCCGGGAGGACGCCCATGCGCACGCGTAAAGCCATTCTGCCGGACGCTCCGCGGATCCATGGTCTCATCTCCGCCTATGCTGGCGACGGCACTCTTCTGCCGCGAACGCTGGCAGAAATCTGCGAGAACGTGCGCGATTTCGTCGTGCTCGAAGATGGAGGTTTGATTATCGGCTGCGGCGCGCTTCACCTGTACGGCCCGCATCTGGCTGAAATCCGCTCCATCACGGTCTCGCCTTCACAACAAGGCAAGGGTGGTGGTGGGCATCTGGTAAAAGCGTTGTTGGCGGAGGCGAAAAAGCATCGCGTCTCTTGCACTTGCCTGTTCACGCGGGCTCCGGAGTTTTTCGCTCGCTTGGGTTTCGCAACTGCACAGCGCGAGGATCTGCCAGACAAGATTTATAAAGATTGCCATGTGTGCCCCAGATTTCATGCCTGCGATGAAGTGGCTATGGTGCGCGGTGAATTGCCAAAGTTTGCGATTCTGCCCGAACCTCCCAACTGGCTCGTCAAACTTCAGGTATGAAAGGCGCTGTTCGGTGCGTAGTATTACCGAATAGATTCGTCGATTTTTCGGGGCCAGTTCTTGTAGGTCCAAGACCTCGCCAGCCCCGGCTACGTTTTGCAAGCCCGGCTATTCGCGCTATCTTATTCTCATGCAACTTCGTGGATGCGGTACAGCTCTGGTAACGCCCTTCCGTCAGGACGGCTCCATCGACGAGCCTGCCCTGCGCAACCTGGTAGCGTGGCAGATCGAATCAGGAATTGATTTCCTGGTGCCCTGCGGAACTACCGGCGAAACTCCGACCTTGTCGCATGACGAGTGGCTGCGGGTCATTGATGTCACGATCGAAGTCGCAGCGGGACGCGTGCCCATTGTGGCTGGAGCTACGTCGAACTCGACCCAGGATGCGGTAGAAAAAGCCAGGGAAGTGGCCGCGCGACCCGGGGTAGATGCGATCCTCACGGCTTCACCGTACTACAACAAGCCGACACAGGAAGGCCAGTATCGGCATTTCCGCGCGATTGCCGAGGCCGTAGACAAGCCGATCCTTCTTTACAACGTGCCCGGCCGCACTGCCGCGAACATCGAGCCTGCTACTGTGGCGCGGCTGGCAGAAGTTCCTAATATTTTTGGAGTCAAAGAGGCGAGCGGCAACATTGCGCAGATGGCGGAATTGTGCGCCGTAGTACCCGAGAATTTTCTGGTTTTTTCTGGAGATGATGCCGTGACTCTGGCACTCATCGGGCTCGGCGGCGTTGGCATCGTTTCGGTCTGTTCTAATGAGATTCCGCGCGAAATGGCAGAGATGACGCGAGCTGCTTTGAATAACGACTGGGTCACTGCGCGCCGTCTTCATCGCAAATACTTGCCGTTGATGCAGGGGAACTTCATTGAGACCAGTCCCATGCCGGTAAAGGCAGTGCTGGCGATGATGGGAAAAATCGAAGAAGTTTATCGCTTGCCACTCTTGCCCATGCGCCGCGACACGCGCTCCAAAATACAAAAAATAGCCACCGACGTTGGCCTGATCGCCAAGCCCGCGGGCGCGGCTGCTGACGCGGTTAATTTTTACATCTATGAAAACTGGCTGGCTGGACCGCATAAAATCGTTCTGCACCGGTCAAGCTGTGGGCAGTGCAATCACGGCAAAGGACGTCCAGCTGGACATGACGCCAACCACGCGCGCTGGCACGGTCCTTATGCCACGCTTAGCGAAGCCCGCGAAACCTCCCAGGGCATGGCTGGTGTGCTAATCCGCAGTGAGTGCAAGTGCATTTGATGGTTTCCAGTTTTGTTTTCGATAGATGGTCAAATCGCAACTGCCAATAGCAACCTGAAAATCCCGTATACTCTTCCCGCATGGAATCTCTCCGATCCGCGATCGAACGTCTCGCCTCTCTCGAAGTGGAAAGCAACCCTGATGCGCGGCAAATCTTCATGGACTTTCGCGACGAGCTGACACAAGGCAAGATTCGCGCCGCGGAAAACATTGATGGGCAGTGGGTGGTAAACATTTGGGTGAAGCTGGGTATTCTGCTTGGCTTTCGCCTGGGCGAACTCAGCAAGATGGGGGAAGACATCAGCCTTTCTTTCGTGGACAAAGATACTTTCCCTGTGAGGCGATTTACGGTTCGGGACCGCGTACGCATTGTGCCCGGTGGATCGTCCGTGCGTACCGGTTCTTACGTTGCGCCCGGTGTGATCTGCATGCCTCCCATGTTTATTAACGTGGGAGCGTACGTGGACGAAGGCACAATGGTAGATTCCCACGCGCTGGTCGGTTCTTGCGCGCAGATAGGCAAGCGCGTGCATTTGAGCGCAGGGGCACAGATAGGTGGCGTACTCGAACCAATTAATGCGTCGCCAGTCATTGTTGAAGACGATGTGCTCGTGGGAGGCAACTGCGGCGTTTATGAAGGCACGCTGGTTCGAGCGCGCGCGGTGTTGGGTGCGGGCACGATTCTCACGCGCTCCACTCCACTTTATGACATCGTCCGTGGGCAAGTGTACCGCGCGACAGACGAAAAGCCGCTCGAAGTACCGGAAGATGCGGTGGTCGTGCCCGGGTCACGGGCGGTGACAAAAGGTCAGGCGGCGGAGTGGAATCTATCGCTCTATACCCCCGTCATCGTGAAATATCGCGATGAAAAGACTGACCAGAGAATCGAATTAGAGGAGTTGCTGCGTTAATTCAAGACAACCGGCGCACAGGATTCACCCCCAGCGCCACCGCCGCCTCTCCGGCAAATCGCCGCTGCCGAATCTCAATGTGCTTTTCACGGAAATGTGCTTGCGCGCGTTGGCCCCACGCCCGCACAAAAAAATAATTCAGCCCTGCCCCAATGGCCGAACTGGCGATTGGAATAATGCGCCCCGACCACTTCTCCACCGCTTCCTTGCTGGCCTGCACCGCGATGCGCTGAATCACCTTGGGCACGAAACGGTTGACCACTTCTTTTTCCAGCACCTCGCGGCTGATGTCGACACCAGCGGCGCTGGCGGCGGCAATCCACAACTCGGCAGTCTCTTCGTCGGTGTTGTATTCGAAACCGTAAAGCAAGCTTAGCTTCTGAATGGTTCGCAAAGTGATGCCGGCCAGGATACTGAGGTCGGGAACCATGGTCAGAATGCCGCCTAAGCCAAAGCCAGCGCCTTCGGCCGCGGCCAGTTTCATTCCACTGTGGATGATCCGGTTCGCCAAATCGTCAAGCACGGTGACATCGACGGAGTAAATGCCTTGGAAACTGTCGATGGGCATGCCGTAGGCGGCACGAAGCTGAAGCAGAAATTTGTTCGGATCAACCTTCACCTTCTCGTAAGCGTGTTGAAAGCCACGCCGTAGAGCATCTTCGACCCGGCCTCTTAGCCATGATTTTCGTAATTGTTCAACCATCTCCTTTGACCTTAAATCAAGCAGCGGAGAAAGACCAGTTCCACTTTCTTACCTGCTCCGCCGTGTGTAGTCCGTCATTGCGCGGTTTGCCCTTTCTTCGTGCTAGGATCAATAGACACCTAAAATGCCAACTGGAAAATTGCAAGTTGTGCCCCTCGGCGGTCTGGGCGAGTTTGGAATGAACTGCATGGCTATGCGGTGGGGTGACGACATCATCGTCATTGACGCTGGCCTGATGTTCCCCGAGGCTGAACTGCTGGGCGTAGACATCGTCGTGCCGGATATTTCCTATCTGATCGAGAACCGGCAACGCGTTCGCGCCATCGTTCTCACGCATGGTCATGAAGACCATATTGGCGCGTTGCCCTGGATTCTTTCCGAACTCAACGTTCCGGTGTGGGGCACCGAGTTCACGCTGGCGTACGTGGAAGACAAACTCGAAGAGCACGGACTACTGGAGAATGCTGAGCTACATGAGATCCGCACAAACGAGCGCTTCAAGGCGGGTCCGTTCACCATTCATCCGATCCACGTTACGCATAGTCTTGTTGATTGCGTTTCGTTAGCCATTCACACCCCGCTGGGTGTGGTGATTCACACGGGCGATTTCAAGGTCGATCCTACTCCGACCGATAACAAGATGTTCGACCTGCACTCGTTTGCCGAGTACGGCAAAGAAGGCGTGCTGGCGTTGTTTCAGGATTCGACCAACGTCGAGCGTAAGGGTTACACTCCGAGCGAGCGGGCGGTGCGGCGCAAGTTCGATGAGGTGTTCGCGCGCACTGAGCGGCGACTGTTCATCTCCTGTTTTTCTTCGTCCATCCATCGCATCAAGCTCGCCGTGGAATTAGCGTGGGAGCACGGGCGCAAAGTCGCATTCATCGGGCGTTCAATGACCAGTTCGTCCGAAATCGCCGAAGACCTGGGCTACATCGAGATTCCCGAGGGACTGCTCATTCATCCGGGAGAGATGAAGAATTACCCCCCCGAAAAAGTTTGCGTAATGATCAGCGGTACACAGGGTGAGCCTATGTCGGCCCTTTCGCGGGCCGCGGTTGATAATCACAAGCACGCCAAAATCGAGAAGGGCGACACGGTTGTGCTGTCGTCCAGAATCATTCCTGGCAACGAAAAGGCGATCTACCGCATGATTGACCACTTATTCCGCCGTCAAGCACACGTGATCTACGAAGATGGATCCTCGCCCCCAATTCATGTAAGCGGACATGGCAGCCAGGAAGAACTCAAGCTGATCATCAATCTGGTGAAGCCGAAATACTTCATTCCGATTCATGGCGAGTATCGGCAATTGAAGCTACATGCTGAAATGGCTGCCGCCATGCACAGTTCTGTCGGAAGCGTGATGCTGATCGAAAGCGGCGATACTCTGGAATTTGACGAACTGGGAGCGCGCAAGGCGGGCCGCGTTAACGTCGGCCGTGTGTGCATTGATTCCGGGTCGCGCACCGATGTGGTGGAAGACTTGATCATCAAAGATCGGCGTCATCTCAGCGAAGATGGCATCGTGCTGCCGATCATCGCTATCAACAAGCTTTCGGGGCGGGTGGAAACTCCCCCAGAAATTGTGACCCGCGGATTTGCGGCAGGTGAGGACGGGTTCGTCGATGGGGCGCGGCAACTGGTGATGCAGACGCTCGAAAGTTCGAGCGCGGAAGAGAAAGCCGACTACGGTGTGATCAAGGAAAAGATTCGAGCGGATTTGAAGCGCTACATCTCAAAGCAGACGCAAAAACGGCCGCTGATCATGCCGGTGATCTTGGAGATTTGAGTTCCTACGCAATCGGGTTTGTCCAGCGGAGACCAGGGAAACGTGCAAAATCGCGGTCAGTGGTGTGGAGCACGCCGCCATATTCGATGGTCAACGCGGCTAGTTGTGCGTCGCTAATCAAGGCGCCTGAAGCTTGCCCCTCGACAACCATGCGCCGCAATAAAATCCAGTGTTCATCGCCAGGCGAAAGAACCCGCACGTTGGGCTGCTCTAGCCACTCATCTACCCGCCGCGCCGCCTGCTCCAGGCTCAGCCGAGGTCCCGGCAATCGAGTATTGGTCATGACTCGCATGAATGCAGACACGGTTTGCCACGATAGCCCGACGGATTCGAGACCTGAAAAAGTTTTTTCCACCCAAGCCCGTGCCTTGGTATGTTGAGACGAGCCGCTATCGTACGAGTAGATAAGAATATTCGCGTCGAGTACGATCACCGATACTCCGGTCCCTCCAGGAATTCGAGCAACTCCTCGACATTGTCATAGCTCAATTCCGGAGGAAGCCCCAGATTTATTGGCTTTACAACGAAAGGCTTTCTGGGTGGTTGTTTTGAAGCCGTTAATCCCAAGCGCAAGAAGTGATTGACGACCTGCTTGAAAGAGGCGCCGGTTCGCCGGCTCTCTTTGTTCAAGAGGCCGGCAACGTCGTCGTCGAGCGAAAGAGTAGTCCGCACATCATGATGCTAATGTTTTAAGCATCATGATGTCAACTGGAATAGTTTGGTAATTCTGCTAACGGCTTGTATTCTAGGCGATAGAATCGCGGCAAAATGCAACTAGCTCTCTTGCGTAACGATCAAGAATAATAGCTAAATGGTAACCCTACAGGACATTCGCGAGGCCCAGGCTCGCTTGCTTGGTGTAACCGTTCGCACGGAGCTTATTCAGGCTTCATTAGCTGATGGTGCGGGACCAACCGCTCGCAAACTTTACCTCAAGCCCGAAAATTTACAGCCCATAGGCGCATTTAAATTGCGCGGGGCGTACAACAAAATCGCGTCCCTCTCCCCGGAACAGCGCAGTCGGGGCGTGATTACATATTCCAGCGGGAATCATGGGCAAGGCGTCGCCTACGCTGCGCGTGCGTTGGGCGCGAAGGCCGTGATCGTGATGCCTGAAAATGCGCCGGCTATCAAGCGCGACGCGGTTGCGTCCATGGAGGCTGAAATCGTGATGGTGGGGCCGGGCAGCCTGGATCGCCAGGCAAAAGCGGAAGAACTGGCAGCGACTCATGGTTACACTATTGTGCCTCCATTCAACGATGAAAAAGTTATTGCCGGCCAGGGCACGATGGGGCTGGAAATCCTGGAAGATCTTCCTGAAGTCGAGACGGTACTCGTACCTGTTGGCGGAGGCGGAATACTTAGCGGCGTGGCCGCAGCTATCAAGCTGAGTAAGCCGAGCGCGAAAGTGATCGGAGTCGAGCCCGAACTCGCGGCCGACGCGCAAGCTAGTTTTCGAGCGGGACAAATTGTGCAGTCCAGCGCCGAGCAAACCTCGCGCACGATAGCGGACGGGTTGCGGACTCAAAGTATTGGCCCCATCAACTTCGAACATATACGCAAATACGTGGATGATATTGTCACCGTCAGCGAGGACGAAATCCGCCACGCTATGATGTGGCTGGCGACAAATCCCAAGACCATGGCTGAACCCAGCGGCGCTGTCGCGGTTGCCGGATTTTTATTTCGTGAGGACGAATTGCCACGAACCACGATCAATGTGGCAATCATCAGCGGCGGAAATGTCGATCCGCGGGTGTTGCAGGATATGAGGCGGATGTGAGCTTAGGTTTATGACCCACCGGAACCGAGATCCCTCGCTTCGCTCGGGATGACAGAATTTGTTTTAATCGGCATGACAGAGTTTGTTGTGATAAGGACAAGGAATTCCGCAGAATCGAAACTATGCAATTTAGATTAACTATTGTCGCCGCTGCTTTATTATTCTGCTTCACTGCTGCAGCGGACACCATACGGGGCACGCCCATTCGTCCTGCTTCCATCTATCTGTCGCCGGATGCCAGTTCCAACAAGCTTGCCGATATTGAACGTGGTCGTGAGGTTATTGTTCTTGAGACGAGCGGCGATTGGCTACATGTCGAAGCTGTCCTCACGGAGGAAAAAGTTATCACCGGCTGGATGATGAACAAGGGGGTCGTTCAGGCATCAACACCGAATGGCGACAAAATTATCTTTGGCGAGGCCGTGGACTCTGAAGATCAAGCCAGCCAGCGACACGGACGCCGTGATGCGGCGCAGGATGCCATGCGTCTCTACTACCGAGCCGCGGAATACTTTCCCCATTCGCCGCTCGCCGGCGAAGCCATGTACCGTTCCGCCGATATTCGTTGGCAGATCGACAAAGCGGATGTGATGTCGCGTCCATCGGCGAAAGAAAAAGAAGCCTATCTTCGGGAAGGCATGACTGATGAATTCATGAAAGAGGTAATCAAGAAGTTTCCCGGGACCAAATGGGCTGATCTGGCAGCCTTCCATCTGATCGAAAATAAACTATGCGGTGACTGGCAAGCTTCGTCTAAATGTCCTGAGAAGGAAGCGGAAATGTACGAAAAATACGCCAACGAACATCCGCAATCACCGGCAGTCGTCGAAGCATTGTACGATGCGGCATGGCGGCGCTCTGCGCTCATTGAAATTTACAGGACCGAAGACCAGTCCAAGAAGTCTGATGAAGCGAGAAACAAGGCCATCGCGCTTGCGCAAAAAGCGATAACGCAAGGACCACAGAGCGATTGGGGCACGCGGGCTCAGCTGCTGTTGTATTTGATCGACCAAAAAATTCCAACCTACGGGAACGGAGTAAACTAACTTGCCAATTTATCAAGCCGTGGTTCTGGCGATTATTCAGGGCCTGGCGGAATTTATTCCTGTGTCTAGTTCGGGGCATCTGATTATCGTCCGGCGACTGTTGGGATGGAACGAGCTTTCTCCTGCACACGAACTTACTTTCGACGTAGCGTTGCATTTTGGCACGCTGCTCTCGGTGCTGTTTTATTTTCGACGAACATGGTTTCAGATTATCCGGGCAGCATTTGGCGGCAAGGTGGTGCGTTTCTCCGAAGCCGGTGAGGCCGATCAGAATCTGAGCCCGGAGGAGCAACGCGAAGAACGGCTTCTGCTCTGGTACTTTGCAATCGCGACGATCCCTGGTGCTATCGCCGGCAAGTTGCTGGAGCACTCGGCAGAAGACTACTTTCGTGAACACATATATCTGATAGCAACGGCGCTAATTGTAGTCGCGCTGTTGATGTGGTGGGCAGAGAAAGTCAGCCGGATGACGAAGCCACTCACACGCATCACCTTTACCGATGCGCTTGTCGTAGGTTGCGCCCAGGCTACCGCGCTTATCCCCGGTGTCTCACGGTCGGGTTCGACAATAACCGCGGGCCTGTTCAGGGACATGACCCGCGAAGCCGCCGTGCGGTTCAGTTTCTTACTTTCCACTCCAATCATCGCGGGCGCGGCATTGCTCAAGGCGCATGAATTGAGAAAAGAGGGTTTGCCGGCTGGAATGCACGCACCTTTTCTCGTTGGGGTGCTGGTTTCCGCGATTGTGGGATACGTCACTATTGCCTGGCTGATTCGTTATCTTCAATCCAACAGCCTGAAGGTCTTCATTGTTTATCGCATCGTCGTGGGGGTGATTGTGATCGGTCTCGCCCTGATGTGGCATCTGCAATAACCGGACAAACTACACCATGCGTGTTGTGCTGCGTCCAAGTTAGTGGCACTGGTAGTGTTTGTCATTCTGGATACTGCCGCCAATCCTCAGTTGTAGGCTTCTTTCATTCTTGTCATAATCGTAAGGCTCTGGCATAGATCTGGCAGTCGGCAGGAGTGTCTTCCTGCGCAGGACCAAACACGCCTATGAGATATCTCTCACAGATCTTTGCCCCGACCAACAACCGCCGGCTCAATGAACTGGTCGGCTTTCTATTGTGCATCTCCGCCCTCCTTCTATTTCTCGCCTTGGCGTCGTATTCGCCGTTAGACCCTTCGTTCAACAGCGCTTCGGTGCTGACCGGTTCACGAGCAGCGCGCAATTGGATCGGCGTTGTGGGTGCCATGGTTTCTGATCTGATCCTGCAAGGGTTTGGAATTGGTGCATTTCTTCTTCCCATTTTTGCTGCGGTGCTTGGCATCCGCTGGTTTCGTTCGCGCAGAGTCGCTTCGCCAATCGCCAAGGTTCTCGGCGGCATGTGGCTGATAATTTTTGTCCCCGCTCTGCTGGCGCTCTTGCCGGGCCACTTGCGCTGGATGAACGCAATTCCGATTGAGGGTCTTTTTGGCAGGGTGGTTGGTGATTTTCTAATCCATTATTTCAACCTGGCGGGAGCCTACATCGTTTGCGCCACTGTTCTGGCAGTAGCTCTTTATCTGTCGACCGCATTTTCGTTCGCTGCGTTGCAAGTGTGGGCGCCAACGCGTTTTGCCTTCGCAATTGCGTTATGGGATCGCTGGAAAGATTGGAAGGACGTGCGGAATAAACGGCGGATGCAGAAAGAACTGGAGAAGCGCCGCGCCGCGCCCAAGCCAGTAATCACAACCCAAATGGTTCCGTCACGAGCTGCGGCGCCGCCTCAATCGCAAGTGCGGGCTACAGAACCGATTCGCACTGGCATTGACCGGACGTTTGCAGAACAGAGCGAAGATGCCGTCCAACCGAGGCCAGAGTCGCAGGCAATCACTCCAGAAGTCATGGAACGAGCCGACAGCGGCCAGAAGCCGAAAACGATCTTGCCGCACATTGCCGGTGGATTCAAGCTGCCTCCCAGTTCCCTTCTTCATCGGCCCGACGAGCAGCAAGCGGTCGATGCCGAAGAATTAAAACTGCTGGCGCAAGTGCTCACGGGAAAATACGCCGAGTTTGATGTGCACGGGCAGATCACGCAGATCAATCCCGGCCCCGTGGTCACCACTTTTGAATTCAAGCCTGAGGCTGGCATCAAGTACAGCCGCATCACCAATTTGACGGACGATCTTTGCCTGGCCCTGAAGGCTGAGAGCATCTTGATCGAACGCATGGCGGGCAAGTCCACAGTTGGCATTCAGGTTCCGAATCGCGAACGCGAAATTATCTGGCTGCGCGAGAACATCGAATCGAGCGAATTTCTGGGATCGAAGTCGAAGCTTACGCTGGCGCTGGGAAAAGATATTAATGGCCGAATTGTCACGGCTGATTTAAATGGCATGCCGCACCTGCTGATTGCCGGTTCGACTGGCGCAGGAAAAAGCGTAGCTATCAATGCCATGATTATGTCGATCCTGTACAAATCGACCCCGGATCAGGTGCGGTTGATTCTGGTGGATCCAAAGCGGCTGGAACTGGGCAACTACGAAGGTGTTCCGCACTTATACACGCCGATCATCACCGAACCCAAGCTTGCAGCCAATGCGCTGCGCAATGCGGTTCGCGAAATGGAACGTCGCCTCAAATTGCTCGCCGAGAAGGGCGTTCGCAATATCGATCAGTACAACAAGCTATTTGACGAAAGCGGCACGCCCAGCCTGTTTGGCGATAATCCGGAAGAGCGTCCGCTGCCCTACATCGTAATTATCATCGACGAATTGGCTGATTTGATGATGCTCGATTCGAGCAATGTGGAAGAGTCGATCACCCGGCTGGCGCAGATGGCGCGCGCGGTAGGTATTCATCTTGTTCTGGCAACGCAGCGGCCTTCGGTTGACGTGATAACAGGACTGATCAAAGCCAATTTCCCGGCGCGGATGTCATTCCGCGTGGCTACTAAAGTCGACTCGCGAACCATTCTGGATGCGAACGGCGCGGAAGCGCTTCTGGGACGCGGCGATATGCTCTACCTGCCCTCCGGATCAGCCCGCGTTCACCGCCTGCACGCTCCTTTCGTCACAGAAAAAGAGATTGCGGCGGTCGTGGAATTCTGGCGCGCTCAGGGAACTGCGGAATACGTCGAGCAGTTCCTCCAGGCACCGAAGGAAGAACGTGAAGACGGCGGTTTGGGAGCGAGTGGTGACGGAGATGAAGAGGCAACTAACGATCCTCTTTACGAAGATGCGGTGAAGTTGGTGGTGGAATTCGGCAAGGCTTCGACTTCCCTGCTGCAACGGCGGTTGCGCATTGGCTATGGTCGCGCTGCGCATCTAATCGACCTGATGGAGCGAGATGGCATTGTCGGCGCCGCGGATGGTCCCAAGCCACGCGAAGTATTGAAGCGGCCCGATTGGCTCTCCGAAATCGAAGAGTCTCTGCGATAGCCTCTGCGATTACGAAGTCTCAGCCCGGCGCCAAGCCCTTAAATTGACCGCGTAAAGCACAATGCAAAACAAGTTTGCCGGAATGAAACCCCACTGCGATGTCTTAAATCCGATGAAGCAGACTATGACGCTATTTACCCCGGCCAGAACCCATCCTTCCCAATGTCTCCGTCCAATCAGAATGGTTGAAAAAATCGTAAGCACGCAGGACACGTAGTCGAGCCTCAAATCCACCGAAGAACACCTCCGCAGTCATTATGCGGTAAGCGTGCCGCCTTTCTTTGTGACGCAAGGGCCATGGCGACGTAACGTTAGTACGTGCACCACAGAAAGAGTATGGGCGATCCTGTGAAGGACCGCCCCGTTTTCCCGCGGTTTGTGTGAACGCTATTGCTGGAAGATATCGACCCTTGCAGTCGTATCCCCGGTAGCCGCGTCTAGCGCGAAGAACTCGGACGACGAAACCAGGTAGAGGATCTCCGTGGTGTTTCCGGTTTCTGTCACCACAATTCGGCTAGGATTGCCGACGGACGCTGCGGTCACCTCCGAAGCCTGATTTACGCTGAGCCCGTTGTTGCTGCTGATATCCTGCGTCAGATCCAGCGTGTTTGGCCCAGCAATCGCGACGCTCACCACGTTGCTGACGGCGGGATCGACCGGCGGGAGCGAGCCGCCCGCGTACGTACCAGAAAGCGCAAAGCCTGATTGCTGCGCTGTCATGAAACCGAAACTGACAGACGTGTCCGTGCCAATGATGAATGCCTCATTGGGGCTAACCAGATAAAGTACCGGTTGCGAATTCTGAAAGCCAGAGCCGGTTAACGCGACGCGTCCGGTGGTGGAGTCAACCGTGTAGCTTCCCGACCCTGTTGGAGATGTCAACGTGCCGCCGCTGTTCTGGTCGGACGTCAGAGTAAACGTGCCGCCATTCGGACTCAATATTCCGACCTGGCTCTCAGCCACGGATCCGGATGGGTTCAGTCCGGTTACTTCAAAAACGGCAGTGGCGGCTAAACTGACACTGCTCTGCCCAAGGGCCGTGCCGCTAACTAGGGGAAAGCCCCCGGAAGGAAATGTATCCGTTTCCACGAACAGCAGTTCACTTGAATTGACAACGTAGAAGGCGTAGCCAGTCGTGCCTTGGGTGGTTTTAATGTTTGCCGTCCCCCGACCGTCAGACGCAACCGAATATGTGCCTCCGGTTAAGAAGGGGATACTGGCCGATACGCCCGTACTAGCGTCATCGGAGTCCAGCAAACCAGCCGTAAAGTTTCCGTTGCCGTCGGCGTTAAAATATCCGGCTAAGCCATAACGGTTCTTGTTTGAGTCAATTCCCAAAAAGCCGAACGCATAATTGTTTTTGACCGAGGAGTTCGAAAACGAGGGCGTGGTGGTTTGTTGGAGCAGCACGCCTGAATTGCGCGTTCCTCCGCCGTTGGTGTCGTCAAACTCGATGATGTTCGCATTTCCTCCCGACATCACCGAGAACGCGAACGAGCGCGCGCCGCCGCCGGGAATATTAAATGTCATGTATCCGAGGCCGTTTTGGCCGACGTAATACGTTCCAGTAAAGCTGGGGTTGGTGGGGTCACTGCCGGTTTGATTTACATCCATGAGGCCGCTCGAAATATTCCCTTTACCATCCGAGAAAAAGCTCCCCGCAGCCACGAAAAGTCCTTTGGCGTCAAAACCGCGTACTGAAAATGCGTAATAGCCACTCAGCCTTGCATTGTTCGTGGGCCCCGGATTGATGGTGATGCTCAAATTCGCCGAAGCGCTCTGCTGCGGCGTAGAGGAGTCGACGACCTGAACCTCAAAATTGAAAGTGCCAGATGCGATTGGCGTCCCTGAAATCGTGCCGGCAGAAGTTGAAGTTAGAGCAAGCCCGATCGGCAGAGTGCCGCTAATAATGCTCCAAGTGTAGGGTAGAGTTCCGCTGCTCGCGGTTAAGTTTTGCGTGTAAATCGTGCCTACCTGGCCATTGGGCAGCGATCCCGTGGCCACCGACAGCGGCGGCTCCGGGTTGATCGTAATGCTCAGTGCCTGAGTCACAGTGGTGCCGGCGGAATCGGTGACCTGGACAGTGAATTTGTAAGTCCCCAAGACAGTTGGCGTACCGGTGATCTCGGCGGAGGTGCTGGTGCTGCTGGTCTGAAAAGTTAAACCTGGAGGCAGGCTGCCCGCAATCACGGACCAGGTAAAAGTTCCCGTGGCGCCGGTTGCATCCACAAATGTGTTGTATGAGGTTTGCAGTGTTCCCGCTGGAAGCGAGGTCGTAGCAATAGTGAGCACCGCGTTTAACGTAATCGACTCAGTCGCGGTTATGCTCGAGTTTGCAATTGAAGTTGCCGTAACGGTTGCAGTGGCGGCGGTTGAAATGTTAGCTGGGGCGGTATAAACAACTGAAGTGGTTGTGTTGCCGCTCAATTGGCCGGGACCGGAGAGAGTCCAAGTCACGCCCTGATTGTTGGTGTCATGGGTGAGCGTCGCGGTGATGGTCACGGTGGCTCCCGGATTCAACGACACACCCGAAGCCGGACTCAGTGTGATCGTAATGGTGTTGCTTCCCGAGCAACCTGCGAAAACCAGCGCCCAGACGAGGATACCCACTGCCAGCAACGAAAGAACTCTCAATTGTCTCAAGGTTTCTCCACTGAAAGTTTTAACAACATCTTCGCGAAAGAGCAACCCGTTAGAACGAGAATAAGACCTGCAAATCGATTCTGCGAGTGGCTGAACCGAAGGAATACGGCCCACCCGCGAGGGCGTTGGACTGTCCGAATAACGGAGAATCGAGGTTGCCCACCGGCGTTGCCAGGTTCACCCGGTTAAGAACATTTCGTCCGGATACGCTGAAGGTCATATTGTATCGCCGGTTAGTGTTGGCTGCAGCGGCGAAAGGACCGCCAGGACCGCCTCCGCTGCCGCTTAACCCGCGGCCACCTAGTCCGCCCCCCGGAAATCCTCCGCGTCCGCCACCACCTCCGCCTTGGCCTTGGCCGCCGCGCTGGCCCTGCCCCGCGCCTACCTCCCGCCCGAATCCAATAGTTTTACTCAGACGCAGATTCATGGTGAACAGCGTGGGGCCCGTGCCAATGTTAATGGGAATAACTTTCTGTCCAGGCGCGGGCTTCAGGTTGAAAGTACCCAACTGCGTGCACGCCAAGTTTGACGAGATCTGCACCACACTGCAAGTTGCCGTTGAAGACAGCGAGGGCCGATCATTGAAAATCGAATCGCCGTTCAGATCCTGACCGACCGTGAC
>Ga0207031_10140_pt1 | contig 20362 bp, 14 predicted proteins | sample Alteio_BWMinCont_37_FD_153278 | JGI IMG/M metagenome (GOLD analysis project Ga0207031, IMG submission 153278) | Enriched cells from forest soil in Barre Woods Harvard Forest LTER site, Petersham, Massachusetts, United States -... | ecosystem: Environmental > Terrestrial > Soil > Temperate forest >... | reverse complement strand
AGTGGCCGTCGCGCACCTGGCGCCGAGAACCTCGGGCATGGGTGAGGCGACGGGCAAAGAGAACATTCTCGCGGTTTAGGCGGCGGCGCAACCAAGGTTTGCGCCATTACATAAAAGGCGGCGCGAGGTTATGGCGAGCTCGTCGAACTCCATCGCCGGGTGCTTCTCGATGATTGAAGCCAGCAGAGCGACAAGCGATCTAATTTCCGCTTTTGCTTTTTTTGACCGAGTTGCTAGTCTTGCTTAGCGGGGTCTGCAGACAAATTCGGCTGGTTCGCGCAGGAGCGCGCCTGACTTCGGTCTGTCTGTTAAGCGTCGAGTTCATCATATGCTTGCGGCGCATTTTTTTAGAAAAAGCCATCAGCGATATGTGACGGAGGCGATCTCCGCGTCGAGACGCCACGTCGGGACGATATACCGCCGCATAAGCGTTCGTCATGTTGTGGCAGCCGCCGTTTGTGGCGGCCTCCTTGCGGCCTGCAACGCCTCGAAGAATGCTTATGTGGCGCCGCCGCCGCCGAATGTCGCCGTTTCACAGCCTGTCCAGCGCCCTGTCACGATTTATTTTGAACTGACCGGCAACACGGCGCCAATCAACTCCGTCGATCTTGAGGCCCGCGTTCAAGGCTTCCTTGAGTCGATTGACTACAAAGATGGCGCAGGCGTCGCCAAGGGAACTCAGCTATTCGGAATCGAGCGCGACATCTATCAGGCTCAACTCGACCAAGCGAATGCGACGTTAGCCTCTAACCAAGCGTCGGAAGCCTACAACCAGGCAGAATATCAACGGCAGCTGACCTTAAGCAAACAGGACTTCGCCAGTCAGGCGACATTGCAAGACGCGAAGGCCAAAAATGACCAGGCCGCGGCCTCGGTTTTGAGCGCCCGAGCGAGTATCGAAATCGCCAAAATAAATCTGGGCTACACGCGCGTTCTTGCTCCCTTCGACGGCGTGGTGACCAACCATCTCGTCGATCTTGGCTCGCTCGTCGGCGTATCAGGTCCGACCAAGCTAGCAACCATCATGCAGATCGACCCGCTGTACGTCTATTTCAACGTTAGCGAACCTCAGGTCTTGATGGTGAGAGACAGCCTCGCGAAGCAAGGCCGCAGCCTAAAGGAATCCGACCTCCCGAATATTCCCGCGGAGATAGGTCTCCAAGGCGAGCAAGGCTATCCCCACAAGGGACATCTCGACTACGTCTCGCCGCAGGTGGATTCGAATACCGGCACGTTGAGCGTGCGAGCTCTGTTCGAAAACCGAGACCACGCTCTTTTGCCCGGATATTTTGTACGAGTCCGCGTTCCGATCGCACGCCGCGACAATGCGCTATTGATTTCCGATAGCGCCGTCGGGACCAGCCAGGAAGGCGATTATGTCCTCATAATCGGGAAGGACAATGTCGTCGAACGGAAACTCATCAAGACTGGGGAAAGGCGAGGTCGCCTTCGGATCGTGGAATCTGGCCTCGATCCGACCGATTGGGTCGTGACGGAAGGCGTTCAGCGCGCTGCGCCTGGCGTCAAAGTCGACCCACAGAAGGAAGCGACGACCGGCGGCTTGGAGGATGTCGAGAGCGGCAACACCTCCGGCGCCACGGGCAAATAGAGACGCGGAGCGACGGGCGTGATCTCCAGCTTTTTCATCGAAAGGCCGGTGCTCGCCAATGTCTTGGCGCTGGTTTTCGTTCTCATTGGCGCCGTGGCACTCGTGCAACTGCCGACGGCGCAGTATCCGAATGTGGTGCCGCCCACGGTCCAGGTCACGACCCGTTATCCCGGCGCGAGCGCCAAGACGCTCGTCGACACTGTTGCGCTGCCGATCGAGCAGCAAGTCAACGGCGTCGAAAACATGCTCTATATGCAGTCGACGAGCGCGAGCGATGGCACCTATACGTTGACTGTGACTTTCGCGATCGGAACCAATCCGGACCAAGCGCAAATTCTTGTCCAAAATCGCGTCTCCGCGGCTCTCTCATCGCTGCCGCAGGAAGTACAAATTCAAGGCCTCACAACCCAGAAGAAATCAACTTCCATTCTCGAATTTATTACGTTGACGTCGCCCGACAACCATTACGACAGCCTGTTCTTGTCGAACTACGCGGTCATAAATCTGCAGAACGAACTCGCCCGCGTGAATGGCGTCGGCGGTGTAACGGTCTTCGGAGCGGGTCAATATGCGATGCGCATCTGGATGGACCCAAACCTCCTGCAGGCGCGGGGCCTGACGCCGGACGACGTCATCAAAGTCGTACAGCAGCAAAGCCAAGAAGTATCAGCCGGCGCCGTGGGCGCGCCCCCCGCGCCCAAGGGGCAGGATTTTCAATATACGCTGAATGTCAACGGTCGCCTGAATGACGCCGCGGACTTCGACAACATCATTGTCAAAGTCGATTCCTCGAACGGCGGCCGTATTACGAGGATCAGGGACATCGGCCGCGTCGACCTTGGCGCACAGACCTACAGCCAGTCGTTCACGCAGGACGGGCGCCCCGCGGCGGGTGTCGGTATCTCATTGTTGCCGGAAGCGAACGCGATCGCCGTCGCCCAGCAAGTCAAAGCGAAGATGGATCAGCTCTCGAAGAGCTTTCCCGAGGGTGTCGCTTACGAGACGCCGTTCGACACAACGAAGTTCGTAAAGGCCTCGATCGACGAAGTTTATATGACCCTTATCGAGGCCGGACTATTGGTGCTGGTGGTCATCCTGGCCTTTCTGCAGGATTGGCGCGCGATGCTGGTCCCCGCAACGACCGTGCCTGTCACGATCATCGGCGCTTTTGCGGCTATGGCTGCGCTCGGTTTCACCATCAACCTTTCAACATTGTTCGCCATTGTCCTGGCGATCGGCATCGTCGTCGACGATGCGATCGTGATCGTCGAAGGCGTGGCGCGCTATGTCGGGGAGGGTATGTCCGGGCGGAAAGCCGCCGAGAAAGCTATGGACGAACTGATCGGTCCGGTGATCGGCATTACCCTGGTGCTGATGTCGGTGTTCATTCCGGCTGCGTTCCTGCCCGGCCTGACCGGACAGCTCTACAAACAATTCGCGCTCGTCATCGCCGCCACCGCGTTTATCAGCGCCATCAACGCAGTAACCTTGAAGCCAACGCAATGTGCGTTGTGGCTGCGGCCGCCGATCCCGCCTGAGAAACGCAATTTCTTCTATCGCGGTTTCAACAGAATCTATGACGGCGCCGAGCACGCCTATGTCCGCCTGATCGCCGCGATGACTCGGCGAAGCGGTCTTATGGCTGTGATTGCCTTGGCGCTCGTCGGCGTCGCGATTTGGGGATTAGCGAGACTGCCGACAGCTTTTCTGCCGATTGAGGATCAAGGCTACGTGCTGATTAGCGCGCAATTGCCCGACGGCGCTTCGAAGGAACGCACCGACGCGGTTTTGCAGCAGGTCGAGACCATCGCAAAGGATACGCCCGGTGTCGATCATGTCGTCGCGATAAGCGGCGTTTCGGTTCTCGACAACAGCGCGAGTCTGGCCAATGCCGGCGTTGCTTATGTCGTGCTTAAAGATTGGGGTTTGCGCGGCAAAGAGAAAGGACAAGACCTTCTTTCGATCTATCAGCATCTCAACGCCGCTCTCCAGAACGTTCTACAAGCCAAGACGCTCGTCATTGTGCCGCCTCCGATTCAGGGGATCGGCAATGCGAGCGGCTTCACGATGCAAGTGGAGATGAAGGACGGCAATTTTGACTATCCGTTGCTGCAAACTCTAGCGGACACGATCGTCGCCAACGGGAGCGGCCAGTCCGGACTGCAAAGGCTCGGCACGTCTTTCCGCGCCGGATCGCCGCAGCTCTCGGTAGCGGTCGATAGAATCAAAGCCGAGACTCTCGGCATAACGGCCGGGCAGGTTTTCTCCGTGCTGTCGGACTACGTTGGATCGAGCTACGTCACGCAATTCAACAAATTTGGCCACACGTTTCAAGTGTACGTGCAGGCTTCGTCCGATTTCAGAGTCACTGCCGATGATATCCGCAACCTCAAAGTCAAGGCGGGCAATGGCACGATGACGCCGATCGGCACTGTCGCCGATGTCACAATGGTGCAGGGGCCGTCTCTCATCAGCCTTTATAATCTTTATCCCTCCGCATCGATCGTAGGCGGTCCGGCAAGCGGCTTCAGTTCGGGAGAGGCGCTCGACATCATGGACCAAATCGGCGCTCAGACCCTGCCGACAGGCGCCGGCTACGAATGGACAGCCATGTCCTACCAGGAGAAGGCAGTCGGATCTCAGATCTACTTCGTCTTCGGTCTGGCGCTTCTGCTTGTCTATTTCGTCCTTGCGGGCCAGTACGAAAGCTGGATTCTGCCGCTTTCGGTTTTGCTCGCGGTGCCGTTAGCGCTTCTGGGAACTGTGGGAGCGCTGAGCGCGCTCGGCGTCGCCAACAATCTCTACACGCAGATCGGTCTCATCCTGTTGATTGCGCTCGGAAGCAAGAACGCGATTCTCATCGTAGAATACGCGCGCGAGAAGCACGCAGCGGGCATGGAGATTGTAGATGCGGCGGTCGAAGCCGCCCGATTGCGCTTTCGGCCGATTCTGATGACGTCTTTCGCTTTTATCCTCGGCGTCCTGCCTCTTGTCCTGGCTTCGGGGGCAGGGGCCTCGGCGCGAAAATCGATTGGCGTCGCGGTGTTTAGCGGCATGATCGCCTCCACCTGTCTTGCCGTCTTGTTCGTTCCGTCTTTCTACGTGGTTCTGCAACGTTTCGAGGAGCGCAGAAAACGTCGGGCGATGTCGGAAATCCCTGCGTCTTAGACGGGGGATTTTTCACTCGGCGTTGGAGGGATGCAGATGTTGTCAGATCGAATATCGGCGATGCTTGGAAGATTGCCGAGAAATCTCCTCGAACTGAGTTCTCGAAGAATCGCCGCGCTCTTCATTTTGTCGCTCACGTTAGCGACCGCTGTAGCGCCTGCTCAGGACGCTTCGCCTCATGGCGCCGGCCGCCTGCTCCAGGCGGTTCCCCTGGCAGGCGCGCCGGACGGAGCCATTGCGTATAAAATCTTTTACCAGTCGACAGGGTTACGAGGCGAGCCCATCACCGTCTCGGGCATGGTGATCGCGCCTCCGGGGCCAGTTCCGCCGGGCGGCCGCCCCGTTGTCGCCTGGGCGCATCCGACCACAGGCGTTGCGCAGCGTTGCGCGCCATCGCTTGCGCGAAAGCGCTACCAAATGATTGCGGGCCTAAGGCTTATGCTGGCTCGCGGATATGTTGTGGCGGCGACGGACTATCCAGGCCTCGGAACGCCGGAAGTCCACCCCTACCTGGTTGGAGAGAGCGAAGGGCGCGCAGTGCTCGACTCGGTCAGGGCCGCGCGACAGACGCCAAATGTCGGAGCGGGCGCGGCGTTCGCGGTTTGGGGCCATTCGCAAGGCGGCCAAGCTTCGCTCTTTACGGGCCTCCTTGCTCAGAGCTATGCGCCCGAGCTACGACTGGTCGGCGTCGCCGCCGCAGCCCCGGCGACGGAGCTCGCCACGCTGATGAAAGCTGACCTTAACAGCAGCGGCGGGCGCAATCTGACCGCGATGACGCTGTGGTCGTGGAAGCGCGTTTTCAACACTCCTTCCGAAAAGGTGCTTGATCCGTCCGCGGTTCCTGTTGTCGATCGGCTAGCGAGCGAATGCATTGAATCGATCTTCGACATCTTCGAGCGGCGTTTGACGGCGAAGCCTCTTGCTCAGGCGTTCGTTAGGGATGAGGACTTCGTTTCGAAAGAACCTTGGTCGTCGCTCCTCCACGAGAACACGCCCGGCGCCCTGCCGCCGCATCTTCCGGTCTTCATCGCGCAGGGCGACACCGATAATCTCGTTTTACCTGATGTCACGCGCGATTACGTGGAGAAGCTGTGCCGGAACGGCAGCGCGGTGGCGTACGATCTTGTCCCTAACACAGGCCATGGCTTTGTCGCCTTTAGGGCTTCAAACGCGGTGGTTGATTGGATTGCCGATCGATTTGCTGGCGCGCCCGCGCCGACGAGTTGTGGACGGCTGTAGGCGAGATGACACTGGGCGATTTCTTGTGTCGGACGTCGATGAGATGGTCGCCCCGCCCGCTGCGGGAGACGACAAACTTGATCTAAATCCGAGCGACGATGAATTGCAGCAGTTTGCTTGCGTTCTAGGCCTCGATGGCGGCCTCGTCGCTTCATTAATTTGATAGGGAATTATGAGGTGTGAGATACGCGCCGTGTCTTCCGTTCAGCCCCCGCGACGACATCGGTGAACTCAACTCCGAGTGTGTCGAGGGAGCGCCACAGGACGTGGCACTTCCGCGCGCCACGGGAACCTCGAAAGAAGCGAAGCATGAACCGATCGGGGACGTCGTTAACGGGTACGCTGGTGATCTTTGCGCCGCCATTCGAAAAATCTTTGACGGTGCAAGCGAAACTTCGGTCGCCGTCAAGATCGTAGATCGACGCCGCCGAATTCCATTCGACCCTGAGATTCCGCCGACGCTCACTTGCCATAGGAGCTCGCCCCCAAGATGACATCTCTTAGTAGGGCGCAGATTCTGAAGGATTGAATAATGAACACGTGAGAATGCGATGAATTTTCCGTGGCGGCGCACCACGAAGCGGATCGCCGGTCATGGCCGGAGGCTCGCACACGCCCCCGGCTGGTCGGGTCGGTCGCTATGGCCGACCCCTCGTCGGCGGCCGCTGCGTCAGTCGACGACCGTGAAATCCTTCGCCGTCAGGTGCAGCCCCGCCCCGACATTGGCGAAGCCGTGCGACGACTTGGGCCCGGTTCCGTCCGCGTCATAGTAGAGCCATCCGGTCTTCGAGTTGTAATAGAGATGGTCCGACGCACTCGTCGGTGCTGCGCTGATCGAGAACACGGGCGTCGCTCCCGCCATTAGTCCTACGAATTCGGTATGATCGAGCTGAATCGTATCCGCGGCGACGTTGAAGCCGACGATTTTGTCAGTGTCGACGGCGAGGACGGAGGTGAAGGCGAAGGTATCGGCGCCCGCGCCGCCGTCGATGAGGTCATGGCCAGCGCCGCCGTTGACCGTCTCGCCGTCATTGCCGAGGTAGATGGTGTCGACGCCTGAGCCGCCGGTAATCGTGCCGGTCACCCTCCCGCCATGGCGATTGTCGAAGGTGTTGGTCCCGTTGCCGAGCTGGACATTGCCGTAAATTGTGCCGGTATTGGTGAAGGTATCGCCGGCGCTGTTGGTAAGATCGACGTTCCCGTCGAAAGTACCTATGTTCCTCAATGTTAGAGCCCCGCTTCCGTTCACGGAAATGGAGTCGCCATTTCCCGCGACTGTACCTCTGTTATCTATTGTCGTGACAATACTTGCGCTGGCGCGACGTCGACCAACGCGGCGCGCTTTCCTCAGACGACCGTGAAATCCTTCGCCGTCAGGTGCAGCCCCGCCCCGACATTGGCGAAGCCGTGCGACGGTTTGGACCCGGTTCCGTCCGCGTCATAGTAGAGCCATCCGGTCGTCGAGTTGTAATAGAGATGGTCCGACGCGCTCGTCGGTGCTGCGCCGATTGAGAAGACAGGCGTCGCTCCCGCCGTCAGCCCTGCGAATTCGGTATGATCGAGCTGAATGGTGTCCGCGGCGACATTGAAGCCGACGATCTTGTCGGTGTCGACGGCGAGGATGGAGGTGAAGGCGAACGTATCGGCGCCCGCGCCGCCGTAGATGACGTCATGGCCAGCGCCGCCGTTGACCGTCTCGCCGTCATTCCCGAGGTAGATCGTGTCCGCGCCCGAGCCTCCGGTAATCGTGCCGGTCACCCTCCCGCCATGGCGATTGTCGAAGGTGTTCGTCCCGTCGCCGAGTTCGACATTGCCGTAAATTGCGCCGGTATTGGTGAAGGTATCGCCGCCTGAGTCGCCGAGCCCGACGTTTCCGTCGAACGTACCGCGATTGACGATCGTCACTGCGGCCGCTCCGAAAGAGTCAACGGATTCAACACCGCCATATATTGCGCCGGCGTTCGCCAGCGAAACCGTGCCGCTGTCAGTCTCGATATCTACGCCGAAGGAGGCGCTTCGAATTGTCCCCGTATTATCGACGAAATCGTTCGAATCGGCGGAAATGCCCACGTTTTTTGCAATAATAGACCCCGTATTAAAGATATCGTTACCTGACGATCTGTCGTCGGCAATTCCTACGTTGAACGCCGAAATGCGTCCGTCATTTTCGATCTCGTTTCCTGGGGTATCCACGTCGATGCCGGTGTAGCCCGTTATTGATCCGCTCGCCTCGTTGACTATTTCGCCGTCTTCACCGTCCAATGATATTCCGCTGTCCGAAGCAGAAATTTGCCCGTAGTTTATGATATTGCTGAAGTCGAAATTGGAGATGATGGCGGTCTTCTGTTCGGCGACGACGGAAACGCCGCTGTCCACGATATAGGACTGGTTATTCGCAGAAAGTTCGAACGCGACTCCGGTTGTGACGTCGATGTCGGTCGTTTGAATAGTCATGGTTCACTCCCACGATGGCGCGCCGGATGGAGCCGAACCGCGTGCGCGCTCGAAGCTCTCTGGCGAGCTTGTGATAATCATCGGTTTGTTTTAGTGAATAATCGGCGATTTCAATGGCGGCTTAGACTGACAGTCCTGCGTCGGTATTGATATCGCTCGACGATTCTTCGAAAAAGGCTTCAATCGAAATCAGTAGAGTTCTCGTTATTGCTTCAGACCAAACTCCCGTAGAGATATCCAATTGCGGGCAAATAACATCATTTGCCGATGATGGTTTCTACCATGCTGGCATGTACATTGCAAATGGCGAGAGCTTGCCATAACGAGCGACACGACCGGACGGACGGGGGCCGATGTCATGGCGAAGCGGGGATGCCGTCCTCGTCCACAAAGTTCATTCCTTGAATTTCCGCCATAATCTGCGGATCGCTCTTAAGCGCATTGACAATGTCATCTATCGCGTCGTCGCTGACTTTGCGATCGTTGGGAGAATTGCTGGCGAAGTTCTGCGCCGCGCTAAAGGCCACTCTCCAGACTGGTCGGGTCATGCGCGTCTGTGGGTATTGAAGTCTCGACGGTGAAAAGATGTTGAACAGAGACTGCGCAAAATACGCGGCGCCTTCCTCATCCTCGGTGAAGATACGAGAGCCGGCCATCGTGGCGTCTTGAACAGCGTGTGTGGATTCGTGGACAGCAGCCACCCTGCTTAATGGGTCCAAGGCGACGAAATGAGGGGAGAAGTAGAATATATTGCCTAAGGGCTTGGCCGTATTTGCAGCGACGTATCCGGCTAGCGCGCCGTTGGCGAGAACTGCGGATGCGGTTCCGATCCTGTCGTCCGTTAGCGCTTGAGCTATAGCTTGATAGCCGCTGGAGTTGATTCGTTGATTGATCCACGTGAAGTTGATCGCCATGCATGCTGGGCTGTGCAGGATGTCGATGAGCGCCGCGGTCAAATGAGGGTCTTGAATTATTGCCATAGGAACCTCCGATCGCAGTGCCCGCCCAAAATACGATTACGGGATGCCTGCGGTCGCCGCGTCCTCCAAGCGGAGAACCGCCGCTAGCCTGACGTTGACTGCGCCGTCGTCGGTTCGCGCGGTCGATTGAAAAGCAAGATCACTCGACGCCAACCGCGCCGCGGCGCTGCAAAGACCTTTGCCGGATGACGCGCTTAGGATCGTCGCGAGTCCCCGAGACAGCGACCTTCACGGATCACTCCGTCAAACCAATTACCAAACCGGTCCAGCGTCGAGACGAACGTTCTGGCCAAGTCTTTGATTTCGATGGTGGGCGCACAAGGGCTCGAACCTTGGACCCGCTGATTAAGAGTCAGAATCGAGAAGTTTCCCGCGATGGTCTCTCAACGTCCCGATATGTCACTAACAATTTGATATCTCACACTGAATTAGATGTAGACTTGTCCTGTGCAGTCTCTTATTGTCGCTTTGCGGTGGTCACCATGTGGTCACCAAGAACAAGTCGCGAGTTCTCTTGAAATGACGCAGTTCGCCGCAAAGCTGACAAAGCGATCAGTCGACGCTGCGACGCCGACGACTTCTCGGTATGTCATATGGGATGCTGAGCTAAAGGGCTTTGCGCTCAGAGTCGCCGCGAGCGGCACCAAGACCTATATCTTGCGCTATCGCCCCCGTGCCTTTGGGCCGGGCGCGCCTAAACGCTTCGTGGTTCTTGGCCGGCACGGGGCGATCACACCGGACGAGGCGCGAATTCGCGCCAAGGCTCTACTTGGCGCCGTCGCGGCGGGCGAAGACCCAGCGGCCGACCATGCGCTAGCGAAGAATTCGACGACCGTGGCGGCTCTCGTCGAGCTGTTCTTAAATGAACATGTGAAGGCGAAGCGAAAGCGGCGCACGGCGGACGGCTATGCGGCCGTACTCAACAGTTATCTCGTTCCCAAGCTAGGAAGGAGAGCCGCTGATCGAATCACAACTGCTGAGCTCGCGCAGTTGCATCTCTCGCTGCGCGACCGGCCGTATCAAGCGAACCGTTTTATCGCGACTGTCGCGAGCATGTATGGCTTCGCTGCAAAGCGAGGGATTGTGCCGAAGGGGGCGAACCCAGCCCACGGAATCGAGCGGTTTCGCGAATCGCCGCGCGCGCGATATCTGACCTCGGACGAATTGAGGCGATTTGGCGAAGCGCTTCATCTCGCCGAGACGACAGGAATTCCCTGGAATTCGAACGGACAAGCCCCTCGTAGCAAGCATCTCGTCCGTGAGGAAAACCAGAGGACGATTTTTCCGCCGGAGGTTGTGTTAGCCTTCCGTCTTCTTCTCTTTACCGGCGCCAGGCTGGGCGAAATTCTCAAGCTTGAATGGGGGCATATCGATCTGGAGCGGGGTCTTATTTTTCTCCCGGACAGCAAGACGGGCGCCAAGACGATGGTTTTGAGCGGCCCAGCGCTGAACCTATTGCGGGAACAGAGCCGCACAGGACTTTACGTGATACCAGGAGCAAGCACAGACCGGCCGCGGACGGATCTAAAGAAATCATGGAAAGCAATCCAGAGACACGCGGGCCTTGAAGGCGCGCGAATCCACGATCTTCGGCACACCTTCGCGTCGATCGGCGCGGGTGCTAGCCTCGGTCTTCCTATTGTCGGAAAATTGCTGGGACATTCACAGCCAGCGACAACTGCTAGATATGCTCATCTCGACGCCGATCCCCTTCGACGCGCGTCGGATCTCATTGGCGCCCATCTCTCAGAGGCTCTCGCAGGAAAGCCCGGCGGGGATCGCTGAAATCTGTCACGCCGGCGGCCGAATCAGAACTTTTGGTTTCAAACCTCAACCTAAGAGCCGTATCGAATCTCGTGGAGCTCTCGCATGTGAGCGAGTGATCAGCTTGATCAAAGCCGACCTACGCGCATCGATTTCATTGGCGATTTGCGACAGCGCTATCTCCCCTTCAAGTGAAGTTAGAGTCGTAAGCATTGCTGTCGACCACAAGATCGAAGGAGGGTACTGACCACCGCTGCTTTGATCACGACCAATAACCGGACGCGCAGTCTCAAAGCATTCTGGCTGCGTTGCCACATGACGCATGACCCCGTACGAACATCGGCGCCGCTGTTGGATGACATCGACGGAAAAAGGACGATGTAGCCGGTTACTCAAGAGATTCCCCGCACTAAAGCCGGCATGCGCTTACGTCGGCGTCATGAAAGGGATCCTCGCCACGCTATTCGTCAAGATTTTAGCTTGTCTTCGCTCGTCGACAACATCGCGTGCTGATCCTCGTACTCGATGACATCAGACAGACGATAGCGAATGCTTCCGCCGAGTTTGCAAAATTTTACATATCCGCCGCGCACACGAGCGTTGCGAAGAGTCTTAGCGCTCTTCTGATGACGATCAGCCAACTGCCCCTCGGTCAAGAAGACGTCGTCCGGATCCGTCGTTAGCGTCTTGCTGTGGTCTTGGTGCTTATCGCGCATTGCATTCCCCGATTTTTGCAGAATGCAGATCGACGCCAGCCAACACGATGCTCCTCGCTGCCGCCTCTGCGGCAATGCTTTACTCACCGCTTCTAATCCTCCGCGGCGCGGTCTCTAGCGCGAAAACGCTAAAAACAAGCCGTCGCAAGCCAAACTTTCTCGCGTTCCTAGTTGCCCGGTGACACCCCGTGTTAGACGTTGCGATAGGCCGGCTCATTTGAGTCGTTTTCATCCCTTCCATGAAAAAGCTCGTCTCACCCGTTCCTAAAAAAACTTGCTTTCCGTTCGCGCCAGTTTGATGCGTGCGCCGATTGTCAGATTCGTGTTAAATTATCGTGCGCTTACGACGTGGTTAGGACGTTTGAGTTTCGAGCTAGTATTGAGAATACAAGCCAAACTGTCAGAACGCGCCGACGTTTAAGTACACGAGAAAGCTCGTCTATCGACGAACGATCGCGCCGATCGTAGCTGTCAACTGTTGCACGAGCGGTGATCGCTCAAAGGGCTAGGGGAAAATAACACACTCGGTGCGGCGCAGAGTCATTTTCAACCGACCATCGGCACCACAGCTTGGTTATTACGATGCCAAGAGTGCCTCGTAACATCGGTTGCGCCGGCGAGGTTGACGAACGTCCGGGTTAGGAGGCCTAGCGCTGCCATTACAATGGCGTCGCGTCGCCCCACAGGGCGGTGTCGCCAAGCGCAGCATAAATAAAGCGCAAGCAGCGATGCGTCGGTTTCGGACTCTCGGTTATAACGTCGTCCTAGTATCGCTCGTAGCCGAACAAGGCGCGACAAGAAAAAAGTTCGCCTAAAGTGTATGTCCGCTCGTACAGCGTCAGCGCTCTTTGGAATAACCCGCCAGCGCTTTGGCAGGCTGATTCTAGATGGGGCGCCACCCCCGCGACTAGAAGTCCACGCGCTCCATTCGTACGTCGCCGCGTCGAGCAACGAGATCGAAGCCATGAAGCAACAACCTCCTGTTCAGTCCCTCACGATGAAGGGCAAACGCGAGTTCGATGCGTTTCTCGCGCCAAATCGGCCTGTTGCGAGGCTTATCGAATTCAATCGATATTCGACGGTAGAAGTCGGACTTCAGAGCGTACGCGATTCCCGCAAAGTTGCCATCGAATTTTTTCATAACGACTGGAAAACGCGTCAGATCATCAGGCGGAAATCGGCGCCGGAACCGCATCTCAACGAGCTCTATCTCACGTCCCGGCACGAGCATCCATGCGTGCGGCATCCAATGACCGTTGAAAGCGCCATTCTCGTGTTCGTTGGCCGAAACGTCGAATCCGACGATCGCGGGGATTCGAAGGTCCGCAAGTGCTGAGGTTAGGTGGGCGCGCAGCGGTCTGAAAAGTGGTTGCCCGTCGAGATCGCCGTAGTCAATCGCAGCGTTGCCCCAGATGATATTGACGGCAAACATGTTCTTTCGGTGTTCGCGATATACGGGCTGACAAGCATGGACAAGCAGCCGCTGAGCGGCACGGCCGCATATCGGGCACGCGCCGTCGAGGCAGGGATCATCCGGGCGCATGCACCCATATAAGACGTCGGCAAGCTCAAGGGCGTCATCTTCGCCGTCTCGGCGAAGCGCTTTGGCGAGATGATCGCTCTCGCGCTCCGCAGCCTCCTTCGTCTTCGAACCGCCGCCCCTTTGGCTCCAAGTCGGCGGCCCGTCATTGAAATATCGCCCACCCTGCGTGCTACGCAAAATATCTGTGATGGAAGGCATGTCAGCTCCTGATGTTTGCTCTCCGCGGTGATCGCGGTCTTTCTTGTCGGGGCGCGCGGAAGAGTGCTCCGAGCACGTTCCGCGCCTTCTTGACGACCCTGCTTTACTGACCGCTTGCGCGGCCCATCAAACAGACAAACTCGCGAGAGATTACGAGGAAGGGGTGGCTTGTAGGCCGAGGGGCCGGTTATTCGAGGCGAGCGCGTTGCGCCTTGATAATGGGTGCACAATTTTGAGGGAAGGGGTTTAGAAAGCAATTTTGAGGGAAGGGAAGTTATGGCGGTTTATCCAGAAAATCTGGGACGAGGCGCTCGTCGAAAAGGTGGAAGCCGGTAAGCTTTTGCGCCGGTGCCGTCTTCGCATCGCTCGACGTGCTGCGGCGAGTGTGTTTCGGCAAGGAAAAATTAGGGGAACTGCGTGTTCCGCAGTGTTTTGTCGCTGGCGCTCGCGCGAGAATTGGGAAACACGCGGCGAGCTGCAATACATCACGGACTTCAAAAAACGTGGAAGTGGCTCACGGAAATTGAGTGAGGAGATAACTCGGATCGACGACGCCGGAACTTCCGTCACATAGGAATAACGGGATAAACGCGGTAACGAAATCTTGCCTGATGCGTGTTTGAGAAAATGCGCATTGTTGGTGTTCGACGCGAGCAGCGACACGACGCTGCACCCGAAGCGTCGTTATTTCGTTATCTTCGTTTTGGTGCTGCGAGCGATAGTCGAGGGCAGACGGCGGCTGCTTACGCGACGCGGGTGATGGATTAACCAACGTCCGCGATCGCTAGTGCGGCGCCGGCGTCGACCGTCTCGGAGCGTCGCTGAGTAGGCAGCTTCCCCGACAGCGGGGCGCTCGCAAGACCTCGCCGGGAGCGCGAACGAAAAGTTCGTTGACGCCCACTAGTGAACACTTCGCCACCGCCCGCTGCTTCACGCAACATGGCTGAGTAAAGAGACCTCATCGGGTGAACACGCATGTGCGTCAGCCGGGTATGATGCAAACCATGGAGAATAAGATGTCAAACGCGAACCTGCGCCACTATGCGAATATTGAGGACGAATCGACCGGTGAAGCATTCGAGGAATTCCGCTTCGACACTGTTAGCGGAAGACGCGAAAGCATCGTGATAGAGCGCGAGCGCGCTGATCAAGCCAAAGAAGTTCGGCTTCAGCTCAGGAGGTTCAACGCCGACCTTTCGCCCAAAAGCGATCAGTCTGCTCAGGAAATCGGGGAGGCGATCAATGCGTCGCCGGCTCGCTACTTTGTGCATTCGGCAAGGACGGGGTGGCGCGAAGACGACACAGCGTTCGTTACGCCCTGGGAAACAATCGATTCAAAGAAACGTCATCGAACAATATTGCCCCCGCGAAGCATCAATGATGCCCAGCGATATGGCGGAAGGCCGCAGGGAGACCTTGCCAGTTGGAAAAGATACGTCGCGTATCCTTGCGGCTTTTCCGATTTGGGTATGACTATGCTAGCCGCGGCATTCACCGCGCCTGTTCTAAAGTTCGCTGATCGGCAATCGTTTGGTCTTCATGTGCACGCTGCCTCGAAGCGAGGGAAGAGCACTATGCTCATTGCGGCGTCGTCTGTCGGCGGGGTCGGACGGGAGGAAGAGATGCCGAATTGGTCGGCAAGTTCAGCAGCGATTGGAGAGCTCTGTCGGCTTCACTGCGATCGCCTCATGCCCATTAACGAGGCAGGCCTCCTCGCGAAGAAGAAGGCATATGCAAAAATACAGTCGACAATCTATCAAATCGCCGAAAGTCGCGAACGCGATCGACATAGCAAATCTGGGTTTGCCACGACCGACGACAGCGCTTGTTTCCGCATCGTCTTTATTTCTAATGCCGAGCATCCGATCGACTATTACGCCCGACTTGTGGACGAGAGTCGGGACGAGGGCGAGGTCGCCCGCTGCACAGAAATCCCGGCTGTGCGTCATACTCGTAGCACGGTGATCGACCGTTTTCCGGACGACCTGCCGCCCAATGGTCGAGTAGCCTGGGCGAGAAAGTTACTAAACCGGATCCGCAAGGCCTGCAAGATACATCACGGCGTCGCCCTACCTCCAGTGATCAGGTTCTTGATGAAGGACCCGGCGAAGGCCAAACATTTCGTTGGGGCCTATATGAACGAGTTCATGGATGGTCTCGAGGTCGGGAAAATGAGCGGAGCGATTCAACATGCGGCGGCCAATTGCTCCCTGATTTACGCGGGCGGCTGCATCGCCGTCGACGCCGGCGTTCTCGACTACGATAAACGCGCCCTTCTCCGAGCAATTGACCGATGCTTTCGCGACGCGCTTCAAACGGCAGAGGAGGCCCGCGATCCGCTGTTGCGCGCGAAACGCGTTCTCCATCGGAGGCTCGAGGGTGATCGCATCTTTCATATGCGATCTTCGCGCTCCTCCTTCGATGCTTGCAGCTTTGATGGCTATGTGGCCAAGGATGTCGGTAAATTGAAATATGTCGTTCGCGCGAAGTCGCTGCGGGAATGGCTGAAGAATGAACCCGGGGCGTTCAGGGGAATCATCGAATGGCTCGCCAGGCGGGGTTGTCTGCAGCCGCGGCAATCGCGGTCGTCTAGTTCGGAGCGGCGACCGACCGACTGGGCCGAGCGTAACCTCGCTTGGCCCGACAAGCGAGCGATCATCACGCGGTCGGTGATTTTTGACGATCCCTTCGCGAAGTAGCACACGACGTAGGTTGTGCGCGCCAGTCTGAACGGTCTCGCCCGGCTTTTGCGACTTCGGGCCTCGGGAAAACGCGCTTGGCTTAACGCTCGCCATGGCTGAAGTGATAGCGCCCGCGCCGCGGGGCTTCCGGCGCTGCGTCGAGACGTTCGTAAGCATTGGTCAACCGTGGGGAGCAAACCTTCTGGCCTTCTCGGCGAAGAGCGCGGCGAGCTTCGCTTCCCTGACACGGATAGTTCGCGCACAATCTCTCACCGGCGAGGACGACCGCGGGCAGTGAGGCGGCCCGCGCATCCGGCTTAGTCGATCGGCGCTCTTCTTCTGGCGATGGAGATCGCGCGGGCGTCCGGGTCGCTGGTATGTCTGTCCGCCGTACGTCGTCGAAAAATCATAGTGCATTAGCCCTATTGTGCACTATGAGCGAGTTTCCGAACGTACTCAAATCGGCGAAAAGCGTCGCCGCGACGTGGCGTGACGAGGTATAGCGGGCCGCGGTAAAGCGCTTTGGGATGGTCGCCGACTATGAGGCGTGTAGAGCGCCGAGTAGGAAACTGCGGACGTGCTCGGCTTTCGTCGCGACGATGACGCCTGGGATGTGGGCCAAAGGCCGATGCGCTTGATCCACAATCCCTGGGCGGCACGGCCGATCCTCGATTTACAGGTGGGTATTGAGGTTCGCCAGGTCGCCAACGAACGGCTTTCAATCACGCCGGGACAGAGCTTGCCGCAGATCTTCGGGCTGCCGTTGGGCTGGCCGGAATAGCGCCTGCGGCCGCCTAAGGCGCTCCTCGCGCGAGGAGCGCGGCCCGTGACGGCGCGCCAGCGGTCGCCTGGTCGAGGAGTGCGTTGACGACACGGCGCGAAAGCCGCCGCGCCACGACTTTCTGCTCCGTGGCGATCGTCGAAAGATCGGCGCGGCCGTGGACGTGGACGAAGAGGCTGCGGATTTTGAATAGGGCCCGATAGGCATCGGCCGCCGTTCGGTCGCCGAGGAGCCTGGCAATTTTGCGGGCCATGCGATCGCTAGCGCTGAGATTCCGCTTGGGTTTGGGTCGCAGCTTGCGATCGTGATCCGCTTCCTCGCCTAAAGCGGCCTCAAGGACCGTTGCGCGCGCCAGCAGCCCGTCGATGCCGCCGAACGAGTACGCGCGGACGAGGAAATGCTCGATCGGAGTCTGGAAAAGTTCGCCGCCGCGTGACGCATCCAGTTTGCGCCAAGCATCGGCGATCACGTGCTCTAATTGCGTCGAACTTCAGTCTTCAAGCGGAAGGACCGACGGCCGTTCGTCCTCGATCTCTTCGCTATAGTTGTCGTGATAGATGAACGGCTAGAAGGTCAACGCCTGGGCATCCGGCAGGGCCAGGTTTCGGCTGGCACATCGAGACCACCGTGCATCTGCTGCGCATGGTGTTGGGCGGCCAGCAGCGCATCATTTCGGCCTCTTCGTGGCAATCGACGGAGACTCCCTTGCTTGTAGCCCTATCGCGGAATAGCCTGTTGTCGGGAAGAAGGCGGCGGCGGCCCATTGATATAATGTCGTCTTTTGAGAAACGACTATTGGCCGCTGAATGACATGCCTCGGCGGCTGAATACATTTTGAGAATGCGCCGAGCCGAAACTAGTGCCGATGTGGAAATCTAAACATATCCCGGAACAAGCTGGTCATTCTCTCCTCTATCTGGAGGCGAGCAGCACGGTACGATGCTTGCCAGATTGCGGCACGAAGTCCGGCTAGAGATCGCCAAAAGCGTCGATGGTCTAGCGCATGTAAACTGCCGGCATCATTGTCGGCGACGTTCGCTCTGCGGTGAACCTTCGTCGTACGCCTCAGACTGTGTGGGCGACGAACAGGCTGTCGCCGGCGCTGGCATGATGGAAATGTGTCGCGATGTAGTCGCGAGCAGGGTGACGCTCGCGTGCGAACATACGTCGATGAAGGAGCGCGCGCCTCGCGTATGCGCGTTCTCAGCGAAGGCAATGGTCACTTGACGCCAATGGGTGTGGGTTGGGCGGATGAGGACACATGGGTGAACCCTGCTGTCATCCCGAATGGGTTATCAAGGTGCTGTTGTTAGGGCCGCTCATGTGCATGAATTTCGTCGGATTAAAATGCTCAGCACGACGAGGCCAATATCGGTGGCGAGGCTTTAGCGTTTCGATCGCCTCGGCGACGCGGTCGGCCCGCAGCAAAGCGATCCCTTGGTCGCTCAATTCTCTAGCCGATTGCGAGCTTGCGCCGCTATGCGCGAGGGAAGACCGTACGCCGCCACCTGCGGAATCAATGTCGTCGATGGAGCCTTCTCTCACTGTTCGGTCTCAGCATCCGTTCGCCTTCAGTCGGCGAACCCGCGAGCTGCTTCGCCGATGTGCGCTCACGCCACGAAACGCGTCGTCGACGAAGTCAGGGCTCCCACCTCGTTCCAGCCGCTGATGTGGCCGCTGGCGTTCACGAGGCCGACGTCAAATGCCCCGGTCGTCTTGTCGTAGATTCCGATGTCGTCGATCCCATCGCCGTTGTAGTCGCCGATTCTCACCGTCGAAAATCCCACCGGCATCGCGACCCGAAGGTCCATCGTTCCGGAATGGGCGCCGTTGGACATGGCCCACGCGACCAACTCTCCGTTCGCCGATTTGAATAGCAGGTCGTCCGTCGACCCGCCGAGGATATTCCCCGAGCCGAGATACGTCCAACCGCTCGGCGGACCGTAGAAGCCGTGCCGCGCCTCGACCTTGTTATTGGCGATGTTCCACTCCTCGAAAGCATCCGTCGTTGCGTTCTGCCACAGCACGTCGCTAACGCCGTCGCCGTTGAAATCGCCGACCCCGACGACCTTATAACCCGAGCCGGGCCCCGCAAGCGTTGTTGTCAACGTGTGCCGATCGTCGCGGATCGTCCAGATCATCGCCTGCCCGGTAGCGCCATCCTGCCACAGCAGGTCCGTCGCACCGTCTCCATTTAGGTCTCCTCGTCCAGCGAAGCTCCAGGCTGAGGAAGGCGCATCCGCGCCGCTATCGACGATGTGCGAGCCCGACAACACCCCGTTCTTGAGGTCCCAATCCAACAAAGCGCCCGTGGTCGTGTTCTGGAACAATAGATCGGTCGTACCGTCGCCGTTGAAATCGCCGGTCGTCAGGAAGCTATAGTCGAGGCTTGCCGCCAAGCTGTGGATTGGATTTGTACTGCTGAGCGCGCCCCCAGAGAGCGACCAGTCGAAATACTCGGTTGAGTTGAGGTTCTGCCACAACACGCCCGACGTGCCGCTGCCGGTGAAGTCGTATGGCGGGTGCGCGCCCACGCCCGCGGCGCCCTCGACTTCGAGGTGGCCCGACCCATCCGCGCCAAGCTGGAACTGCGAAGGGACATAAGTCCCGATTACGGCGAACGAGGCGATCGCTGTTCCGGCGGCGTCGTCGATCGTCACAGTGCCGCCGACGCCCGTGGACTCCCCAACGTAGGTTACATTGTCGGAGGCGGCATAGGTCAGGCCGGCGAAATCAATGAGGTCGCCGACCTTGAAGCCTGCGACCGGGCTGATCAGCGCTACGCCAGCATCGAGGTCGATAACGCCCGCGCCAGCGAACGTGATGGCCCCTGAACCCGCCGCCCGAGCGTTGCCGAGTTCGAGCGCGCCGGAGTCGATTTTGACTGCGCCAGTGAAGGTGTTGACCGCGGTGAGATGAACCGTCCCTTGGCCGTCGAGGATCAGCCCCCCGGCACCCGCAGTTCCGCCGGAGCCGGTCTGGTCGGCGATGACGCCGCTTATCGTCTCGGTTTCGCCGCTCGCCGGCGCGAGATCGATCGTTTCGTTGCCTTGCAGGAAGATACCGCCGCCAAAGGCCGAGCCGCCATTGTCAAGGCCTCCGGTGCCGCTTCCGCCCGTCACTCTTCCACTGGATAAAATTCCCCCTTCGATTATTAGAGAACCACCATTCTGAACAAAAATGTCGCCGCCTGCCCCAAGCCCGCCGCCTGCGTAGACAACGGCGCCAT
>Ga0207031_10139_pt1 | contig 20445 bp, 22 predicted proteins | sample Alteio_BWMinCont_37_FD_153278 | JGI IMG/M metagenome (GOLD analysis project Ga0207031, IMG submission 153278) | Enriched cells from forest soil in Barre Woods Harvard Forest LTER site, Petersham, Massachusetts, United States -... | ecosystem: Environmental > Terrestrial > Soil > Temperate forest >... | reverse complement strand
AACGGATGGATTACGGCGCGCCCGACATTGCAGCACTTCGTCAACGATGTCCTTCCGGCTGCTGGGGACACGCCAGTCCAGATCGCGCATGCCGGAGGATGGGGCGGCATTGATTCCGCGACACTGGATGCGCTGGGCGCATTCGCTAATGTCATCCAGGCGAATCCTCGCAGCTTTGGTCACGTATGGTTCGACCTGTCGGGAGTATGGACGGACAAGAACTCAGCCGCGGACAAGCAAGCACTCGTTGCGCTGATCCGGCGAATTGGGCTTGAGCACTTTCTTCCCAGGTCGGACTGGCCCTACAACGGAGACAATCTGACCGATGAATACACCCGGGTCTATCCGCAGCTGCCATTGACGGAGAAGGAGCGGGCCATCATTCGAGGCAATGTTGCGCCTTGCGCGCGATAAGGCGCTCCCACAGGTTTAGCCCCTGCGCGCTCGCACTTCATTCATCTTTTTGCATTTCGACGACCGAGACACTCTGTCCCCGAATGTGATTGATCAGAGGAATTTCCAAAGGATTCAATTCGAGGGTTCAAGATGTGCATGAGCCGGTTTGTGCGAGGTAATCTGCAACCCTCAGGATAGATTGACGGCAAACCCCGATTTGTCGCCAAAAGGTTTTGCAATTCTCTTTCCGGTGCGCCCCAGAAGCACTTGAACACTGCCCATTTGGGTATGTAGTACACGACTTGCCCGAAGGACATGCGGAAGCGGAGCTGGATGCGAACCATACGGCGGTAAAACCACCAAACAGGCTCGGCCGTTTGCACCTGTTCGAAAGGAATGCGCTCCTGACGCGAGTAGTTTGAAACGATCAGGTCGCGCTCGGTATAGCCCACGCGTTGAATGCGTCTGCTCAGCCAAAGAATGAAAGCGCTAGCCAGGAGGACGAACGCTATGAAGGGACGGAAAGCGGGCGCGATGAAGAGGTGGCCGGTTCTTAGAAGAAATGCCAAAGGCACTCCCACCACAACGGCGAGCCAAATCAGGGCTCCGATTTTATTGAAAAAAGTGACAATTTCGCCCGAGAGCCAAGTCACCTTTTGTTCTGGCACACGAGTACCATCACGGTAAGCAGGCGCATCCATGACTTCAGTCTAGGCAATCTCTCCCCCAATTAGGAGGATGACGGCGCATCCCGAGATTATCGACTTGGACGAAAACCGCGCTACGCGCGCAGTAGAGTAACCATTCTGGCGTACGTTTGATGACATGGTTCCCGTTGGATAGTCGACGCCGATGATGCTACTTAACGGGATACACGAAACAGCCAAGCCACCCGATGACCAAGCGCGACGCGCTTTTTCGAGGTGGATTGGTTGTGCTTCCTATTGTCCGCCCGATGCCTGTGCCGGCTGCGCCTGTGAGGCCACAGATAGCGCCATGGTCGCCCAACTTGTACCCGCCGCGGAAATCCACTGATCGAAGCCGTGAGGAAAGCCGGCATCGAAGTACGGCTGCAACGCCATCGCGCGCGTTTTGACGTACCACGAGCCGTCCTCTTGCTGCGTATTCAACAGATACTGGACCGCGCGCCGGTATGCGGGATCGGATGCGGGCAAGCCCGCGGTCTGCAGGGCGAACAGAGATCTTCCGGTAGCGTAGGCGCCGCTCTCGATGGAGTCAATATCGGACCAGCCCCCATCGGGGCGCTGCTTGGCGAGGAGCTCGCGCATGGCCGCCTGAGTGGCATTCTTATTCTTTCCGTACCATGCCAGCCCCTGCAGCCGGAAGTTGCGATCCTCGTTGTTCGTCGATTTCGCGTTCGCCAACCAAGCTGCGGCGAGTTCGATGGACTGCTCGTAAGCGGCCCTTTGAGTTTTGGGCGCATACAGCTGGAGTGCTCGCAAGGAGATGGCAGTCTGTCCGATATAGTCGGAACAGATAGGCGGCCTCGCGTCGGCGGCGGCATAGATCCACTGGCCATCGGGCGATTGGCGGGATTTCAGGAACATGGCCACTGCGTCCGTGCTGAGATCGGGCTGGTAGCGCTCTGCATCCAAGCCTAAGAGGATGTTACTCACTACAAAGGGCGCGAAGAAGTCTCCAACCGGAAGGAGGAAGCCCTGGTGCAAATTGTCACGAAGTTTTTCCAGGCCGAAGACGTTGGCCTTGACTTGTTGGGCGGCGGTTTTTTCATCCACCGTGAACCCGCTCTTCCGGGCCAATCCCACGGCCATCGCCGCGAAGCTGTCGTTGTGGCAGGAAATGCAGGCTGCCTTAGGAACGAAATTTGCGTCGGCGCGCTGAATGAGGGGAAGACTTGCCTGGACGGCGCTTTGGATCGTATTCTCACTCCGCGCTTTAAGCGCGGGCGCGCTCTGGGCGGTGGGTTTTGCGCCCGATTTGATTAACCATTGGACCACCGGCGTTTCGCCGTGCAGCCTGGCGATATCCAGCACGCTGAGTCCAGAATCGCCGCCTTGCTTGTGGCTATCCTTCGCGTTGACATCGGCGCCGCGTTCGATGAGCAGCTTGACCACATCCAGGTCCTGGAGATCGGATGCTGCCGCGTACATGAGCGGCGTGCGGCCGAGCGGATCAACGGCGTTGATGTCCGCGCCGTGATCGAGCATCAGACGGACTGCGTTCGCGTCACCAACAGCCGCGATGTTCGGCAGAGCCATGGAATAGTCCCGCTTACTCAGACCCTTGGCGGCCAGCATGGCAACGCATTTCGAGCACCTCATCTCGACAGCCAGTTCGATGGCGGGCTCCCCGGATCCCTTCACCTCCGCGCCGCGGCCCAGCAGCAATTCCATGCTGGCGGCATCGCCCGCCTCGGCAGCTTCAATCAGAGGCGACGATTCGGCGGCCGGATGCGGGTTGGGATTGGGGTTCGCGCCGTGCTCCAGAAGCAGCTTAACAGTGGCACTATTGCCAGGGCGGCGAGCCGCGACCATCAATGGCGTTCGCATGTCGCTCGATCGCGCGTTGACGTCCGCACCGTGGGCCACCAGGACACGCGTTTTCTCGAAGTCCGCCGCCGCCCACATCAGAGCCGAGGCGCCGGCATCGTTCCGCTGGTTGGGATCGGCGCCCTGTTTCAACAGGATTTTCAGCATGGGCGCGCCCGTGTAAAGCACCGCATACATGAACGGAGTGGAGCCCTCCGGTCCGCGGGCATTGAGAAGCTTCGAATCTTGTGCCGCGGACTTCATGAATCCCGGCACGTCACCAGTCTGCAACACCCCCACCATGGCCACGGCTTTCGGATCCAACGGCGGCAGTTCCACTTCGTTGGCGAGTGCGTCCGGCCAGTCGGCGCCTTGATCGATCCACGCTTTGATGGTGTCGATTTGTTCCGGGCGGAGTGGACCGGTCGGCGGCATCTGAAGGCCGAAGGCATTCCCCGATATCCGGTGAAACAGAAGGCTGTTGTCGCTGCTGCCTGGAACCACACCACGGCGGCCGATCACAACGCTCTTGCGGTCGAGCCGCATTCCACTGCTCTGCTGCGCAGACCCATGACAAGGCACGCAGTTCTGCCGCAAGATCGGCAGCACATCTCTTGCGAAGTCGACTCTCGCCGGAGTTTGCGCTGATACTAGCCCAATCAAGATACACGAACAGACCGACAGCGCTATCCTAGTTCCCCACATACACCCTCCCCAAGGTGGAACCAGCATGGGCGCATTGCAGGATCGTCCGGCTACATTGCTCCGGCCCGGCCATGGGGTTCCGTTACTTTCCCAGAATCCTATTTGAATTTTCTAGGTAGCTTTATTCTACAGCATTCTCGTCCAGTAGCTACGCCGCGTCTGTGCCGGTGTTCGAACGAAATGGACCCCGGTAATGCTACATAACGTGCTTAGTTTGTGCGGACCGACCGACTAATCACCTACATGACAGCTGGCTCACTACGGTCGCAGGGCTTCTTTGAAATGCGCCGCCCGCAAACGCGCTCTGTGAGCTGATGCGCGATCCAGGCACGATCGACAACGGAGGCAAGCAACAATATACGTCCTAGAAAACTGACCAATGCCCTTTTTCGAAGAGCGTTCTAAAGCTCTTCCCTACGTCGGAAACTTCTGGTGATAGGTCGGGTAATCGGGCTTCTTGTAATCCGGCAGCGGGTTCTTCTTGAGCTGCTCCAGGATTACTTCCACCGCTTTTCAAGCTGCGGATCGTGTCCCGTCCGCCGGCACAACAGTGACTTCGCGCGCACCGGCGCCAGCGGGATCGGTTCCGACTTTGAGCACTACCTGCTTGCCGGCCGTCTCCTGGAAGAAGTTGTAAACCTCATCCGATCCGTGCCCTTCTCGCCCGTTTACAGCCAGAAGGTATTAACCCGTCTTGACGTTGATACCCAAAGGCGAGGGACATGACCCGATTCTAAGCCAACTGGCCCAGAATTCGGCGACGACCTTGTAAGCGTTTTAGAATCAATGGCGGAGAGAGAGGGATTCGAACTATCGCGAGCCTTGATATTACCTTAACGTACGGATTATTGGTTGCCATAGCAGCGAGCCTTGCCACGGTTGCCAAGGCTCCTTGGCCCATATTGGCCCAGAGGTTCTTGGCTGCCGCCACATCCTGTTTGAGCTTTGGAGTCTCCTACTTCAACGCCGATGATCGCGCCTCCGAACTAAACGGCGGCTCGTATGTCAGCATCTCGAACGAGATTCGCGTGAGGTTCTCAACCACGAGTTCGAGGCATTCGTCTTAGGCTCGATTGATAAACACATCGGTTTTTCGATCGATACGACTCTCCGCAGCGACGTGACATTCGAGCACGCGCGCTGGGCCAACCAGGCTGGATTCGTGGTTGAGCTGCGATACCTTGCCCTTCGGGATTTCGCCAGCTACCTCAAGCGAGTCAAGGCCCGCGCCGACGCTGGTGGCCACAGCGCGTCAGGAACCACGCCGTAGCGAATCTATGAGGCGAGCTACGAAATCTCCGCCATTCTGGAGAGGGACGTCCTCTTGGGTCTACGACAATACCTCCGTTGACGCGAGCCATTCCCTCGTCTTTGAGGCGCGTAATGGCGAGATCTGTTTCATAGCCGGCGACGCGCCCTCTTGGTTAACCGCGACTCTTGTTCTGAAAAGTCATCCGTATTTGGTCAATATCGACCAACTTATCATCCACTCGCGGCTGATATCCTTCCGTCCTCCATTTGTCGTGCAGGCTATCCCTGTGAGGGTTTAGCCCTCGCTATCGGGATAACAGCGACGCGGATCGAGGTCTATTCTTCTTTGGTAGGGCGCCCGGCTAAGCCGAGATTTTAAGCCTATGATTGCAGCCCCGAATGTCGAAAGCACACTCGGAGAAGACGGTAATCCGACAGTTCGAATGGATGCGGATGCTCAAGGTGTCAGCCCTGCGGGTACTGGTGTAGTGTAGCGTGCTCTGCCTGGAAGAACTGGAACTAACTCTGGGTCACTCTCGTCGAAAGGCGGTGGGTAAATCGAGACGATTAGCATGCCCCTCGCGACGTTTGGAAGCAGCTCATACAGGCCAGCGTGTGGCAAGCGCGAGTGACAATGCTAATCGCCGGTGGAGGACTTTGCAACTGACGTTCCATTTCGGTTTTCCGAGAAGACACGCGAAGCTCATGAACGGACCAGGGCGGCGATCTCGTCGGCAGCAGTGTCCAGGGCGAAATGACCGCCGTCGAGAATGTGAACTTGAGCGTTCGGCACGTCCCGGCGATAGGCTTCCGTCAAGGCGCCGCGGAATGCCGCCGCAGCCCCAACTTCGCGATCGCACTCGATGCCTGTCGGCTGTGAATCGTCGACATCCTGGGCGGTGATTTTGGCGGCCTATCAGATCAGGCGGACTCTGCCATGGAACGAACCGTATCGGTCCCTTGATTCACGAGGTACGCCACATCTCCGACTTGGAGCAACCCCGATCTGGTCACGGCCGCGTAGACCCCGAGGCAGCCACGATGGTGCTGCGCGGTGGTCCGAAGTATACTCAGGTCGCGCGGGAGATCTTGTTGGGCCAGCGTTGAGGTAACGCACCAAACCGTAGGCTGGAAATCCTCGACCCTGACTGCTCCACCTATGTTGAGTGCGCCGCCCAGCCAGGAGTCCTCTACAAAGCCACCGAATTCGGCCTCCGACTCGATGTAGATGTTCGGCCGGAACCGGCGCTGGTCAATCTGCGCAGTACCCCCCTGGAGCTTTTTCAGGCGATCTACGGAGCCGCTGGCTAGCAAATACACTGCTCCAATCTCAAAGAACGTACCCGTCATCAGTTGGAAATAGTCAGGCATGGATTCGGGGGTCCACTCCGCTTTCATCGTGCTCACGGGCACATCGCCGAACACCGTGGCGCGATCGATGCCCGTCTTTTCGTCACTGCCCGGTTGATTCTCCAGACGCACGCTGTGTCCCAGGAAATCTGAGATGATCCGAGAGGCGTCGGGATCCTCCGGGCAGATCGTTCGCGCGTCCGGCAAAGTGATCCGGATGCATCCAGGCGCCGCGAATGTCGGTTCCACCTCATACCTGGCATGCAATTCGAGCAAACGCGGGAACCCCTTCGCGCTGGCGATCCGTCCTGTTGCAATCTCACGAAGAGCCCACGCCCGATCCCCTAGAGCCCCACGAGGCGTAATAGGCAGCTGGTTTCTCCGCTCTCCCAGCATCGACTTCACGGGATAGCGCCACAATTCGGCCACGCGGCCGACAAAGTGTTCAACCATAGCAACCTCCAAAACTCTCTCATTCCGCTGAATGAGAGTCGTCAACCTCTGAAATGACGTTCTGGGCGCCAGTCCAGTTACCACCCCAGGCGTTGTATAGTTTATGCAGAAATTCCTTCCAGGCAGCTGGGGAACGGGAACTCGGATAGGGTTCCGGGCGAATTGGCTTTTCGGAGCTCCATATGATTTCGAACTGCCCACCCTCGACGATCCTTCCCAGGCGCATCGTCTTCCAGGTGTGATGATTCTCTGCATCCATTCGAACACGACCGCCAGGGGCTTCAAAGCTCTGGTTCGGAAGCGCTCGGCGGATGGCTGACACGTCGTCAGAGTCGGCCGCGTGCGCGGCTTGCGCCCAGAGATGCACCCCCAAATATCCGGCTTCCATCGTATCGGCAACCACGCGTTGGCGGCCATAGCGAGAACGAAATCTCTTTACAAATGCGTGGTTCTCCGGCCGGTCCAGGCTCTGAAAGTAGTTCCAAGAGGCGTAATCGCCCACAATTTCTTCCGCCGACAGACTCTGCAACTCGATTTCGCCGAGGCTGAAATAAACGGTCGGGATTTTCTCGGGGGTGATTCCCGCGGCGCGCAGCAAGCGCGTGTAGAACAGGTTCATATCGCCCACGAGCGAATTGAAAATGAGATCTGGCTCAGTTTGAGCGATCGTACGAACGACTCGAGTTACCTCCGTGCTATCGGGGAGCACATATTCTTCTCCAACAATCGCGCCGCCGGAGGCTTCCACTTCGTCCCGGATGATCGCATTCGCTGCCCTCGAATAGACCGAGTTCCAGCCCACAAGAAAGAAGCGTTTTTTTCGAAGGAAGCCTACCGCCCAGTTAACTGCGGGAATGATTTGCTGATTAGGCGCGGCACCCGTGTAGAAGATATTGGAGCACTGTTCCATGCCTTCGTATTGCGTGGGATAAATCAGCAGATGATCCCGCTGCTCCACGATCGGGAGCACCGACTTGCGGCTGGCGGAAGTCCAGCAGCCAAATATGGCGCAAACCTTCGCCTCGGCGATCAGTGCTGCAGCCTTACGAGCGAACGCCCGTTCATTCGAGGCTCCATCGATCACCACGGGCTGAATTTCACGGCCTAGAACGCCGCCGCGCTCATTGATTTCCTCGATCGCTAGCAGAGTGGCGTCAACCACGGGGCTTTCTGTCAACGCCATCGTGCCAGTTAGGGAATGAAGGATCCCCACCCGCAATTCCTGCGTAGCTTTGGCAGGAATTTTCGAAGGCGGTGTTTGAACCGAGGGCTCGCCGTTTATCCGAGGCAGGAAACGGTATCCACGCGTCGGAACCGTCTCGATGTAACGGGGCTTCTTGGCATCGTCGCCCAGCGCGTCGCGCAGTTCTCGGATGTATCCTCTCAGTAATTCATCGCTTACGCTCGCGCCGGCCCAGACGCTCGCGAGCAGTTCCCGTTTGGTAACCAACCGTTGAGCATTTTGCACCAGGTAGAGCAAAACCTCAAATGTCTTCGGGCGCAGGCTTACCAGATCGGAATCGCGCCAAAGTTGTTCATTCGCTGCGTCCAGCCGAAAAGGTGGGAATACAAAAATAGCCTTCGATGCCACTGTGTCCCCAATGGCCCTCGATTGGCCAGTCCTTATTTTAACGGAAGTTCCACGGAACTTCCACGCTCCATCTATGGATTGTTACGGTGTTCGGCTCTATTCTGGACACGTGGTGAACGGCAAGGGCGCGAAGGGATCCCGAAAGACGCGGAAGGAAGAAATCGTGAAGTCCGATCCGTCGCGGAAGAACTTGCCGGATCTCGTCTTCGTCGTGCAGTTTCGTGATCCCACAGAACTGGGGTCGGCCCGTTTCGCCGGACGGGCAGAGCACATAATGTCCGGAGAAAACACGGGTTTCGAAACGCCAGAAGAACTGGTCGACTTTTTCAAGCGACTCATGAATCGACTCAAGCCACGGTCACAAAAGGGTTAAAGCAATGAAGACAACCATTCAGCGCACCCTAGTTTTGAATCAGAGGAAAACGGGGAATAAATCTCATATGCATAAAGGGGTAACACCGTGACTACTTTAGATTTGATCGGTTCCAGCCCGAAATTCCGGGCGGTGCTCAACCAGATAAACATGGTTGCACCTGTGGACTGCGCTGTATTGATCCAGGGAGAAACAGGCACCGGCAAAGAAGTGATTGCGCGAGCCATTCATCAGGCTGGGCCTCGCCGCAACCAGCCTTTTGTGGCCCTTAACTGCGCGGCAATTCCAAGCGGGTTGTTGGAGAGCGACCTGTTCGGCCACGAAAGAGGCGCGTTTACGGGCGCGTGCACACAAACCAAGGGACGATTTCAGATGTCGGATGGGGGCACGCTCTTTCTGGACGAAATTGGTGACATGCCGCTGGAACTTCAGCCTAAGCTCTTACGCGTCCTGCAAGAGCAGGAGTTCGAGCGTTTGGGTAGCTCCCAGACCGTCCGCGTCAACGTGCGGGTAGTGGCGGCGACGAACCAGGATCTCGAGCAACTCGTGAACAAGAAGCTGTTTCGGATGGACCTGTTCTACCGGCTCAACGTCATTCCACTCTGCCTGCCTCCGTTGCGGGAACGCGTCCAGGACATCCTGCCCCTGACCGAGTTCTTCGTAGCAAGATTTGCTGCCCGCTTCAATAAGTCCATCGATTTGATTCCCGATGAAGTGGTTGAGGTTCTCAAGGCGCACGACTGGCCAGGCAATATTCGCGAACTACAGAATTTCATCGAGCGCGCGGTGCTCTTTTCGCACGGGTCGGTGCTACGCCTGCCGCTCGGCCTGAAGCAGACGGTGAAGCAGAACTCCCAGAGCGCTTCACGCACGCTTGCCGACGCCGATCGGGCGCATATTCTGGAAGCACTGACGCAAACCGACTGGTTGATCGGAGGGCAGGACGGAGCGGCCAATCGGCTTGGATTGCCGCGTACCACGTTGATTTATAAAATGCGAAAACTTGGAATTGAAATACGTCGATCTACGAGAGTGCGCGCCATTCGGCAGTATGAGCAGTGCCGTGCGGCCGCGAGCGCTTAAGAAGACGCCGCGGATCCGGTCGTGTTGCTGGATCACGAGCCACTAACGAGGTGTCATCGTGCTCGACTCTTCTGATTCCCTATGCGCGTGACTTTGCGCGAGACCTGGCGGGTGATCGAGAGTCTCGTGGACCGTCGAAAATGCCGGGCCATCGGACTGTCTGGTATTGGTTTGAACGAACTGTTGCCCATTTCCGAAACTGCCAGAATCACAGCCGACCGTTGGTCCAAGTCGAACCGCATCCGTATCTGCCGGAAACGGAGCCTCTGGAATTCTGCAACATTAAGGACATCGGCTTTTTTGGCTTTTGCGCCATTGGGTCATGAACTAAGTCCGAACTGCTCGAAGATCCAGTGAACGGATTTCGGCGATTGCCGCACGAGTTGGAAAGGAGCCGACACAGATGTTGTTGGCTTGCGGTGCGGCGCGCAATGCCGGCAACGACTGCCGACTGACACCGACAGCCGACTGTTGACGGGGATGAACAGCCGGCTTACGTGCTGGCGGTCGTACTCACGACATTGAGGAAGCGGATACAGCCACAGGAGCCGCGGGTGTCTCACTTCGTCCGGAGCTCTTGAAACCGACTATGGCGGGTGGCGTGCTTATGCAGCAGATCAAGGATAACCGATATTCGGAGTTTACTTATGACGATACCTGAACCGGAAAGGCTTTTACTGGAGAAGCTACGCGACCTTGCGTCGGCTGCTCCACCATGTATCTCGATCGTTCTTCTAGAACGCGAGGCTCGCGATGCGAGAATTGCCTTCAAAGACGCGCTTGTTCAGGTTCGCGCCAAGCTGGAAGCCAGCGAGTCGAAACATGACATCGCCTCCCTTATCGATCCCCTGGAGCTTGCGGCTACGAAAGTGATCGATTCCTCGAAGGAGCCGGCGACGTTCATTTTTCTGCGCTCGCCGGACGTGTGCGAATCATTCCGCACGCGATATCTCGTCGGCCAACCCGTCGCCGCCGTCGGTGAGTGCTTCCAGCTCCGCCCGCTGCTGGCGCTTGCCAGCAAACACCTGGAATTCTATATTCTCGCTCTAAAGCTAAATGATACGCGCATTTTCAAATGCACGGATCAATTCTGCAAGGCCGCGAGCTTTCCCAAAAAAGCGGGCACCGCGGCCGCCGGCTTCATTCCTGGCGCGTCCCAATCCTCGCTTCGCGCGGAGCCAGTGCACGATCGCGATCACCCTCAAGACCATCGTGGCCACTTTTATCGTGAGGTCGATCGCGACGTAAACGCTCTCCTGAAGGATGCACATCCACCCCTGGTTGTTGTAGGCGTCGAACATGAAGTCGCGCTCTTCCATCGTTTGACAACTTATCCTGCGTGCGTGGAACCGGGAATACGCGGATTACCCGGACATCTTGGCCAGAACGAAATGTATCAGCAATCCTTGGAGCTGGTTCGGTCGGTGACCACCGGGTCGGCGCGTCGCGCCCTGGAGAAGTTCGACAAACAGCTCGGAACAGGCCACGCTTCGGCGGATGTACAGGAGATTGTGCGTGCCGCTTCCTCAGGCAGAGTCGAACATTTGTTTCTGCTCGAGAACGGGGCCGTTCCGGGCGCGGTCGATGGCGGCACCGACCTTCTGGACACAGCCGCCGTGCAAACCCTTCGCCACGGCGGCGACGTTCAAACCCTACAGGCGGCCAGCATGCCTTCCGGGGGCCCTATTTGCGCGATCTTCCGCTATGCGTCCGAGGGTTCTTAATAATGAAACGCGTCGGCAACACAATTCCCGTTTGCCGTCTTCGGCGTCTCCGTCGAGCGGAACTCCCGACGGATACTGTGGAATTAGCGCGCTACTTGATTGGCAAAGTAGCGGTCCATGATACCGACGATGGTAGGCTCAGCGGGCGCATCGTCGAAACGGAGGCTTATCCGGTCGGTGACTCGGCTGGGCACGCATTTCGAGGAGAGACGCGGCGCAATGCCTCACTATTTCTTGAGCATGGCCATGCTTACGTGTATTTCGCCTACGGTACGTCGTTCATGTTGAATGTGGCGAGCGAGGCGGCCGGAGTCGGGGCTGGAGTCCTCTTGCGGGCCCTCGAACCTCTCGAAGGAATCGATCGGATGCAACGCCTCCGCGGTGGGGCAGGCCTGCTCGATTTAGCCCGCGGGCCAGGCCGGTTAGCCCAGGCGATGCAGGTTGATTTCAGGCAAGATGGCCTGGATCTGTGCGCTGCCGGTCCGCTTTGGCTCGCGGCGAGCCGGCGGAAAACGGGCGCCATCGGCAAAAGTGTACGCATCGGTTTGACGCGGAACGTGGATCGCAAACTGCGCTTCTACGAGCGAGGCAATCAATACGTGAGCGGTCCAAAGAGGTTACGTGAGTAGTTCAGCGATTCACCGCTTGCCCTCCCACGCATCGGCCAGTATCAGGTTCCTGCTTTCCTGCATCGTTCGCAGGAACGATCCCAAAGCTGGCAGCCTAGTGGCTGTGGGTTAGCCACTTCGATCCACACTATCCAAGCGCGCGGTTCCCTCTTTTTCAACGCTCTCTACAGCCCCGTCGAACTACCGACTCACATTACAGACAAGTAGGCATGGACCGGCGCGCGGAACTGCAGGTTTTCAGTGATTTAGCGATGGCCATTCCGTTGCTTCTGCGGTAGTGCAAGCAGCTCGGTCGAAACGATAAGGAAAGGACAGCAAAGACATGCCGCAAGCAACTTGGCAACCTCACGAGAAACACGGGCGGCTCACAACGCAGAGTGACCTACCAGATAGTGTCTACGCGTTTCCGAAGCAGCGCAAAGAACCACTGACCGACGCACAACATGTGCGTAACGCGGTCGCGCGGTTGGATCAAATCATCGACGTCTCCGACGCCGACCGTGCTTTGGCGTTCGCGAACATCGAGAAAGCGGCAAACTACTACGGCGTCAACCTTGCGGAGACGTCGTGGCACGACTTGGGCATTCATCCTCAAAAGAACAGAAAATGAGGCGCCACCAAAGGCGCAGTGACACATGAACGCCGAGCGCAGACCTAAGTATCCGCCGGACAGAAAGTCGGAGGAAATTTCAACCGGCTAAAACCAAACTTGAAACGAGTCAGAATATGCTGAACAGACCGGCGCCGATGGCACTGAGACCACCGAGTACCACCGCGTTTTCCAAGCCGGCGACGATCGAAGCCACCAATGGACCGCCAAACTGGTTTCCAGTTTCAAATTTTGGGAGCCCGTGGCGTCGGTGACCAATTCTGGCTTCGCTGATCTAAAATTTTGTTAGTGGCTCGGGTCCGGGCGAGGTGCTGATGCGGGTCGCGAGCGCGAATCCGATCGACTACAAGCGGCGTGCTAACGAAGCGGTGCGAGATGGCAAGCTAGTGATCCCGATTAGCCAGAAACTACCACTGAGTGCAGCGGCCCAGGTGCAAGCAGCGGCAGAAAAGGGCGGTATCGGGAGGATCTTGAACTCGATGCCGACATGCAACGCCCAAAGGGACAATCGAAAAATGAAGAAAGATCACCGCAGATTCAATCTTGCTTCGAAACCAAGCGGCAACGGGTGTGTGGAATGCCTGGCGTCAGCGCAGGGTTGGTGGCTACATCTGCGTCGGTGTGCGGAGTGCGGCCACATCGGATACAGGGCATCCGGTCATAACCAGCTTTGAGCCGCATGAGGACTGGTTCTTCGATTACGAGAAGCAGGCGAGGAGCTGCTTCCGCCGCATTCGCATCCCGAAGGTCAGCCCGTACCTGGACCCGCCGGAACGGTGCCAGCCAAGTAGGAGTCCCTCCTGAACTAGCTGCCCGTCATGGGGTCGCCTGCAGACGAAAGGCTGCCTTTAGCGGTAGGCGTTTCCTGCTTCGTAAGGCGCCCAACCAGGAGCGGCTTTATATACGCAAGGACCTCGACGCAAATGATCTCCTTCGGGATCTTGCCGGCGCTTTCAACGTGGCATCGCCTCTGCTTCTCACGTTGCCGCACGTCGACTTTTCGCGCGCCATCCTGCCCAACAGGCGAAAGGACTTTGGTCCTTCGCGATTCTGGCTCGGATGGTGCGATCCAGTATCCCTGACGTCAGGGACGCAGTTTAACACCGGGTTATCATCCGTAATCACACATCCGGACCGGGTACCTGACAACACCTGGCAACCGACGTAGTGTCGTTGGAAAGTCTACCCGCGGTGCCGGTAGCCCGACATCGGATATCTGAACAGCGCGCCGGACGCTACAAGCGTTCACGCTAAGCCGCTCAAATCGCCGCGGTTTCCAGCATTATGGGCCGAGCGGCAAAACCTGGCCCCGAGCGTGCGTTTGCAGTTGTTGAGATGCGCCCGGCTGCTCAAAGCCCATCAAGGAGTGGGAATTCATGTTTGAGAAAATGTTTTCGCGCTCGCGCGGTTTGCGAGTCGTTTCAGCAGTGCCGCACTTGGCGCAGGACAAGGCACGACCAGCCGCGACCTTCCGTCGCGGCAGCCCGGCGCGTGAACGATCTCGGATTTGATGCACTTATTCGCCAATATCAGAAACAGACTCAATTTCAAAAAGGAGAACGAAATGACAACTAAAGGAAAAGTCTTGGTGCTAGTCTCGAGCGGTCGCGGCTTGCCCTTGAAAGATGGCAAGGTTTATACCGGCGCTGGCTACTACCTCAACGAACTTACAGTTCCGGTTCGCGCCCTGATGAAAGAGGGCTACGAAATCATTTTCGCCAACCCAAAAGGCAACACGCCCCAAATGGACGTCCATTCAGCCGTAGCCGACTTCTTCGGTGGAGACGAGGCTAAGCTTCAGGACTATCTAAAATTCCGCGACACCCTGACTGGGCTCAAGAATCCGACCCGTATCTCGGATATCATCGCATCGGGCCTGGATCAATATGACGCTGTTTTCGTCCCCGGCGGCCATGGCCCGATGATGGATCTTCTCGATGATCCCGACGCAGGCACCGTGCTGAGACACTTTCACAAAACATCCAAGCCTACGGCGGTGCTCTGCCACGGCGGGATTTCACTTCTCGCGGCGCTTCCTAATTCGACAGAAGTGGTGGCCGCGCTGTCGGCGGGCGATGCCGCTGGAGCGCATGCAAAGGCTCAAGGCTGGATCTATTCCGGGTATAAGATGACCGTCTTTTCGACAGCGGAAGAGCAGCAGCGGGAACCGCTTGAGATTGGTGGCAAGGTGCTGTTCTACCCGGACTTCGCCTTGCGTACGGCGGGCGGTGACGTAAGCGTGGCCGCTCCATGGCAGAGCTACGTCCTTCAAGATCGCGAGGTCATCTCAGGTCAGAACCCGTTCTCTGATCAAGCGGTTCTGAACCTTCTTCTACCGGCGCTCAATCGGAAGAAGGAGTCGGTTTCAGCGGCATAAGAGGTTGTCCACCTTGGTGCGTTCGCGGTTTTTCGCTGATGCCGCCTGGAATTAGGAGGTGTGTGCACCCGACCAGATAAGGACTGTTCATCGGATTTGGAGTTTCAATGAGCAGCGTACGAACCGAGCAGAAAGCCGTCTGTCGCGCTCAGCGTCGTAGCTGACCCCGATAAGGTCAGCAGCTTCCTGAATATGCGCGTTGACGATATCAAAGGCTGCCATGAATTGTGGAAAAGTCGAGGCGGCAAGTTCCCCACGTGAGGCTGGCGCTCGGCCCGGGGTGGGACGCGGATTTAAGCGCAGACAGGTTCGGCGCGGCATCGGATATCGTTACAGCGGTTCACTTCGATGGAGGACAAGAGATGGATTGGGAACGGTTAGTCCAGTTTGCGCTGGAAGGTAGCAGTGGTTTGGAACAATATGCCATCCTGCTGGTACGCGTTTCGATCGGGCTGTTCTTCGCCATCTCCGGGGCAAACAAGTTGTTTATCGCCGGCGGCACGAAACCTGTTTACGAAACGCTGGTTAAGGCCAACATCCCGTTTCCCCGCCAGACGGCTTATTTCGTGGCGTCTGTCGAGTTCGTCTGCGGATCTTTGCTGACCATTGGTTTTCTTTCGAGTCCGGCCTCGGTGGCTTTATTGATCGATATGACCGTCGCCGTCTTGACCAATGCGCTTACTACTATGCCTAAAGGACTTTCGCCGCTTAACTGGCTCGACGATTTCCTCTACCTTCCGGAAGTCTTGTACGTGCTCTTCTTTGGCTGGCTGATCTGCTCCGGTCCCGGAGGGTTCAGTGTCGATTACTGGCTGGCCGGCAAGCTACTGAGGTAATCGATCGACGAAACTGCTGGTTGCTTGAAAGGTGTCGGTAGTACTGAGGGTGCGCCGGGATTGGTGATGCCCGGATACGCGTCGCTCACCGACGCTGAAGTCGCCGGGCTCGCGGCCCATCTGCGCCGCACGGTGGGGGGTGCACCGGCGATAGGAAATGGGATCTTCGCCGCTTGCGGGGCGCGCCCGCGCCACCTGCCGAGCCGGCCTGCAGCCGTGTTGCAAGCGCTGGCGCACCGCTAAGGACTCGGGGCTCGATGATGAATCTACCAGATGCAACAGCGGCACAGGAAGGCTTCTTAGTCACGTATTTTTTGGTACTCATAGATCACTCTCAACTCCGGCGGCCCTCCACGTCGCCGAGATCCGGACTTGTCACCACCAATGGCGCGCAAAAGAAGCGGTTTCCTTATACGCAGGTAGCACTCGGCTACTTAAAAAAGTACGCGACCTAATTCTAAGAGTGATTGCTTCGCGGATCGTCTTTCGCGCTCAGGTATTCAAGGCCAAGCGGCCCGATCGCCGTTACTTGGGTGACGTATTCACTGGATTTTGCCCAGTGGAAATGGGACGTATCGCCGGGCAGAACGATGACGCTGCCGGGGGGATATGCCTGAAGTTTATCGGCGTCGAACTGATCGCCCAAGCCGATGTAGAAAATGCCGGATAGAACGGTGTAAACTCGATCCTCCGGGTGCCGGTGCGGCATCAGTTTCACACCGTGAGGCACCTTGACCCGGATGGTGTAGGGGCCGGGCTCCGAGGGATGGCCGACAACCACTGCCAGACGAACCGACGGAGGGAACGCCGCGAATGGCTTCCAATCGATGTCTTCCGCGAGGATCGATCTGAAAACGTCTTGGCCCGGCTGGTGAGATCTCGCCGCGCCTTGTTGTGACTCCATGACGGTTGCTTCTTTCTTGTCTGACATATCATCCTCCTATATAGAATCTCGAATTCAATGCCCTGGCCTTCGCGGCGCCAGGATGAGAGTGCTCTCACGGAAATTCACCGTCTGTCCACCGGACAATCTCTCCAACGTCGTTCGATCAGTTAGCAATTAGCGAACCAGTAAATGAGGTCTTGCAACCAATCATGTTCCTCCCGTTCGCCTGCCACCTGCAGCGATGGAGTTGCGGCCTGTCGACGCGAGTGTCGATGGACCGTCGACCACGCTGTCGAATTTTCCTGCGCGGGCCCCTGCTACGAATTAATCGTGCGCTTGTAGCGAGCCTGACCATAGACGGCGGGTATCTTTTGTAAACTCAGATCAAATGCGACTCAGAAACCTTCGAGCATCCAGGCATTGCTATTCGTGACGTCGCCCAGGATCGCAAGGTACCGGCCGTCCGGTGAAGGAAGGCCCCACATTGAACCGCGTCCGGCCTTGTACTGCCACAGCACGCGCGCATTTCCCGTCAGATCAACATAGAGAAGCGTGCTGCCTGAGGGCGAGTGAGAACCGACGTAAAGACCGTTTCCATCCAGCGCCCAATTCAGACCCGTAAGGGTTCGCCAACCCTTCACGGCGATCTCGCGGTCGAGGCCACCCGAGAGCGAGAGCAAGCGAATGTGAATTTCCGCCTCGCCTGCGCTGGAAACCGCCAGCATGGATCCATCCGGGGAGATTCCTGCCGCACCGTAGCCGTGCGCGGGATCCTGCTTTATGGTCCTGAGCAGCTTCTCTCTCCCCTTCAGAGGGTCAAATGTCGAGATCAGGAGCTGTTTTCGATCCTGGCCGTCCTCCAGCAGGATGCAGCGACTCGCCGGGGCGATGGCACACTCGAAGTCACTTAAATTCGGTGAATTCAACAGAAATTGAGGCCCTCCACCACCAACCGGAATGCGCATGAGGCGCGACAGCGCTTCGGGATTGGCGGGCGTTGTCGGAGTCTCCACGAAGAGTATCCACGCACCGTCCGGGCTGAGGTGAAATGGTATCGAAGGACCGGCGTTTGGCCCTGTAAACACCGGTTCAGGGGTATCCTGGCCGACTCCCTGCCTGAAAATACCCGACCCGTCGCGGTTGGATGCGAACAGTATGGATTTGCTGTCCGGCGACCAGGCCATTGGCTGGTCGGAGCCTTCGTCTCTCGTCAGCCGCTGAGGAGGCTGTAGGCGTGTCCCCCCTGCCGCGAATTCGCCGACATAGACCTGCTCCTGAAACGTCACTTTATTGAGCACCAGTCGCTTCCCGTCGGCGGTGGCGCTCAATCCCCAAAGGGCTGATCCAGCCCACCGGGTAATACGGCTCGGTTTACCTTTCGGTGCACCGGTACGGTTGTCAATGCCGACTTGCCAGAGATTCGCGTCGGTTAAGCCGGTTGAGCCCTGCGATTCCTGGCGGATGTAAACGATCCTCCCATCTGGCAGCCAACAAAAAACTAGCACAGGCAGGTCCTTTTCCAGTACTACTTCCGTCCGGTTCGCGCCTTTCAGGTCGCAGGTTTCGATCATCATCTGGGACCTGTCCGCAGGTTTTCTAATGAAGGCCAGACGCTGTCCGTCCGGCGACCAACGCACGGTGTTCAATGACTCAGCAGCCCCGGCAACCAGGACCTTCCGCGGGTTGTCTCCCTGGCTGCCCATCACCCAGATTTCGCGAACATCTTCCAATCCTTGTGGGCTGAAGGCGATCTGCGACCCGTCCGGGGAAACCTCGAATCCCGACCCGCCTTCCCGAAGCTCTCGTGGAGATTGCCCGAGCAACGACACTGTCCACATGCTCATCTGTCCTCCCCGTTGGATGGCGTTCGCAAGCAATTGCGTGCTGTCGGGAAACCACGAGTGAGCATACCAGGAGGAACTGGCTGGAACGCCGACCGGCCTGGGGATAACGCGTTCTTCCCCCGTCGATAGCAGCTTCACCTGAATCCCCGCTGCATCCATGTACGCAAGGTACTTGCCATCGGGAGAAATATCGGGGACTAATACAGGGTTCTCGCTGGAGTTGAAAGTCAGCCGTTTCTGTCTCAATTCTGCCGCGGGGTTGGGAGGGCGATGCAGCAGGAACACTGCCACGGCGGCAATACTTGAAACAGCGGTTTTCTTGTGCCGCTTAATCAGGTTCGCGAAGATGACGGAATCCGATGCCGATTCAGGTACTGGCTCCGGCTCTCTTTCCGCGGAGGCCGGCTGTGACGCTGCCACCTCGTGTCGGGAAGAGCTCGTATCGCGTTTCAGACGCTTTAGGTCGGCGCGTAGCTCGGAGGCTGTCTGGCAGCGGATATCCCGGTCCTTTTCCAGTGCTTTTTTGACAATCTCCACCAGCCTGGTGGGAATTTCGGGGTTCAATTGCTGGGGCGAAACTGGCGCCTTGTTCAGAATCGCGTCGAAGAGCGCTGCCGTGGTATTGCCGTTGAACGGCCGGAAGCCCGTCGTCATTTCGTACAGCACCACGCCGAACGAAAACAGATCGCTGCGCGCATCCAGCTCTTCTCCCAGAGCTTGCTCGGGCGACATGTAGGCCACCGTCCCCACTGCTGTCCCCGGACTGGTGAGCAACTTTTCTGTCTCCGCATGCAAGGCCGATTTCGGATAGCTACCGTCCGGCGTCAATTTGGCCAAACCGAAGTCCAGAATCTTGGCTTGCCCCCGCCGCGTGACGAAGATGTTTGCCGGCTTAATGTCGCGATGCACAATGCCCCTAGCATGCGCGGCATCCAATGCATCGGCGACTTGTATCGCAATCTCCAGCAGTTCATCGGTGCTCAGGGATTTTCGTTCGATGCGCTCTCCGAGCGTCAGGCCTTCCAGCAGCTCCATGACGATGAAAGGTCGCCGGTGGTATTCGCCGATATCGTGAATGACGCAGATATTGGGGTGATTCAAAGCTGAGGCGGTGCGGGCTTCGCGCTGAAATCGCTCTAAAGCAGCGTGATCTTTGGCGTAGTCGTCCGGCAGGAATTTGAGGGCGACGTGGCGGCCGAGTCGCGTATCTTCGGCTCTGTAAACCACACCCATCCCTCCGCTGCCAAGCTTTTCCACAATACGGTAGTGAGAGATGGTGTGCCCGATCATGACAAACCGTCCGGCAACGAGCGGCTAAACCGTGTGGGAATTCTACCGCAACGCGGCGCCGTTCTGTCGCTCGGAAACAAACAGATAGCCCTTCGCGAAGCCAGCATCACGCCTATCGGTTTCCCTCACTCGCTTAGCTACCGTGAATGGCTCATAACATTGTCTGGGAGGCCACGGCGCCGGCCCAAGAACGTTAGATCGTGAATCCGCGCGCCACATCTATGATGACCCTTGTGTGATTGCGTGGCTGGCACATTACGATAGTCGGACTGTCTTGGGCGCTAGGTGCAAACGGATTTCGTATTCATGCCTCCGAAGCAAAAGCTCCGCGGCTCGAATCCTCTCGGGTGCACTAACTTCCGTCACCCGATTACCGCAGCGCCCGCCTTACTCACCAACTCATCCTGCGAATCGGTGCCTCCCGAACACCCGATCGCACCGATAATCTTGCCCTGCTCAATCAGTGGAATGCCGCCTCGGGACGCAATCACCCCGTCAAACGCGAGCAGATAGTTGAGGTGCATCAGATTGATACCG